>Ga0182742_1000022_pt1 | contig 337949 bp, 326 predicted proteins | sample eDN5th37CBELigMG_FD_128880 | JGI IMG/M metagenome (GOLD analysis project Ga0182742, IMG submission 128880) | Enriched Miracle-Growth compost microbial communities from Emeryville, California, USA - eDNA 5th pass 37_C BE-Lig MG (version 2)... ... | reverse complement strand
CGAGGGAATCGTCGACTGCCACAGGCCGTGGATACGGCGGTTGGAGGTGAACCACAGATGCAGGTTCTTCTTGGCGCGGGTGACGCCGACATAGGCGAGGCGGCGCTCCTCCTCCAGCCCGGAACGGCCGCCTTCGTCCAGCGCCCGCTGGTGGGGAAACAGGCCTTCCTCCCACCCCGGCAGGAACACGGTCTCGAACTCCAGCCCCTTGGCCGAGTGCAGCGTCATGATGGAGACGGCGTCGAGGTCTTCCTGCTGCTCGGCATCCATCACCAGCGCCACATGCTCGAGGAAGCCGCGCAGCGATTCATATTCTTCCATGGAGCGGATGAGCTCCTTGAGGTTTTCGAGCCGGCCCGGCGCCTCGGCCGAGCGGTCGTTCTTCCACATCTCCGTGTAGCCGCTCTCCTCCAGAATGGTCTCGGCGAGCTCGGTATGGGGCGTATTGTCGATGCGGCCCTGCCAGCGGGCGAAATTGGCCGTCACCTCGCGCAGCGCGGCGCGCGGCTTGGGCTTCAGCTCGTCGCTTTCGGCAAGGCGGCCGGCGGCCTCCAGCATGGGCACGCCGAGCGCGCGGGCGGCATCGTGCACCTGCCGGATCGCGGCCTCGCCCAGCCCGCGCTTCGGCACATTGACGATGCGCTCGAAGGCGAGGTCGTCGCCGGCATTGGCGACGACGCGGAAATAGGCCAGCGCGTCGCGGATCTCCTGCCGCTCGTAGAAGCGCGGGCCGCCGATGACGCGATAGTTCAGCCCCAGCGTGACGAAGCGGTCCTCGAACTCGCGCATCTGGAACGACGCGCGGACGAGGATCGCCATGTCGTTGAGCCGGTGCCCCTTGCGCTGGAGCGCCTCGATCTCCTCGCCGACGGCGCGCGCTTCCTCCTCGGAATCCCATGCGGCGTGGACGATGACCCTGGCGTCGTCGGGGTCCGGCCGGTCGGTGAAGAGCGTCTTGCCGAGACGGCCCTCATTGTGCGCGATGAGATGCGAGGCAGCGCCGAGGATGTGCGCCGTCGAGCGGTAGTTGCGTTCGAGGCGGATCACCGTCGCGCCCGGAAAATCCTTCTCGAAGCGCAGGATGTTGTCCACCTCCGCCCCGCGCCAGCCATAGATCGACTGGTCGTCGTCGCCCACGCAGCAAATATTTATTTGCTGCCTTTCCTTTTCGCTCTCGCTGTCGCCGCTGCGCGGCTCGCTCCGCGGGGGCGCGCCATCGGGCGCGGCGGCCGGTCGACCTTGCGGACCGGTGGTCCGAAGTGTGTTCTTGCCCGAAGCGTCCGGGCGCTGTGCCAGCAGCCTGAGCCACATATATTGGGCGGTGTTGGTGTCCTGATACTCGTCCACCAGAATGTATTTGAAGCGGCGGTGATATTCGGCGAGCACGTCATGATGCTCGCGGAAGATGCGGATCGGGTGGAGCAGGAGGTCGCCGAAGTCGCAGGCGTTCAGCGTCTTCAGGCGGTCCTGATAGGCGGCGTAGAGTTCGCGGCCCTTGCCGTTGGCGAAGGCGCGGGCATCGCCTTCGGGAATGTCCTTCGGCCCGAAACCCTTGTTCTTCCAGCCGTCGACCATCTGCGCGAACTGGCGCGCCGGCCAGCGCTTGTCGTCCAGACCTTCCGCCTGGATCAGTTGCCGCATCAGCCTGATCTGGTCGTCGGTGTCGAGGATGGTGAAGCCGGACTTCAGCCCCGCCAGCTCGGCATGCCGCCGCAGCAGCTTGACGCCGATGGAGTGGAAGGTGCCGAGCCACGGCATGCCCTCGACGGCCTCGCCGACCAGCACGCCGATGCGGCTCTTCATCTCCCGCGCGGCCTTGTTGGTGAAGGTCACGGCCAGGATTTGCGACGGCCACGCTTTTCCGGTCGCGAGGATGTGGGCGATGCGGGTGGTCAGCACGCGGGTCTTGCCGGTTCCCGCGCCGGCCAGCACCAGCACCGGGCCTTCGGTGGTCTCCACCGCCAGCCGCTGTTCGGGATTGAGGCCGGAGAGATAGTCCGGCGCGCGTGCGCCGCCCTGGCGCGCCGCCATGGCGCGCGCGGCGATGCCCGACGGCGCGGGCGCGCCACGGGGCGCGTCGTCCTCGTCGAAAAAGGGCAGGTCGTCGGGATGTGGGCTCATTGACAGCGAATGTAGTGATTCGGTCGCGAAAGGCCAGAAGCGGCGGCGTGACAGGTGCCTGTCGCCGCGATATAGAGAGGCTTCGGCCGGAGGCGGCCGGCAGTCCGCGCCCGAAAGGGCATGGCGAACGCCTCCCGGAAAACCTTCCTGATCGTTTCCAAACGTCGGGCGAAGGCGTCGGCAATGCGGACACTGACGAAGACTTCGCCGTGACGAAAGGAACGACCATGCGCGATCATCGCGATGCGAAGGCAATGGCGAAGTCCCTGCGGGAGGCGCTCGCCGAAATCGATACCGACATCAACCACAGCCAGGCGCTCGAAATCGTCGCCCGGCAATTCGGGCTTGCCAACTGGAACATCCTGTCGGCCCGGCTCGAAAAGGAACCATCCGCACCCGCCGGCGACGGGATCGTCTTCGAAAGCGCGGTGCCGATCATGCGCATCTTCGATGTCGCCAAGGCGCACGAATTCTATCTCGGCTTCCTCGGCTTCAAGGTGGACTGGGAACATCGCTACGGCGACAATTTCCCGCTCTACACGCAGGTCTCGCGCGGCGGATTGCGGCTGCATCTGTCGGAACATTCCGGCGATGCGACGCCCGGCAGCACGAGCTGCGTCTATATGAAGGGCATCCGCCAGCTCCATGCGGAGCTGCGCGGCAAGCAGTACCGCTACATGAAGCCGGGTCTTGAGGAAGAGGATGGGCGGCTGGAAGTCACCGTCACCGATCCTTTCCAGAACCGCATCCGCTTCATGGAGCTGATCGACGGCTGATCGTCGCCTCATCAGGCACCGTCGCGGCGGTCCGACAGGCCGCGGCGGTGCTGCGCCATCTCGATGATGCGCATCCGGTAGATGAGCTCGATGCCGATCGGCCGGCGTTCGCGTTCGGCCAGGTAGATTTCGTGCACGACGCGCTTGCGTTCCCGCCACAACTCGTAGTCGCTGATGGCGCCGTCGCGGGCGACGATCTCCGCCAGCGATGTGGTGAGTGTGGCCATGAGCCCGGTGTGCAAGAGACTTTTCGATTCGCCGGCGATCTTCGGTTCGCCGCATGGCATTCTCAATGCGCGGGCGGCAATTTCCTGTGGGCAAGGCGGGCCGCGCGGCGTTGACGCTGCGTGACGGACGACGTTGCCCGCGCGTGGTGATGGTGTGCGCTGCCGTACGAATCCGGCACAGGTCGATTTCATTCCCGGCGGGAATATTCTAGGAAGCCCGAAAGCCCGACGCGGAGGTGGACATGGCGCTGGCCGATCTCGTTTCCCTGGAACGCAACGACGCAGGCATCGCCGCCGCCGTCGGCATATTGCGCCAGCGCTTCGGCGAGCGTTTCTCGACCGGCCACGACATCCGCAACCAGCACGGCCATACGACCACCTATATCCCGACGCAGGCGCCGGACGGCGTCGTCTTCGCCGAAAGCGCGGAGGAGGTGCAGGAAGTGGTGCGCGTCTGCGCCGAGCACCGCGTGCCGGTCATCCCCTACGGCACCGGCACGTCGCTGGAAGGCCATGTGAACGCGCCGGCCGGCGGCATCTCGCTCGACCTTTCGCGGATGAACCGCGTGCTGTCGGTGAACGCGGAAGACTTCGACTGCACCGTGGAGCCGGGCATCACCCGCGAGGAACTGAACACCTATCTGCGCGACACCGGCCTTTTCTTCCCCATCGATCCCGGCGCCAATGCCAGCCTCGGCGGCATGGCGGCGACGCGCGCATCGGGCACCAATGCGGTACGCTACGGCACCATGCGCGAAAACGTCATCGCGCTGGACGCGGTCATGCCGGACGGACGCCTGATCACCACGGCGAAGCGTGCCAAGAAGTCCTCCGCCGGCTACGACCTGACGCGCCTGCTCATCGGCTCGGAAGGGACGCTCGGCGTCATCACCTCGCTCACGCTGCGCCTCCAAGGCATACCGCAGGCGGTTTCCGGCGGCGTCTGCCCGTTCCCCACGCTGGAGGCGGCGAGCCAGGCGGTCACGGCGACGATCCAGATGGGCATTCCCGTCGCCCGCATCGAGCTGATCAACACGCTCGGCATGAAGGCGATGAACATCTATGCCGGGCTCGACTATCCGGTCTCGCCCTGCCTCTTCGTCGAATTCCACGGTTCCGACGCGGGCGTGACGGAACAGGCCGAGACTTTCGGCGAGATCGTCGCCGAGCTCGGCGGCGGGCCCTTTCTCTGGACCACCGTGGCCGAGGAGCGGGCGAAGCTCTGGAAGGCGCGCCATGAGGCCTATCACGCCTGCCAGGTGCTGCGGCCCGGCGTCAGCACGCTGGCGACCGATGTGTGCGTGCCGATCTCGCGGCTGACGGAGTGCATCGCCGAAACAGAGGAAGACGCCGAACGCCTCGACCTTCTGGCGCCGATCATCGGCCATGCCGGCGACGGCAATTTCCACGTCACGCTGCTGTTCGACCGCAACGACCCGGAGGAGCTGGCGCGGGCGGAGGATTTCGTCTCGCGGCTCAACATGCGCGCCATCGCCATGGACGGCACCTGCACCGGCGAGCACGGCATCGGGCAGGGCAAGATGCGCTATCTCGCGCACGAGCTCGGCCCGGCGGTCGACTATATGCGCGCCATCAAGCACGCCATCGATCCGCTCGGCATCATGAATCCGGGGAAAATCTTCACTCCCGGCGCCTGAACCGCCGGCCGGCGGCAATCGCCACTTTATCGACACGCTGAACCGGATAGAGTGTCGGGACCTCGCACCCGTTGGAGAGTGAGCTGGCCCGTGTCTTCGTGATCGTCGGCGGATTGGTCGTCCTTGTGCTCACTACGGCACTCGTGGCGCCCTTCTTCGTGGACTGGGGCAACTGGAAGGCCGATTTCGAGCGCGAGGCGAGCCGCATTCTCGGCCGTCAGGTCACGGTGCGCGGCGCCGCCACCGCGCGCCTGCTGCCCTTTCCCTCCGTGACCTTTTCCGACGTCACCGTCGCCGGAGCGACGCAGGGCAGCACCGCGATGACGATGGAGAGTTTCTCCATGGATGCGGAGCTGGCGCCGTTCCTGTCGGGCGAGGTGCTGATCTTCGACATGCGCATCGTCAGGCCGACGGCCGTGGTGTCGATCGGGGCCGACGGCGCGCTCGACTGGGCGGTGCGGCCCTCGACGCCGTTCGCGCCCGAGCAGGTCAGGCTGGAGAAGGTGACCATCACCGAAGGCAAGGTGACGCTGCGGCACGACGGCGCGCGCGACCGCGAAATCACCGAGATCAACGCCACCGTCTCGGCGCGGGCGCTGACGGGGCCGTGGCGGGCCGACGGCGTGATGCGCGTCGACGGGATGAAGACCGCGCTCGGCATCTCGACCGGCAGCGTGGACGAGAACGGCAGGCTGCGCCTGCGGCTGCGCGCCGACCCCGAGCGCTACGCGTTCCAGATCGAGACCGACGGCAATCTCTTCCTTACGGACGACGCGCCGCATTACGACGGCACGTTCCGCCTGGCCGAGCGGCCGATGCCGGGCACGGCGCAGGCCGGGGCGCAGCCGGGACAGCCGCCGCGCCCGCCGGCCTATCGCGTCGGCGGCCGCTTTGCGCTGGCGCATGACGGGCTCGACGTGCCGGAGTTCCGCCTCGAGACAGGCGCCGCGCAGGACCCCTATACGGCGGACGGGCATGCCCGCATCAGCTTCGGCGCCGCGCCGCAGTTCCACGTCGTCGCGGACGGCGCGCAGATCAGGCTCGCCGAGCAGGAGACGCCCGACGGTTCGCTGGCGCTCGCGGCGCGGCTCAAGGCGCTGAAGGAGGCGCTGCTCAACCTGCCGCGGCCCGAGATACCGGGCAAGGTGGAGATGAACCTGCCGGCGATCGTGGCCGGCGACACGACCGTGCGCGACGTGCGCCTTTCCGCCGTGCCTTCGGCCGCAGGGTGGACGATCGGCACGCTCTCGGCTGCGCTGCCCGGCCGCACCACGCTGGAAAGCAGCGGCGAACTGACGGTGGATGACGCGCGCTTCGGCTTCGACGGCAAGCTTCTGCTCGCAGTCGGCCAGCCGTCCGGCTTCGCGGCGTGGATCTCGCGCGATGTCGACGAGGCGATCCGCCGGCTGCCGGCCGCCGGCTTCAGCGCCGATGTCGAGCTCACCGACGCGCGGCAGGTCTTCGACAATCTCGAGCTCGTGCTCGGCGATGCGCGCTTCACCGGCCGCGCGGTCGCCGAGCGTCCCGCCGATGCCGCGCCTTCAATGGTGCTGGAAATGACGGGCGGACGCCTCGACGTGGACGGGCTGTCGGCCTTCGCATCCCTGTTCGTCACCGACCAGGGAACGCGTCGTTTGCAGGACTACCGGCTCGACCTTTCCGTCAAGGCCGGCCCGGTCGCCGTGGCGGGCGTGACCGCCGAGACGGTCGATACCGCCTTGCGGCTCAAGGCGGGCGTGCTGGAGGTCGACCGCCTCGCGGTCTCGGGCCTCGAAGGCGCCTCTCTGAGCGCGACCGGCACGGTCGGCGGCATCGGCGGTGCCTTGTCGGGCAAGCTCGACGCGACGCTCGTCGCGGGCGATGCCTCGCAGCTCGTGCGGCTGCTTGCGGCGCGGTTTCCGCAGAACGCTGCGCTCGCCGCCTTCGCGTCGCGGGCCGAGCGTTTTCCCGGCCTGCTGACCGAGACCGAGGCGAATGCCGTCCTCGACGTCGCCGCGGGCAGCGGAGCGGCGCGCGATTTCTCGCTCAACGCCAACGGCACGGCCGGTGGGTCGCGTTTCACGCTGGCGCTTTCGGGGCAGGGCGACCTGGCGCGGCCGGGCGCGGCGCGGCTCAAGGCTGGGCTCAGCGTGGCAAATGAGGAGCCGGCGGCGATCTACGCCCTCTATGGCCTGCCGGCCCTGCCATTCGGCTTCGCCATGCCGGCGAAGACCGAACTGACGCTGGACGGCACCCTCGACAAGGGGGCCGCGACACGGTTCAGCTTCACGGCGGAAGGCCTTTCGGCCACCTTCGACGGCACCGTGGGCGCCGGCGCCGACGGTCTCTTCGCCGACGGCACCGGCAAGCTCGAAACGCAAGACATCGAGCCATGGCTCATGACGGCGGGCTTTTCGCTGCCGGGGATGGGGCTCGGCATGCCGGTCGACGTCGAGGCCGGCCTCAGCCAGAAGGACGGCCTCGTCGTCGTCTCTGGCCTCAAGGGAAAGGTCCTGGACGACGAGGTGGCGGGCGACCTCAACGTGCAGTTGCGCGACGGGCTGCCGCATCTCACCGGTTCGCTCGTCCTCGACCGGCTGGACATCCCGCTGGCGCTCGAACCGCTCTTCGGCGAGGCGGCGCTTGCCGGCGACGGGAGCGGCTGGCCCGGCGTACCCTTCCTCTCGACGCCCGCGGCCACGTTCACCGCCGACCTCGACCTCGCGGTCGACCGCCTGGTGGCCGGCGGCGGGCTGGTGCTGTCCGATGCGAGCCTGTCGATGCGCGCCTCGGCCGACGGGCTGCGCGTTTCCGAGCTGCGCGGCGGCTTTGCGGGCGGGACGCTCAGCGGCTTTGCGGAAGTGCGCAACACCGGCGGCACGGCATTGCTGTCGTCGCAACTGAAGCTTGAAAATGCGCCGCTCGGCATGCTGCTGCCGGCATCTGGCCTGTCGGGGACGGCCGACTTGGGCATCCACGCGACATCCAGCGGCAAGAGCATCGATGCCCTGGTGGCCGCGCTCGCCGGCTCGGCCACGGCTTCTGTGCGGGACCTCGTCGTTCCGCGCGTCAACCCGGCGGTTTTCAGGGACATCCTCGCCCGCGCCGACCAGGACGGCACGGAGGTCGATGCCGCGCGCACCGGCATTTTCGCGCCGCCGCTGGTGCAGTCGGGGAACTTCGCCGCCGGCAGCACGCAGGTCGCGCTGACGCTTGCAAACGGCGTGCTGCGCGCCCCGCCGGTGCGGCTGGAAGGCAAGGGCGCGGCGCTCACCGCCGAGGTTCATGCCGATGCGCGGGCGATGAGCTACGGCGCCAGCGGGACGATCGAATATGCGCCCGGCGACGATGCCGTCGTCGGCGCGGAGCCGACGCTGCGCTATGTCGCCGAGGTCGGCGCCGACGGGCTCACCACCTCGCTTGACACGCAGCCGCTGGCGCAGTTCCTGACGCAGCGCGCGCTGGAGCGCGAGCAGGCGCGGGTAGAAGCGATGCAGGCGCTGCTGCTCGAACGCCAGCGCCTGCGCCGCGAGGCGCGCTATTATGCGGCGCTGGCAGAGGAACGCGCCGAGGCCGAGCGCCGCCGCATCGAGGAGGAAGCGCGCCGGCAGGCCGAGGAAGAAGCACGCAAGGCGGCCGAGGAACAGGCGCGGATCGCGGCGGAAGAGGAGGCGCGGCGTGCGGCGCAAGCCGAGGCAGCCCGCATCGCCGAAGAGGAAGCCAAGGCGGCGGAGCAGGCGCGGCGTGACGCGGAGGCTGCCCGGTCCGGGCAGCCGGCATCGCCGAACGACCGGATCGAGCGCCAGCCGCTGGACGTGCCGCCGGCGGCACGGGACGCGTTCAATCCAGATTCGATCGAGAAGCTGCTGCGGTCGATGCAGTGAGCTTTGTTTGCCACTGATCCAGGAGCGGAATTTATTCCGGAACGGTTGCGGGTTTCGTCCACCTCACGGCATGGATCCTCGGGTCAAGCCCGAGGATGACGACGGTGGAGGGGATTGCTGCCAATCGCCAACGTCTGCACTTGATGCTTAGCCTTCCTGCATTCGTCATCCTCGGGCTTGACCCGAGGATCCATGCCGCCACCGCTTCGGCAGCGCGAGATAGCCTTTGCTATCGCTCCGATTTCCGGGATGACACCGTTATGTCCGCTGCTGCTTCACCACGCACCTCATTGAGCACGAACAGGCGCAGTGCCGAGGACAGGTTGGTGTCGCGCGGCCGGGCATCGTCGATCTCAGCCACGAGGGCCGCGAGCGGCCGGTTCCGTTCTCGTGCGATGCGTTCGAGCTCGATGTAGAACGCGTCTTCCAGCGAATAGCTGGTCCGGTGGCCGCTGATGGAGATCGAGCGTTTGCGCACGCCGCTCATGGCCGCGTCACGCGGGATCGCGACGGTGTCCGTCGAGGTGGCGGGCGGCGCGCCAGGCTTCGTCCTCGGCACGCTGCCGCTCGGCCTTGCTGCGGCCGTGCTTCAGGCGGTTGGCGTCGGCCTCTGCGGCCTTTTCGGCGCGCGCCTTGCGCTTGCGGGCGGTGCGGAGATTGACGACCTCGCCCACCGCGCGCCTATTTCTTGCGGAAAGCGTCGAGCGAGACGACGTCGGCCGACTTGCCTTCCTCGCCGGAAGGCTCCTTCGGCGTATCCTCCACCTTGCGCGGCTTGGCGGTCTTGGTGGCGGGGGGCGCCTTGCCGGCATCCTCCCTGTTCGCCTCGGGCACGATGGCGACCGGCGCGGAGGGCGCCTGTTCCGTGGCGTCGGTCGCCACGTCGAATTCCAGCTCGAAGCTGACGGAGGGGTCGTAGAAGCCGCGTACGGCGGCGAAGGGAATCTCCAGCTTCTCCGGTATGTCGGAGAAGGAAAGCGTCACCTCGAAGCCCGCATCGGTGACCTTCAGGTCCCAGTACTGGAACTGGATGACGATGGTCATCTGGTCGGGATAGCGCTCGCGCAGGCGGCTGGAGATGCGAACGCCGGGCGCGCCGGTGAGGAAGGTGATGAAGAAATGATGCGCGCCGGGCAGGCCGGTCTTCGCCACTTCGGAGAGCACCTTGCGCATGACGCCGCGCAGCGCTTCCTGCGCGAGAATGTCGTATCGGATGAGGTCGTCGGCCATGGTGCTTCGGGTGGTGCGAGTCTTTCGATAGCTCTAGACAAGCTTTCGGCCCGCGTAAACCGTGACGATAGCGATCGGGGCCTATCCGGCCTCGCACGCAAGGTCAGCGACGAATTTACACCGCTCCCCGATGTCCGCCAGAGGCAAATCGACAAGCCGGTAGCCGAGCTCGCGCCAGGCGGCGGTCACGGCCGCATGAGTCGCCTGCGCCTCGGCGAAGTCCTGACGGCGCTGGTCGTCGTTGCGGTAGATGGCGCGCCATGGCGGCGCGACGAGGACCGGACCGTCATAGCGCATGCGCTCGGCCGCCCGCAGCATGTGCGGCGGCACGGGACGGCCGGTCAGCCGCAGATAGCCGATCGTGTCGGGGATGCCGCGGTCGAAGATGCAGTGCGCCGTCTGCGCGCGCGATTCCCGCAGGGAACGCATGTCCCACAACAACATCGCCTCGGCATAGGCGGCGGGATCGCGGGCGGGATGGGCAGGGCCGTCGATGGCCTCCTGAAGCTGGATGATCGACCGGCCGGCCTCGGCAAAGGCACGCCAGCCCCGTGCTGCGAGCGCATCGGCCAGCGACGTTTTGCCGGCGCCGGGGCCGCCGGTGATGACGAGTCGTTTTCGTGACATGGGATGAGACCGTGGGGAAGGCGACGGCGCGCGCAAGGCCGCACGCGTGACTGCGGACGAAATGCGGAGAGGGGGAGAGAAGTGGAGGTTTCTGTTGCCAGGTACCTCCGAACCCCGCCTGAAGGTGCTAACCCACAGGGCTTGATTCGAGACTATCGCGCCGCATTAAGCAGCGAGACGTGCCTCAGCATAGTTGTCGTTGGCAACTACAAGTTTAGCCCGATAACGGTGGTACAATGCCGGGTACAGCGTGCTGTCTTTCAACGTCCGTCGATCCCATTTCACCCCCATCAACAACCCACCCGCTCGGTGGGCTCTTGGTGGAGGTGGCGGTTTCGAAACCGCGTCCGGTCCATCTATTGCACAGTCGGTTTAGCACCATAGCCGCCTTGCGACGGCACTCCCAATATAGAGCTTCCAGCCGGATTCTTCAAGCGGCTCCGATGCTTGACGCGATAGCGGCGTGCTGCTTTCTGCGCAGGGGGAGGGTGGCGATTCCGTTGCGGATCGAGGAGGAAGATGACGGACCATCTTGCCGATGTAAGGCGCTACGATGCGCTTGCCGACGAAGTCGTCGTCGGCCGTATCGTGAAACATCTGGGCGTTGCCCTTCGCAACCAGGATTCGGCGACCGTGGCCTGCCGACAGCCGGCTGAACTCGACCGTGTCGCGAAGAAGTGGTGCGGCAAGAAGCTCGGCGCGGACCCCGAACGGGCGATGAACGTGATCGAGCTCGTCTGCGAGACGATGGCGGGCGACAGGTTCAAGAACCGCGTCACCTTCTACTATCTGTGCGCCAAGCACCTCGACCGCCTGTCGCTGCTCAACCCGGAAACTGTGATGGACGGCGACGGGCAGGTGCGCGTTCCGGCCCAATGAGCTAGGCTCGCGCGGACTCAAAGGGCAAGCGGCGCCATGTACCATCCCGAGCAGCAATATCTCGACCTGATGCAGTCGATCCTCGACAGCGGCGACCGGCGCATCGACCGCACCGGCGTCGGCACGCTGTCGCTGTTCGGAGCGATGGCGCGGTTCAGCCTGCGCGACGGCACGGTGCCGATCCTCACCACCAAGCGCGTCTACTGGAAGACGGCGATCAAGGAGATGCTCTGGTTCCTCACCGGCGACACCAATATCCGCCCGCTGCTGGCTGAGAACGTGCGCATCTGGACCGACTGGCCGCTCGACAAGTACCGCAAGGCGACCGGGGAGGCGATCGGCCAGGCGGATTTCGAGGCGCGCATCCTCGCCGATGCCGACTTCGCCGCGAAGTGGGGCGAGCTCGGCCCCGTCTACGGCAAGCAGTGGCGCCGCTGGAGCGGTCCGGACGGGCGCGAGCACGACCAGATCGCCACGCTGGTGGAGACGCTGCGGACCAATCCGGGCAGCCGGCGCATGATCTTCCACGGCTGGAACGTGGCCGAGCTCGACCGCATGGCGCTGCCGCCCTGCCACATGGTCTACCAGTTCCATGTCGCGCAGGGGCGGCTGAACTGCCTGATGTTCCAGCGCTCGGTGGATCTGCTTCTCGGCGCGCCCTTCAACTATGTGGGCACGGTCGCGCTGCAGTTGATGCTGGCGCAGCAGGCCGGGCTGGAGCCGGGCGATTTCGTCTGGATGGCGGGCGACGTCCACCTCTACCTCAACCATCTCGACCAGGCGCGCGAGCAGCTTTCGCGCCAGCCGCGCCCGTGGCCGACCATGCGGCTCACGCGCCATCCGGCGAGCATCGACGATTATCGCATCGATGATTTCGCGGTGGAGGACTATCATCCGCATGCGGCGATCCATGCCGACGTGGCGGTTTAGGGAGATGCGAAGAATGCGCCGGCTCGCCTGTCTTCTCGCGCTGCTCGCCGGCTCGGCAGGCGCCGCTTCCGCCAACGACACGACCGCCGTTCTGGGCGCAGGCGGGCTGATCTTCACCCGCTCGGACACGATCGAGATGCAGAGCGAGGACCTGTTCATCTCCGAGGAGGAGGTGCGGGTCGCGTACAAGTTCCGCAATACCGGGCGGTCCGACGTCGAGTCGATCGTGGCCTTTCCGATGCCCGACATTTCCGGCGATCCCTATGCCAATGTGGCGCTGCCGGACTATGCAAGCGACAATTTCCTCGATTTCAGCGTCACGGTGGACGGCAAGGCGATCGAGCCGGCGCTGGAGCAGCGCGCCTTCGCCGCCGAGATCGACGTCACCGACCTGCTCAAGGCGGCCGGCGTGCCGTTGCTGCCGACCGGCGATACGATCAACGACAAGGTCGCCGCGCTCGACGCCGCGACCAAGGCGGAATGGACCGTGCGCGGCATCCTGCTGGAAGAGCGCTTTGACGAGGACGGCAAGGAGGTCGTCAACCACTATCCGCTGTGGCGGCTCAAATCGACCTATTGGTGGCGCATGAGCTTCGCGGCCGACAGGCAGATCGACGTCAGGCACGTCTACAAGCCGGCGATCGGCGGCACCGTCGGCGTGACCTTCCTCCAGGACGGCAAGGCGAAGGGCGAGCAGTTCGACGCCTATGTGACGAAATACTGCCTCGACAAGGGGATCGTCGGCGCTGTGGAACGCGCGGCGGCGAAGAGCCCCGAAGGTTATCCCCCTATGACCGAGACGTGGATCAGCTACATCCTCACCTCCGGCGGCAACTGGTCGGGCTCGATCGGGAAGTTCAGGCTGACCGTCGACAAGGGCGACGAAAAGAACCTGATCAGCTTCTGCGGCACGGGCGTGCGCAAGGTCGGGCCGACGACCTTCGAGATCGCCGCCGACGACTTCTATCCGGAGCGCGATCTCGATTTCCTCATCCTCCGGCCCTACGATCCGCAGCAATGAGTTTTAGAGGTTCGATCGTCTCGCTGGTCGTCGTTGTGTCGCGCAATGGCGTGATCGGCCGCGACAACGGCATGCCGTGGCGGCTCTCCACCGATCTCAGGCGCTTCAAGGCCATCACCATGGGCCATCCCATCGTGATGGGGCGCCGGACGTGGCACAGCTTTCCGCGCCGGCCGCTGCCGGGCCGCGCGAATATCGTCGTCACCCGCGATGCCGGATTCGCCGAGGAAGGGGCCATCGTCGCGCACGGCCTGACCGAGGCGCTGGAGATCGCCGTCCGCTCGCCCGGCGGCGATGAAATCTGCGTGATCGGCGGCGGGCAGATTTTTGCCGAGGTCCTGCCGCGCGCCGACCGCCTCTATGTCACCCATATCGAGGCCGATATCGCCGGCGATACTTTCTTCCCGCCGATCGACGCCGCCGACTGGCGGGCCGGGGAGGCCGAGAACGTGCCGGCGGGCGAGAAGGATGACCATCCGACGCGCTTTGTGGTCTATGAAAGACGCTGACGATGCTGTAGCCGGTTGTAGAACCGTGACCTGCAGCCGCGTTGAAACGGCGGGTTCACAAACCTATAACAGGCCGTAATTCCAGCAGGCCGAAATCGCCCGGGCCGTTCCGGTTCGATGGCGAGGCAACATCCCGGGAGTGGAACTTCTCATGCCTTGGAGCAATCAGAGCGGTGGTGGCGGCAGCGGCGGCCCATGGGGCGGCGGCAGTGGCGGCGGTGGCGGCGGCGGCCCATGGGGGCAGCGCCCGCGCGGCCCCGGCGGCCCGCAGGGCACGCCGCCCGACCTCGAGGACATCATCCGCCGCGGCCAGGACCGGCTGAAGCAGGCGCTGCCCGGCGGCGGCCGCGCCAGCCCGGCAATGTTCGGCCTCATCGCGCTGGCGCTGGTGGCGCTGTGGCTGTTCCAGGCGATCTACACCGTGCAGCCGGACGAACTCGCCGTCGAACTGCGCCTCGGCAAGCCCAAGGAAGAAGTGTCGGAACCCGGCCTGCACTTCCACTGGTGGCCGGTCGAGACCGTGGAGCGGGCATCCATCGCCGAGAAGCTGATCGACATCGGCGGCAACCGCAACGGCGTGTCCACCGGTCTCATGCTCTCCGGCGACCAGAACATCGTCGACGTGAAGTTCTCCGTCGCCTATCAGGTCTCCGACCCCAAGCTGTATCTCTTCCGCGTCAACGATCCCGACGACATGCTGCGGCAGGTCGCCGAAAGCGCGATGCGTGAGGTCGTCGGCCGCCGTCCGGCGCAGGACATCTTCCGCGACGACCGTCAGGGCATCGCCGAGGAAGTGCGCCAGATCATGGACAGCTCGGTGCAGGAATATCAGGCCGGCCTGATGATCAATGCGATCTCCATCGAGGACGCGGCGCCGCCGCGCGAAGTCGCCGACGCCTTCGAGGAGGTGCAGCGCGCGGAGCAGGACGAAGACCGCTTCGTCGAGGAATCCAACCAGTATTCGAACCAGCAGCTCGGCCAGGCGCGCGGTGAAGCCGCGCAGGTCCGCGAAGAGGCGGCCGCCTACAAGAACCGTGTCGTGCTGGAAGCACAGGGCGAGGCGCAGCGCTTCGTCTCCGTCTACGACGAATATGCCAAGGCGCCCGACGTGACGCGCCGCCGCCTGTTCCTGGAGACGATGGAAAACGTGCTGCGCGGCTCCAACAAGGTGATCGTGGAGCAGGGCCAGGGCGGGCAGGGCGTGGTGCCCTATCTGCCGCTGCCCGAACTTCAGCGCCGCGCCACGCAGCAGGGGGGAACCAGCCGATGAACAACCGTCTTCCCATCATCGCGGTCGTCGCGGCCGTCCTGCTGTTCCTCGCCTATTCGTCCATCTTCGTCGTCAACGAGCGCCAGCAGGCCATCGTGCTGCGCTTCGGCGAGATCGTCGACGTGAAGACCGAGCCCGGCCTCTATTTCAAGGCGCCGTTCGCCTTCGCCGAGGCCGACAATGTCCAGATGATCGACGATCGCGTGCTGCGCTTCGACCTTGACGATATCCGCGTCCAGGTGTCGGGCGGCCGCTTCTACGAGGTCGACGCCTTCATCGCCTACCGCATCGCCAATGCGCGGGTCTTCCGCCAGACGGTGTCGGGCAGCGTGCAGCTCGCCGAGCAGCGCCTGCGCACCCGTCTCGATGCGGCGCTGCGCCGGGTCTACGGTCTGCGCGGCTTCGAGGCGGCGCTGTCGGAAGAGCGCGCGTCGATGATGCGCGAGGTGCGCGACCAACTGCGCCCCGACGCCACGTCGCTCGGCCTGGAGATCGTCGACGTGCGCATCCGCCGCACCGACCTGACCGCGGAGGTCTCGCAGCAGACCTATGAGCGCATGAAGGCGGAGCGCCTTGCCGAGGCCGAGCGCCTGCGCGCACGCGGCCGCGAGGCGGCGCAGCGCATCCGCGCCCGCGCCGACCGCGAGGTGGTGGAGATCGTCGCCGATGCGCGCCGCGAATCGGAGATCCTGCGCGGTGAGGGCGAGGCCGAGCGCAACGCCGTCTTCGCCGAGGCCTTCTCGCGCGATCCGTCGTTCTTCGACTTCTATCGCTCCATGTCGGCCTACACGCATGCGCTGAACGGCGACGGAACCACCATGGTGCTGTCGCCGGATTCGGAGTTCTTCCGTTATTTCGGCAATGCGTCTGGCACCGCGCCCGAGGCGGCACCGGCGCCTGCGCCGCAGGCGCCGAACGCCACCGGCGCGACGGAATGACCGCGTGAGCGATTTCATCGCTGCGTTGGGGCTCGTGCTCGTCATCGAAGGCATCTTCTATGGCGGCATGCCGGCCCTGGCGAAACGTCTCGCCGCCGAACTCATCTCCCTGCCCGAGCAGGCGATGCGTATCGGCGGCGTTTTCGCGATCGCGCTCGGCGTGCTTCTCGTCTGGTTCGTGCGCGGATAACGCAGGATTTATGCGCGCCGGGCCGGCAAGGCCGCAAACGCGCCGTATTTCTTCCAATCAATGCGCCGGCTGGAGTGGGCCCGCTTTTTCACGGAATCGCGGAAATGCTCCTTCGGTCCCAACGCGATCCCGGCCGCAAGAAGCTGCGCACTTTTGCTGGAATTGCTTTATGTCTGATGCCGACAACGTGCACCCCGCACGACGGAGCCTGTCCATGATGCCTTCGACGATTCCCTCGCTCGCGCGCGCGGCCGTGCTTGCGGCTGCCTGCGCGCTGATGCCGATGGCCGGCGCGCTTCCCGCCGCCGCGCAGACCCCGGCGCCGGCCGGCAACGGCCCCGCCTCGGTCGCCGACCTCGCCGAGGGACTGCTCGGCGCGGTGGTGAACATATCGACCTCGCAGAACGTCCAGCCGGGCAGCGGCCCGCGGCCGGGACCCGGCGTGCGTCCGCCGCAACTGCCGGAAGGCTCGCCCTTCCAGGACTTCTTCGACGAGTTCTTCAACCAGCGGCCGGGCGAGGGCGGGGGCCCACGCAAGGTCCAGTCGCTCGGCTCGGGCTTCGTGATCGATGCCGAGCAGGGCATCGTCATCACCAACAATCACGTCATCGCCGATGCCGACGAGATCGAGGTCAATTTCTCCGACGGCTCCAAGCTGAAGGCGGAGCTGCTCGGCAAGGACACCAAGACCGACATCGCCGTGCTCAAGGTCGATCCGGGCGCGCGCAAGCTGACGGCGGTGACCTTCGGCGATTCCGACGCGATGCGGATCGGCGACTGGGTGATGGCGATCGGCAATCCGTTCGGCCTCGGCGGCACGGTCACCGTCGGCATCGTCTCGGCGCGCGACCGCGACATCAATTCAGGCCCCTATGACGATTTCATCCAGACCGACGCGGCGATCAACCGCGGCAATTCGGGCGGCCCGCTGTTCAACATGAAGGGCGAGGTGATCGGCATCAACACCGCGATCATCTCGCCGTCCGGCGGCTCGATCGGCATCGGCTTCGCGATCCCCGCGCAGCTCGCGGTAGGCGTGATCGACCAGTTGCGCGAGTTCGGCGAGACGCGGCGCGGCTGGCTGGGCGTGCGCATCCAGCCCGTTACCGACGAGGTGGCCGAGAGCCTCGGCATGGACCGCGCCACCGGCGCGCTGGTCGCGGGCGTGATCGAGGGCGGCCCGGTGGCCGACGGCACCATCCAGCCCGGCGACGTGATCATCAGCTTCGACGGCCGCGAGGTCCGCAACATGCGCGACCTGCCGCGCATCGTCGCCGAGGCGCCGGTCGGCAAGGAGGTGGATGTCGTCGTCATCCGCAAGGGCCAGCGCCAGACGGTGAAGGTCACGCTCGGCCGGCTCGAGGACGGCGAGGAACTGGCCGGCGACGACACCGGCGACGACACGCCCGCCGAGGAGAACGGCGACGTGGCCACCGCGAGCGTGCTCGGCATGACGATCGCCCCGCTCAACGAAGAGACGCGCGCGCAGTTCAGCATCGGCGCCGATGTCACCGGCGTGGTCATCACCAAGGTGGATGAGGGGTCGGCGGCGGCTGAGAAGGGCATTGCCGCCGGCGACGTCATCGCCGAGATCGCGCAGGAATCCGTCACGTCGCCCAAGCAGGTGCTGGACCGGATCACCGCGCTGCGTGCCCAGGGCCGCAAGAACGCACTGCTGATGCTGTCGTCCAAGGGCGGCGAGCTGCGTTTCGAGGCGCTGCGGATGAACTGAATCCGCTGACGACGACAAGGCATTGATAGAAAAGGCGGACTTCAGGTCCGCCTTTTCCTTTCGCGCCACTCCTTTGCGCCGATCCGGTAAAGGACGTGGCGCTTCAGATGCGGATGCGTATCGGGCACGGCGGCATGATCGAAGTCGCCGGCCGGATCGTGATGCATGCCGATGCGGCGCATCACGGCCGTGGAGCGGTCGTTGTTCCATACGGCGAAGGAGACGATCTCGGGCAGGCCGAGCGCCTCGAAGCCATGGGCGAGCCAGGCCTGCGCCGCCTCGGTGACATAGCCTTTGCCCTGATGGTCGGGTGCCAGCCGCCAGCCGATCTCGACGGCGCCGCCCGGCAGCGAGGGGACGGCATCCGTGCGGTGGAGGCCGCAAAAGCCGATACAGGCGCCGCTGGCGCGCAGTTCGAGCGCCGTGAAGCCGAAGCCGTCGCGGTCGATATTGGCCGCGAGCACGTCCATGAAGCGGTCGGCTTCGTCGGCGGTGCGGCGAGCGGGGAAGAAGCGCATCACCGCAGGGTCGGAATTGATCAGCCGGAACAGCGGCTGGTCGCCCGCGCGCCAGTTGCGGATGACCAGCCTTTCCGTGACGATGGGTATCACGCCGCGAAATCTTCGCGGCGATAGCCCTGGATGTAGAGCAGGGCGGTCAGGTCGCCGTGGTCGATGCGCATGCGCGCCGCCGCCGCGACCGCCGGCTTGGCATGCAGCGCGACGCCTGCGCCGGCGATGCCCAGCATGTCGAGATCGTTGGCGCCGTCGCCGACGGCCATCGTGTCGCCAAGCGCGATGCCCAGCCGTGCGGCGATGTCGCGCAGCGCGGCGGCCTTGGCCTCGCGGCCCAGAATGGGCTCGGCCACCGTGCCCGCCAGCGTTCCGTTCTCCACCAGCAGCCGGTTGGCGCGGTGCTCGCCGAAGCCGAGCTTCGCGGCGATGCGGCCGGTGAAGGCGTCGAATCCGCCGGAGACCAGCGCGGTCCATCCGCCGTCGCGGTTCATGGTCGCGATCAGCTCGCGGCCGCCGGCGGCGAGCGTCAGCCGCGTCTCCACCAGCTCCTCTATGACGCTCTCGGGCAGGCCCTTCAGCAGCGCCACGCGCTCGCGCAGCGCGGGCTCGAAGGCGATCTCGCCATTCATCGACCGCGCGGTGATGGCCGCGACCTCGGCCTTCAGCCCAACCAGATCGGCGAGCTCGTCGATGCATTCCTGGTCGATCATGGTCGAATCCATGTCGGCGACCAGCAGCTTCTTGCGCCGCCCCCGCGCCGGCTGGACCACCAGGTCGACAGGCGCGCCGGCAAGCGCGGCGCGGATTTCCCGCTCGCCGTCGCCGGTTGCCAGTTCGAGGTCGCAGGCGACATTCTGCGCCAGCCAGCGTATGGAGGCCGCGCCGCCTGCCTGCGCCGCCCGCCGTGCGAGATCGGGCGTGAGGGCTGGTTCGGCCGGATTTGAAACGAGCGTGGCGACGAAGGACATGGACGGGACCGCAGGCGAGACGGGAGGAGAGGCGCTCAAGGGCGCGATCCTGATAGCCGGGCCGACGGCCAGCGGCAAGTCGGGCCTTGCGCTGCGCATCGCCGCGGCGACCGGCGGCACCATCGTCAATGCCGATTCCATGCAGGTCTACGGCACCCTGCGCGTGCTGACGGCGCGGCCGTCGCCGCTGGAGGAGGCAAAGGCGCCGCATGTGCTCTACGGCCATGTCGATCCGGCGACCGCCTATTCCACCGGCGCGTGGCTGCGCGATGTTGCCGCAGTCATCGCATCCGGGCATGGGCGGCCGCTGATTTTCGTCGGCGGCACGGGGCTTTACTTCGAGGCGCTCACGCGCGGCCTGTCGCTCATGCCGGATATTCCGCCGGCGATCCGCGACCGCTGGCGGCAAAGGCTCGCGGCCGAAGGCGCGCCGCATCTACACGCCGTGCTGCGGGAGCGGGACGCCGAGGTTGCCGCAAGGCTGCGGGTGCAGGACGGGCAGCGGATCGTGCGCGCCCTCGAGGTGCTGGAGGCGTCGGGCCGCTCCATCCTGCACTGGCAGGAAGAGCGCGCCGCGCCGCTGGTCGACGCGGATGCCGCGCAGCGCTTCGTGCTGGCGCCGCCGCGCCCTGAATTGTCGCGCAACATCGCGGCACGGCTCACATCCATGCTCGATCAGGGCGCCATTGAGGAAGTACACGCGCTGCGTGCAGCAGGCATCGATTCGCAATCTCCGGCAATGAAGGCGATCGGCGTGCCGGAACTCGGCGCCTGGCTCGACGGCGCGATGAGCCGAGACGAAGCGGCGGAGGCGACGATAGCGGCGACACGCCGCTATGCGAAAAGGCAGGAAACATGGATGCGCAACCGGTTCGACGAAGGCTGGGAGCGCCTTGAATCGGCGGCCCGGATCGCCGGAAAGCTCGGCGTCTGACGCCCGCGCAGACGCGGCGTCGCTTATTTCAGATTCATGTGAAATACAATTCAAGATTGTATGTTAACTGGTCGTAAGGCCAACGGTGGCAAGTTCTTCCCAGCAGTGCCGATGGGGAGACAATGCTGCGCCTTCACAAATCGGAGTCGGCTTTCTTCGTCTTCATGGCGCTCATCCTGAGCGCCGGGGCGCTGGTCTATTACGCCTATGCTCTGGTCAACGGGCTTACCTCCGGCGCGGAGCTCTACGTCTCGACTTCAGATGTGCGCGGCCTGTCGCGGATCCTTTTCGGCGCAGGTGTGTTTGCCGCCACCTCGGTCATTTTCGGCTTCTTCCTGATCTTCCCGCTGATCCGCGGCCAGGTGACGGAGGAGGGCAAGCTGCGCGCCATGGCCGAGACGCTGAGCGCCCGCTCCGAGACGCTGGAGCAGGCAGCGCTGACCGATGCGCTGACGGGCGTGCAGAACCGCCGCTATTTCGACGAGGCGCTGCGGGAATACATCCAGGAGTTCCGGCGCATCGGCAAGCCGCTCGGGCTTATGATCCTCGACCTCGACCACTTCAAGCGCATCAATGACCGCTACGGGCACGACATCGGCGACGAGGTGCTGCGCCTCGTGGCGCGCTGCCTGCTCGACATCACCCGCTACCACGACGTCGTCGCGCGCCTTGGAGGCGAGGAATTCGCGGTGGTCACGCCGAACATGCGCGAGGACCAGCTCATGAAGCTGGCCGAGCGCATCCGCGCAGCCGTTTCCGGCGAGGCACTGATGGTCGGCACGACGCGCGTGCAGGCGACCACGAGCGTCGGCGTGGCGGTGTGGGACGGGTCCGAGACAGCCGAGGATTTCTACCGCCGCGCCGACCAGAACCTGTACGAGGCGAAGCGGCTGGGCCGCAACCGCGTCTGCGCGTAGCGTGGGGCGGTGCGTCCTGCGAGGCTCGCACGGCGGTTTGAGACAAATATGTCCTTCGATGGGCGAGCCTGGCAGGACGCACCCGACCCGAGGCGAACGGGCATCCAAAAGCAAAGCTAGGTGATGAGCCCGCTGCGGCGATAGAGATCGAGCAGGAAGGCCACCGCCGTCTGGTTGACCGGGTCGCGGAAGAAGGCCGGCAGGACAAGCAGCGCCAGCCACAGGAACAGCGACAGGAGCAGCCGCTCGGCGAGCCGCCCCAGCATGCGCCGCCAGCGCCAGCCGGCGACGAAAAGGACGGCGACCAGCACCCAGGCGAAGGGCGAGGCGAAGGCCGGCGTGGCGGTGATGCCGATGACGGCGAAGAAGGCGCCGACGAGGAAGGGGCCGAGCGCGATCGCCGCGCAGGCGGCGTCGGCACGCCAGTTCGGCTGGATCGTCGCCTGCCAGCCGCCGGCCAGCATGACGAGCGCAATCAGGCCGTAGCAGGCCGTGCCGGTGATCAGTGCGACCAGAGCGGTGCTCGCTGGCCACCAGCCGGCACCGTAGGTCCAGGCCTCGGCCGAGCCGGAGACGACGCCGGAACGCTGCACCGCGAGCCAGGCGGCCGCGGCGCCGGCGGCGAGCGCGGCCAGCAGGGCCGGCGCACGCCAGAGCCAGGATCGTCGTGCTTCACGGATCGGCGCATCGCCCTGATGCGCGCTGTCCGGATCCTCTCCGCCCATGGTCACCGCGTTTCCAGCCGTCTCGATTCGCCGGAGGATAGGATTCCGCGCCAACAAAGCAATCGGCCCGCGCCGGTGGATGTGGGCAAAATACGGTGTCTGCGGTCAGCGCCGGAACAGGCCGGGCGCATTGTCATAGGCGCGCCGGCCGTAGAGATTGGGTTCCGGCTGCTGTGCCGACGACGGGCGCTGCTGGAGCGGGTCCATCGGCCGCGGCGGCGCCGGCGGCTCGGCCGCGAACGGGTCGGCCTGTTCGGTCTCGCGCGGCAGGTTGCGCAGTTTTCGCACCATCTCGAGCAGGTCCGGATCTTCCGTGCCGTCGGGGTCGCCGGACATCTCCTTCTTCTGCGTGCCGGGGATGAAGGCAGGCGACAGGCGCTCGAACTTCAGGCGCATCGTGGTCGCGACCCCGTCGCCGAACGCGATCGCCTCGCGCTGGCCCATGGACGACAGGAAGGACAGCGACGAGGCCGATGAGTCGGCGATGGCCGAGCGGATGATGTCCTGGTCCACCTCGTTGGCGAGGCGCATGGCGAATACGGTGGAGCATTGCGACAGGATGGTCGGGTCCAGCTCGCCCGGCCGCTGCGTCACCACGCCGAGGTAGCAGCCATATTTGCGGCCCTCCTTGGCGATGCGGGCCAGAGCGTGGCGGGTGGGCGCGAAGCCGAGCCGCTGATCGGCGGGAAGGTAGCGATGCGCCTCCTCGCACAGCATCAGCAGCTCGAACTTGCCTTCGCTCCAGAGCGCGATGTCGAAGGCGAGCCGCGCGAGCACGGAGCAGACGGAGTTGACGACCTCGCCCGGCATGCCCGCCATTTCGAGACAGGTGACCGGCCGGCCCTGATGCGGGATGCGGAAGATGCGGCCGATGGTCTGGTGCAGCGTGTCTTCCACCAGCCGCGACTGGAACATGAAGCGGTAGCGCGGGTCGTTGACGGCGGAATCGATGCGCGCGCGAAGCGTGCGCAGGAAGGGGCGCTCATGCTTGGCGTCGAGCTGACCCATCCTGTCGTCGATCAGGCGCAGCACATCCTGGATGCGGTAGGGAACCGGCGTGTCGGCGGTGATGCCGCCGCCGGCGTCGCTGGCGCGGCGCAACTGCGGATGGCCGCCGCCGCGCAGCATCTGGCGGGCCGTCGGTATCAGGTCGCGCAGAAGCTCGACCTCCTCCACGACCGGCTCGCGGCCGCGATAGAGAACCTCGACCAGCTCCTCCAGCCGGAAGATCCAGAAGGGCAGGTCGAGCGAATGGGCGTCGATGCGTTCCACTTGGCCCGGAAAGGTGACGGCGAACTCATTGTGCGGGTCGAGGATGAGGACGCGCAGGCCGGGCCGCGCGGCCACCGCCTTGCGCAGCAACAGCGAGACAGCGGTGGATTTTCCGACGCCGGTGGTGCCCACGAAGGCGAAATGCCGCTGCAGCGTGTCGCGCACCGAGATGCGGGCCTCGATCTTCTCGTCCTGCGACAGGTTGCCGATCTGCACCGAGGGGCGGCCGCCGAGGTCGAACACGGCCTGCAGGTCGCGCGCCCTGATGCGATGCGCGATCGCCCCGATGCAGGGATAGGCAGTGATGCCGCGATCGAAGACGGACCTGCCGTCGATGTCGCGCACCTCGCCGATGAGCTCGACATGCACCTTGATCTGATTTCGGGTGGCTGGCTCCCACAGGCGGTCGGCCATGTCGACGGCATAGACGAGACCGACCGTGCGGATCCCGTTGAGATTGATGGAGATCATCCGGCCGACGGCCCATTGATCGGCAGTGCCGTCGCTCCCCTCGACGAAAGCCGAGATGGTGGCGCGCGAGCCGTCGCACTGCACGACATGGCCGAGGATGCGGGCTTCCGCCTGGCCCGGATCCCTGCGTTCCTGGTTGGTGGTCTCCAGGCGGCCGCCTTCTCGCTCAACATACATCGGCACGCTTCTCGCTTTGCCGCTACAGCTAGCGGGGACACGTTAAACTCACGTGTGGCAGGTTGGTTGAGATTGCATTAAATCGCCGTGCAAGGAGATCGGGCATGGCATGGATCTATCTGGTTGCCGCGGGCGCGCTGGAAGTGGTGTGGGCGACGGCGATGAAATTCTCGGCCGGCTTCACCAGGCCCGGCCCGGCCGTGGTGACGCTCGTCGCCATGGCGGCGAGCGTGTGGCTGCTGGCGCTTGCCATGCGCAGCCTGCCGCTCGGCACCGCCTATGCGATCTGGACCGGCATCGGCGCGGTGGGCGCCTTCGCGGTCGGCATCTTCATGCTGGGCGAGGCGGCGACGGCGGGACGTCTCGTCAGCGTCGCGCTGATCGTGGCCGGGATGATCGGCCTGCGGCTCACCAGCGCATGATTTGGCAAGGCGCCGTTTGCGCGTTGACATCGCCGCATATTCGCACTTATTGTCCGCGCCCATGATGACGAAGATCATTCTCGTAGTAGGAGCGCGCGTGGGCAAGGCGGTGTAACCGCCCGGCAGGACCAACCCATGCGCGAATGACAGGCTCCGGAAGGGGCCTTTTTTATTGCCTTCAACCAGACTAGACGACAGCAGGCGCAACGGGCGCCGAGACGACGGGAAAAGACCGATGACGACGAAACAGGATGGCGGCCGCCGCGAGATGACAGGCGCCGAGATGGTCGTGCAGGCGCTGAAGGACAACGGCGTCAAGCACATATTCGGTTATCCCGGCGGCGCGGTCCTTCCGATCTATGACGAGATATTCCAGCAGGACGACGTGCAGCACATCCTCGTCCGGCACGAGCAGGGCGCCGGCCACGCGGCCGAGGGTTATGCGCGCTCCACCGGAAAGGCGGGCGTCATGCTGGTGACCTCGGGTCCCGGCGCCACCAACGCGGTCACGCCGCTGCAGGACGCGCTGATGGATTCCATCCCGCTGGTCTGCATCACCGGCCAGGTGCCGACGACGCTGATCGGCTCGGACGGGTTCCAGGAATGCGACACCGTCGGCATCACGCGGCCCTGCACCAAGCACAACTGGCTGGTGAAGGACGTCAACCAACTGGCGGCGATCCTGCACGAGGCGTTCCATGTCGCCACGACGGGCCGTCCGGGACCGGTCGTGGTCGACATCCCGAAGGACGTGCAGTTCGCCAAGGGCATCTACACGCCGCCGCAGATGGCGCCGCGCACCAGCTACCAGCCGAAGCTGCAGGGCGACCTGGAGCGGGTGAAGGAGGCGGTCGCGCTGATGGCGGGCGCGCGCCGGCCGGTGATCTATTCCGGCGGCGGCGTCATCAATTCCGGCGCCGAGGCGAGCCATCTGCTGCGCGAGCTGGTCGAGCTCACCGGCTTCCCGATCACCTCCACCCTGATGGGACTGGGCGCCTATCCGGCGACCGGGCCGAACTGGCTCGGCATGCTGGGCATGCACGGCACCTATGAAGCCAATCTGGCGATGCACGACTGCGACGTCATGATCTGCATCGGCGCGCGCTTCGACGACCGCATCACCGGCCGGCTGGATGCCTTCTCGCCCAATTCCAAGAAGATCCATATCGACATCGACCCGTCCTCGATCAACAAGAACGTGCGCGTCGACATTCCGATCGTCGGCGACGTCGGTCATGTGCTGGAGGACATGGTGCGGCTGTGGCGCGCCACGGTGAAGACCGACCGCAAGGCGCTGGCGCCGTGGTGGGCGGAGATCGAGCGCTGGCGCACCCGGGACTCGCTCGCCTACACGCCGAATGCCGACGTCATCATGCCGCAATTCGCCATCCAGCGCCTGTTCGAGGCGACGAAGGACCGCGACACCTACATCACCACCGAGGTGGGCCAGCACCAGATGTGGGCCGCGCAGCATTTCGGCTTCGATAGGCCGAACCGCTGGATGACCTCGGGCGGCCTGGGCACGATGGGCTACGGCCTGCCGGCCGCGCTCGGCGTGCAGATCGCCCATCCGGACGCGCTGGTCATCGACATCGCCGGCGACGCCTCGGTGCAGATGACGATCCAGGAGATGAGCTGCGCGGTGCAGTACGAGGCGCCGATCAAGATCTTCATCCTCAACAACCAGTATATGGGCATGGTGCGGCAGTGGCAGCAATTGCTGCACGGCAACCGCCTGTCGCACTCCTATACGGAAGCGATGCCGGACTTCGTCAAGCTGGCGGAGGCCTATGGCGCGCACGGCATACGCTGCGAGAAGCCCGACGAGCTGGACGATGCGATCGCCGAGATGATTTCGGTGAAGAAGCCGGTCATCTTCGATTGCCGCGTGGCGAACCTCGCCAACTGCTTCCCGATGATCCCGTCGGGCAAGGCGCATAACGAGATGCTGCTGCCCGACGAGGCGACCGACGAGGCCGTTGCCAATGCCATCGACGCGAAGGGCAGGGAGCTGGTCTGATGCTATCGCCCGATCTTCTTCGTCTCGTCCGTTATGTCGCGATCGCCGGCGCGGCGCTGCTCGCGCCGCTCGCGGCCAGCGCTCAGGAAAAGGTTGCCGGCACGATCGTGACGATGACGCCGCCCCCGGGCTACGCGGCAGTGACGGGATTCGCCGGCTTCGCCAATGAGGCGACCGGCGGCAGCATCGTGGTGGCCGAACTGCCGGCGGAAGCCCATGCGCAGCTTGCCGCCATGTTCGGCGACCTCGATGTCGCCAAGACCGGCTTCGCCGCGCAGGGGCTGACGGTGGAGCGGCTGGAAAAGCTCGCGACCGCGGCCGGCGCCGAGGTGCCGGTTCTGGTGGGAACCCAGACGGCCAACGGAGCGACCTTCGACAAGTGGGTCGCGCTGTTCGACGGGGAGCGCACAGTGCTCGTCACCGCGCAGTCGCCGCAGGGCGCGGGGACCGCCGGCGAGGAGATTCTCGGCGCCATGCGCTCGGTCTCGCTCGGCGCTCCGGCCAGCGTTGAGGAGAAGCTCGCCGCGCTTCCCCTCGCCATCGCCGCGGTCGAGCCCTTCCGCGTCGTCGACACGATCGGCGGCTCGGGCGTGCTCATGACGGCCGGCGAGAGCAATATCGATCCGAGCGGCCTCAGCCCCATCATCATCGCCGTCTACCAGCTTTCGGCACCGCTTCAGCAAGGGCAGGCCGAACAGGCGGCGGAAACGCTGCTGCGCGGCACGCGGGGATATGGCGCCGCCGAGATAGAAGGGCGCGAGACGGTGGATTTCGCAGGCGAACACGGCGTGCTGCTCACCGGCACCACCAAGGCGCCGGGCGGCGAGGCCATCCGCTTCGCGCAATATCTGGCGGTGGGACCCGACGGGCGTTTCATCCGCCTCATCGCCCAGGCGACGCCCGACGATTTCACGCGGCTGGAAGGCGCAATCGGGCAGATTGCCGACAGCATTTCCTTCAAATGATGCATCAAGCGACAGCGGATAAACGATAATGAACGCGCAGCTTCAGCCGACCGGGTCGGCCTATTTCATCGCCAGCGAGACCGAGAAGCCGGAGGCGCATACGCTTTCGGTGCTGGTGGACAACGAGCCGGGGGTGCTCGCCCGCGTCATCGGCCTGTTCTCCGGCCGCGGCTACAACATCGACAGCCTGACGGTCTCCGAGACCGAGCACGAGCAGCACCTGTCGCGCATCACCATCCAGACGCGCGCCACGCCCAATGTGATGGAGCAGATCAAGAACCAGCTCGAGCGCATCGTGCCGGTGCATCGGGTGGTGGACCTGACCGTGGCGGCGCGGGAGAGGGGGCATGAGCGCCCGCTGGAGCGCGAGCTGGCGCTGATCAAGGTGAGCGGCAGCGGCGATGCGCGGGTGGAGGCGCTGCGGCTGGCGGAAGCGTTCCACGCCAAGGTCTCGGATGCCACAACCGGGCATTTCATCTTCGAGCTGACCGGCAAGAGCACGAAGATCGACCAGTTCATCGCCATCATGAAGCCGCTGGGGCTGATCGAGATCTGCCGCACCGGCGTGGCGGCGATGAACCGCGGCGCCGAGGGCATGTAGCGCCATCCGGCCCTCGCGCGGCGGGGGCCGTCCGTGATCCATCATGTCGCATGACGTCTTCATCGCGCTGATCGCCTTCGCCTTCGTGTCCTCCATCACGCCGGGGCCGAACAACATCATGCTGCTCGCCTCCGGCGTGAATTTCGGCTTCCGCCGCACCATCCCCCACATGCTGGGCATCGGCGTCGGCTTCGTCAGCCTGCTGCTCGGGGTAGGCTTCGGGCTCGGCGCGCTGCTGACGGCGCTGCCGCAGCTTCATCTGGCGCTCAAGCTCGCCGGCGCGGCCTACCTGCTCTATCTCGCATGGCGCACCGCCATGTCGCGCACGCTGGCGGCAAAGGGCGGCTCCTCCGCCCGCCCGATGAGCTTCCTCGAAGCGGCGGCCTTCCAGTGGGTCAATATCAAGGCGTGGGTGATGGCGGTGACCGGGATGGCGCTCTACACCGATGCCGACGCGCCATTCTTCAGCGTCGTCGCCATCGCCATCGCCTTCGGTCTGGTCAATCTGCCCTGCGTCTCGTCATGGGCAGCCTTCGGCACGGCGCTGCGCGGCTTCCTCTCCGATCCGGTGCGGCTGAAATGGTTCAACATCGTGATGGGGCTGCTTCTGGCGGCGAGCCTGTGGCCGATGCTACGATGAGGCATGCAGGGCTGGTTCTCGCCGACGCGCCTCGTCATCGCCTGCATCGCGCTTCTCGCGGTGCTTTTCACGGTCGGCTTCGCCACCCGCGACGACATGGCTGACAAGCCCTATCTGCGCATCGCCGGCGGCGGCTTCATCTTCAACTACCGGCTCGCCGACAATTTTTACGGCTTCACCGCCGTGGTGAGCCGTCCGCTGGAAACCGGCGCGATCATCGAAGCCGCCTTCGAAGACCCGGCCGGCGGGCCGCCGCTCGTCGTGCGCGAGCGGGCGAACACCATGACCAACCGCTATGCGCTGCGCTCCCCGCCGCTCAAGGGCATCGTCGCGCACAGGCCTTACACGGTGCATGTGCGGGTGCTCGACCGGGCGGGCCGGCGCGAAATCTGGTCGCGCGACCTGCAATATGCCAGCCAGATCGGCGGCGATGGCCTGCCGGAGCAGCCGCTGACCGTCGGGCCGGGCTATGCGCGCAATCCGCAGAGCGCCGAGTAGGGCTTGTCCTTCCGGCGCGAATCCTGTCTCACCAAGAAGATGCAGTTCTCACCGCAGCAGGACGAGGCGCTGAAGGCCGTCGAGCGCTGGCTCAGGGCCGGGCGGCCGCAGATCTTTCGCCTGTTCGGCTATGCCGGCACGGGCAAGACCACGCTGGCGCGCCATTTCGCAGAGCATGTCGACGGGCAGGTGCAGTTTGCCGCCTTCACCGGCAAGGCCGCGCAGGTGCTGCGCGCCAAGGGCGCGACCAATGCACGGACCATCCATTCGCTGATCTACCGGCCGCGCGGCGAGGAGGCGGTGGAGGACGAGTCGACCGGCAAGACCTCCATGTCGCCCACCTTTTCGCTGAACAGGCAGAGCCCCATCGCGCGGGCGAAGCTGGTCATCGTCGACGAGTGCTCGATGGTGGACGAGCAGCTCGGCCGCGACCTGATGAGCTTCGGCACGCCGATCCTGGTGCTCGGCGACCCCGCGCAGCTTCCGCCGATCTCGGGCGGCGGTTTCTTCACCGAGGCGGAGCCCGACCACCTGCTGACCGAGATCCACCGGCAGGCGCGCGACAATCCGATCATCCGGCTGGCGCTCGACGTGCGCGAGGGCAGGGAGTTCGACTACGGCGACTACGGCGCCGCGCAGGTCATCGGCCGCGATGCCGTCAACCAGGACCTCGTGCTCGAAGCCGACCAGGTGCTGGTCGGCACCAACCGCACGCGCCGCCGCTACAACCAGCGCCTGCGCCAGCTCAAGGGCTTCGAGGCGCATTATCCGCAGGCCGGCGACAAGCTGGTCTGCCTGCGCAACGACCCGGCCAAGGGGCTGCTCAACGGCTCGCTGTGGAAGGTGATGACCTCCTCGCGCGAGACGGTGAAACCGGGCATCAACCTGCTCGTCTCGCCGGAAGAGGACGATCCGGATCGCGGCGTTGCCAAGATCAAGCTGCTCAAGGCCGCCTTCGAGAATCCCGACGAGGAGATTCCCTGGCAGCAGAAGAAGCGCTTCGACGACTTCGACTACGGCTATGCGCTGACCGTGCACAAGGCGCAGGGCTCGCAATGGAACAACGTCGTCCTGTTCGACGAGAGCTGGGCCTTCAAGGAGACCCGCCAGCGCTGGCTCTACACCGCGATCACGCGCGCCGCCGAGCGGCTGACGGTGGTGCGCTAGGTCCCAAAAAACTGCGCCCGCACAAGGCGGGCGCAGCATGCCTTCGGACCGGTTCGGTCAGTTGACGGCCTTGTCGACCAGCTTGTTCTTGGAAATCCACGGCATCATGCCGCGCAGCTTGGCGCCGACTTCCTCGATCTGGTGGCTGTCGTTGACGCGGCGGATGCCCTTGAAGCGGGCCGCGCCCGAACGGTATTCCTGCATCCATTCCGAGGTGAACTTGCCGGTCTGGATGTCGTTCAGCACGCGCTTCATCTCGGCCTTGGTCTCGGGCGTGATGATGCGCGGGCCCGACACGTACTCGCCCCACTCGGCGGTGTTGGAGATCGAGTAGTTCATGTTGGCGATGCCGCCTTCGTAGATGAGGTCGACGATCAGCTTCACCTCGTGCAGGCACTCGAAATAGGCCATTTCCGGCGCGTAGCCGGCTTCCACCAGCGTCTCGAAGCCGGCGCGGATGAGCTCGACCAGGCCGCCGCAGAGCACCACCTGCTCGCCGAACAGGTCGGTCTCGCATTCCTCGCGGAAATTGGTCTCGATGATGCCCGAACGGCCGCCGCCGACGCCGCAGGCGTAGGAGAGGGCGAGCTCGAGCGCGTTGCCGGAGGCATCCTGATGCACGGCGACGAGGCAGGGCACGCCGCCGCCCTTCTGGTATTCGCCGCGCACGGTGTGGCCGGGGCCCTTCGGCGCGATCATCACCACGTCCACCGACGTCTTCGGCTCGATCAGGCCGAAATGCACGTTGAGGCCGTGGGCGAAGGCGATCGCGGCGCCGTCGCGGATGTTCGGCGCGATCTCGTTCCTGTAGATGTCGGCCTGCAGCTCGTCCGGGGTCGCCATCATCATGAGGTCGGCCCACTTGGCGGCTTCGGCGACGGTCATGACCTTGAGGCCGTCGGCCTCGACCTTCTTGGCGGTGGCGGAGCCCGGCTTCAGGCCGATGGCGATCTCCTTGGCACCGGAATCCTTGAGGTTCAGCGCATGGGCGCGGCCCTGCGAGCCGTAGCCGATGATGGCGACCTTCTTGCCCTTGATGAGATTGAGATCGGCATCGCGATCGTAATAGACACGCATTTGGCTTTCCTTCCCTGGTTTAGCGTGGATCTGGAGTCGGTTTCGTCGCGCCGTGGAGCGCAAGGAACTGGCGGGTGGCGCGCGCGGCGTCGCGCGCGATCTCGGCCTGAGAGAGCTTCAGCTGGTCGCCGAGCAGCAGGCGGATCTGTATGTCGCGGCCGACGAGGCCGAAGAAGGTGCGGAAGGCCGTTTCGGTGTCGTCGAAGGCGAGCAGGCCGAGATCGCGCGCGGCATCGAGCAGCGGCTTGAGCTGCTCGCCGATGGCGAAGCGGCCGTTGGCCAGCACGATGGCGCCGAGATTGCCGCGCGACGACGCCGCGTCCGACACCGCGACACGGTTGAGGGCGACCGAGGTGCTGCTGGAAATAACCGCCAGCCAGTTGGCGGCGAAGGCTTCGAGGCTGGCGGCGAGCGCGGTGGCGTCGAGCTTTTGCCGGTCGTAATTGCCGGCGCGCACCTTGGCCGCCTGCCATTTCACCGTCGCGGTGAGCAGGCCGTCGCGGTCGCCGAACCATTTGTAGAGCGTTTCCTTGGAACAGCTTGCGCGTCGCGCCACCGCATTCATGGTCAGCGCGTCGGCGCCTTCCACCAGCAAGGCGAGCACGGCATCCAGCACCTCGCCCTGACGGGGCGTGGGCTCGTCGCTGCCGGGATCGTCATGTGGTTGCATCAGCCGTACCGTACGTTACGGTTCGGCATTTAACCCAAGCGGTGCGGCGGCGCAAGCGCGTTGCGCTGACGGTGCCTATCTTTCGGCGGGCGCGCGATCTGGCAGCGTGAAGGGAGCGTCGCCCCGCTCCGTCTTCATGTGCCTGATCGGCGTGACGAGGGTTCCCGACACCATGGCCGAGAGCAGCCGCGGCACAGGCGGGATCCTGGCGAGCGTCGCCACCAGCGTGTCGCGCAGGAAGGGCAGGGCGACCGCGTCCGACTGGTAGAAGGGCGTCAGGGTGAGCGAGAGCATCTGGAACAGCCGCACATGCCAGCGCCGTGCGCGACAATAGGCGTCGAGCGCTGCGTCCAAATCGGTGGTGTGCGCCAGCGCGGCGGCGAGGGCGGCGGCGTCGAGAAGGGCCATGTTGGCGCCCTGTCCGAGCTGCGGGCTGGTGGAATGCGCGGCGTCGCCGATCACCGCCAGCCGGCGCCCGGCCGGGTAAAGCAGCGTGTGGTGGCCGTAGCGCGCCAGCGTCAGGTCGTCGAAGCCGGCGATCTGGTCGAGCAGTTCGGCGGCTTCCGGCCACAGGCCGGCGACGGTCTCCTTCCAGGCGTCGATGCCGCGGGCGCGCAGGGCATCCGCCGCATCCGGCCTGAGGCTCCAGAAGAAGGCGGCCTGCCGCGCCATGCCGGGCGCGATGCTGCCGATGGGCAGCACGCCGATCATAACCGATGCGCGGCGGTAGCGCTGGGTGAGCGCATGCGGGTCGAAGCGATCGCGCCAGGCGAGCGATGTCCAGAACGCGCCATAGGCGAGCGGGCGCGGCTCGGCCGGCACGCCGACCTGCGCCTTGAGGCGCGAGCGCGCGCCGGTCGCGTCGACGACGAGGTCGAACGGGCCGAGCCGTCCGCCGGCATCCGTCACCAGCCAGGCGCGCTCGCCCGCATCCAGCGCGGCGATCTCGCGCGCGGTCTCCATGGCGATGCCGGCCGCCTGCACGGCCTCGTGCAGCACGCCGAAAAGGGCGGCGCGATGCACGGCGAGGCCGTGCTGCCCGCCCGTATAGCGCACGTCCAGAACCGTCCGTCCGCTCGCGGCATCGGCGCCGTGGAGGCGTTCGATCCTGCTGCCGCGGGCGGAAATCGCGTCGCGCAGCCCGAGCGGGTCGAGCACGGCAAGGCCGGTGGGCTGGAGGATCAGGCCGGAGCCGAGCGGCCGCGCCGCCTCGAAGCGCTCGAACAGGGTGACGCGATGGCCGGCGCGGTGCAGGAAAAGCGCGGCCGCGAGCCCGGCGGGGCCTGCGCCGGCGATGGCGATCTCAAGCGGTTTCAAGCAGCCTTGCTTTCTGCGTCGTAGCGGGCGCGGGCGGCTTTCACCTCGGCCGCATTCTGCTCCGCCCACTGCATCATCGCCGAAAGCGGGCCGAACATGGAGCGGCCGAAGGGCGTGAGGCTGTATTCGACGGATGGCGGCGTGGTGGGGAAGACGTGCCGCGAGACGTAGCCGTCGCGCTGGAGATCGCGCAGCGTCTGCGTCAGCATGCGTTGCGAGATGTCGGGCACGAGGCGGCGCAGCTCGCCGAAGCGATAGGGCTGCTCGGCGAGGGCGGCGATCAGCAGGGCGTTCCACTTCCCGCCGATGCGGTCGAGCACGTCGCGCACGGGGCAGATCCCGATGCGCGGCGGCGCGGATTTCGGTGCCGGTTCGGCGAATTTCATGGGGTGGTCACCTCGACGTAACCAGCGGCGGCGGAACTGCCCTCTTGCCGCTTTCGGTTTGATCCATATTGTATCCTTGCTCTCAAAATGAGACCAGATAAAACTGCTGAGGAAACATCATGAGCGAAACGCTTCTCGTCACCGGCGCCACCGGCCAGCTCGGCCGCCTTGTCGTCCAGCACCTGCTGGAAACGCAGAAAGTCGCGCCTGAGCGCATCATCGCCGTGACGCGCAAGCCCGAGGCGGCGAGCGACTTCGCCGCAAAGGGCGTCACCGTGCGCAAGGGCGATTTCGACGATCCGGCCTCGCTCGACAGCGCCTTTGCCGGCGCCGACCGCATCCTGATCATCTCGACGGACGCGGTGGGCGTTCCGGGCAAGCGCGCCACGCAGCACAAGGCGGCGGTCGCGGCAGCGGTGAAGGCCGGTGCCAAGCGCATCCTCTATACGTCCATGCCGGGGCCCGAGACCTCCGAGGTGGCCTTCGCCCCCGACCATACCGCCACCGAGGAAGCCATCAAGGCGAGCGGCGTGCCCTACACGATCCTGCGCGCGAGCTGGTATCAGGAAGGCCTGCTCGGCTCGCTGCCCAATGTGGTGAAGTCCGGCAGATGGGTGACGGCGACCAAGGGCGGCAAGCTCCCGCATCTGTCGCGCGAGGACATCGCTGCCGGTGCCGCGGGCGCGCTCGCCAATCCCCCGGCCGGCAGCGGCGTCTATACGCTGACCGGCGACACGTCGCGCTCCTATGCCGAGATCGCGGCGCTGGTCACGAAGGTCACCGGCAAGCCGATCGAGATCGTCGAGGTGGACGATGCGGCCTATGCGGAGGGGCTGAAATCGGCCGGCCTGCCGGCCCCGGTCGCCGACCTAGTAACCTCCATCGAGCGCAATATCCGCAAGGGCAATTTCGACCTCGTCACCAACGAGGCCGAGCGCTTCGCGGGCAGGAAGCCGCAGACGCTTGAAGCCTTCCTGGAAAAGAACAAGGCGAAGCTGCTCGGCTGATCGCCTGAATAGGGCCCGCCGTCCTCCCCGGATGGCGGGCGCTTCAGATCGCCACCTGCGTGCCGATCTCCACGACGCGCCCGGTGGGAATCTGGAAATACTGCGTCGCGTCGCTGGCGTTGCGCGCCAGCAGGATGAAGAAGCGGTTCTGCCACAGCGGCAGGCCGCCGCCCTTGAGCGGCTTCAGCGCCCGGCGCGACAGGAAGAAGGAGGTCGTCATGATGTCGAACTTCCATCCCTGCTTGCGGCACATTGCGAGCGCGCGCGGCACGTTGGGCTGCTCCATGTAGCCGAAATGCAGCGTGACGCGTTTGAACAGCGGGTTGATCTCTTCCATCGTGACGCGTTTTTCAGCCTCGACGCGCGGCCGTTCCTCGGTGACGACGGAGAGGATCACGTTGGTCTCGTGCAGCACCCGGTAGTGCTTCAGGCTGTGCATCAGGGCGGTGGGCGCGCTTTCGGGGTCGCCCGTCAGGAAGACGGCCGTTCCCGGCACGATGGCCGGCGGCTTCTCGGCGAGCTTTCCGGCGAGCAGCTCCAGCGGCACCTCGCTCCGGCGGGTCTTCTCGAACAGGCGCGCGCTGCCCTTGCGCCAGATCAGCATGACCAGCATCAGCGCCACCGCGACGGCGATGGAGATCCAGCCGCCGTCCATCACCTTGAGCAGGTTGGCGGCGAGGAAGGCGATGTCCAGCAGCAGGAAAGGGATGACGATCGCCGCGGCCAGCCAAAGCCGCCAGCCCCATGTGCGCCACATCACCACGAAGAGCAGCAGCGCCGTCACCACCATCTCGCCGGTGACGGAAATGCCGTAGGCCGAAGCGAGCGCCGAGGACGAGCCGAACTGGAGCACCAGCACCAGCACGCCGAAGAGCAGCATCCAGGCGACCTGCGGCATGTAGATCTGGCCCGACAGGGTGGCCGATGTGTGCTGGATTTCCAGCCGCGGCAGGATGCGCATCTGGATTGCCTGCCGGGTGAGCGAGAAGGCGCCGCTGATGACGGCCTGGCTGGCGATGACAGTGGCCACGGTGGCGAGCAGCACCAGCGGCAGCGTGCCCCAGCGGGGGATCATCTGGAACAGCGGCTGGCCGATCGGCCCGTCGCTGGCGAGGATGAAGGCGCCCTGGCCGAAATAGCTGAGCAGCAGGCAGGGGAAGACGAGCCAGAACCAGGCCAGCATGATCGGCCGGCGGCCGAAATGGCCGAGATCGGCGTAAAGCGCCTCCGCGCCGGTCACCGCCAGGAAGGCGGCGCCCACCACCAGCAGCGCCACGCCTTCATGGAGCAGGAGGAAGTTGACCGCGTAGGTCGGGCTGAGCGCCCACAGGACGGAGGGATATTTCACCACCCAGAACAGGCCGATGAGGCCGAGCGTCAGGAACCAGACGGCGGTGACGGGGCCGAACACGCTGGCCACCCGCGACGTGCCGAAGCGCTGCACCGCGAAAAGGCCGATCAGGATCGCCACGGTGATCGGCACGACGGCCGGCGTCAGGTCCGGCGCGACGATCTCCAGCCCCTCGACGGCCGAGAGCACTGAGATCGCCGGGGTGATGATCGCGTCGCCGTAGAAGAGCGCGGCGCCCAGCATGCCGAGCCACAGCACGGACGGCGAGAGGCGTCCGGCATTGGAGCGTGCCAGCGCCATCAGCGACAGCGTGCCGCCTTCGCCGCGATTGTCGGCGCGCATGACGAATATGGCATATTTGATCGAGACGATGAGCGTCAGCGACCAGATGATGATGGAGAGGACGCCGAGGATTTCCGTGTCGGTGGCGACGGCATCGCCCGCCGCCGCCTTGATCGCTTCGCGCAGCGCGTAGATCGGGCTGGTGCCGATGTCGCCGTAGACGACGCCGATCGCGCCAAGCGCGAGCGCGCCGGTTCCTTCCGGTTTTCCGGCGAGCGGGTCCTCCGCTTCCCCGGCTGCGTTGGCATGCGTTGGACCGTCCTGCATGGACATGACCGGTGCCTCCTGAAGCAACGGGCGCGGTGTCTACGCCTGCTGCGACGCAACAACTAGTGCTGCGTTGCATGATGTCGAGGAGGAGCCTTGCCGCGCAAGCATGGCTCGCGCCGGCTCACCAGCCGAGGGCGGCGAGGTGGCGGCGCACCGTTCCGGCCATTCCGTGCTCCAGCGCGTCGGCCGTCAGCCCGTGGCCGATGGAGACCTCGGCGAGAGCCGGGACGCGCTTCACCAGCGCCGGCAGGTTGGCGACGGTCAGGTCGTGGCCGGCATTGACCCCGAGCCCAAGTTCCGCCGCCCTGTCGGCCGTGCGACCGAGCAGGTCGAGCTGCTCGGCGGCGGCCGCCGCATCCTCGTGGCAGGCGCCATAAGGGCCGGTATAGAGCTCGATGCGGTCTGCGCCCATATCGCGCGCCGGATCGAGCCCCGCGGCATCCGGATCGACGAAGAGCGAGACGCGAAAACCCTTCTTCTTCAAGCGGTTCACGACGGGCGCTAGGAATGCGCCGTGGCGCGCCAGGTCCCAGCCGTGGTCCGACGTCGCCTGTGCGGGGTCGTCCGGCACCAGCGTCACCTGGTCCGGCTGCGCGGCTTCCACCAGCGACAGGAAGTCGTCGGTCGGATAGCCTTCGATGTTGAACTCGGCCTGCGGAAACTCGTCGTCGACGAGGGCGCGCAGGTCTGGCAGATCCGAAAAGCGGGTATGCCGCTGGTCGGGACGGGGATGGACGGTCAGCCCGTGCGCGCCCGCCGCCAGCGCGATCCGGCCGAGGCCGGTCACGCTCGGCCATGGCAGGTCGCGCCGGTTGCGCAGCATGGCGATGGCGTTGAGGTTGACCGACAGCTTCGCAGGCATGACAGCTCCGTTCATGGACGTGCGCCACCTATAACGGCTCGGCCGGGAACTGACACAGGGTTTCCGCTGTTCCAGTGATGAAGAATCCGCAGAGGAGATGCCGATGAGTTCACTAGATGCCGTGCCCGCCGTCCGTCGCCTGCAAACCGACCGGCCCGACCTTGTCGCCTTCGAGATCGCCGGCTCGCTCAGCGGCCCCGATGTCGAGAACCTCTACGGCCTGCTGGAAGGCGCCTATGTGCTTCACAGCGAGATCGACCTGATCGTCAGGGCATCCGACGATGAGACGGTGGAGTGGTCCAGGGTCGCCGGCGACACGGTGGAGGAGGGGCGGGAGCATGCGCGTTCGCACATCCGCCGCTGCGCATCGGTGGGCGGCGCGGGCGGCGTGGCGTCGCTGGTGAAGGAAATCTGCGGCGCGGCCACGGAATACCGTCATTTCGCCCGCGAGGACGAAGCCGAGGCCTGGACATGGCTCGGCGGCCGCGAGACGGCTTGAAGGAGCGGGAGCGGCGGATGACCCGCCGCTCCCGTCACGATCAGCTGTAGGGTGACACGCACTGGCGGCGAGGGCCGCGCGTCGGCTGATAGGTGTTGTCGCGCACCCGGTAGGAACGATAGCGCTCGCTGCACCAGCGAATATGGGCCCGTGTGCGGCTGTAGCGGGGCCGTTCGTAGCGGTCGTACCGGTCATAGTAGCGGTCGCGCTGGTAATAGTCGGGGCCGGGTCCGATCTCGATGCTGAAATGCGGACCGCGATCCCGCCAGCGGTGGTCGCGCTCGCGGTAACGCTCCCTCTCGCGCGGCGTTTCACCGCGCGGGATCGGCGAAATCTCCTCGAAGCGACGGTTGTCGCGCTCGACCCAGCGCTGGTCGCCCGGGCCACCCTGCTCGCCCGGACCGCGCTGATGCTCGCGCGGCTGCGGATTGCGCATTTCGGGGATCGGCGAGACGTCCGGCGAACGCCTGACGCGCCGCTCCTCCTCGTCCTCGCGCTTGATGATGAATTCCTGGACCAGCATGACGCCCGACTCGGGCGCGCCGGCCTGCGGTGCGCCCATGAGGGGGCCTGCGGCCTGGGCTGCCGTGGCACCGGCGCCAATACCGATTGCCACCGCCACCGACCAGGCAAGACGGCGAATTCGAACTGTCATGAATGTGTCTCCTCACATGGGGACATCGGTCCCACAGGCAACCACATATGAACTATCGCTGCACGCATATGAATGGCGCATGAACGAAAGGGTTACGGCGCATCATTTTCCGGTTGTCTTGCGCGGGACATGCGGGCAATCCTCGCCGCCATGTCCGTACGCATCGCCACCTTCAACGTCGAGAACCTGATGAACAGGTTCGACTTCTCCGGCTTCCGCAACCAGTTGCACCAGGACCGTTCGCTGGCGCTCTACGAGATCAAGGACGAGGCGGAATACCGCCTGCTGGAGCGCGCCCGCGCCATCGCCCACACCGACGACACGCGCCAGCTTTCCGCGCTCGCCATCGCCGCCACCCGCGCCGACATCGTCTGCCTGCAGGAGGTGGACAATGTCGAGGCGCTGAAGGCGTTCGAATACGGCTATCTCTTCAAGATGATCGGCGCCGGCTACCGCGAGAAATACGTCTCTGGCGGCAACGACTCGCGCGGCATCGACGTGGCGGTGATGACGCGCACCGAGACGATCCATGGCGAGCCGATCGAGTTCGTGCGCATGACCAGCCACGCGCATGTCACCTTCGCCGATTTCGACCTCCACACGCCGGGGCTGGCCGCCCTCGGCATCCAGCCGTCCGACCGGATCTTCCGCCGCGACTGCCTCGAGGTGGACCTGCGCATCGCCGGCAAGCCGTTCACCATCTACAGCCTGCATTTCAAGTCGATGGGCGCGCCGCGCAACGGCCTGACCGGGCGCGAGGCGACCATGCCGATCCGCCTCGCGGAGGGGCAGGCGGTGCGCCGCATCATCGAGACGCGCTTCGGCCCCGCCCATGCGGCCGACAAGCGCTGGGTGATCTGCGGCGACCTCAACGACTATCGCGAGCGCATCGTCATCGAGGGCGACGAGTGGAGCGGCCACAGGTTCACCGTGGCGGAGGAGACCGATCCGACGTCGATCGACGTGCTGACGGCCGGCGGCTTCTGCGAGAACGCGGTCGAGCGCCTTCCGCCGATGGAGCGATGGACGCTCTACCACACGCGCGGGCCGCAGGAGCGGCATCTTTGCCAGCTCGACTACATCATGCTCTCTCGCGGCCTGGCCGCGCACAATGGCGAGGCGAAGCCGGCGATCATCCGCAACGGCCAGCCATGGCGCACGATCTTCCCCGAGGGCCAGCAGGTGGAGCGCTTTCCGCGCATCGGCTGGGACAGGCCGAAGGCCTCGGACCATTGCCCCGTCGCCATCACGCTGGACCTGCTGTGAAGCCGGCCGCCGCGTTCGACCTGCCGCGCGGCGTTATCGTACCGGTGCGCGACATCGACCTGCGCATGCTGCCCGGCGATCACCCCTTCGCCGCACGGAACCGGGCGGCGGCGCAGGCCAACTGGGAGCGGGAGATCGCCGCCAAGCCGGCGCTGTTCGACGGCCGTATCACGCTGTTCGCGTCGATGCATATCGCCGACGGCGTGCTCGCCGGCGCCTTCCACATGACCGATTATTCGAGCTTCCTCCACTGGCGGCGGATGCGCGGGGCGCGCGAGGGCGAGCATGCCTATGCGCATGCGGTGATCGTGGCGCGGGACGGAAATCTGCTGGCGGCGCGCATGGGCGGGCATACGGCCAATGAGGGCAGGGTCTACTTCGCGGCGGGCTCCTTCGACCCGGACGATATCCGCGACGGCCGCATCGACGTGGAGGCCAACATGGCGCGCGAGGTGGCGGAGGAGACCGGCCTGCTGCTCGCCGGCATGCGGCCCGAAGCCGGCTACCACATCTATTCGGTCGAGAGCGGCACGGTGCTTATGCGCCGCTACCACAGCGACCGGACGGCCGAGGAACTCGCCGCGGCGGTGCGGGCGCATGTCGCCGCGCAGGCCGATCCGGAGATCGAGGGACCGGTCATTCTTTCGCCGGGCTCCGGGCCGAACGAGGACTTCGCCGATCACATGCATGCAATCGTCGACTGGCATTTCAACCGGCGGCAAACAGGTTCATAGCGCAAGCGGATAGTCGGGGGCTCTCACGTGCTTTCCTTGTTCGAACTGGGAACCCTGCTGCTGACGCTGTCGGCGGCCTTCGGCTGGATGAATGCGCGCTGGCTGAAGCTGCCGCATACGATCGGCCTGCTCATGATGGGCCTCGGCTCCTCGCTTGTGCTGCTGGCGTTGGAGGCGGTCATTCCCGGCCTCGCCATCACCCACACGCTGCAGGCGGCGGTGGCGCAGATCGATTTCTACAACACGATCATGAACGGCCTGCTGGCCTTCCTGCTCTTCGCCGGCGCGCTGCATGTCGACTTCGAGAAGATGAAGGACCAGAAATGGGCCATCACCTTCATGGCCACCGTCGGCGTGGTGATCTCCACCGTGGTGATCGGCTACAGCCTGTGGTGGGTAGCGGAGCTGATCGGCACGCCTGTTCCGCTTCCGTGGGCGCTGGTCTTCGGCGCGCTGATCTCGCCGACCGACCCGGTCGCGGTGCTCAGCCTTCTCAAGACCGCCAACGTCCCGGAATCGCTCAAGCTGCGCATCGCCGGCGAATCGCTGTTCAACGACGGCGTGGCAGTGGTGGCCTTCACCGTGCTGGTCGCCTTCGCGGTGGGCGCGGAAGACGCGCATGTGACGCTCGGGCCGTGGAACGTCGCCGAGCTCTTCCTCTATGAGGGCGGGGGCGGGGTGGTGATGGGCTTCCTCACCGGCGTTCTCGCCGTGCGCGCCATGGCGGCGATCGACGAGCCGGTGGTGGAGGTGCTGATCTCCATCGCAGCCTGCGCGCTGACCTATGCGCTGTGCACGCGCATGCATATTTCGGGACCGATCGCGGTGGTGGTGACCGGCCTGTTCATCGGCAACCGCGGCAGCCGCGTGGCGATGAGCGACAGGGTGCGCGAATATCTGTTCAGCTTCTGGGAGGTGGTCGACGAGGTGCTGAACTCCGTGCTCTTCCTGCTGATCGGGCTGGAGGTCCTGGTGCTCAACTTCGACCTCTCCCACGCTTGGCTCATGCTCGCCTCCGTCCCGCTGGCGCTGGCCGGCCGCGTCGTCTCGCTGGCGAGCCCGCTGGTGCTGCGGCGCGTGCGGCGCAGCTTCACGCCGGGCGTCATTCCGGTGATGACCTGGGGCGGCCTGCGCGGCGGCGTGTCGGTGGCGCTGGCGCTGTCGCTGCCCTTCTCGGAGTTCAAGGACGAGATCCTGTCCGTCACCTATGCGGTGGTGATCTTCAGCATCGTGGTGCAGGGGCTCACCGTCCGTTACGTGATCGAGCGGACCATCGCGCCGAAGCTGCTCTGAACGTCCTCATTCGACGCAAAAAACGCTGCGCAATTCTGCCGGAATGGCTCTATTCGTGACGCAGCGCGTCGATCGGATCGAGCCGCGCCCCGCGCAGCGCCGGGAAGAAGCCGAACACCATGCCGATGAGGCCCGAGAAGCCAACCGCCAGCAGGATGACGGGAATGCTGGGCACGAAGGGGATCGACAGCGACATGGTTGCTGCGGCGGCGATACCGAGCCCCAGCAATATGCCGATGATGCCGCCCAGCAGCGACAGGACCGTCGCCTCGACGAGGAACTGGACGAGGATGTGCTTTTCATGCGCGCCGATCGCCAGCCTTATGCCGATCTCGCGCGTGCGCTCGGTCACCGAGACCAGCATGATGTTCATGATGCCGATGCCGCCGACGAGCAGGCTGACGCCCGCCAGCGCGCTGAGCATGCCGGTCATGACGGCGGTGGTGGAGGTCATCGCGTCCGCCACCTGCGTCATGTCGTGCACCGAGAAATTGTCCTCCTGGTCGGGCGTGATTCGCCGCGTCTGGCGCAGGATCGCCTGGATTTCCGACTGCACGTCGGTGGTGGAAATCCCGTCGGTGGCGGCGACATAGATCGTGTCGACATAGCGGTTGCCGGCGATGCGGCGCTGGAAGCCGTTCAGCGGCATGACGACGATATTGTCCTGGTCCTGGCCGAAGCCCGACGTTCCCTTGGCCTCCAGCACGCCGATGACGTTGCAGCTCATGCGTCCGACGCGCACCGCAGTGCCCTCGGGATTTCCGTCGCCGAAGAACTCACTGCGCACCGTCTGGCCGAGGATGCAGACATCGGAGCCGCTGCGCAGCTCGGCGTCGGTGAAATTGCGGCCGATGGCGAGCGCCCAGTCGCGGGCGACGAAATATTCATTGTCGGTGCCGGTGACCTGAACCGCCAGGTTCTGCGCGCCGAAGACGACGCGGTTCTGGCGCGCGGCCGCCGCCGACACGGCGTCCACGCCGGTCAGCTCGCGCCGCAGCGCCGCCACGTCGCCGCCGTCGAGGCGGCGCGGGGTGAAATTGGAGCCGCCGCCGCGCGAGGGGCGCACGGAATTCACCACCAGCAGGTTCGATCCCAGCTTGCCGATGTCCTGCTTGACCTTCTCGGTGGTGCCGGCGCCGATCGTCACCATGGCGATGACCGCGGCGACGCCGATGACGATGCCGAGCAGGGTCAGGAAGGAGCGAAGCGGATTGCGCACCACGGAGCGCAGGGCGAGGCGAATGGTTTCCCACAGCATCAGGCGGCCTCTCTGCGCAGCGTGTCGGAGGCGATCCGCCCGTCGAGAAAGGCGATGTTGCGCTCGGCATAGGCGGCGATGTCGGCCTCGTGCGTCACCATCAGCACGGTGAGGCCGCTGTCGCGGTTGAGCGCCGTCAGCAGCTCCATGATCTCATGGCTGCGGGCGGTGTCGAGATTGCCGGTGGGCTCGTCCGCCACCAGCAGGGCCGGCTTGGTGACGATGGCGCGCGCGATGGCGACGCGCTGCTGCTGGCCGCCGGAGAGCTCGGCCGGCGTGTGGCCCTCGCGGCCCTCCAGCCCCACCTGCGCCAGCGCGTCCAGCGCCTGCCGGCGCCGTTCGTGCGCCGACACGCCGCGATAGATCAGCGGCAGCTCGACATTCTCGGCGGCAGTGGTGCGCGGCAGCAGGTTGTAGCCCTGAAAGACGAAGCCGATGTAGAGGTTGCGCAGCATGGCGCGGCGGCCGCGATCGAGCCGCCCGGCATCGACGCCGTTGAATCGGTAGGTGCCGTCCGTCGGCGTATCGAGGCAGCCGATGATGTTCATCGACGTCGACTTGCCGGAACCCGAGGGGCCCATGATGGCGACGAACTCGCCCGGCTGCACCGCCAGATCGACGCCGGCCAGCGCGTCGACGCGCGCCTCGCCGGTGCCGTAGGTCTTCCAGACCTGCTCGAAGGCGATCAGCGGCCGCGTCATGGCTGCCGCGGTCCGGGGGGGCGGCCCATCGGCGCGGACGACTGCGTGCCGCGCGGCTGTTCGCCGCGCATCTGGCCGATGCCGGTGATCACGCGATCGCCTTCGTTCAGCCCGGAGACGACCTCGGTCATGTCGCCATTGGTGGCGCCGATCTCGACCTGGCGGCGGACCGGCTGGCCGTTCTCCAGCACGTAGACGGCGCGTCCTGCCTGTCCGGACTGGCCGCCGCGCGGGCCGAAGCCGCGCATGCCGCGGCCGGGATTGAAGAGGTCGCCGATCGAGAAGGAGCGGCGCGCCGCCGGGGCCGGCGGCGTGAAACGGAAGGCCGCGGAGGGGACCAGCAGCGCATCGTCGTCCTCGCGGGTGACGATGTTGACGGTGGCGGTCATTCCCGGCCGCAAAAGCAGCTCGGGATTGGCGACGGCAAGACGCGCCTCGTAGGTAACCACGCCTTCCGTCGTGACCGAGGCGTAGGAGATGTCGCTGATCTGCGCGTCGAAGCGGCGGGAAGGGAAGGCGTCCACGGTGAAGCGCGCCGGCTGCCCCTTTGCCACCTGACCGATATCGGCCTCGTCGATCGCCGCGCGCAGCTCCATCGTCGTCAGGTCCTCGGCGATGACGAAGAGGATCGGCGCCGACATCGATGAGGCGACGGTCTGGCCCGGATTGACCGAGCGCGTCAGCACGATGCCGTTGATCGGCGCATAGATCGTGCTCTTGGCGAGGTCCGCCTGCGCCAGCTTGAGGTCGGCGCGCGCGACGGCGAGTTGCGCCTCGGCCGATTCGACCGCGCTGCCGGCGCGGTCGCGCGCCGCGCGCGCCGTCTCCAGCGCCTGCTCCGCCACCATGCCGCGGCCGGCAAGCTGGGTGGAGCGCGCAAGGGTCTGCTCCGTTTCGGCGAGCGTGACGCGCGCATCGGTGACGCGGGCCTCGGCAACGGTCACATTCGCCTGGGCGCGTTCGATCTGGGCCGAGATGCGCACGGTGTCGAGCTGCGCCAGCACGTCACCCTTGGCGACCTGCTGGTTCTCCACCGCGTTCACCGACCGTATGACGCCGGACAGCTCGCTCGACACCTCGACCTGCGTGAGCGGCTGCAGCGTGCCGGTGGCGGCGACCTCGACCACGAGATCGCCGCGCGCGACCGGGCGGGCGACGTAGCTGACGGGCGCCTCGGAGGGGGCGCCCCAATAGTAATAGGCGCCCGCCGCGGCGACGGCGAGCAGCGCGAGCGCCCACGGCCAGCGCCGGCGGCGCGGGGCGCGCGTGCTGCCGGGCTGCAATCCAAGTGCGGCTTCGATGCTTGCGGGCTCGACTGGATTCGGCCGTTTGACAATCTGGTCCATGGGTAAAAGCCTAGGGAACGGGAATCCGACGTCTCTTCATGCCGAGAATCGTGGTGAGCCGGCACGAATACAAATTAAATCTTGGCCATGTTCGACCACGCGACATGAATGCGCGGTGAACCGGCAGGTGCTTGCACCATATCTCTGAGTTTTATCGAGGCGCGACTGGCTGGCTTACCTGCTGGCTATCGCTTACGAGGGCGATGCTCTCGATCTCATCTCCATGCAGCGACCCGAGGCCGATTGCAACTGCCCGTGCGGAGGTTTTGACGCGCGGGCGGCCGGTGCGGCCTGCTCGGGCGGTGCGATGTGACACAATCGTGTCGTTGAGGCTGGACAGGCCGCGCGGCAGCCGCTATAGGCCCACACCTGCAAGGCGACGCGTCGCCATGCGCGGTGGGTGATTAGCTCAGTTGGTAGAGCAGCTGACTCTTAATCAGCGGGTCGTAGGTTCGATCCCTACATCACCCACCATTTCCTTCCCGCTGATATCGCTGATGATTCTTCGTCTTTAGGCGCGGCCCGGCGTATCGCGGGGGCATGCGGGAACAATTCGCCTTCGGGACTTTTCCGCCCGGCCGGATCATCCTATCGGCTTGGATATCGTGATTCCGGGGGATCCCATGAACAGAGCCGCCACCGCGTTCCTGGTCGTGACAGTGCTGACAGCGCTACTTGCCGCACTGAGCTTCGCGATCCGAATCAAGGGCTATCCGTTCGGCGCGCTCGGCATCGAACGGCTGGACGCCATTGCCAGCGCGGCGACGTTCATTCCGATCGCGGCGCTCTACGCCTTCACCGCGATGCTGATGATGATCCTGCCGGTCAGGGCGGCCGGCTTCTTCTATGCGAACGCGGCCGCGCCCATCTGGTCGGCGGCCACGGTCCTGCTGGCGGCGATCCTCGGCCTGCAACTGGCACGGCTCGCCTTCGGCAGCAGGGATGCGGTCTCGGCGCTGCTCGACTGGCGTTTCCTTTTCGCTGCGGCAGTCATCGGCACGCATCTCGTCCTCGACCGCCTGCGCCGCGACATCCTGCTCCGGACGCTGTTCTTCGTGGTCTTCCTGGCGGCGACGCTGGCCTGCCTCTACTGGACTTTCCGGCTGTGACGCAGGAACCAAATGCCGGCGAAGCCGTTCATCCTGCCGAATCCAAGAGGGACATCGACATGGCCGACGACACGCAGAAGATTTCGCAGCAGGACATCCAGGACGCGCTGGAAAAGCAGATCGCCCAACTGAAGCGCGAGATCACCAAGATCAACAAGACGCTTTCCGACCGCGCCGAAGAGGCGGCGGAGACGGCGAGCGGCTGGTACGACACGGCGTCCGACAAGGCGTCGCGCGCCGCACAGCAGCTCCGTTCGCAGGCGCAGACCGTGTCTGAAACGGTGAAGGAGAACCGCGGAACCGTCTCGGCATCGCTCCTCGTCGGCGGCGCCATCGGGCTGCTGCTCGGTATGGCCCTCAGCCGGAGCGACACGAATCACAGCCAGCGCTGGTGGTGATTGCCTCAAGCCGAAACGCAGAAGAATAACTGCGTGACAACAACGGGATAGGACCGTCGCGTGAACCGCGACGGTAGCCTCGTGATCAGCGGCTCGTCCCGGCAGGGGCGGGCCGCTTTTTCATCGGCCTCTCAGCAATAGCGCTCGGGGCCGCGATTCTGCATCTCGTTGTAGCGGTCGCCATGGGCGAAGCCGCAGGGCAGGATCTCCTCGATCTCGGCGATGTCGGCCGGCGTCAGGACCATGTCGCCGGCGGGCGACCAGTCGGCGACATGCTCGGCGGTGCGCGTGCCGGGGATCGGGATCACATGCGGCGCGCGGTTCAGCAGCCAGGCCAGCGCCAGCGCGACCGCCGAGACGCCGCGCTCGCGCGCGTGAGCGGCGAAACGCTCGGCATAGATGCGGTTGAAGCGCCAGTTCTCTTCCGAGAAACGCGGATTGTCGCGGCGGAATTCGTGCTGGGGGAAGGTCGCCGGATCGGGCATCACGTCGGTGAACACGCCGCGTCCCAGCGGCGAGAAGGCGACGAAGGCCGCGCCGAGATCCTCGCAGGCTTTCAGCAGGCCGAGCTCGGGGAGGCGGGTCCACAGCGAATATTCCGACTGCACCGCCATGACGGGATGCACCGCCGCGGCGCGGCGCAGCGTGCCGGGCGATACTTCGGAAAGGCCGATGCCGCCGATCTTCCCCTCTTCCTGGAAGCGCACCATGGTCTCCATGACGCCTTCGATCGGCAGGGCCTGCTCGCGCCGATGCAGGTAGAAGAGCTCGACATGCTCGACGCCCAGCCGCCGCAGCGAGGCTTCCAGCGATTCGCGCAGGTGCTCCGGCGAATTGTTGAAGCGGCGCTCGGCATTGCGCGTATTGCCGGCCTTGGTGGCGATGGAGAAGCGGCCGGGGTGGCGCTTGAGATAGGTGCCGATGAACTCCTCCGACACGCCCATGCCGTAGATGTTGGCGGTGTCGAGATGGGTGATGCCCTGGTCCCAGGCGGCGTCGAGCGCGCGATGGCTGGTCGCCTCGTCCGTCGGGCCGTAGAAGCCGCCGAAGCTCATGCAGCCGAATGCGATCGCGCCGATTTCGGGGCCGTCGCGGCCCAGGCGTCGCTTCATCATCGCTGTCTCCTTTCGCATGGGGGAATGGTTCGAATAAGCGATGAAGCCCTCTTGCGGAACCCCTGAGCCTACATGTCCGGCACGTCCGGCCGGCGGCGGACGCGCCCGAACGTGTAGCCGGTCTCGACCGCCTTGCTGCCGAATTTCTCGCGCAGCGCGTCCATCGCGCCTTCGGCCATGGCACGCTTGCGCGCCTGGGTGTCGATGAGATCGGCGGGATCGGCGCGCTCCGGGTCGGTCAGGTCGCTGACGCCGATGCCGATCAGGCGGTAGCGGGTGCCGTCCGCCTCCTTGCGCAGCAGCTCCAGCCCGGTCTGGAAGATGCGGTCGGCAAGGCGGGTCGGGTCCGCAAGCTGGCGGTTGCGCGTGCGGATGCGGAAATCCTGGCTCTTGAGCTTCAGCACCACCGTGCGCCCGGCCAGCCCGCCCTTCTTCAGCCGCGTCGAGACGCGTTCGGAAAGGTTGCGCAGGATGGGAACGAGGTCTTCCATCGTGGCGAGGTCGGTGTCGAACGTCGTCTCGGAAGACACGCTCTTGGCGTCGTGGCCGGGGTCGACGCGGCGCTCGTCCTTTCCGCGCGCCAGATGGTAGAGGCGCTGGCCCATGGAGCCGTAGCGGCGCATCAGGTCGGACAGTTCCATCCGCTGGAGCTGGCCTATGGTGCGGATGCCGTCGCGCGCCAGCACCTCGGCGAAGGCCTTGCCGACGCCCCAGATCAGCGTGACGGGCTGGCCGGCGAGGAAGTCCATCGCCTCCGCGCGGCCGATGGCCGAGAAGCCGCGCGGCTTGTTCATGTCGGAGGCGATCTTGGCGAGGAACTTGCAGTAGGAGAGGCCGACGGAGACGGTGATGCCGATCTCGCGCTCGACGCGGCGGGCGAACTCGCCCATCACCAGCGCCGCCGGGCGGCGATGAAGGCGCGCGGTGCCGGAAAGGTCGAGGAACGCCTCGTCGATGGAGAGCGGCTCCACGAGCGGCGTCAGCGCCTGCATCATGGCGCGCACCTCGCGGCCGACGCGGACATATTTTTCCATGTCGGGCTTGATGACGATGGCCTCGGGACAGGCCTCCAGCGCCTTGAACATGGGCATGGCCGAGCGCACGCCGCGAATGCGCGCGATGTAGCAGGCGGTGGAGACGACGCCGCGCTTGCCGCCGCCGACGATGACGGGCTGGTCGCGCAGCTCGGGCCGGTCGCGTTTCTCGACCGCGGCGTAGAAGGCATCGCAATCGACATGCGCGATGGCGAGGTCGTAGAGTTCCGGGTGGCGCGTCAGGCGCGGGCTGCCGCAGGCGTCGCAGCGGCGCACCGGGCCCTTCTGCAGGGCCAGACAGTCGCGGCAGAAACCATGCTCCGGATCGGTGACTGTCATGGCAAGCGCCGCGAACATGGAAGGAGGCGGGATTGTAGTTGGCCGGTCCGCCTGCGGCAAGCGGCGCCTACAGCCCGAGCCGTTCGACGATGAGCGGCTTCGCCTCGCGCCAGTCCTCGACGATATTGAAATAGGGTTCGGGCGCGGGCAGGAGCTTGCGCAGCGAGTTGTCCGCCATCAAATGAAAGAGATGGGCATCCGGAACATATTCGTGCGCGGAGACGAGGTTGCGGGGCTGGTCGTCGACGAACGCGACCGGACGCGCGCTTTCGCCGCGCAGCCTGGCGATCGCCGGGCCTTTCTCCATCTCCACCGTGAGCAGCGGAAAAGTGAGCCCCAGCGCGTCGAGATGATCGCGCCTTATGTCGCGGAAACGGTGCGGCATCGCCGTCAGCATGACGATCTCGGCCTGCGCGCCCAGCTCGCCCAGCACCTCCGCCGCGCCTTCGGTGACGGTCTGCCATTCGGCCTGGATGTTGAAGAACTCCTCCACCAACTCCCGCACCGCGAGCCGATCCAGCACCTCGCCGCTGTCGCGGCGGGTGATGTTGCCGGCGAGGCGGAAGTCGCCGAGCTTCAGGGAAAAGCCGCGCTGGTCGAGGAAGCGGGGGAACGGGCGGATGAATTCCAGCACCACGTCGTCCACGTCGAGGACGATCAGCGGGCGGGGATCGTGCGACAGCTCGGAAATCTGCCGCTCGGTTTCGGGATCGAGGCTCATGGCTGGATATCGAACCGCGAATCGCCGCCGGGCAGGGCGCCGAGCGCCGCGGTGACGCTGGCGGGGTCGCGGCCGGTGGCCTGCGCGAAGGCAAGCAGCGTGGGCTCATGCGCGGCGATGAACTGGAGCACGCCGGCGAGGAAGCCCGGCTCGCGCGCCGCATTGCGGATGTCGGCCGCCTCGATCCCGGTGATCGAAAGGAAGCGCGGCAGCAGCACCGTGTCCGCCGCCATGAAGCCCAGCGCGGCGATGGCGATGTCCTCGGCCGCCTCGCGGTCGAGGGCGCGTGAAGGTCTGTTCATTGCGAAAGCCGCTCCTTTTTGCCGTGCAGCGATACAGGCGCGGCGATGCCGTCGCAAGGCAGGGCGCGGCTGCCGGTCGGGCGGGGATGAAATTTGTCCGGCCGGGTTTGCCTTTCATCAATCAAATGAGCGTATCTTCCAGGACGATGCGCGACGCGAATTCTCCCAGCGCTGACCATGGGGCGGACGGATGCCTAAGAAAGTGATGATCGTCGAGGACAACGAGCTCAACATGAAGCTCTTCCGCGACCTCATCGAAGCAAGCGGCTACGAGACGCTGCGCACGCGCAACGGGCTCGAGGCGCTGGACCTCGCGCGCCTGCACAAGCCGGACCTGATCCTGATGGACATCCAGCTGCCTGAGGTTTCGGGGCTGGAAGTGACCAAATGGCTCAAGGAGGACGACGAGCTCCATACGATCCCGGTCATCGCCGTCACCGCCTTCGCCATGAAGGGTGACGAGGAGCGCATCCGCCAGGGCGGCTGCGAGGCCTATATCTCGAAGCCGATCTCCGTGCCGCGCTTCATCGAAACCATCAAGTCCTATCTCGGGGATGCCTGATGACCGCACGCATCCTCGTCGTTGACGACATCCCCGCCAATGTGAAGCTGCTCGAAGCGCGGCTGCTGGCGGAATATTTCGACGTGCTGACGGCAACCAACGGCCCGGACGCGCTGGAGACCTGCGAGAACGGCAAGGTGGACGTCGTCCTCCTCGACGTGATGATGCCAGGCATGGACGGTTTCGAGGTCTGCCGGCGGCTGAAGGCCGATCCCGCCACGTCGCATATCCCGGTCGTCATGGTGACGGCGCTCGACCAGGTCACCGACCGCGTGCGGGGGCTGGAGGCCGGCGCCGACGATTTCCTCACCAAGCCGGTCAACGACCTGCAGCTGATGACGCGGGTGAAGAGCCTGGTGCGGCTGAAGATGCTCACCGACGAGCTGCGCCTGCGCGCTTCCACGACGCGCAATATCGGCATCGAGGAACTGCTGGCGCGGGGCGCCGTGTCGACCGCCGAGCGCGCCATGGTGCTGCTGGTGGACGAGAACACCTCGTCTTCCGAACGCATCGCCAGGATGCTGCGCGGCAGCGTCGACCTCACGGTGATGGCCGATCCGCAGGCTGCCTTCTTCGAGGCGGCCGAGAAGGCCTATGAGTGCGTGATCGTGTCGTCGCGCTTCGCCGACTACGATCCGCTGCGCCTTTGCTCGCAGATACGCTCCTTCGACCATACGCGCTTCATCCCGATCATATTGCTGGCCGACCAGGGCGAGGAGGAGCGGATCATCCGCGGCCTCGACCTCGGCATCAACGACTATCTCACGCGGCCGATCGATCCGCAGGAGTTGGTGGCGCGGCTGCGCACGCAGGTGAAGCGCAAGCGCTACAACGATCATCTGCGCTCCTCGGTGACGCAGACGATCGAGATGGCGGTGACCGACCCGCTGACCGGCCTGCACAATCGCCGCTACCTCGACAGCCATCTCGAGACGCTGTTCGACCGCGCCGTGGCGCGCCGCCGCCCGCTCTCGGTGATGATCACCGACATCGACCGCTTCAAGTCGATCAACGATACCTACGGCCACGATGCGGGCGACAAGGTGCTGAAGGAGTTCGCGGCGCGGCTGCGCAAGAACGTCCGCGGCATCGACCTGTCGTGCCGCTTCGGCGGCGAGGAATTCGTGGTCGTCATGCCCGACACGGACGGTGCGATCGCCGAGAAGGTGGCCGAGCGAATCCGCGCCGAGATCGCGTCGCGCCCCTTCACCATCGGCGGCGACGGCCGCACGGTGAACGTCACGGTGAGCGCCGGCGTTTCGACGCTGCTGCGGCCGCGCGACACGGTGGCCGAGATGATGAAGCGCGCCGACGTCGCGCTCTACGAAGCCAAGTCGTTGGGCCGCAACCGGGTGGTTGCTAAGGCTGCCTGATCATAAGAAGAACAATTGAATACTGGCATCGCCGTGGTGAGAGCCGCGCGATGTTTACCTTGTTCTAGGGAAGCGCGCGACGTAGTTAAGAAATGGTTGCTTTTGTATAGGGCTTGCGCAACTATCGCCGTGGATGGATGCCTTCGGCATTCTTGAAAACCCCATGGCACTCAGGTCCGCCGCATCTCCTGGGACGTGGGGTTGGCCGGCCGGCCCTGGCACTTAGTGGCCTCCTCGTACCGCTTGTCAGACGCCGGCCGGCCCCCGATCCCCGTGTCGGGGACCGAAACGAAAAACGCCGCCCCGAGGGCGGCGTTTTCGTTGGAGAGAAGCGGGATTACTTGATCTTCGCTTCCTTGAAGTCGACGTGCTTCTTCGCGATCGGGTCGTACTTCCGCATGCTCATCTTCTCGGTCATGGTGCGGCTGTTCTTCTTCGTCACGTAGAAGAAGCCGGTGTCGGCGGTCGAGAGCAGCTTGATCTTGATGGTTGTAGCCTTGGCCATTTTCGTTATCCGTCTGCAATTGGAGTGGAAGCCGCTTCGACGGGAAATCTCGGCCCGGCCGCGGGAAACTCGCGCGGAGACATAAACAAGGGCGCGGGAAAGTCAAGTCCGCGCCGGACGACGCCCCAGCCGGCCGAGCGCGACGAGGATGTAGAGGCCGAAAAAGATCGCCAGCGCATGGGCGAACCCGTCCGCGCCCATCACGTCCATGCCGAGCCCGATCGCCTGCGGCCCGACCAGCATGCCGATGCCGTAGCACAGCACGAAGGCCGCGTTGGCCGACGCCAGGTCGCGGCCCGACAGCTGCGAGCCGAGATGGGCGAGGCCGATCGTGTAGAGGCCGGCCACCACGCCGCCCCAGATGAAGAACATCGCCGCCGTCAGGTACCAGTCGTCGCGGATGAAGGGCAGGGCGATCATCCCGGCCAGGCCGATCGCCGCGCAGGCGGCCAGCAGGATGCGGCGGTCGCGCATGCGGTCGGACAGGAAGCCGAGAGGTACCTGGAGCAGCACGTTGCCCAGCCCGATCATGGTCAGCAGCAGCGCCGCATCCGACTCGGAATAGCCGACGCGCGTGCCGTAGATGGGGAAGAGCGCGAAGCCGCCGGTCTCGACGGCGCCGAACACCAGCACGGCGGCCGTGGCGGTGGGCACCAGGAATATGTAGCGGAAGATGTTTCCGCCGCCGTGGTGTCCCGGGCCGGAAATGTCCGGGCTCTGCCGTATCGCCGCGGCGATCGGTATCGCCGAGGCGGCGATGAGCGCGATGGCGACGCCGAACGGCATGAAGCTGGCGCTGCCCAGCTGCGCGAAGAGCCAGGGGCCGATGGCGAAGCCGAGCGACAGGCAGGTGGCATAGACGCCCAGCACCATGCCGCGCCGCGCCGGCGGCGCCGAGCTGGTGATCCAGAATTCCGACAGGATGAAGAGTACCGTCAGCGAGATGTGCAGCACCGCGCGCAGCGGGATCCAGAGCCAGAAGCTTTCGATGAAGTAGAAGCCGGCGAAGGCGGCGCCGCCGCAGGCGATCATCACCAGCATGGTTGCGGCGACGCCGAGGCGCGAGGCGAGCGGGATCGCCAGCGGTGCGGCCGCGATGGATGCGATGCCGGCGATGGCCGTGTTCAGCCCGATCATGGTGGCGGAATGGCCGCGCTGTTCCAGAATTACGCTGAGAAGCGGCACGCCGAGGCCGATGGCGATGCCGACGACGCTGATGGCGGCGATCGCGGCGGCGATCGACAGCCAGCGCATCTCCTCCGGACTTTCGGGGTGTGGACGGTCTGCGGACATTTGGATCAGAGAGGAATGCGTTGCATGCGTCCGTGGCGGAGGCGGTAATACGGCGCGACGCCGCCGCCCGGCGACAGTTCGGGGTCTTCGGACAGGCGCTTTTCGAGGTCGTCCAGCACGATGCGGGTGATCATCGGGATGTCCGCCTGCCGGGCTTCCCCGATCGGCAGCCACATGAGGGCTTCCAGCTCGCCCGTCGGGCCGCCATCGGGCAGCGCCAGCGCCACGTCGTCGCGCCAGGCGGCGAGGAAGCGCGTGTCGAAGCGGCGGACGCGGCCTGGCGGCGTGACCGCGCGGGCGACGAAGCGCAGCCCGTCGAGCGCGGGCCGGATGCCGTGGTCGGCAAAGCCCTGCCAGTCGGGCCGGCGCGTGGCGAACGGCCCAGGCGTACCGATGAGCAGGCCGGCTTCCTCGTAGGTCTCGCGCAGCGCCGACAGCGCGATGGCACGGGCGCGGGCGGCGCTGTCGCGCCGCGTCGGTCCGACCATCCGTGCCTCCTCGGCCGGATGCAGGCCGGATTCGACCGCGATCCTGCTGTCGGCGGGATCGGTGCGCCCGCCGGGGAAGACGAATTTTCCGGGCATGAAGGTGTGGCTCGCATGGCGGCGCCCGAGCAGGACGCGATACTGCCCGCCGCTGCGGTCGAGCAGGATCAGCGTCGCGGCGTCGCGCGGGCGCAGCGGCCCCTTGCCGATGGCGAAATCACGGTTCTCCGCGCGGTCGATATCGGCGCGCGAGAGACCTTCGAGGCCGGCCTGTCCGCTCATGCGTCCTGCTGTTCCGGATGGGTCTCGATGGCATCGGCGCTGTCGCCGAAGCCGTGCATGTAGAGCGCCCATTGCAGCCCCACCATCGCGCCCTTGACGGGCTGAAGCAGCGCGAGCGAGGCGGCGATGGTGATCGGAACCCAGATGGCGAGATGCTGCCATGTGGTGAGCTCGAACATCATCTCCATGCCCATGAAGGCGCCCACCACGATGTGGCCGACGATGAAGATGACCAGATAGGCGGGCAGGTCGTCGGCGCGGTGGTGGCTGATCACCTCGCCGCAGACGGGGCATTCGTCCACCGTCTTCACATAGGCCTTGAACAGCTTTCCTTCGCCGCAATGCGGGCAGCGGCCGGTGAAGCCGCGCCACATGGCCTCCATCACCGGGCGGGCGGGCCTGCCGGTGTGATTCTCTCCGCCGAAATGGTCGATGCTCATCAGCCTTTTATCTCCTCCGCTTTTGCGGGCGGGGTGCGCGGGCGCGGGGCATGCCGCCGCGCTTGCGCGATTTGTGATAGGAGCGCGTCGCTCCCGGCATCGGCTTCGGCTCGCTCAGCATCTCGAACCGCATGGCTCCCGCCAGGGGCGCGATCTCCACCAGCCTGACCTCGACGGAATCGGCAAGGCGATATCCCTTGCCGCTGTTCTGGCCGACCAGCGCGCGCGCTGCTTCGTCGAATATATAGTAATCATCACCCAGCGATGACACCGGCACGAAGCCGTCCGCGCCATATTGCGGCAGCTGGACGAACAGCCCGGCTTTGGTCACCCCGGAGACACGGGCGGCGAAATTGTCGCCGACATGTTCGGCCAGATGTCCGGCGATGAGGCGGTCGACCGTGTCGCGCTCCGCTGCCATGGCGCGGCGCTCGCTGGCCGAGATCAGCGCGGCGATGTCCTCCAGCTCTGCCTCTTCCTTGCGCGTCAGCCCGTCGTCGCCGAGATCGAGCGCGCCGATGAGCGCGCGGTGGACGATGAGGTCGGAATAGCGGCGGATGGGCGAGGTGAAATGCCCGTAGCGGCGCAGATTGAGGCCGAAGTGGCCGAGATTCTCCGGCGAATAGACGGCCTGGCTCTGGCTGCGCAGCACGACCTCGTTGACCAGTTCCTCCTGCTCGGTGTCGGCCACCTGCGCGAGGATGCCGTTGAACTGGTCGGGCTTCATCTGCGCGCCGCGTGCCAGCGAGATGCCGATCGTGGAAAGGAATTCCCGCAGGGATTCCTGCTTGGCGAGCGATGGCGCGTCGTGGACGCGGTAGATGAGCGGCCGGCGCTTTCCCTCCAGCGTCTCGGCGGCGGCGACATTCGCCTGGATCATGAACTCCTCGATCAGCTTGTGCGCGTCGAGGCGGTCGGGGACGACCACGCGATCCACGGTGCCGTCCGGCTTCAGCAGGATTTTGCGCTCGGGCAGGTCGAGCTCCAGCGGCTTGCGTGCCTCGCGGCCGCGCCTGAGCACGGCGTAGGCGTCCCAGAGCGGGCGCAGCACGGTTTCCAGCAACGGACCGGTCTTGTCGTCGGGCGCGCCGTCGATGGCCGCCTGCGCCTGCGGATAGGCGAGCTTCGCCGCGGATTTCATCATCACGCGGTGGAAGCTGTGGCGCAGCTTGCGGCCGTCGGCGGCGAAGATCATCCGCACGGCAAGCGCCGGACGGTCCTCGTTCTCGCGCAGCGAGCACAGGTCGTTTGAGATGCGCTCCGGCAGCATCGGCACGACGCGGTCGGGGAAATAGACCGAATTGCCGCGCTTGAGCGCCTCGCGGTCGAGCGCGCTGCCGACGCGGATATAGGCCGCGACGTCGGCGATCGCAACGGTCGCGATCACGCCGCCGGGATTGGCGGGATCGGCATCCGGCTCGGCATGGACGGCGTCGTCGTGGTCCTTGGCGTCGGCCGGATCGATGGTGATCAGCGGCAGTTTCCGCCAGTCCTCGCGGCCTGCCATGGTGGCAGGCCTGGCGGCCTCCGCCTCGGCCAGCACCTCCTGCGGGAAGATGTAGGGGATGTCGTGCGCGTGGATGGCGATCATGGAGACCGCCTTCTCGCTCGTCAGCGAGCCGAGCACGGACAGCACCTTGCCCTTCGGAAGGCCGTAGCGGCCGCTGCGCGACGGTTCGACCTCGACCAGATCGCCGGGCTTCGCATCGCCGCGAAACTCGGCGTCGATGATCAGCTCGGGCTGGCGGCGTTCGACGGGCTCGAGCCGGAAGGAGCCGTCGCCGAGCTGGCGCAGCACGCCGAGCACCGCATCGCGGCGCTTCTCGAATATCTTCATCACCCGGCCCGTATAGGGCGGGGCGTCAGGGTCGTCGCTGGGGAAGACCTTTGCCAGGACGCGGTCGCCGATGCCGGGCACCGGCCCGCTGCGCGACGGGCGGATCAGCACGGTGGGCGCGGCGCCGTTCTCGTCGGGTTGCTCGGCCGGCCGGCCGACGAGCAGGCCGTCGGAATCACGCGAGACGATGTCGAGCACGACGACATGGGGGAGCGAGCCATGGCGCGTGAGCTTCTTGCCGCGCTTCTCAAGCAGGCCCTCGGCGGCCAGCTCGGCCAGCATGTCCTTCAGCCAGAGACGATCCTCGCCCTTGAGCCGGAAGGCGCGCGCGATCTCGCGCTTGCCGGCTTCGCCGGGGTTCTCCGCGATGAACTGGAGGATCGCCTCGCGGCTGGGGCGGTAGTCCGGCTGACCGGCGCCGGCGGGCGCCGCTTGCGGGCGTCCCGCGCCCCGGCTGCCGCGTCCCGATATGCGCCTTGCCAAGATCGCCTATTCCTTCTGCTTCGCCGCGGTCTTCTTGGCGCTCTTTGCCGCCGGTTTCGCCTTGGCGGCGGATGCCTTCTTCGCCGGAGCCTTCTTTGCCGACGCCTTCTTTCCACCCTTGGCCGATCCGGCCTTGGCGGCAATGAGCTCCAGCGCCTTTTCCACCGTCAGCGCGTCCGGCTCGGTCCCCTTGGGCAGGGTGGCGTTCACCTTGCCCCAGTTCACATAGGGTCCGTAGCGTCCGTCGCGGACGACCATCTTGCCGCCGTCGGGATGCTCGCCGAGATCGCGCAGGGCGGCCGCCGCGCCGGCGCCGCGATTGGCGAAGCGCGATTTCTTCTCCGCCAGCACGGTCACGGCGCGGTTGAGGCCGATCGAGAAGACGTCCTCGATCGATTCCAGATTGGCATAGGTGCCGTCATGCAGCACGAAGGGGCCGTAGCGGCCGAGGCCGGCCGAGATCATCTTGCCGGTTTCGGGATGCTTGCCCACGTCGCGCGGCAGCGACAAGAGGGCCAGCGCCTTCTCGTGGTCGATGTCCTCGGGCTTCCAGCCCTTCGGCAGGCTGGAGCGCTTGGCCTCCTTGCCTTCGCCGCGCTGGAGGTAGGGGCCGAAACGGCCGGCCTTCAGCACGATCTCCTCGGCCGTATACGGGTCCTTACCGAGCGAGCGGTCGCCGCTCTCGCCGCCATTGGCATCGCCGCCATTGGCGTCCTCGCCGAGCTGGCGCGTATAGCCGCATTCGGGATAGTTGGAGCAGCCGACGAAGGCGCCGAACTTGCCGAGCTTCAGCGACAGGTTGCCGGTGCCGCATTTGGGGCAGATGCGGGGATTGCTGCCGTCTTCCCGTGCAGGGAACACCAGCGGTGCCAGTTCCTCGTTCAGCGCATCGAGCACGTCGGTGACGCGCAGTTCCTTCGTCTCGTCCACGTCGTGCGAGAACTGCTTCCAGAACTCGCGCAGCACGTCCTTCCAGGAGAGCTTGCCGTCCGAGATCTCGTCCAGCTTCTCTTCCAGGTCGGCGGTGAAGTCGTATTCCACGTAGCGGTCGAAGAAGTTTTCGAGGAAGGCCGTCACCAGCCGCCCGCGCGAATGCGGGATCAGCCGGCGCTTGTCGATGACCACATATTCGCGGTCCTCCAGCGTCTTCAGCGTGGCGGCGTAGGTGGAGGGACGGCCGATGCCGAGCTCTTCCATCTTCTTGATGAGCGTCGCCTCGGTGTAGCGCGGCGGCGGCTCGGTCGAGTGCTGCGTGGCGGTGACGCTTTCGCGCTTCAGCTTCTCGCCGCCGTTGATTTCCGGCAGGCGGCGGTTCTCCTCGTCCTCGGTGTCGTCGTCCTTCTGCTCCGTATAGGCGGCGATGAAGCCGTCGAAGCGGACGACGGAGCCGACCGCGCGCAGGCCCGCCGTGCGGGCGCCGTTCACCGCGTCGATCTCGACGGTGGTGCGCTCGATCTCGGCCGGGTTCATCTGGCTGGCGATGGCGCGCTTCCAGATCATGTCGTAGAGCCGGAACTGCTCGTCGTTGAGATGCGCGCGCACCGAAGCGGGGGTGCGGCCGAAGTCGGTGGGCCGGATCGCCTCGTGCGCTTCCTGCGCGTTCTTGGCCTTGGTGGAATAATAGCGCGGCTTCTCGGGCAGGTAGCGCTCGCCGAACTCCTTGCCGATGGCGCTGCGGGCGGCCGAGATCGCCTCGGGCGCCATCTGAACGCCGTCGGTACGCATATAGGTGATGAGGCCGGCCGTCTCGCCGCCGATGTCGACGCCCTCGTAGAGCCGCTGGGCGATCTGCATGGTGCGCGAGGCGGAATAGCTGAGGCGCGAGGACGCGGCCTGCTGAAGCGTCGAGGTGGTGAAGGGCGGTGCCGGGTTGCGCCTCGTCGGCTTGGCCTCGACCGACGCGACGGTGAAGGTCGCCCCCTCCAGCATCGCCTTGATGTCGTTGGCCTGCTCGGCATTCTTGATGTCGAGCTTCTGCAGCCGCTTGCCGTCCCAGGCGGTGAGGCGGGCCTCGAAGCCGTCATTGCGCGGCGTGGCGAGCTGGGCGGCGATCTGCCAGTATTCCTCGCGCACGAAGCGCTCGATCTCGGCCTCGCGGTCGCAGACCAGCCTGAGCGCCACCGACTGGACGCGGCCGGCCGAGCGCGAGCCGGGCAGCTTGCGCCACAGCACCGGCGACAGGGTGAAGCCGACGAGGTAGTCGAGGGCGCGGCGGGCCAGATAAGCGTCGACCAGCGGCGCGTCGATGTCGCGCGGGTTCGCCATGGCGTCGAGCACCGACTGCTTGGTGATGGCGTTGAAGACGACGCGGCTGACGGGCTTGTCCTTCAGCGCCTTCTTCTGCCGCAGCACCTCCAGCACGTGCCAGGAGATCGCCTCGCCCTCGCGGTCCGGGTCGGTCGCCAGGATGAGGCGGTCGGCATCCTTGAGCGCGGCGGCGATCTCGGACAGCCGCTTCGACGAGGCCGAGTCGACGGCCCAGGACATGGCGAAGTCCTCGTCGGGCCGCACCGAGCCGTCCTTGGCGGGCAGGTCGCGCACATGGCCGAACGATGCCAGCACCTTGTAATTGCGGCCCAGATACTTGTTGATTGTCTTCGCCTTTGCGGGCGATTCGACGACGACGACGTCCATTTTTTTGGAAAATTCCGCTTGGTATTCTCCGGCGCCGCAGGCGACCGGGACTGCATGATGCCACGTGACATGGCCGCGCTTTGCCAGCGGGTCAAGTGCCACAGTCAAAATTGGGTCTGAAGCTCGTTGCAACCATAAGTAGATTGAAAAGACATATTTACAATTTATGGTATAGGTTACCCCGGCGAATCCAGGCGCGGCGGGCGCTTGGGACGCCGCAGGCGGAGCAGGCGGATGAGACCCTATCAGAATCCCCGACGCACCGATACGCTGGACTATATCCAGGCGATGCTAGGGCAATTGCGCACGATGGCGGAGGCAGAGCGTTGCGACATGCTCGCCTATCTGATCGAGATGGCCTATGTCGAGACGGGCGACATCATTCGCGGCGAGCGCCCGGAACGCATTCACAAGAACACCGTGTCACAGAAGCGAAACGGCGTCGCCTGAGTGACGTTCGAGCCGCCCGGCAAGTTCGAGTTCCAGCAATATCATGAAGACCTGGGCGGGATGCAGGCCGGTATGAGCGATGATCTCGTCCACCGCGACAGGCGAGGGGCCGAGCGCCTCCACGACGCGCGCGCGGTCGGTGTCGCCGGGCTCAGGCGCCGCGGCGTAGTCGGGCGGCTCGTCAAAACTCTCAGCGGCGCGCGGCGGCAGGCCCGATAGCGGCGCCAGCGCATCCAGAACGTCTCCGGCCTCGGTGACGAGGATGGCGCCATCCTTCAGCAGCGCATTGGTGCCTGCCGCGCGCGGGTCGAGCGGCGAGCCCGGCGCGGCGAAGACGAGCCGGCCCATCTCGCCGGCGAGGCGGGCGCTGATCAGCGAGCCCGACCGCTTTGCCGCCTCCACGACGACGAGGCCGATCGACATGCCGGCGATGAGGCGGTTGCGGCGCGGGAAGTCGCGGGCGCGGGGCTCCCAGCCGAAGGGCATTTCGGAGATGAGCGCACCGCCGGATTCCACGATCCGCCGCGACAGCGCGATGTTCTCGGGCGGGTAGGGGCGGTCGAGCCCGCCGGCAAAGACCGCGACCGTGCCGGTTTCGAGGCTGCTGCCATGCGCCGCGGCGTCGATGCCGCGCGCGAGGCCCGAGACGATCGCATAGCCGGCGCGGCCGATCCCGGCGGCCAGCGCGCCGGCGAAGCGGATTCCCGAGAGCGAGGCGTTGCGCGCGCCGACGATCGAGACGGCCGGCATGGCGAACACATCCGTGCCGCCCGCCACCGCCAGCAGCGGCGGCGGACCCGGCATGCGGCGCATGAGGGCGGGATAGTCCTGCTCGCCCAGCGCGACGAAGCGCGCGCCTTCGGCTTGTGCCGCGGCGAGCTCGGCCTCCGCCTCTGCCGGCGTGCAGATGCGCAGCTCGCGCCGGCCGCCTCTCGCCGCCAGCTCCGGCAGCGCGTCGAGCGCGGCCTCGGCCGAACCGTAGCGGTTGATAAGATCGCGGAAGCCGGAGGGGCCGACATTCTCGCTGCGGATCAGGCGCAGCCAGTTGAGGCGCTGCCGGTCGGACAGGCGCTGTCCGGCCGGCTTGCTCATCAGCCCTTTGCCCCGATGCGGGACTCGGCCCCGGTCAGGAGGCGGCTGATATTGGCCCGGTGCTTGATGAAGATCAGCACCGTCATCAGCCCCACGGTCACTGCCGCGTCGACCCGCTGGAACAGCAGGTAGATGGCGACTGGCGCGACCAGCGAGCCGAGCAGCGCCGACAGCGAGGAATAGCGGGTGATCGCGGCGACGGCGATCCAGACCACGGCGAAGATCAGCCCCACCTGCCACGCCACGGCGAACAGCACGCCGACATAGGTGGCGACGCCCTTGCCGCCCTTGAAGCCCAGCCAGACAGGGAAGAGGTGGCCGAGGAAGGCGCCGAATCCCGCCACCAGACCAAGACCCGGCAGCCATGCGTCCACGACGAGCACGGCGGCCGCGCCCTTCAGCGCGTCGAGCAGCAGGGTCGCTGCCGCCAGTCCCTTGTGACCGGTGCGCAGCACGTTGGTGGCGCCGATATTGCCGGAGCCGATCTTGCGGACGTCTCCGAGGCCCGCTGCGCGCGTGAGGATGAGCCCGAACGGGATGGAGCCAAGCAGATAGCCCAGCACGAGGGCCGTGCCGATCATCACATAAGACAAGCTGCTCTCCGTCCCCGCTTCCGGCGTGATCCGCCGGACAGTTCTCTACGCCATTCCGGGCAGACTTTTGCTGGAATTGCCCTAAACGCCGAACACTGTGCGGCCCGCCACCAGCGTTTGCAAGACCTTGCCCTGGAGTTTCGCGCCCTCGAAGCAGGTGTTCTTGGAGCGCGAGCGAATGTCCGCCTCGCGCACGATCCAGGGCTCGTCGAGCGCCACCCGCACCAGATCGGCCGGCGCGCCGGGCGCAAGCCGGCCGCCTGCGAGGCCGAAGAGCCGGGCGGGCGCGGTGGACAGCGCCTCCACGAGGCGCAGCAGCGGCACGTCGCCATTGTGGTAGAGGCGCAGCGCCGCGCCGAGAAGCGTTTCGAGGCCGATCGCGCCCGGCGCGGCCTCGGAGAAGGGCAGGCGTTTGGTGTCGACGTCCTGCGGATCGTGGGAGGAGACGATGATGTCGATGGTGCCGTCGCGCAGCGCCTCGATCATGGCCAGCCTGTCCTCCTCGGCGCGCAGAGGCGGCGACAGGCGGAAGAAGGTGCGGTACTCGCCGACATCGTTCTCGTTGAGGCACAGGTGGTTGACCGACACGCCGGCGCTCACCTTCGCGCCGTCCGCCTTGGCGCGCGCCATCGCCTCCGCGGCCATCGCCGTGGAGAGCCCGGCGGCGTGGTAGCGGCCGCGCGTCAGGCGGGCGAGGCGCAGGTCGCGCTCCAGCGGGATGACTTCGGCCTCGCGCGGCACGCCCGAAAGGCCAAGCCAGCTCGCATAGAGGCCCTCGTTCATCACGCCGCTGCCAAGTTCCGGGTCCTGCGTGTCGCAGGCGATCACCGCGTCGAAATCGCGTGCATAGGTCAGCGCCCGGCGCATCATCTGCGCGCTCGCGATGGTGCGGCGGCCCTCGGTGAAGACGACCGCGCCGGCGGCGCGCAGCAGGCCGAACTCGGTCAGTTCCTGCCCGGCCATGTGGCGCGTGATCGCGGCGGCGGGCAGCACGTTCACAACCGCCGTGTCGCGCGCGGTGCGCAGCACGAATTCCACCAGCGCCACGTCGTCGATGACGGGGTCGGTGTCGGGCATCATCACCAGCGAGGTGACGCCGCCGGCCGCCGCGGCATGGCTCGCCGAGGCGATGGTCTCGCGGTGCTCGGCGCCGGGCTCGCCGATGAAGACGCGGCCGTCCACCAGTCCCGGCAGGATCGCATCGCCGCCGCAGTCGATGACGGAAGCACCCTCCGGCGCGCCCTGATTGTGCGCCGAGGCGCCCGCCGCGAGGATCCTGCCATCGCGGAGGACGACCGCGCCGCGCTCGTCGATGCCGCGCGAGGGGTCGACCACCCGCGCATTGGTGAAGACGGTCGCGCTCATGCCCGTTCGCCCTCGTTGCGGCGTGGATCGAGCAAAGCTTCCATCACGGCCATGCGAACGGCGACGCCCATTTCCACCTGCTCCTGGATGACGCTCTGCGGCCCGTCGGCGATCTCGGAGGCGATCTCGACGCCGCGGTTCATTGGGCCGGGATGCATCACCAGCGCGCCCTCTTTGGCGGCCTTCAGCTTCTCGGCGTCGAGGCCGAAATAGCGGAAATATTCACGCACCGACGGCACGAAGGCGCCCGACATGCGCTCGCGCTGGAGGCGCAGCATCATCACCACGTCGGCACCCTTCAGCCCTTCCTCCATGGCGGTGAAGACCTGAACGCCCATCCGGTCGATGCCCGACGGCATCAGCGTGGAGGGGCCGACGACGCGCACGCGGGCACCCAGCGCGTTGAGCAGCATGATATTGGAGCGCGCCACGCGCGAATGCAGCACGTCGCCGCAGATCGCCACCGTGAGCTTGCCGATGTCGCCCAGCGCGCGGCGGATGGTCAGCGCGTCGAGCAATGCCTGCGTGGGATGCTCATGGGCGCCGTCACCCGCATTGACCACCGAGCAGCCCACCTTCTGGGCCAGCAGGGCGGCGGCGCCGGCCGATGCGTGGCGGATGACGAGGATGTCGGGCCGCATGGCGTTGAGCGTCATGGCGGTGTCGATCAGCGTCTCGCCCTTCTTCACCGAGGAGCTTGCCACCGACATGTTCATCACATCGGCGCCGAGCCGCTTTCCGGCCAGCTCGAAGGACGACTGCGTGCGCGTCGAGGCCTCGTAGAAGAGGTTGATCTGGGTGCGGCCGCGCAGCGTGGCGAGCTTCTTTTCCGGCTGGCGCGAAACCGCCACCGCCGCGTCGGCGCGGTCGAGCAGCATTTCGATGTCGGCGGGGGAAAGCGGCTGGATGCCAAGCAGGTGGCGGTGGGGAAAAAGCGGGAATGCCGGCGTGTTGCTCATAGCAAGGCGGTGCTATAGGCGGATGCCGGGGTGCCCGCAAGCGCCGCCTCGCGCCGGCGCGTTTTCTCCCCGGAAAAGCTGCGGGCTGAATCTAGGATTGTCGGCGCGGATGTCGCAAGATCGCCGCAGCAAGCGAAAGACGAGGCCGTTCCGTGACGCATGAGGTAACCAATCAGCCGCCGCCGCTGGCCGGGTCGAACGCCTGGCGCGACGATCCGCTGCTGATGGAGATCGCCGGCGGGCTGTCGGAGCCGGTCAGGCGCGAGCTCGATCTGCTGGGGCGTTTCGTCCGCTCGGCCGAGGCGATGGAGACCGCCCGGATCGCCAACACGGAAACCCCGAAGCTGCGCACGCATGACCGGCAGGGCCACCGGATCGACCTCGTCGACTTCCATCCCGCCTATCACGCGCTGATGCGCCGCTCGGTCGCGTCGGGCCTGCACTGCTCGATCTGGGAGACCGGCGAATCGGAAAAGGGCAAGCGCCACCAGGCGCGGGGCATGCGCTTCTTCCTCACCGCCCAGCTCGAATGCGGGCATCTGTGCCCGGTCACCATGACCAGCGCCTCGCTGGCGGCGCTGATGTCGAACCCAAAGGTTTTTCGCGAATGGGGGCCGCGCGTCACGACGCGCAAATACGACGCCTCGCACAAGCCGCCGGTGGAGAAGGCAGGCCTGACGCTCGGCATGGGCATGACCGAGAAGCAGGGCGGCACCGACGTGCGCGCCAACACCACCCGCGCCGAGCGGATGGGCACCGGCTTCCACCGGCTGACCGGCCACAAATGGTTCATGTCGGCGCCGATGTCGGACGCCTTCCTGATGCTGGCCCAGGCGCAGGAGGGGCTTTCCTGCTTCCTCGTGCCGCGCATCCTCAGCGACGGCAAGAACAACGGCCTGCACTTCCAGCGGCTCAAGGACAAGCTCGGCAACCGCTCCAACGCCTCCTCGGAGGTCGAGTTCGCCGGCGCCATCGGCGAGATGGTGGGCGAGCCGGGACAGGGCGTGAAGACCATCATGGACATGGTTACGCTGACGCGGCTCGACTGCGCGCTGGCCAATTCCGGCCTGATGCGCGGCGCGCTGGCGGAAGCCGTGCACCACACCCGTCACCGGCGCGTCTTCGGCGAACGCCTCATCGCGCAGCCGCTGATGCAGCGGGTGTTGGCCGACATGGCGCTCGACGTGGCGGGCGCGACGGCGCTGGCGCTGCGGCTAGCCCGCGCCTTCGACGAGGCGGCCGACGACCGCGAGCAGGCGGCCTTCGCGCGCGCCATGACGCCGGTGGTCAAGTACTGGGTCTGCAAGATCGCCCCGCCGCTGATCTACGAGGCGATGGAGTGCCTCGGCGGCAACGGCTATGTCGAGGAAGGCACGCTGGCGCGCATGTATCGCGAGGCGCCGGTGAACGCGATCTGGGAAGGCTCGGGCAATGTCATGGCGCTCGACGTGCTGCGCGTTCTGAAGCGCGCGCCGAACCTTTTCGACGATGTTCTGGGCGCGATCCGGCGCGATCTCGGGCCGGCCGGCAACGGCACGTTCGAGGTGCTGCGCGCGGCGATCGAGATTTCGCTGACCGACGAGGGCTCGGCACGCATCCTCGTGGAGCAGCTCGCCATCGCTTCGGCGGCGGCCGAGTTGCGCCGCATGGGGGCAGGGCGGATCGCCGACGCCTTCATCGAGACACGGCTTGCCGGCCAGTGGCGCGGCACCTACGGCATGCTGCACGCCCGCCACGACGCCCGAGCAATCGTGGACACGCTCTATCCCGAAGCGTCATAACCGGCTCGTCGCGCAGGCCGGAGACTTCATCCGATTCACGCGACGATTCTCACGCACGGACCGCCGCGACGGCGGCCATGCGCGCCGCGTCCTCGGCCCGGCATATCACCCGATCCGTTTGGCAGTCCTGCCAGCTTTCAATGGTCTGGCGGCCATCGGTGCCTGCCGGTTAGGCCGCGTGCCTAAAGCCTGGCCTAGAATTGATCAAGAAGCGTTCTGGCGATAGACGAGCTCGCGCAGTTCTTCGCTGATTGCATCAAAATTCACCAAGCCCATTCCTGTGCACTCGGTGCATTTGGTAAATCTTTCCTTCCCGTCGGCACGCTGTATGTCCGGGATGCGTCCTTTGCCGCGGCATATCGGGCACTTAACACTGAGCATGTTGCGACCTCATTACCGTTGGCAACAACAGTATATTACTTCGACTTGTCTTGGAAGCTTTATGCTGCGGAGCACTCCCCGCCGCAGAATCAACGCGCGCGGAGCCGGTCCAGCACACCCTGCAAGATGAAAGCCGCCGCCGCGGAATCTATCCGCTCTTCACGTCGGCGGCGTGACACATCCATCTCGAGCAGCGCCCGCTCCGCCGCGACGGTCGACAGCCGCTCGTCCCAGAAGACGAAGGGCAGGTCGGAGAGGCGCGCCATGTTGCGCACGAAGGCGCGCGAGGCCTGCGCGCGCGGTCCCTCGGTCCCGTCCATGTTGATCGGCAGGCCGATCACGGCGGCGCGTACGCCGTCTTTCGCGAATGCCGCCAGCAGGGCGGCCGCGTCGTCGCCGAACTTGCGCCTGCGGATCACGGGGCGCGGATGCGCGAAGGCGAGCGACCTGTCGGAGACGGCGATGCCGATGGTCTTGGTGCCGAGGTCGAGGCCGGCGAGCGTCGCGCCCTCCAGGAGGGCGGGCAGGTCCTCGATCGTGACGACGGGCAAATTGTCGGTTCCGGGCTTTTGACTTGGCGCCTGGTCGTTCTATCTTCCGCCCCGACTGAAAGCGAGGAGGTTCCCGTGAAAATTACCTGGTTCGGCCATTCGGCATTCGCCATCGAGAGCGGCAAGGCCAAGATCCTGATCGACCCGTTCCTGTCCCACAATCCGTCATGGGGCAAGGGATGGGAGGAGGTGGCCGAAGGCACGACCCATGTGCTCCTCACCCATGGCCATGGCGACCATATCGGCGATTCCGTCGCCATCCTGAAGAAAACCGGCGCGATGCTGGTCGCCAATCCGGAGGTCTGCGGCTTCCTCACCGCGCAGGGCGTGGAGGGGAGCAAGGCCAATCAGGGCAATTTCGGCGGCACGGTCGATTGCGGCGGCTTCACCACCACCTTCGTCCAGGCGCTGCATTCCTCGTCCATGAAAGGGCCCGACGGCGTCAACGCCTATCTCGGCAATCCCGGCGGGCTGGTGCTGCATTTCCCAGACGACAAGACGCTCTATCACATGGGCGACACCGACATCTTCTCCGACATGGCGCTGATCCAGGAACTGCACGAGCCCGATATCGGCATCGTGCCGATCGGCGACCGCTTCACCATGGGCGGCGCGGTGGCCGCGCTGGCCTGCCGCCGCTTCTTCAGGTTCGCGACCGCCATTCCGTGTCACTACGGCACCTTCCCGATCATCGACCAGACCGCCGACAAGTTCGTCGAGGGGATGGACGGATCGCAAACCAAGGTCGTGGTGCCGAAGGTCGGCGCGGCGTTCGAGGTCTGAGCCTATCGTAAATCGGTCTGCGCGAAGTCGCCGCCCTTGTAGAGCAGGGGAATGTTGCGGTTCTTCGCGCAGGCATAGGACAGGCAGTCGGCGAGGTTGAGCCGGGCGGGATGGCCGCGGCCCTTGCCATATTGCGCGAAGGCTTCGACCGCCGCCTTGCCGTCGGCCGGTTCGATTGGAGCGATGGTGATGCAAAGCTCGCCGAAGAGGCTCAGGACCACCTCGTAAGACCGCGAGGGATGTTCTTCGAATATCGTGGAGAGACGCATCACGCTTTCGAGCACTACCAGCGCCGTCGTGACCAGATGTGGGGATGCGTGCGCTCGTTGCAGAAGATCGAGATGATCGTCCTCACGGCAGACGATCGAGATGACCGCCGACGTGTCGACGAACATCAGCTATCCATTCCCCACATCGCGTCGATCTCGTCCTTCGTCATGTCGCGACCCGGTTTCCGTCCCTTGGTGAACCCGTCGATGATCCCGTAGATGCGTTTCAGGCGTTCCGGATCGAGATTGCGTGTATCCGTGGTGGGTGCTGAGGGTTCCTCGCGTAGCAGCTCGGCCTCCAGTGCGCGCACCACGGCGTCGCGCACTGATGTTCCCTTGCGTCGGGCAAGTTCCTCGGCGAGTTCGCGGGCACGCGGATCGCGGATATGGAGGTTCATGGCTCTGTCTCGGCTCTGTCGCGACCAATATAGCGTTGCGTTCATGGCGACGCCATCGGAACCGGCGGTTGCGTGCAATGCGGTGCCCCGCTATAGGCCGGGAGTGCGTTTTGCCGTCTCCCGGAGTGTTCCATGTCCGTCGATCTCGCCACCGTGAAGCGCGTCGCGCGCCTCGCCCGCATCGCCGTCAGCGACGACGACGCTCAGCGCATGACCGGCGAGCTCAATGCGATCCTCGGTTTCGTCGAGCAGCTTTCGCAGGTCGATGTCTCTGGCGTCGAGCCGATGACCTCGGTCACGCCGATGGCGATGCGCAAGCGGCAGGACGGTGTGACCGACGGCAACAAGGCCGAGGACATCGTCGCCAATGCGCCGGCGACCGAGGATCATTTCTTCGTCGTGCCGAAGGTCGTGGAGTAGGCGTTAAGCCGCCGTCTCCAGCCCCTCTCACCCAAGAAGCTCTCCTATGACCGACCTGACGAAACTCACCATCGCCGAAGCCCGCGCCAAGCTGCGCGCGAAGGAGATCACCGCCGCCGAGCTGACGGAGAGCTATCTGTCGGCGATCGATGCCGCCAACGACACCTTCAACGCCTATGTCGCCGTTACGCACGACAAGGCGCGCGAAATGGCGAAAGCTTCAGACGCGCGGCTGGCTTCGGGGCAGGGCGGCGCGCTGGAGGGCATCCCGCTCGGCATCAAGGACCTCTTCGCCACCGAGGGCATCCACACGCAGGCGGCGAGCCATATCCTCGACGGCTTCAAGCCGCGCTACGAATCCACCGTCACCGCCAATCTGTGGGCCGACGGCGCGGTCATGCTGGGCAAGCTCAACATGGACGAGTTCGCCATGGGCTCGTCCAACGAGACGTCCTTTTACGGCCCGGTGAAGAACCCGTGGCGCGCAAAAGGTTCCGAGAGGGACCTCGTGCCCGGCGGCTCGTCGGGCGGCTCGGCGGCGGCGGTGGCCGCGTGGCTCTGCGCCGGTGCGACAGCGACCGATACCGGCGGCTCGATCCGCCAGCCGGCCGCCTTCACCGGCACGGTCGGCATCAAGCCGACCTATGGCCGCTGCTCGCGCTGGGGCACGGTCGCCTTCGCCTCATCGCTCGATCAGGCCGGACCGATCGCGCGCGACGTGCGCGACGCCGCCATCCTGCTGCGCTCGATGGCATCGGTGGACGACAAGGACACGACCTCGGTGGACCTGCCGGTGCCGGACTACGAGGCGGCGCTCGGCCAGTCGCTGAAGGGCGTGCGGATCGGCATTCCGCGGGAATACCGCGTCGAGGGCATGCCGGACGAGATCGAGGCGCTGTGGCAGAAGGGCATCGCCTGGCTGAAGGATGCCGGCGCGGAGATCGTCGACATCTCGCTGCCGCACACGAAATATGCGCTGCCGGCCTATTACATCGTGGCGCCGGCGGAAGCCTCGTCCAACCTCGCCCGCTATGACGGCGTGCGCTACGGCCTGCGCGTTCCGGGCAAGGACATCATCGACATGTACGAGAAGACCCGCGCCGCCGGTTTCGGCCGCGAGGTCAAGCGCCGCATCATGATCGGCACCTATGTGCTGTCGGCCGGCTATTACGACGCCTATTACGTGCAGGCGCAGAAGGTGCGCACGCTGATCAAGAAGGATTTCGAGGACGCCTTCCATGCCGGCGTCGACGCGATCCTGACGCCGGCCACGCCGTCCGCCGCCTTCGGCATCGCCGACCAGGAAATGGCTTCCGACCCGGTCAAGATGTATCTCAACGACATCTTCACGGTGACGGTGAACATGGCCGGCCTGCCGGGCATCGCCGTTCCGGCCGGGCTCGACCCGTCCGGCCTGCCGCTCGGCCTGCAGCTCATCGGCCGGCCGTTCGGCGAGGAGATGCTGTTCCGAACGGCACATGCGATCGAGCAGGCCGCCGGCCGCTTCGCGCCCGAGAAATGGTGGTAGAGGCCCCGCCCTCCCAGCCATTCACGGCCGCCCGCAGGGCGGAGATCGAGCGGCTCGTCGCCGATACGCGGCGCCTGCGCGGGGACCTGCGCATCGCCGTCGCCCAGACCGACGACGGGCTGGGCATCCTTATTCCGCCGATGCGCAACTATTTCGCGGCGGGCTTCCTCGCCCTCTGGCTCTGCGGCTGGGCGGCCGGCGAATATTTCGCCCTGCGGGAGATCGTCAACGGCGGCATTACCGGCCTGTTCCTGCTGATCTGGCTGGTTCCGTGGACGCTCGCCGGCGCCGCCGTGCTGTGGGCGATCCTGTGGCAGATCTTCGGCATCGAGCGCCTGTTCGTCACCGCCGGCGCGCTGGTGCGCGAGTGGAGGCTGCTCGGATTCGGCCGGCGGCGCGTCGTGCTGGGAGACGAGATTCGCGGGGTGGCGATCGCGAGCGGCAACGGGAACGATCTCGTCGGCATCGGGACGATCAAGGTCGCGACCACGGGGCGCACCATGCGGATCGGCAGCGGCCTGACGCGCCATGATGCGGAGCTCGTCACCGAGCTGATCCGGCAGGCCGCCAGCGGGCAGGGCGTCGCCGTGCCGGCAGACGGCGTGGAAGAGGACTGAGGTCCCGTCCGGCGCATATCCATCGATGGGACGCAGATGTTCTTCATCCTTTCCAAGCTGTTCTGGACCGTCGCGCAGCCGCTCAACGCGGCCATCCTTCTCGTCCTCCTGTCGCTGATCGCTGCCGTTGCGCGCCGCCGCAGGCTCGGCATGGCGCTCGGCCTCGCCGCCTTTCTCGTTCTCTTCCTGTCGGCATGGACCACGCTGGGCGCGCTGATGCTGCATCCGCTGGAGGATCGCTTCCGCCGGCCCGATCCCGCGCCGGCCGCGGTGGCCGGCATCATCGTGCTCGGCGGCGGTTTCGAGGGTGGGGTCAACCGCGTGCGCGGCGGCTACGAGCTCAATGCCAGCGGCGACCGCTTCGTGGAGACGGCGATCCTGGCGCGGCGCTACCCGTCGGCGCGGGTCGTGGTGACGGGCGGCAGCGGGTCGCTGATGCTGGACGGCGAGGCGGATGCCGACACGGCGCCGCGCCTGCTCGAGGCGCTCGGCGTGGCGCGCGAGCGCATGGTGCTGGAGAACAGGTCGCGCAACACCGAGGAGAATGCGCGGTTCACCCGCGCTCTTGTCGATCCGGCGCAAGGCGAGACGTGGCTGCTCGTCACCTCGGCTTTCCACATGCCGCGTTCCATGGCGCTGTTCCGCAAGGCCGGCTTCGCAGTCACCGCCTGGCCCGCGGACTACCGCACCTCCGGCGCCGAGCGGCCGGGGCTGGCAGAGGACAACATCCACGATTCCCTGCAGAACACGACGCTCGCCATCCGCGAATGGATCGGCCTGATCGTCTACCGGCTGACGGGCCGCATCGACGAGGTGCTGCCCGCGCCGCGGTAAAGAAGCGCCCCTATTTCGACATGGATGTTTACGAAAGGTTAAGGCATTCTTTTCTGTAAGATACTGATTTTATTAAAATTCTTATTACGCGAGCCCTGCGTTTGACGCATATGTGCCTTGAAAGCGCCCTTTTCCCATTGCGGCCGCGCGGCGATTTCGCTACATCGCGCGCCCATTGATGGCCGCCCCTCCGGGCAGCTTGATACAACGATGGGAAATCATGGACGAAACCGTTCAGAAGTCCTGCTGGGGCGTTACCGCCAAGGCAGTGATCGGAATTGCCGGCCTCATGCTGCTGGCCTGGCTCGCAACCGGAGCCGAAACGGCCGCAGTGGTGGCCTCGGCCGCAAGCTGAAGCCTTCGACAAGTACGGACAGGATCAAGGGCGCGGCCGCAAGCTGCGCCTTTTTTCATGCGGCAGGCGAACTTATTTGCACTTGGGTGCGATCATCGATCTAAGATCGCCTTTGTGACGCCGCAGGACCAGAGCATGTTCCTTTCCGTATTCGACCTCTTCAAGATCGGCATCGGCCCGTCGAGCTCCCATACGATGGGACCGATGAATGCCGCGGCGCTGTTCCTCGATGAAATCCTCAACGGCGAGTGGCCGCGGCCGTCCGGCGCGCGGGTGACGCGGCTGTCGGCCAGCCTGCACGGATCGCTCGCCTTCACCGGCATCGGCCACGGAACGGACCGCGCCGTCATCCTCGGCCTCGACGGCGCCAGCCCGACGACGATCGATCCCGACGAGGTTGACGCGCGGCTGGCGCGCATCCGCGCCGCCCGCAAGGTGAGGCCGGAGGGCCATCCCGCCTACGATTTCGACCCCGCCACCGATCTCGTCATGGACCGCAAGCAGCCGCTGCCGGGACATGCCAACGGCATGGCCTTCTCGGCGCTCGATGCCGACGGCAGGGTGCTGCTGCGCCGCGTCTACTATTCGATCGGCGGCGGCTTCGTCGTCAGCGAGGAGGAGCTTCAGCGCCTCAAGGCCGAAGGGCCGACGCGTGGCGGCAGCAGCGACAAGGTTCCCTATCCCTTCGCCAATGCGGGCGAGATGCTTGCCATGGCGGCGCGCAGCGGGCTTTCCATCGCCGGGATGAAGCGCGCCAACGAGGAGCGGGTCATGAGCCGCGCCGAGCTGGACGAGCGGCTCGATGCGATCTGGACGGCCATGAGCGACTGCATCGCGCGCGGGCTCAGCCAGGAGGGCATCATGCCCGGCGGGCTGAAGGTCAAGCGGCGGGCGCGCCAGCTCCACGACAAGCTCAACGACGCGTGGAGCCGCAACCTCCCCAATCCGCTGCTGGCCAATGACTGGCTCTCAATCTATGCGATGGCGGTCAACGAGGAGAACGCGGCCGGCGGGCGCGTGGTGACCGCGCCGACGAACGGCGCGGCAGGCGTCATTCCGGCCGTGCTGCGCTACTGGCTGCATTTTCATGTCGAGGCCACGCAGGAAAGCATCCGCGACTTCCTGCTGACGGCCGCCGCCATCGGCGGGATCATCAAGCACAATGCCTCGATCTCCGGCGCGGAGGTCGGCTGTCAGGGCGAGGTGGGGTCGGCATCGGCCATGGCGGCGGCCGGGCTCTGCGCCGTCATGGGCGGCACGCCCGCGCAGGTGGAGAACGCGGCGGAGATCGCGCTGGAGCATCATCTCGGCATGACCTGCGATCCGGTCGGGGGGCTCGTGCAGGTGCCCTGCATCGAGCGCAACGCGCTGGGCGCGGTGAAGGCGGTGACGGCCGCCTCGCTGGCGATCAAGGGCGACGGCACGCATTTCGTGCCGCTCGACGCGGCGATCGAGACGATGCGCCAGACCGGCCTCGACATGAGCGAGCGCTACAAGGAGACGAGCCAGGGCGGGCTCGCAGTCAACGTCGTGGCATGCTGAGCGTGCGTCTGTGGACAATGGCCCGCATGGTTGACCGCCCCCGCGCCGGGGCATAGCTCTGGGGCATGTCGCTCAATCTCATCAAGCTCTGTGTCGGCGCCGACAGCGTCGAGGATCTGGAAGAGTGGATCGCCTTCCGCCTCGACGAGAAGCGCCGGGCCGGCGAGCCCGCGGAGCAGTTCCACACGACGCGCATGCTGCCCAAGCGCGGCGACGAGCTTCTGGCCGGCGGCTCGCTCTACTGGGTCATCAAGGGCTCGGTGCAGTGCCGCCAGCGCCTGCTCGACATCCGGCCGTTCACCGATGCCGACGGCATCCATCGCTGCCATCTGGTGCTCGAGCCGGTGGTGATCCGCACGGGCTGGCAGCCGCGCCGCGCCTTTCAGGGCTGGCGCTACCTGGAGCCGAAGGACGCGCCGGCTGACATGCGCGGCGGCGACGGCATCGCGACGCTGCCGCCGAAGCTGCGCGGCGAGCTGGCCGAACTCGGCTTGCTGTGACGCCTTTGGCCGCGCGGACTTGCATGTGACCGGCCCGCGTCACATCTTTGATTCATGACGGATTCCAAGCCACCGGCAAAGCCCGGCACCGCGCCCGCGCAGACACGCTCCGACAGCGGCGAGGTCGCCGCCTTCCTGCGCCAGGCGCGCGCCGCCATCACCGCGCCCGGCAATGGTGCCGGGCGGCTCGTCCTCGCGCTCGACGCCACGATGAGCCGCCAGCCGACATGGGACCTCGCCTGCGAGCTTCAGGGCCAGATGTTCGACGCGGCCGGCAGCGCCGACAGCCTTTCGGTACAGCTCGTCTATTTCCGCGGCCTCGGCGAATGCCGCGCCTCGCGCTTCGTGCGCGACACGCGGGCGCTGAAAAGCCTGATGACGCAGATCGACTGCCGCGGCGGCCACACGCAGATCGGCAAGGTGCTGTCGCATGCGCTGCGCGAGACGGCGCGGCAGAAGATCGCCGCGCTCGTCTATATCGGCGACGCGATGGAGGAGAATGTCGACGACCTCGCCGCCAAGGCCGGCGAGCTCGGGCTGCGCGGCGTGCCCGTCTTCATGTTCCAGGAGGGCGCGGAGCCGGGGGCGGAGACCGCCTTCCGCGAGATCGCCCGCCTGTCGCGCGGCGCATGGTTCCGCTTCGACCGCAACGCGGCGGCGAACCTCGCCAAGCTGCTGTCGTCCATCGCGGTCTTCGCCACCGGTGGCCTGAAGGCGCTGGAGGCGCGGGGCAGGGCGGAGGACCGGCTGATGCTCGAGCATCTCTCTGGCAGGAAGCAATGACGTTCCTTTTCTACGCGGCGGCCGTGATCCTGACGCTCGCGCTTCTCGGGATGGCCTTCCTGCGGGCAAGTCCGACGCAGCTTGCCGATGGCCTGCGGCTGGCGGGGCCGGCCGTGCTCGGGCTCGGCGGCGCGATCCTGCTTTTGCTCGGCCGTGCCGGCATCGGCGGCATGATGCTGTCGGGCGCGTTTGCCTGGTACATGTCGGGCCGCACGCGGCGCAACGCCCGCCCGCGGCCCGGAAGGCGCTCGCATGTCAGGACGGCGGCGCTGGAGATGGAGCTCGACCACGACAGCGGCGGGCTCCAGGGACTGGTGCTGGCGGGGCGCTTCGAGGGACGGGAGCTCGCGGAGCTCGACCTGCCGCAGCTTCTCGCATTGCGGCAGGAACTGGCGGGCGACGGCGAAAGCCTACAGCTTCTTGAAACTTATCTTGACGGGCGATTTGCTGCCTGGCGCGACGACGCGCATCCGGATGACGGCGACCGGCTGCGTGCAGCGCCAGCTTCTGGCGCCATGACTGAGGAGGAGGCCTACAAGATCCTTGGTCTTGAGCCGGGTGCCTCCGCGGCGGAAGTTCGCAAGGCCCATCGCCGCCTTATGCAGCGCCTGCACCCCGATCTCGGCGGTTCGTCCTTTCTGGCCGCCCGCATCAACGAAGCCAAGGACATTCTGCTGGGTGGTCAACGCTAGCTCTCCTTCGACGCGAGACAGACCGGAAGATCGGGCAGGCCGGAACTACTGCTGCAATACGGCATAGCAGGCGACACGCTGCTTCTTGAGCGCGCCGCATGCATCCCACGCCGCATTCTTCGACGCGAAGCCGGCATAGCGGGCGCGGTGGTAGCGGACGCCGTCCTTCACGAAGGGCTCGGTGAAGGGCGTGCGGCCGGCCAGCACGCGGGCATGTTCGGCTGCCGTGCGCGACAGCAGGTCCAGCGCTTCGGACTCGCTGCCGGCCGAGGCGATCTGGATGACCCAGCCATGGATGGGCGCGGTGGTCGAGCCGGTCTCGACGGTGTCGATGTCGCCTTCGCCGATTTCTTCCTGCACCGGCATGGACGGGCGCGCGGCGGGGACCACCGCGGCGGTGACCACGCGCTCGGGCGCCGCGAAGGCCGTTGCCGTCTCGGCGGGGCGGGAGTCCGGGGTCGGCGCGTCACGATGCGGCAGGGCGACGGAAGCGACCGCGGCAACCGCCGACTGGGCGATCTCGGCGACCTCGCGGCCTATCGGCGCGCGCGCCACCAGCGCGCCGCCGCCGCGCGTCGAGGCCTTGGGCAGGTATTCGCGCAGCAGCTCGGCCATGTGGTCGTCGCGGCTGCGGCCGGACTGGCCGCCCATCACGACGGCGACCACGTAGCGCCCGCCGGCCTGCACCGAGGTCGCGAGGTTGAAGCCCGAGGCGCGCGTGTAGCCGGTCTTGATGCCGTCCACGCCTTCGATGCGGCCGAACATGCGGTTGTGGGTGTTGATGCGCTGCTTGCCGTAGTTGAAGCCGCGCGTCGAGAAATAGGAATAGTACTGCGGAAAATGCTCGCGCAGCGCGACCGACAGGATGGCGAGGTCGCGCGCGGTGGTCTTCTGCGCCGTGTTGGGCAGGCCGTGGGCGTTGCGGAAGGTGGTGCTGCCCATGCCGAGGCTGCGGGCGCGGGCGGTCATGCGCTGGGCGAAGGCCTGCTCGGAGCCGGCCAGCATCTCGCCGACGGCGGTGGCGACGTCGTTGGCCGAGCGGGTGATCAGCGCATAGATAGCGGTCTCCACCGGCACGGCGCCGCCCGCCTTCACGCCCAGCTTGGTCGGCGGCTCGGCGGCGGCGTTCTTGGAGAAGGGAACAGGCGTGCTCTTGTTGACGCGCCCGGCCGCCATCGCCTCGAACAGCATGTACAGCGTCATCATCTTGGTGAGCGAGGCGGGATAGCGGGCCGCGTCGGCATTGCGCGCATAGAGCGTCTTGCCCGTGCGGGCGTCGATCACGATCGCGGCATATTTGGAATTCGCCTCGGCGGCCGGTGATGCCCCGGCAAGAATGCCCATGGCCAGTACCGAGGCCACAGCAGCTTTCATGATGGAGGCCGTCCGCTTGACGGCGAATGCAAACGCCTGACGCACTGTCACACCCTTGTCTTTTCTATGCTTCTTGCAGATGGGCGTGTTTCCGCCCTGATAGACAGAGGCTAGGGAAATGCCGTTACCAATCCGTTTATGGTAAGCGGCCCGTTCACCATTTCGCGCCGATTTCGTTCAAATATGCCGGAGTTTTCAGGCCGCGGCCGATAACCCTGCGTCAACGCGCTTGACATTTTGTGCAGTGCACACTAAATGGTGTGCATCGCAACATAGCGCGCTTCAAGAATCCCGGAAAGGAAACGTCATCATGGCCTCGTTCGAGGACGCCGGCAAATACGGCAAGGAATTCATGGACAGCGGTCTGACCAGCTTCGCCGCGGTCACCAAGAACATGCAGACGATCGCCACCGAGGCGAGCGAGTTCGCCAAGGCGAGCTTCGAGAACGGCACCGCCGCCGTCGAGAAGATGATCTCCGCCAAGTCGCCGGAGAAGGCGTTCCAGGTGCAGGCCGACTACGCCAAGAGCGCCTACGAGGCCTTCGTGGCGCAGGCGACCAAGATGGGCGACCTCTACGCCGCCATGGCGAAGGACGCCTACAAGCCCTTCGAGACGATCGTCGCCAAGGCCAAGTAAGCGGTACAAGCAGATTTGAACGAAGGCCCGCCGGCACACGCCGGCGGGCCTTCGTGCGTTTCGGGGCCGGATGACGCCGGGTAAGTGTTCAAAATCCCGGCTTGTTGCGGTGCAACCGTATTGTCTCCGCCATAGAAGGGCTTAAAATCCTGAGTCAAATGCCTACATGATGGTGAACCGCGGTTCCGTCGGTGAGCCAAGCAAAAAGATACCGGGGAAGTCATGAAGTTGATCGTGGCCACGATGCAGGCTGGCGACGAAGGCGCAAACGGCGGCGGCTCCGGTCGCGGGACGGCCGTCATCACCCGCACGCGGGCGAAGACCAAGAAGCCCAGCCTCTATCGGGTGCTGATCCTCAACGACGATTACACGCCGATGGAATTCGTGGTCCACGTGCTGGAGCGTTTTTTCCAGAAGGACCGTGATGCCGCCACACGCATCATGCTCCATGTTCACAATCACGGTGTCGGGGAGTGCGGCATCTATACATTCGAAGTGGCCGAGACCAAAGTGTCGCAGGTCATGGATTTTGCCCGTCAGCATCAGCACCCGCTGCAATGCGTGATGGAGAAGAAATGAAGTCCGTCGCCCGGCAGGAGCCGTATCGCGACGGAGAAGGAGCGAGGTTCTGAATGCCGGCTTTCTCCCAAGGCCTCGAAAGGGCGCTGCACCAGGCCCTGACATTGGCGAACGAGCGCCACCATGAATATGCGACGCTCGAACATCTGCTGCTGGCGCTGATCGACGACAGCGACGCGTCGGCGGTCATGCGTGCCTGCAACGTCGACATCGACGATCTGCGCCGCACCGTGCTGACCTATATCGACACCGAACTGGACAACCTGGTCACCGGCTATGACGAGGATTCCAAGCCGACGGCGGGATTCCAGCGCGTCATCCAGCGGGCGGTGATCCATGTCCAGTCGTCCGGCCGGGACGAGGTCTCCGGCGCCAACGTGCTCGTGGCGATCTTCGCCGAGCGCGAGAGCCATGCCGCCTATTTCCTGCAGGAACAGCAGATGACCCGCTACGACGCGGTCAACTATATCAGCCACGGCATCGCCAAGCGTCCCGGGGCGGGCGAGGCCCGCTCGCCGCGCGGCGCGGAGGAGGATGCGGCCAGCAATGCGTCGGAAGGCGCGGAAGAGGGGGCTAAGAAGAAGCAGCAGGACGCGCTGACGGCCTATTGCGTCAACCTCAACCAGAAGGCGCGGGCCGGCAAGATCGACCCGCTGATCGGCCGGGAATCGGAGATCAACCGGACGATCCAGGTCCTGTGCCGCCGCTCCAAGAACAACCCGCTCTATGTGGGCGATCCCGGCGTCGGCAAGACCGCGATCGCCGAGGGGCTGGCCAAGCGCATCGTCGAGGGCGACGTTCCCGAAGTGCTGCTCGACGCCACCATCTTCGCGCTCGACATGGGCACGCTGCTCGCCGGCACGCGCTATCGCGGCGACTTCGAGGAGCGGCTGAAGCAGGTCGTGAAGGAGCTCGAGGAGTATCCGGGCGCGGTGCTGTTCATCGACGAGATCCATACGGTGATCGGCGCGGGCGCGACCTCAGGCGGGGCGATGGATGCGTCCAATCTGCTCAAGCCGGCGCTGTCGTCGGGCGCGATCCGCTGCATCGGCTCGACCACCTACAAGGAGTTCCGCCAGTTCTTCGAGAAGGACCGCGCGCTGGTGCGGCGCTTCCAGAAGATCGACGCGAACGAGCCGACGGTAGAGGACGCCATCTCGATCATGAAGGGGCTGAAGCCCTATTTCGAGGACTTCCACAAGGTGAAGTACACCAACGAGGCCATCAAGGCCGCGGTGGAGCTTTCGGCACGCTACATCAACGACCGCAAGCTGCCGGACAAGGCGATCGACGTGATCGACGAGACGGGCGCCTCGCAGATGCTGCTGCCGGAGAACAAGCGCCGCAAGACGATCTCCGTCAAGGAGATCGAGGCGACCATCGCCACCATGGCGCGCATCCCGCCCAAGACAGTTTCGGCGGACGACGAGAAGGTGCTCGCCACGCTGGAGGACGAGCTCAAGCGCGTCGTCTACGGGCAGGATACCGCCATCACCGCGCTGTCCGCGGCGATCAAGCTCGCGCGAGCGGGCCTGCGCGAGCCGGAGAAGCCGATCGGCAGCTACCTGTTCTCCGGTCCGACCGGCGTCGGCAAGACCGAGGTCGCCAAGCAGCTCGCCGCCTCGCTCGGCGTGGAGCTGCTGCGCTTCGACATGTCGGAATACATGGAGCGGCACACGGTGAGCCGCCTGATCGGCGCGCCTCCCGGCTATGTCGGCTTCGACCAGGGCGGCCTGCTGACCGACGGCGTCGACCAGCATCCGCACTGCGTGCTGCTGCTGGACGAGGTGGAGAAGGCCCATCCGGACCTGTTCAACATCCTGTTGCAGGTGATGGACCACGGCAAGCTGACGGACCACAACGGCAAGCAGATCAGCTTCCGCAACGTGATCCTGATCATGACGACCAATGCGGGCGCGTCCGACATGGCCAAGCCCGCCATCGGCTTCGGCTCCTCCAGGCGCGAGGGCGACGACGTGGAGGCGATCAACCGTCTCTTCTCGCCGGAGTTCCGCAACCGCCTCGACGCGATCATCCCGTTCGGCTCGCTGCCGGTGCCGGTGATCCATCAGGTTGTGCAAAAGTTCGTCATGCAGCTCGAGGCGCAGCTTTCCGAGCGCGGTGTCATCTTCGACCTGTCGCCGGACGCGATCGCCTGGCTGGCCGACAAGGGCTATGACGAGCGCATGGGCGCGCGTCCGCTCGGCCGCGTCATCCAGGAATATATCAAGAAGCCGCTGGCCGACGAGGTTCTGTTCGGACGGCTGCGCAAGGGCGGTACGGTGCGCGTGACCGTGGAGCCGGGCGAGGACGGCAAGCCGACGCTCAAGCTCCACCCGGTCGCCGACGAGGTCCGCGTCCAGCCGAAGAAGGAAGAGCCCGAGGACCGTCCGCAGAAGCGCAAGGCCGCGCCGAAGAAGCCGGTCAAGGCGAAGGCCAAGGTCGGTGCCAAGGCGGCGGACAAGCCCGGCGATGCGCCCAAGCGCAGCACGGTGCCGCAACTGCCGCGCAAGTAACGCCCGGTCCCAATCTGATGAAGAGGGCGCGGTCCGAACCGCGCCCTTTTTGTTTGCGTGGAATCCCTTACGCCGCCTTCCTCACGCGGAAGTGGAGGAAGATCGGCGCGACGCGCGTGTCGGCCACCACCGGTTCGCGGGCGGCCAGCTCCGCGCTCGCGCGGGGTTCGCCGAGCTTTTCGAGGGTCAGGCCGGCTTCCACGATCATGTCGATCCAGTCGCTAAGCGTGCGGTGGAAGCGCGGCACCTTAAACGGCGTCAGGCCGCTCCGCTCCGCCTCGGGAATGGTGGAAAAGGTCCAGCTTTCGACCTCGCCATCCGTGCGCCGGAAATAGTCGGCGACCTCGACCGCCACCGGCTCGCCCGCCGCATCGCGGATGTTGCGGCGCTTCGGCGGAACGAAGCACGGATGCAGGATCGAGAACTGGAAGAAGCCGCCCGGCCGCAACACGCGGCGCACCTCCTTCAGGGCCTTTTCCTGATCGGGCATGTCCATCATCGCCATGAAGGAGGTGGCGAAGTCGAAGGACGCGCCGGCAAAGGGCAGGTCGAGCGCGTCGGCCACCTGATATTCGATGCCGCGCGGGTCCTCCGCTTCGGTCGCACGCGCATGGGCGATGAAGGTGGGCGCGATGTCGATCGCCTGCATCGAAGGGCCCAGTTCGGCGAGCCGGCGCGTATTGGTGCCTTCGCCGCAGCCGATGTCGAGTCCGCGAAGCCCGCTCACGGGCGGCAGCATGGCGAGGAAGGCCGGCGTGTTCAGCGCGTCGCGATAGACGTCGTGCCCGGCGCGCGACAGGCGCGTCCAGCTTTCGGCATTCCCTTCCCAGTAGTGTCCGACGTCCGTCGATTCCACCGCTGCCTCCATTGCTGAAAGAACGTCGCCGCCGGCAAGAGGCGAGGCGGCTCCTGTCGCAGCGCCTGCGGCTGGTGGATCAGCCGCGCTTCGCCAGCGCGGCGCGAATCTTTTCGGCATTGGCGGCGAGCACGGCCGGGTCTTCCATCTTCGCGCCGTGCGGTCCCTGCGGAACGCCGTCGAAGCGGGGCACGACGTGGAAATGCAGGTGGTAGACGGTCTGGCCCGCCGCCGGCTCGTTGAACTGGTAGATCGCCACGCCGTCGGACCCGAAGGCGTCCTTCACCGCCAGCGCCAGCTTCTGCGTCGTCGCGATCACGCGCGCCAGCGTCGCCGGCTCGGCGTCGAGCAGGTTGCGCGACGGCGCCTTGGGCAGCACAAGCGTATGGCCGTCCGCCGTCGGCATGATGTCCATGATGGCGACCGTCGCGTCGTCCTCATAGACCTTCTGCGAGGGAAGCTCCCCGCGCAGGATCTTGCCGAAGACGTTGGAGGGATCGTAGGCGGTCGACATGGCGGGCTCCGGAAGCGAATAGCGAATAGGGAGTAGCGAATAGTGCGAGAGAGGTCCACTTATCCGTTATTCTCTTCTTCCCTATTCGCTACTCGCTATTCCCTATTCGCTTTTCCGAAACGGCCCATGCCCCGCCAGATAGTCGCCGATCTCGGCGACCTCGCGCCGCTCGTGCTCCAGATAGTCGGCCACCGCGCGGCGCAGGCCGGGATGGGCGATGTAGTGGGCGGAGTGGGTGGTCACAGGCATGTAGCCGCGCGCCAGCTTGTGCTCCCCCTGAGCGCCGGCCTCCACGACCTTCAGGCCGCGCGCGATGGCGAAGTCGATCGCCTGATGGTAGCAGACCTCGAAATGCAGGAAGGGATGGTCCTCGATGCAGCCCCAGTTGCGGCCGAAAAGCGTGTCGGAGCCGATGAAATTGATCGCACCGGCGATGTAGCGGCCGCCGCGCTTCGCCATGACCAGAAGCACGTCGCCGGCCATGCGCTCGCCGATCAGCGAGAAGAAGGTGCGGTTGAGATAGGGCCGGCCCCATTTGCGCCCTCCGGTGTCGATGTAGAAGGCGAAAAAGTCGTCCCACACCGCCTCGGTCAGGTCGCGGCCGGTCAGGAGGTCGATGCTGATGCCACCGTCCAGCGCGGCGCGGCGTTCCTTGCGCAGCGCCTTGCGCTTGCGCGAGGCGAGCGTATCGAGGAAATCCTCGTAGCTGCCATAGCCGTCATTGTGGAAATGGAACTGCTGGTCGGTCCGCTGCAGGAAGCCGGCTGCCTCCAGCAGCGCGGCTTCCTCTTCCGTCGCGAAGGTGACGTGGGCCGACGACGCGCCGAGTTGCTCCGTCAGCGTCTTGATGCCTTCGGCAAGCGCGAGCCTTACCGCCTCGGTGGACGCACCCTCGCGCGCCAGAAGCCGCGGCCCGGTCGCAGGGGTGAAGGGCACCGCGACCTGAAGTTTCGGATAGTAGCGGCCGCCGGCGCGCTCGAATGCGTCGGCCCAGCCGTGGTCGAAGACATATTCGCCCTGGCTGTGCGATTTCAGGTAGCAGGGCACGGCGCCGAGCAGCGTGCCATCCGGGGCGTCGAGGCGCAGGTGCTGGCCGAGCCAACCGGTCTTGCGGGTGGCGCAGCCGCTGTCTTCCAGCGCGCTCAGGAAGGCGTGGGAGAGGAAGGGGTTGTAGGGTGTGGTGCCGTTCCGCGATGCGCCGGCGAGCGCGCCCCATTCGGCGGACGAGAAATCGGCCAGCGTGGTCGTCACGCGCATCGCGATCTCGCCGCCGGCGGACATGTCGGGGCCGTTCATCGCGATTCTCTCAGGCGGTAACCCATGCCGCGATAGTTATGCCCTGTCTTGTGCGATGCAAGATCAGACCGCGTCGGGATCGAACCCCTCGAAGGTCATCTGGTCCGCATGGAGCCTGGTTGCCGTGCGGCCGGCCGCGTCGCGCACCGTCCATGTGATGACCGGCATGCCGAGCTTTTCGCGCAGCGTGGCGACGAAGGGATTGGGCATGTCGGTCCAGTTGAACGACGCGAAGGAGATGCCGTGGGCGAGCATGGCGAAATGCGCCTCCAGATCGGCCGGTCCGCGCCCCGACGCCGTGAGGCCGGCCGGGATTCCTGCGGCGTCGGCGGCGAAGCGGCGCACCAGCCAGTGGTCGAACGACATGATCGCCGCCTTGCCGGGATAGCTGCGCAGGAGTGCGGCGACGGCTGCGACCAGCCCGTCATCATGGCCTTCGATGCCCTTGAGCTCGATCACCAGCGGCACCCGGCCCGCCACGCGCGCCAGCATTTCCGCGAGCGTCGGAATCCGGTCCTGCGTGCCGCCGACCGCAAGGGCGCCGAGCTCGGCGCTCGTCATCGCATGCACTTCGCCGTCGCGGCCGGTGAGCCGCTTGAGCGCCGCGTCGTGGAAGACGACCGGCACGCCGTCCTTCGCCAGATGCACGTCGCATTCGATGGCGAAATCCTTCTCCGCCGCTGCATCGAAGGCGGAAAGGGTGTTTTCCCAGCAGGTGCGATTGAGGTCGTGATAGCCGCGATGGCCGATCGGCCGGGCGGTGAGCCAGGGGAGGGCTGTCACCTGCATTCGATGACGGCCTCGATCTCCACCGGCGCGTCGAGCGGCAGGCTGGCGACGCCGACGGCGGAGCGTGCATGCCGGCCTGCCTCGCCGAAAATTTCCGCCAGCAGGTCTGACGCGCCGTTGGCGACGAGGTGCTGCCCGGTGAAATCCGGTTCGGACGCGACGAAGACGGTGATCTTCACGATGCGCGCGACCGAATCGAGGTTGCCGAGCGCCGCCTTCGCCTGGGCGAGGATGTTGATGGCACATTGGCGTGCGGCATCCTGCCCGGCGGCAACGTCGAGGCCACCGCCCACCGTCCCTGTGGCGATGAGACCGCCGTCGCGCAAGGGAAGCTGGCCGGCGGTAAAAAGCAGGTTTCCGCTGCGAATGAAGGGGACGTAGTTGGCGGCGGGCGCGGCAGCCGCCGGCAGGGCGATGCCCAGCTCCGCAATCCTTGCTTCGATCGATCCCGTCATCCGCTGCTCCTGTGCTTGCTGCCTTGCGACGGACCCGTTTTCGTCTCGCTTCCGCCACGACTTCGTCTATTGTGCTACACGTGCCGCGCCCGGCTCCCAAGACATATCGGAGAAATTGTCTGATGCGCAGAATGCGCCTGCTTACCATGGCCCTCGCTACCGCATTCGCGGCGCCCGCCGCCGCCCAGACGCTGCTGCCGCACCGCGCGGTCTACGACCTGGCGCTCGACCAGGCGTCCGACCGCTCCGGCATCACGGGAATCGCGGGGCGCATGGTCTACGAGTTCGATGGGTCGGCCTGCGAGGGCTATACCGTCAACTTCCGCTTCGTGACCCGGATCGATACGGAGGAAGCATCACGGCTGAGTGACATCCAGACATCGAGCTTCGAGGACGGCGAGGGCAAGAAGTTCGATTTCGTGTCGAAGTCCTTCATCGACCAGCAGCCGGAGAAGGAAGTCAAGGGCAAGGCCCAGATGGACGCCAAGGGCACCGATGTGAAGCTGGAGCGGCCGGAACGCCGCGAGATCGAGCTCGCTGCCACCAAGTTCCCCACGCAGCATCTGGTCGACCTGATCAAGCGCGCCAAGGCGCATGAGAATTTCTACGAGGCGACGATCTTCGACGCGTCCGAGGACGCCGACCGGGTGATGACCACCACTGTGGTGATCGGCCGCGAGACGCCGGTGTCGGCGAACGATCCCGAGAAGGAGCCGATGGGCAACATCGCGAAGGACCGCTTCTGGCCGGTCGACATGGCCTATTTCGACCTGTCGAAGGGCAATGGCGACGAGGTTCCGTCCTACCGGATCTCGTTCAAGCTGCATGAATCCGGCATCACCCGCGACCTCGTCATGGACTACGGCGACTTCTCCATAAAGGGCAAGCTGGTCAACCTCTCACTGCTGGACAAGCCCGAAGGCGAGTGCAAGCGGTAGCGATGGGCCGCGCCGCGCTGCTGGTCGCGGCGGCGCTGGCCGCGAGCGGCGTCAGCTCACCCGCGCTCGCGCGCAATGTGTGCACCGTCGTGGCGGATGCCGCGACGGGCGCGGTGCTGGTGCGGGAAGGGGATTGCGCCACGCGCGTGACGCCCGCCTCCACCTTCAAGGTGCCGCTCGCCTTGATCGGCAGCGACGGCGGCTTCCTGCGCGGCGCCGGCGCGCCATTGCTCGAGATTCGGCCGGGCGAGCCCGATTGGGGCGGTGCGGCATGGAAGCGGCCGGTCGACCCGGCCGCCTGGATGCGCCATTCCGTCGTCTGGTACTCGCAGCGCATCACTGCCGCTCTCGGCGCCGAGCGGCTGAGCGGATATGCGGCGTCGTTCGGCTATGGAAATGCGGATTTCAGCGGCGATCCCGGCAAGGACAACGGGCTGGAGCGCGCATGGATCAGCTCTTCGCTGAAGATCTCGCCCGACGAGCAGGTCGCCTTCCTGCGCCGGCTCGTCAACAGGCAGCTTCCCGTCGGCGCGCCTGCCTATGCGCTGGTCGATGCCATCGTGGAAACGACACCCGCGGCGGGCTGGACCGTCGCCGGCAAGACCGGCTCGGCCTATCCGCGCCGCGCCGACGGCTCGTTCGACCGCAGCCGCGGCTGGGGCTGGTTCGTGGGCTGGGCGCGGCAAGGCGGCGAGACGGTCGTCTTCGCCCGCCTCGACCAGGACGAACGCCGCCATGACAGGTCCGGCGGCTTGCGGGCGAAGGAGGCGCTGATCGCTGCGTGGCCGGCGCTGATTGCAGGCCGGATGCGCTAGACGGGCCGCACGCCTTGCCATTGCTGCGCGATCCATGTATGTGCGCAGCCATTCCACACACGGACTTCGGTTTCCGTCCGGGAGAAATCCGGCGGCGACCACCGGTGGCGTAGCGGAAATCCTTCCGAAGCGTCGTGTCCGTGGAGGCCAACCGGAAAGGAACCGACCAATGGCTCTGCCAGATTTCAGCATGCGCCAGCTTCTCGAGGCTGGTGTTCACTTCGGCCACCAGACCCACCGCTGGAACCCGAAGATGGCGCCCTACATTTTTGGCGCGCGCAATAACATCCATATCATCGACCTGTCGCAGACCGTGCCGCTGCTGAACCAGGCGCTCAAGCAGGTCTCGGACACCGTCGCCAAGGGCGGCCGCGTGCTGTTCGTCGGCACCAAGCGCCAGGCGTCCGACATCGTCGCCGACGCCGCGCAGCGCTCGGCGCAGTATTATGTGAACTCGCGCTGGCTCGGCGGCATGCTGACCAACTGGAAGACGATCTCCAACTCGATTCAGCGCCTGCGCAAGCTCGACGAGATGCTGGCCGGCGAGGCCCAGGGCTTCACCAAGAAGGAGCGCCTGAACCTCGACCGCGAGCGCGAGAAGCTCGACAAGGCGCTGGGCGGCATCAAGGACATGGGCTCGACGCCCGACCTGATGTTCGTGATCGACACCAACAAGGAGGCGATCGCCATCCAGGAGGCCAAGCGCCTCGGCATTCCGGTCGTCGCGATCATCGATTCGAACTGCGATCCCGACAAGGTCGATTTCCCGATCCCGGGCAATGACGACGCGGCGCGCGCGATCCAGCTCTATTGCGACCTGATCGCCAAGGCGGCGCTGGACGGCATCGCCCGCCAGCAGGGCGCGCTCGGCGTGGACATCGGCGCGTCGGAGGAGACCCCGGTCGAACCGGCGCTGTCCGACGACGCCGGCGAAGCCAAGGACGCCTGATCCTTTTGCGGCGGCATAACAGCCGCCGCGTGAATTTCCCTGCGGGCGCACCGGTTTGCCGGCTGCGCCCCGCATCGTTTTGAAGAATTACGGAATGGAGAGCGAGCAATGAGCATCTCGGCAGCACAGGTGAAGGAACTGCGCGAGCTGACCGGCGCGGGCATGATGGACTGCAAGGCCGCCTTGACCGAGACCAACGGCGACATGGAGGCCGCGGTCGACTGGCTGCGCAAGAAGGGCATCGCCAAGGCCGACAAGAAGTCCGGCCGCACGGCGGCCGAGGGCCTGGTGGGCGTGGCTTCCGACGGCAATTCGGCCGTCGTGGTCGAGGTGAATTCCGAGACCGACTTCGTGGCGCGCAACGATGCGTTCCAGGACATCGTGCGCAATGTCGCGCAGGTGGCGCTGACCACCGACGGCTCGACCGAGGCGGTGGGTGCCGCGACCTATCCGGGCTCGGAGAAGTCGGTCACCGACACGATCAAGGACGCCGTCGGCACGATCGGCGAGAACATGTCGCTGCGCCGCACGGCGAAGCTGTCCGTGCCGCAGGGCGCGGTGGCGACCTATGTGCACAACGGCGTCGTCGACGGACTCGGCAAGATGGGCGTTCTGGTGGCGATCGAGACGGCCGGCAGCGCCGACGCCGCCCGCGCCTTCGCGCGCCAGGTGGCGATGCATGTCGCCGCGACCAATCCGCTGGCGCTGAACGAGAGCGAGGTCGATCCGGCCGTCGTCGCCAAGGAGAAGGAGATCTTCTCCGAGCAGGCGCGCCAGTCCGGCAAGCCGGAGAACATCATCGAGAAGATGGTCGAGGGTCGCCTGCGCAAGTTCTACGAGGAAGTCGTGCTGCTCAAGCAGGCCTTCGTGCTCAACCCCGACGTGACCGTCGAGAAGGCGCTGAAGGATGCCGAGAAGGACATCGGCGCGCCGGCGAAGATCACGGCTTTCGTGCGCTTCGCACTGGGCGAGGGCATCGAGAAGGAAGTCTCGGACTTCGCCGCCGAGGTCGCAGCCGCGGTCAAGAGCTGATCGCAAGCGATACGGATGAGAAAAGGGCGCCTCGCGGCGCCCTTTTTGTTTGTGCCCTTACCTGCTGTAGGGCGACACGCACTGCTGGCGCGGCCCGTTATTGGGCTGGTAGCTGTTGTCCCAGGCGCGGTAGGAGCGCCAGCGGTTCTCGCACCAGCGAACATGGGCGTTGCCGAGGCGGCGGGCGGGTTCGCGATAGGCCGGCGGCTGGTTGCCGATGGCGCCGCCGACGATCGCGCCGAGCGCGAAGGCTGCCGGGGGGAACCACCATCCATTGTGCTGGCGCCAGCCGGGCCGGCGCTCGCGGTAGCCGCGGTGGCCGTTGTAGTAGTAGCGGTTGCCCTGGTGATAGAAACCGCGGCGATGCTGGACATTCACCACATTGCCCCACGTTTCCGCTGCCGCCTGCGGCGCCGGAATGTTGAGCGGCGCGGCCGCGGCCGGGCCGAAGCTCGCCAATGCCGTGCCGACCGCGATGGTGCCGGCCAGGATGGCTGAGATCGTTCGTGTCATGGCGTTTCTCCTTCTGCCTTTTCGATGCCCGGATGATCGCCCGCTTCACCTGAACCGCAGATGAACCCGACATTAAACTTTGGTAATGGGCGCGCTAATATTGTTCCGCCTTCGCTCGCGCGCCGACAGCATTTTTCAAATAGAGCGCGGCACGCGAAAAGCCTGTCCTTTGCCGTCCCCAGTATATCTGACCTAAGGTTACCGGCAGGCCGCACCGGGCGGCCAGGCTACGCTTTTCAAACGATGTAGGGTCTCGTATGGTGCCTTCAATCCCGGGCGATGAGGGTCGCCCGACGGGGATCAAAAAAACAACTGATGGGAGTCATCATGCGTAAACTGCTTCTTTCCGTGAGCCTTGTTGCGCTTGCCGCCGGCGTGCTGCCGGCCTCGGCGGAAACCGTCCGCTGGGCGCGCGCCTCGGATGCGCTCACCCTTGATCCGCATTCGCAGAACCAGGGCGTCACGCACACCTTCGCCCACCACATCTACGAGACGCTGGTCGATCGCGACACCGAGGGCACGCTGATCCCGCGCCTCGCCACGGAGTGGAACATCAAGGAAGGCGACAACACGGTCTGGGTGTTCAAGCTGCGGGAGGGCGTGAAGTTCCACGACGGCGCCGACTTCACCGCTGAGGACGTGGTCTTCTCGCTCGACCGCGCCCGCTCCGACAAGTCGAACCTGAAGCAGCTTCATGCCGCCGTGCAGGGCGTGACGGCGGTCGACGACCATACCGTCGAGGTGAAGCTGTCCGGCCCGTCGCCGCTCTACCCGAACAACCTGACCAACACCTTCATCATGGACAAGACCTGGTCGGAGAAGAACAACGTCGTCCAGGTGCAGGAAGCCGGCTCCACGGAAGACAATTACGCCGTGCGCAACACCAACGGCACCGGCCCCTACATTCTGGAATCGCGCGATCCAGACGTCCGCTCGGTGCTGAAGATCAACGAGAACCACTGGGCGGAGGAGAAGCCCGCGGTGACCGAGATCATCTACCTGCCGATCGCCGAGGCGGCGACGCGGGTGGCGGCGCTGCTGTCGGGCGAGGTCGATCTGGTGCAGGACGTGCCGGTGCAGGACATCGAGCGCCTGGCGAGCACGCAGGGCATCAAGGTCGAGACCGGGCCCGAGAACCGCGTCATCTATTTCGGCTACCGCGTCGGCGAGAAGCCGCTGAAATCCTCCAACGTCACCGACAAGAACCCGCTCGCCGACCCGAAGGTGCGCGAGGCGATGGAACTCGCCATCGACCGCGACGCCATCAAGCAGGTGGTGATGCGCGGCCAGTCGGTGCCGACGGGCATCGCCACGCCGCCCTTCGTCCACGGCTGGACGCCGGAGCTCGACGCCTATCCCAAGCCCGACGTGGCCAAAGCCAAGGCGCTGCTCGCCGAGGCGGGCTATCCGGACGGCTTCACCATCACGCTCGACACGCCGAACAACCGTTACGTCAATGACGAGGCGATCAGCCAGGCGGTCGTCGGCATGCTCGGCCAGGCCGGCATCAAGGTGACGCTCGCCTCACGCCCGGTGGCGCAGCACTCGCCGCTGATCCAGAACAGCGACACCGACTTCTACCTGCTGGGATGGGGCGTGCCGACCTTCGATTCGGCCTATATCTTCAACGACCTGATCCACACCCAGACGGGCCATTACGGCGCCTACAATCCGAGCGGCTATTCCAATCCCGAGCTCGACACCAAGATCCAGTCGCTGGCGACGGAGACCGATACGGAAAAGCGCGACGCGACCATCGCGGAGATCTGGGAGACGGTGAAGGCGGACCGCGTGCTGCTGCCGATCCACAACCAGGTGCTGGCCTATGCGATGAAGGAAAAGCTGACGCTGGCGGTGCATCCCGAGAACCAGCCGCGCCTCTACACCATCACGTTCGACTGAGCCGGATGTCCGCTTTCGCCTGCCGCGCGGTTGCGCGGCGGGCGTTCCGCTCGCATCCTCGACAGCCGATCGCAAGCCCGTCCGTGCGTCGGGCTTACCGGCGCATGGCGAGGCCGCGCAGCTGCGTGGCACTTTAGCCGGGAGCCAAAACCATGCTGGCCTTCATCATCAGGCGACTGGCGCAATCCGTCATCGTGATGCTGGTCGTCGCCCTCATCGCCTTCATGCTGTTCCGCTATGTCGGCGATCCGGTCGCGTCCATGCTCGGGCAGGATTCTCGCCTTCAGGACCATGAGGCGCTGCGGCAGCAGCTCGGCCTCAACGAGCCGTTCTATATCCAGTTCTTCAATTTTATCGCCAATGCGCTCCATGGCGAGTTCGGCATCTCCTACCGGCTCCAGCAGCCGGTGACGGAGCTGATCCTGAGCCGCCTGCCGGCGACCATCGAGCTCGCCGTGACCTCGTCGCTCATCGCGCTGGTGTTCGGGGTGACGCTCGGCGTCTACACGGCGCTGAAGCCGCGCAGCTTCGGCACGGCGGTGGTGATGACGCTGTCGCTGGTCGGCGTCTCGCTGCCCACTTTCCTGATCGGCATCGCGCTGATCTACATCTTCGCCGTCGAGCTGCAATGGCTGCCGTCCTTCGGGCGGGGCGGGGTCGTGGACCTCGGCTGGTGGCGGACGGGGCTGCTGACGGAGTCCGGCCTGCGCTCGCTGATCCTGCCGGCGATCACGCTGTCGCTGTTCCAGCTCACGCTGATCATGCGCCTCGTCCGCGCGGAGATGCTGGAGGTGCTGCGGCAGGACTACATCAAGTTCGCCCGCGCCCGCGGGCTCTCGTCACGGGCGATCAATTTCGGCCATGCGCTCAAGAACACGCTGGTGCCGGTCATCACCATCACCGGCCTGCAGCTCGGCTCCGTCATCGCCTTCGCGATCGTGACGGAGACGGTGTTCCAGTGGCCGGGCGTCGGCTCGCTCTTCGTCAATTCCGTGCAGGTGGTCGACGTGCCGGTGATGGCGGCCTACCTGATGTTCATCGCCTTCGTCTTCGTGGTCATCAACCTCGTCGTCGACATCCTCTATTACGTCGTCGATCCGCGGCTCAGGATCAGCGGGAGGGCGGTGCGATGAGCGTAGAAACCCCAGCCGCCAAGCCGAAGGGCGCGGCGGCGCGCTTCCTCGACAGCGACATCTGGTTCTCGTTCCGGCGCTCGCCGGTCACCATCGTTGCCGCGGTCGTGGCGCTCGTCATGGTGCTGGCGGCGCTGCTGGCGCCATGGATCGCGCCCTACAACCCGTTCGACCCGTCGAGCCTCAACCTGATGGACGGCTTCACCAAGCCGCTCTCCAGCTCGATGATGGGCCACTATTTCGTCCTCGGCTCCGACAATCAGGGGCGCGACGTGCTGTCCACCATCCTCTACGGCAGCCGCATCTCGCTCTTCGTCGCCTTCATGGCGACGCTTTTCGCGATGCTCATCGGCATTTCTGTCGGGCTTTCGGCCGGCTATCTCGGCGGCGTCTACGACAGCATCGTGATGCGCATCGCCGACATCCAGCTCTCCTTCCCGGCGATCCTGATCGCGCTGCTGATCTTCGGCGTGGCGCGCGGCATCATCCCGCCGAGCCGGCACGAGAGCATGGCGGTGTGGGTGCTCATCATCGCCATCGGCCTCGCCAACTGGGCTCAGTTCGCCCGCACGGTGCGCGGCGCAACCATGGTCGAGCGGCAGAAGGACTATGTGGCGGCGGCGCGCATCATGGGCGTCAACCCGCTGCGCATCCTGGCGCGCCATATCCTGCCCAACGTGATGGGGCCGGTGCTGGTGATCGCCACGATCAACCTGGCGCTGGCGATCATCGAGGAGGCGACGCTGTCCTATCTCGGCGTCGGCGTGCCGCCCACGCAGCCCTCGCTCGGCACGCTGATCCGCATCGGCCAGCAGTTCCTGTTCTCCGGCGAATGGTGGATCCTGTTCTTCCCGGCAATCGCGCTGGTGCTGCTCGCCCTGTCGGTCAACCTGCTGGGCGACTGGCTGCGCGACGCGCTCAATCCGAGGCTGCGCTGATGGCGGAGGCGGACATCAGGCAGGAAGCGAAAACGCCGGTCATCTCGGTGCGCGGCCTCACCGTCGACTTTCCGCTGCGGCGCGGCAATTTCCGCGCCGTGGACGACGTGTCCTTCGACGTCATGCCGGGCGAGGTGCTCGGCGTGGTGGGCGAATCGGGCGCCGGCAAGTCGATGACCGGCTCGGCCATCATCGGCCTGATCGAGCCGCCGGGACGCATCTCGGCGGGCGAGATCCTGCTCGACGGCAGGCGCATCGACAACCTGCCGCCCGAGGAGATGCAGAAGCTGCGCGGCAAGCGCATCGGCATGGTCTTCCAGGACCCGCTGACCAGCCTCAACCCGCTCTACACTGTGGGCCAGCAGATCGTCGAGACGATCCGGCGGCACCTGCCGGTCAGCGAGGCGGAGGCGCGCAAACGCGCCATCGGCCTGCTGGCGGAAGCAGGCATTCCATCGCCCGAGGCGCGCATCGACAGCTATCCGCACCAGTTCTCAGGCGGCATGCGCCAGCGCGTCGTCATCGCGCTGGCGCTGGCGGCGGAGCCCGAGCTGATCATCGCCGACGAGCCGACCTCGGCGCTCGACGTGTCGGTGCAGGCGCAGATCATCAAGGTGCTCAAGCGGCTGTGCGAGAGCCGCGGCGCGGCCGTCATGCTGATCACCCACGACATGGGCGTGATCGCGGAGACGGCCGACCGCATGATCGTGATGAACAAGGGCCGCATCGTGGAGACGGGCAGGGTGGGAGACATCATCCACCGGCCGCGCGAGGACTATACGGTGCGCCTCATCAAGGCGATCCCGTCGATCACCGATCCGGTGCGGGCGCATCCGGCGCCGATCCCGGACAAGCCGCTCGTGGAGGTGAAGAACCTCGTCCGCGATTTCGACCTGTCGGGCTCGCTGTTCGGCAGCCTGTTCCGGCGCGGCGAGCGCCGCGTCGTGCATGCGGTGGACGACGTGTCCTTCTCCATCCGCAAGGGCTCGACCTTCGGGCTGGTGGGCGAATCGGGCTCGGGCAAGTCGACCTGCGCGCGCATGATGGTCGGCCTCATCGCGCCGACCTCGGGCGAGGTGCTGCTCGACGGCATGGACATCTGGAAGGCGGGGGCGGCGCAGCGGCGGCGGCGCGTGCAGATGATCTTCCAGGACCCCTATGCCAGCCTCAATCCGCGCTGGCGCGTCGGCGACATCGTCGCCGAGCCGATCAAGGCGCTCGGCCTGGCGACCAACCGCGGCGAGCTGCAGGACCGCGTCGCCGACCTTCTGGAGCGCGTGCGCCTCGACGCCGGCGCGATGCGCAAGTTCCCGCACGAATTCTCGGGCGGGCAGCGGCAGCGCGTGGCGATCGCGCGGGCGCTCGCCAGCCAGCCGGAGTTCATCGTCTGCGACGAGCCGACCTCGGCGCTGGACGTGTCGGTTCAGGCCCAGGTGCTGGACCTCATGCGGCGGTTGCAGGACGAGTTCGGCCTGACCTATCTGCTGATCTCGCACAATCTCGCCGTGGTCCGCACGATGGCCGACGACGTGGGCGTGCTCAGCGGCGGCCGGCTGGTGGAGCAGGGGCCGGTCGAGCAGGTGTTCGACAATCCACGCGACGACTATACACGGATGCTTTTGTCGTCGGTTCCCGATATCTCCAAGGTGGACTGACAACGCCGACCGTAGAAAATCATGGAGGACGCCATGGCCGCCTGGCACGACGAGGTGCTCGATTTCTGGTTCAAGGAGCTGACGCCGGAAGACTGGTACAGCGGCAAGGCGGAGGTGGACGACAAGATCCGCGCGCGCTTCGGCGACCTTCCGGCGAAGCTCGCCGCGAATGTGCCGGCCGACGTCGGGACCGATCCCAGAGCCGCGCTGGCGGCCGTCATCGCCCTCGACCAGTTTCCGCGCAACATCCACCGGCGCAAGCCGGAAGCCTTCGCCACAGACGATCTCGCCGCGACGATCACGCGCAATGCGCTGGAGAAGGAGCTCGACGCGGGCATGTCTGCGCAGGAGCGGCAGTTCCTCTACATGCCGCTGATGCATTCCGAGGTGCTGGCCGATCAGGAGCGCTGCGTCGACCTGTTCAAGGCGCTGGGCAGCGACGAGGGGTTGAAATACGCCGTCGAGCATCGCGACATCATCGCCCGGTTCGGCCGCTTCCCGCATCGCAACCGGGTGCTCGAGCGGGAGACGACCGAGGAGGAAGCCGCCTTCCTCAAGACCCATGACGGTTACGGCCAGTAGGTCTCGGGCGAAAAACTTGCGGTTTCGCGCATAAGAGCCCTAGATAGCCGGAATGCCGCGCAAGACGGGCTGGATTCCATGAGGGAGGGTTAATTGGCCAAGACGACGAGCAAGATCTCTGCCGGCACCGGCGCCGAGAAGAAACAGGCTGCCGCGAAAGCTCCGAAAACGGCAGCGAAGGCGCCGGTGAAATCGTCGGCGCCTGCGGCGAAGAAGACGGCCAAGCCCGCCGTGCAGGCGGCGCCCAAGGCAGAGAGGAAGAAGCCCGTCGCGGTGAAAGCCGCAGCGCCCGTGAAGGCTGCTCCGGAAAAGGCGAAGGCGGCCGCGTCGAAGGTAGCGAAGCCAGCCCCCGCGAAGGCAAGCACCGCCGCCGCGAAGACGGTAGCGCCCGCAAAGGCCGCCGAGCCGAAAGCGTCGGCTGCCAAGGCAGCGCCGGCAAAGGCGAAAGCCAGTGCGGCCAAGGCCACGAAGCCGGCTGCGGCCAGCGCCGCCCCGGCGAAGAAGCCCGCCGCTGCCCCCAAGGCCGCGGAAAAGAAGCCTGCAGCGGTGAAGGCCGCGCCCGCGAAAGCCGCGTCAGCGACCGCCGCGAAGCCTGCAGAGGCGAAAGCAAAGCCCGCCGGTCCGAAGAAGGCCGCCGCCAAGCCGGCTGCGTCACCTGCTGCTCCGAAGGCTGCCGAAGCGAAGCCGACCGAGACCAAGCCGGCATCCGCGAAGTCGGCGCGCGGCACGGCGGACAAGCCCTGGCTGGCCAGCTATCCCGACAAGATGCCGGTGGAGATCGGGCCGCTGACCGACAAGTCGATCGGCGACCTTCTCGTTTCCTCGTGCAAGAAGTTCGCCGCCCGGCCGGCCTTCACCTCCATGGGCAAGGAGCTGAGCTTCGCGGACCTGGAGAAACAGTCGCAGCAGCTTGCCGCTTATCTGCAGTCCAAGGGCCTGCAGCCCGGCGCCCGCGTCGCGCTGATGATGCCGAACGTGCTGCAATATCCGATCGCGCTGATGGCCGTGCTGCGTGCGGGCTATGTGGTGGTCAACGTCAATCCGCTCTACACGCCGCGCGAGCTGGAGCATCAGCTCAACGACGCCGAGGCCGAGGCGATCGTCATCCTTGAGAATTTCGCCCACACGCTCCAGGCCGTGATCGCCAAGACCAAGGTCAAGCACGTCGTCGTCGCCGCGATGGGCGACCGGCTGGGCCTGAAGGGGCTGCTGGTCAATCTCGTCGTCCGGCACGTCAGGAAGATGGTGCCGGCCTACACGCTGCCCGGCCATGTCAGGTTCAACGATGCGCTGAAGCAGGGAGCCTCGGCAACCTTCCGACCGGCGGCGGTCGGCCATGACGATGTCGCCTTCCTGCAATATACCGGCGGCACGACGGGCGTTTCCAAGGGTGCGATGCTCAGCCATCGCAACGTGCTCGCCAACGTCGCGCAGAATGCGCTGTGGGTGGAGGCGGCCTTTGCGAAGAAGGGGCGGCCGGACCGGCTGACCTATGTCTGCGCGCTGCCGCTCTATCACATCTATGCGCTGACGGTGAACGCGCTGATGGGCATGCAGCAGGGCGCCAACAACGTCCTGATCGCCAATCCGCGCGACATTCCCGCCTTCGTCAAGGAGCTGCAGAAGGTTTCCTTCAACATCTTCCCGGGCCTCAACACGCTGTTCAACGCGCTCTTGAACAACGAGGACTTCCGCAAGCTCGACTTCAAATCGCTGGTCCTGACCTTCGGCGGCGGCATGGCCGTGCAGCGCGCGGTGGCCGACCGCTGGCAGAAGCTGACCGGCTGCGTCATCGCCGAAGGCTACGGTCTTTCGGAGACGTCGCCGGTGGCGACCGCGAACCGCTTCGACACCGACGTGTTTACCGGCACGATCGGCCTGCCGCTGCCGTCGACCGAGGTCGCCATCCTCGACGAGGAGGGCAAGCAACTGCCGCTCGGCGAGGTCGGCGAGATCGCCATACGCGGGCCGCAGGTGATGACCGGCTACTGGAACCGGCCCGACGAGACCGCCAAGGCGATCACCCGCGACGGCTGGTTCAAGTCAGGCGACATGGGCTTCATGGACGAGGCCGGCTTCGTCAAGATCGTCGACCGCAAGAAGGACATGATCCTCGTCTCCGGCTTCAACGTCTATCCCAACGAGATCGAGGAGGTCGTCGCGGCGATGCCGGGCGTGCTCGAAGTGGCGGCCGTCGGCGTGCCGGACGAGAAGTCTGGCGAGGTGCCCAAGCTCTTCGTCGTCAAGAAGGACGAGAGCCTCACCGCCGACAAGATCCTCGCCTACTGCCGCGAGAACCTCACCGGCTACAAGCGGCCGAAGCAGGTCGAGTTCCGCAGCGAACTGCCGAAGACGAATGTCGGCAAGATCCTGCGGCGCGAACTGCGCTGAGCAGCCGCGCGAGCGTATTCATATGGGCCGCGCGCTGGTGACAGCGCGCGGCCGTTCGTGTAAGCGCAGGCCGGCTTTGCCCGCACCGTTCCAGCCGCCGAGGTTTTCATGACGTCCCAGCCCCGCTACCGCCGTGTCGTGCTCAAGGCGTCGGGCGAGGCCCTGATGGGCCAGCAGGGTTTCGGCATCGACGTGTCGGTGGCCGACCGTATCGCCGGCGACATCGCCGAGGCGCGCGCGCTGGGGGTCGAGGTCGGCGTCGTCATTGGCGGCGGCAACATCTTCCGCGGCGTCGCCGTGGCGTCGAAAGGCGGCGACCGCGTTACCGGCGACCATATGGGCATGCTCGCCACGGTCATCAATTCGCTGGCGCTGCGCACCTCGCTGGTCAAGCTGGGCGTGGATGCCGTGGTGCTGTCGGCCATCGCCATGCCCGAGCTCTGCGAAAGCTTTTCCCAGCGGCAGGCCACCGCCTACATGAATGCCGGCAAGGTGGTAATCTTCGCCGGCGGCACCGGCAACCCGTTCTTCACCACCGATTCGGCCGCCGCGCTGCGCGCCGCCGAGATTGGCGCGGATGCGCTGTTCAAGGGCACGCAGGTGGACGGCGTCTATTCGGCTGATCCCAAGAAAGACCCGGCCGCGACGCGCTACGACACGCTGACGCATGAGCAGGTGCTGCGCGACGGACTGCAGATCATGGACACGGCGGCAATTGCGCTTGCGCGCGAGAACCACATTCCGATAATCGTCTACTCAATTCACGAGGCGGGCGGTTTCGGCGCAATTCTGCGCGGCGAAGGCCGCTGCACGGTGGTCTCCGACCGCGCCTGACCGCGACGGGGACTTTGCACAGACCGGAGGACGAAGATGAGCGACGGCGCTGATTTCAAGGATCTGCAACGCAGGATGGACGGCGCGGTGTCGGCCTTCAAGAACGACCTCGCCTCGCTTCGCACCGGGCGCGCGTCGAGCAACCTGCTCGATCCGATCCAGGTGATGGCCTATGGCTCGCCGATGCCGCTGAACCAGGTCGCCACCGTGTCGGTGCCGGAGCCGCGCATGCTCTCCGTTTCCGTCTGGGACAAGTCGATGGTCGGCGCCGTGGACCGGGCGATCCGCGAATCGAATCTCGGCTTCAACCCGATCATGGACGGCACCACGCTGCGCATTCCGCTGCCCGAGCTCAACGAGCAGCGGCGCAAGGAGCTGGCGAAGATCGCCCACAATTATGCCGAGAACGCCCGCGTCGCCGCGCGCCACGTGCGCCGCGACGGCATGGACGCCCTGAAGAAGGCGGAGAAGGACGGCACCATCAGCGAGGACGACCAGCGCAAGCAGTCGGACCGGGTGCAGAAGATGACCGACGAGGCCATCAGCGCCATCGATGCCATGCTGACGGAAAAGGAAGCGGAGATCATGCAGGTCTGACGGCCTGCATGCCGGCGGATTTCGGCGCTTGTCCCGCAGCATCGGCGGCTTTTGCGTGAAATCGCCGCCGGTGCGTGCTTTCCGGTTTGAAGTTGGCCTGCGCCCATGCCATCACTTGGACACGCCTGGGCGGCATCGGTCGCGATTGCGTGAAACGGACGGAAGGAGCATTGCCGCGATACGCGGAATGCTCCGGGCGGGCATCTGAACGGGGGCGGTCGTGAGGCCCGAGCACATCGCGATCATCATGGACGGGAACGGCCGCTGGGCGAAGGCGCGGGGCCTGCCGCGCGTTGCCGGCCACCGCGCCGGCGTCGAGGCGCTGCGCAGGACTGTCCGCGAGGTGTCGGACCTGGGCATAAACTGGCTCACCGTCTATGCCTTCTCGTCGGAGAACTGGTCGCGGCCCAAGGCCGAGGTCGGCGAGCTGATGGGCCTGCTCAAGATGTTCATCCGCCGCGACCTCGCCGAGCTGCACAAGAACGGCGTGCGGGTGCGGGTCATCGGCGAGCGCGCCGGGCTGGCGCCGGACATCGCCGCGCTGCTGCACGAGGCCGAGGCGCTGACGGCATTGAACACGCAGATGAACCTCGTCATCGCCTTCAACTATGGCGGCCGCGACGAGATTGTGCGCGCCGCGCGGCGGATCGCCGAGGATGCGCAGGCGGGCCGCCTCGACCCGGCAGCGGTCGACCAGGCCCGCTTCGCCGCCTATCTCGACACGGAGAGCATTCCCGATCCCGATCTGGTCGTGCGTACGAGCGGCGAGGAGCGGCTTTCCAACTTCCTGCTCTGGCAGGCCGCCTATGCGGAGCTGGTCTTCGTGGAATGCTACTGGCCTGAATTCGACCGCGCCGAGCTGATGCGGGTGCTGGACATCTATGCGCTGCGCGACCGCCGCTTCGGTGGCCTGGCGGCACGCGACGCGTCATGAGCACCGCCGCATCCGCCCCGCCGGCGCGCAAGCCGCGCAGCAACCTGCAGATCCGGGTCCTGTCGGCGATCGTGCTGGCCGTGGTGGTGTTCGGTGCCACATGGCTCGGCGGCATCGCGTTCCGCGTCTTCGCCGTCGCCATGGGGCTGGCGATCTTCCACGAATGGCTGTGCATGGCGCTGCGCAAGGATGATGTCGTGCTGCGACGCATCGGCTGGCTGTTCATGCTCGCCGTCGCCGTGGTGATCCTCACCGGGGCGCCGGCCTCTCCGGCCGGCTGGATGTTCGGCTCGGTGGCGATGGCGACGCTGCTCGGCGGCGCGGCCGGGCTGGCGGCGCGGCGCGGCGTCGCGCTCGGCGCCGGCATCGCCTATGCCGGCCTGCCGATGGCGTCGCTGGCGCTCCTGCGCGGCGTCGACCTTGCCGGCATGATCGCCATCGTCTTCCTGCTCGCCATCGTGTGGGCGACCGACATCTTCGCCTATTTCGCCGGACGCGGCGTCGGCGGACCGAAGCTTGCGCCGCGCATCTCGCCCAACAAGACGTGGAGCGGCGCGATCGGCGGCGCGGTCGCGGCCGTGGCGGCGGGAGCGGGCATCTTCCTGCTCCTCGGCCATCCCGCGCCGGCCTGGGCGGCGCTGGTGCTGGCGCTCGTGCTGTCGGTCGTGGCACAGGCCGGCGACCTTCTCGAATCCGGCGTCAAGCGCCATTTCGGCGTCAAGGATTCGGGCGGCATGATCCCCGGCCACGGTGGCGTGATGGACCGTTTCGACGGGCTGGTGACGGCGGCCGCCATGCTCTACATGATCGGCGCGGTCGCGGGCAGCGCCAACCTGCCGTCGGCCAGCCTGTTCACAGTCGCGGGACAGTGACGGCGCGGCAGCCGGCTTGCAGCGGGTCGTCACGACTTTGCCATCGATTCGCCGGTATCGAAGCGACATCTCGCGGCCGGCAGCGGCGCATTCGGAGGGGTAATGGATTTTCTGAGCGGCATCTTCAGTACTAACGGACTGATCATAGGTACGTTGGTGCCGTTCCTGTTCGTGCTCACCGTCGTGGTGTTCGTGCACGAGATGGGTCACTACCTCGTCGGGCGCTGGTGCGGCATCGGCGTCAAGGCCTTCTCGATCGGCTTCGGGCCGGAGCTCATCGGCTTCAACGACCGCAAGGGCACGCGCTGGAAGCTCTCCGCGATCCCGCTCGGCGGCTATGTCAAGTTCGTCGGCGACATGAGCGTGACGAGCGCGCCGGAATCGGAAGAGGCGGCGCTGCTCAGCCCGGAAGAGCGCAAGGTGGCGTTCCACACGCAGCCCGTATGGAAGCGCGCGCTGACGGTTCTGGCCGGCCCGGCCTTCAATTTCCTGCTCACCATCGCCGTCTTCTCGGTCATGTTCGCCATCTACGGGCGCTATGTGTCGGAGCCCACGGTCGCCGAGGTGCGCCCCGACAGCCCGGCGGCGGTGGCGGGCTTCCTGCCCGGCGACCGTTTCGTCAGCGTCGACGGACGCAAGGTCTCCACCTTCGCCGACGTGCAGCGGCTGGTTTCCGGTCGCGCCGGCGACGAGATCACCTTCGTGCTGCTGCGCAATGGCGAGGAAGTGACGCTGACGGCCGTGCCGGCGCTGACCGAGCAGAACGACGCGCTGGGCAATGTGGTGCGCATCGGCGTGATCGGCGTCGTCAACAACAACACGGTGGGCCAGCCGCGGCAGATCACCTACACGCCGCTTGAATCAGTGGTGGAGGGCGTGCGCGAGACCGGCCATGTGGTGGCGCGGACCGGGCAGTTCCTGCAGCGCTTCGTCATGGGGCGCGAGGACAAGTGCCAGCTCGGCGGGCCGGTACGCATCGCCGAAATGTCGGGCGCGGCCGCCGCGCTCGGCTTCGAATGGCTGGTGCAGCTCGTCGCGCTCCTTTCCGTCGGCATCGGAATCCTTAACCTTCTGCCCATTCCTCCTCTGGATGGCGGGCATCTGGTGTTCTACGGTGCCGAGGCCGTCATGCGCCGCCCGGTTTCGGAGCGGATCATGGAGGCGGTCTATCGCGCAGGACTTTTCGTCGTCCTGATTTTCATGGCCTTTGTGTTCTGGAATGATATTTTCGGCTGCTGAGGGCGAGGCGGCCGGCTAGGCGGAGTGCGTATGTGTTGAGATGCCATTTACCATGTCGCGGAATTTCCGTGACGCGATTGCAACGGGTTCTGGACGAAGTAAACGCAAATTAACCAGAAGCCTTGCGTGTAGGGAAAATCGGGGTAATACGGATCGGGTGTTTCTGGCGCGATCTCCGGATTTCTCGCTGTGGGGACTACGAGAAAAGAAGGTACACAAGCCCAATGAAGGCAGGATACAAGTTTATGCGCACCGCTTCGGCGGTAGCCCTGTCGGTCGGGATCGCGGTCTCGGGTAGCGTAGCGTTTCAGCTTGCAAGCGTTGGCTCTGCCGAGGCCGCGGTGGTCAACCGTATCGATGTGCGCGGCAATCAGCGGGTCGATGCCGAGACGGTTCGCGGCTATATCGGCATCCGTCCCGGGCAGAATTTCTCGAGCACCGACATCGACGAGGCGGTGAAGCGCCTCCACTCGACCGGCCTGTTCTCCGACGTGCGCATCTCGCAGTCGGGCGGCGCGCTGGTCGTGGTCGTGGCCGAATATTCCTCGATCAACCAGGTCCTGTTCCAGGGCAACCGCAAGATCAAGGATCAGGAGCTCGCGTCGCGCGTGCAGTCCAAGCCGCGCGGCTCCTATTCGCGCGTGATGGCCGAGGCCGACGTCGAGACGATTCGCGAATCCTATCGCCGCATCGGCCGCGAGGGCGCGCAGGTCAGCGTCACCACCCAGGCGGTCGACGGCAATCGCGTCAACGTGATCTTCCAGATCGACGAGGGCGACCGCACCAAGATCCGCGAAGTCAATTTCGTCGGCAACAACGCCTTCAGCAACCGCCGGCTGGCGGACGTCATCGCGACCAAGCGGTCGAACTTCCTCTCCTTCCTGACCCGCAACGACGTCTACGATCCCGACCGCATGCGTGCGGACGAAGAGGCGCTGCGCCGCTTCTACTACAATCGCGGCTATGCGGACTTCCAGGTCGTCTCGTCCGACGCCCAGTTCGACGAGTCCAAGAACGAGTATTCGGTCACCTTCACGGTGGACGAGGGCGAGCGCTACACCTTCGGCGACATTTCCGTCGAGAGCACCATCGCCGGCGTCGACACCGCCTCGCTGAAAGGCCTGCTGGATACCCGCAGCGGTGCGGTCTACAGCGCCAAGAACGTCGAGGACACCGTCGTCGCCATCACCGAGCGGCTGGCCGGCATGGGCTATGCCTTCGCCCAGGTGACGCCGCGCGGCGACCGCAATTTCTCCAACCGCACGATCTCGGTCCTCTACACCGTGGACGAGGGCGCGCGCGCCTATGTCGAGCGCATCGAGATCCGCGGCAACACGAAGACGCGCGACTATGTGATTCGCCGCGAATTCGACCTGAACGAGGGCGATGCCTTCAACCAGGTCCTCATCCAGCGCGCGAAGCGCCGCCTGGAAGCGCTTGACTACTTTACGACTGTCGAGGTCTCGACGGCTCCCGGCTCGGCGCCGGACCAGGTCGTTCTCGTCATCGACGTGAACGAGAAGTCGACCGGCGAACTGTCGATCGGCGGCGGCTACACGACGGGCAGCACGCCGGATTCGGGCTTCAACCTTGAAGGCGGCCTCGGCGAGCGCAACTTCCTCGGCCGTGGCCAGGCGATCCGCCTGTCCTTCTCCGGCGGCAGCAATTCGCGCGACTACATGGTCTCGTTCACCGAGCCTTATTTCCTCGGTCAGCGAATCTCGGCGGGCTTCGATCTCTACCGCCAGACGCGCAGCTATGAGTTTTACCGGAGCGAGGTCACCGGCGGTACGGTCCGGTTCGGCCTGCCGATCACCGAGAATTTCTCGACGCAGCTTGCGTATAACTACGCGGTCGAGAAATACAGCTATCGCGGCGATTGTCCGACTCCGCGTCCCACGAGCACGGGGACATGTGATCTCTCGGGCTTCATCCGCGACGCGATCGACAACCAGGGTAACTGGTCCAAGTCGTCGATCAGCGGTTCGCTGGTCTACAACTCGATCGACAACATGCAGAACCCCCGTGAGGGCATCTATGCCAACTTCACCACGGAAGTGGCGGGGCTGGGCGGCGATGCGCGCTGGGTGAAGTTCACCGGCCGCGGCAGCTACTACAAGACGCTGTCCGAGGAGATGGATCTGGTCGGGCTGCTCGTTGTCGGCGGCGGTCATCTGCAGTCGTTCGGCGGTCGTCCGCTGCGCGTTTTCGACTACTTCCAGTCGAGCGACCGTATCATTCGCGGTTTCGCCTATAACGGCATCGGACCCTACGACGCTGCGTCCCCGAACAATGATCACATCGGCGGCCGGACCTACCTGCATGCTTCCGCCGAGCTGCAGTTCCCGATCCCGGTCGTTCCGGAGAGCATCGGCTTCCGCGGTGCGGTGTTCGCCGATGCTGCGACCCTCTACGGCAACAATCTGGCCACGCCGGCCACCTATGCCGGTACGGTCGCGGGAGCGAGCATGAAGCTGCGCGCCTCTGTCGGCGCCAGCCTGATCTGGGCCTCGCCCTTCGGGCCGCTTCGCGTCGATTATGCGATCCCGATCAAGAAGGAAGCCACCGACAAGGTGCAGAACTTCAACTTCGGCATCTCCACCCGCTTCTAGGCGAAGCGGGATTCCGGGCCGCGCTCCATGCGGCCCGGATGAAAGTTACCATGGCGGATCCCGTCTTCTTCAAGGTCACTGAGGGCATTACCGTGGGCCGGATCGCCGAGGCGGTCGGCGCGCGGCTTGTCGACCCGTCGCAGGCGGACCAGCCGATCCTCGGCGCGGCGCAGCCTTCCGATGCCGGGCCGGGCGCGCTCATCTTCATCGACGGGCAGCGCAATGCCTCACGGCTTGCCGGCTCGCATGCGACGGCTGTCCTATGCCGGCCGGAGCATGTCGGGCTCGTGCCGCCCGGCGCGGTGGCGCTGGAATGCGCCCAGCCCCAGGCAGCCTTCGTCGCCGCGATCCGGCTTCTCTACCCCGACGCCATATTGCCTGCAGCCATAACCGGCCAGATCGGCATCGCCGCCTCCGCCATCATCTCGCCCGAGGCGCGGCTCGAGGCGAACGTCACCGTCGAGGCCGGCGCAGTCATCGGTGCGCGGGCAGAGATCGGCGCCGGCACCATCATCGGCCCCAATGCCGTGATCGGCCCCGACTGCCGCATCGGCCGCGACTGCCGCGTAGGCGCGGGGGCGACGATCCAGCACGCGCTGATCGGCAACCGCGTCATCATGCATCCGGGGGTGCGGCTGGGGCAGGACGGCTTCGGCTACATCGGCACGCGCAACGGTCCGGAGAAGGTGCTGCAGCTCGGCCGCGTCGTTCTCCAGGACGATGTGGAGCTGGGCGCCAATTCGACCATCGACCGCGGAGCGCTCTCCGACACGATCGTCGGCGAGAAGACGAAGATCGACAATCTCGTCCAGATCGCCCACAACGTGACGATCGGCAGGGGCTGCGTGATTGCCGGGCAGTGCGGTATTTCCGGCTCCGTGCGTATCGGCAACTTCGTGAGGATTGGGGGAGGAGCGGGCATTTCCGACCATGTGAGCATCGGCGACGGCGCGCAGCTTGCCGCCCGATCCGGCGTGATGAACGATGTTCCGGCGGGCGAAAGCTGGGGCGGCGCGCCGGCGCTGCCGATCCGCCAGTATCTGCGCGGGTTCGCCGCGCTGAAGGCACATGGAAAGGCCGGCGAGGGTAAGGCAGGAAAGACGAAATGACGGACGTGACCGAACTGACAACGCTTGACGTGCAGCAGATCATGAAGCTGCTGCCGCACCGCTATCCGTTCCTTCTCGTCGACCGGATCATCGACATCAAGGGCGATGAATCGGCGATCGGCATCAAGAACGTGACCGCCAACGAGCCGCATTTCACCGGCCATTTCCCGGAAGTGCCGGTGATGCCGGGCGTGCTCATCATCGAGGCGATGGCGCAGACGGCTGGCGCGATCTGCATCGCCCAACATCGCGACCTCAAGGAGCCGCCGCAGGTCTTCTTCATGACGGTCGACGGTGCGAAGTTCCGCAAGCCGGTGGTGCCGGGCGACCGGCTGGAAATCCATGTCCGCAAGATGAAGCAGCGCGGCGGCGTCTTCCGCTTCACCTGCGAGGCCAAGGTGGACGGCGGCAAGGTCGCCGAGGCCGAGGTGCAGGCCATGGTCATCTACAAGGACGAGGCCTAGATCTTGGCCGCGCACAGCCAGGTTTCGATCCACCCCTCGGCTGTGATCGAGAAGGGGGCCGAACTCGGCGCCGGCGTCGAGGTCGGGCCGTTCTGCCATGTCGGGCCCGACGTCGTGCTCGAGGACGGCGTCCATCTGCACAGCCACGTCTCGATAGCCGGCCACACCCGCATCGGCGCGCGCACGCAGGTCTTCGCGCATGCCGCCTTGGGGGGCGCGCCGCAGGACTGGAAGTACAAGGGCGAGCCGACCACGCTGGAGATCGGCGCTGATTGCCTGATCCGCGAGAACTTCACCGCGCATCGCGGCACCGCGACGGGGCGCGGATTCACCCGCATCGGCAGCAAGTGCATGCTGATGGTCGGCGCGCATGTGGCGCATGACTGCATTCTCGGCGACAATATCGTCATGGCGAACGGCTCGCTGCTGGCTGGTCATTGCGAGGTCGGCGACAATGTCGTGATTTCTGGCCTCGTGGCGGTGCACCAGTTCGTGCGTATCGGCCGCGGCGCCATGCTCGCTGGCGCGGCCGGCGTTGCCGGCGACGTGCTGCCCTACACGATGGCACAGGGCGACCGTGCCAAGCTGCGCGGGCTCAACATCGTCGGCCTGCGGCGCAGCGGCGCCACGCGCGAGGACGTGCGCGAGGTGCGCCGCGCGCTCAACATGCTGTTCGACCGCGCGCGGCCGGCGGCGGAGAATGTCGAGCGGGTGAGGGCGGCCCATGGCGGCAATGCCCGTGTCGCCGAAATGCTCGATTTCTTCACCAATCGCGGCAAGCGCATTTTTTGTGTGCCGGCGCTAGGTCACGGACTGGACGAGGACGGGGAATAGCCAAGGGCGCGACGTTGCGCCAAGGTCCTGAGTCCTTCGAGGCTCGCTCCGCTCGCACCTCAGGATGAGGGAGGTGGGTTGATCGAACCCACCGTCGCAGGCTCGATTGGCGACACCCTCCCTCATCCTGAGGTGCGAGCCCGCGAGAGCTCTCCGCCCGATGCACGGCATTCGACGGGCGAGCCTCGAAGGACGCGCCAAGCCCGCGAACCCCGTAAAACGAATCAGGCCGGGCAGTTGCCCGGCCTTTCTCATGCTTTATCTCAGCCGCTCAGCGCTTGGCGATCGGCACGTAGTCGCGCTCGGGATCGCCGGTGTAGAGCTGGCGGGGGCGGCCGATCTTCTGGTGCGGGTCCTCGATCATCTCCTTCCACTGCGCCACCCAGCCGACGGTGCGCGCGACGGCGAACAGCACGGTGAACATGGTGGTGGGGAAGCCCAGCGCCTTCAGCGTGATGCCGGAATAGAAATCGATGTTCGGATAGAGCTTCTTCTCGATGAAATAGGAGTCGGTCAGCGCGATACGCTCCAGCTCCATCGCCACGTCGAGCAGCGGATCGTCCTTGATGCCGAGCTCGCCGAGCACCTCATGCGTGGTCTTCTGCATGATCTTCGCGCGAGGGTCGTAGTTCTTGTAGACGCGGTGGCCGAAGCCCATCAGGCGGAACGGGTCGTTTTTGTCCTTGGCGCGGTTGATGAACTCGGGAATGCGGTCGACCGAGCCGATCTCGGACAGCATGTTCAGCGCCGCCTCGTTGGCGCCGCCGTGGGCCGGGCCCCACAGACAGGCGATGCCGGCCGCGATGCAGGCGAAGGGATTGGCGCCCGACGAGCCGGCAAGGCGCACGGTCGAGGTCGAGGCGTTCTGCTCGTGGTCGGCGTGGAGGATGAAGATGCGCTCCATGGCGCGCGCCAGCACCGGATTGACCTTGTATTCCTCGCAGGGCACGGCGAAGCACATATGCAGGAAGTTTGCCGCATAGCCCAGTTCGTTGCGCGGATACACGAAGGGCTGGCCGATATGATATTTGTAGGCCATGGCCGCGATCGTCGGCATCTTGGCGATCAGGCGGATCGAGGCGACCATGCGCTGGTGCGGGTCGGAGATGTCGGTCGAGTCGTGGTAGAAGGCCGACAGCGCGCCGACCACGCCGCACATCACCGCCATCGGGTGCGCGTCGCGGCGGAAGCCCGAGAAGAACTTCGCCATCTGCTCGTGCACCATCGTGTGGCGGGTCACGCGATAGTCGAAATCCTCCTTCTGGGTCTTCGTCGGCAGGTCGCCGTAGAGAAGAAGGTAGCAGGTCTCGAGGAAATCGCCGTGCTCGGCGAGCTGCTCGATGGGATAGCCGCGGTGCAGCAGCAGGCCCTCATCGCCGTCGATGAAGGTGATCTTCGATTCGCAGCTGGCGGTGGAGGTGAAGCCCGGATCGTAGGTGAAGGTTCCGGTGTCCTTGTACAGCGCGCCGATGTCGATGACGTCGGGTCCAAGCGTGCCTTCGCGCACCTTGAGTTCAGTCGTCTTTCCGCCGAAATCGATCTTCGCTGTCTCTGTCATCACATCACCTTCTTGCCATGCAGTTTACCCCAGTCGCATCCCCGCAGGTGCGTTGACGCAGGCCGAAAGCGCGATCTTGCTAACGCATTTGTTCAAAGCTGCCAAGTAAGCCAAGCTCCGCATTGTTGCACTGCAAAATTGCATGTTGCAACTCGATTCATCATGCGTGGCGCGCAATCTGGTCGCGCAATCGTGCAAGGCTTTCCTCCCGCCCGAGCACGGCCAGCACGTCGAAAACGCCCGGCGAGGTACTGCGTCCGGTCAGCGCCGCGCGCAGCGGCTGGGCGGCCTTTCCGAGCTTCAGGCCGGCGCCCTCCGCATAGGCGCGCACGACCGATTCGGTCGTCGCGGCGTTCCAGTCACCGATGGTCTCCAGCAGCGGCAGAATGCCGGCGATGACGGCCCGCGCATCGGCATCGAGCAGCGCGGCGGCCTTCTCGTCGAGCGCGAGAGGACGCTTCGCGAACAGGAACTGCGCCCCGTCGGCCAGCTCCACCAGCGTCTTGGCACGCTCCTTCAGGCCGGGCATGGCGGCCAGCAGCTTCGCCTTGCCCTCTGCGGTCGCGATGCCGGCGCGCAGCGTGTCGACATTGTCGAGCCAGGGCAGGGTGTCGACGAAGACGTCGAGCAACTCGGCGTCGCCCGACTGGCGCATATAGAGGCCGTTGAGGGCCTCGAGCTTGGCATAGTCGAAGCGCGCCGCGCCCTTGTTCACGTCCCCGATCTCGAACCAGTCGACCATCTGCGCCGTCGACATCACCTCGTCGTCGCCATGGCTCCAGCCGAGACGGGCGAGGTAGTTGCGCAGCGCCGCCGGTAGATAGCCCATGGCGCGGTAGGCCTCGACGCCCAGCGCGCCGTGGCGCTTGGAGAGCTTTGCGCCGTCCGGCCCGTGGATCAGCGGGATATGCGCCATTACCGGGATCTCCCAGCCCATGGCATCGTAGATGACCTGCTGGCGGGCGGCATTGGTGAGATGGTCGTCGCCGCGGATGATATGGGTGACGCCCATGTCGTGGTCGTCCACGACCACCGCGTGCATGTAGGTCGGCGTGCCGTCGGAGCGCAGGATGATGAAGTCGTCGAGATCCTTGTTGGGAAAGCGGACGTCGCCCTGCACGCGGTCGCGCACCACCGTCTCGCCCTCGCGCGGCGCCCTGATGCGGATGACCGGCTTCACCCCGGCGGGCGCCTCGGACGGATCGCGGTCGCGCCAGCCGCCGTCATAACGGGGCGGGCGGCCTTCGGCCCGCGCCTTCTCGCGCATCGCCTCCAGCTCCTCCGCCGACTCATAGGCGTAGTAAGCATTGCCCCGGCTGACCAGCTCCTCCGCCACCTCGCGGTGGCGCGCGGCGCGGGCGAACTGGGAGATCGCCTCGCCGTCCCATGTGAGGCCGAGCCATGTCAGGCCGTCGAGGATGGCCGCGGTGGCGCTTTCGGTGGAGCGCTCGCGGTCGGTGTCCTCGATGCGCAGCAGCATCTTCCCGCCCGTATGCTGCGCATAGAGCCAGTTGAAGAGCGCGGTGCGCGCCCCGCCGATATGGAGGTAGCCCGTCGGGGAGGGCGCGAAGCGGGTGACGACTGGTCGGGACATGTGGCCTCGGAACTGGCGGCAGGTTCTGTCGACGCGCATGTAGCACAGGGAGCCCCCGGCGCAAGTTCGGCGCGGCCGAAGTCGCCCGCCGCATGGCGTTTTGTGCCGTGCGGAAGCGGTTTGCGGCGCTTCCCGCTTTCGGGCGGCGGGCTTTCGTGTAGCATGTCCCGGAGCGCATGCGATCATCGGACGGGGATCGGCTTGGGCGAAACGAGGCGCAGCGAGGCGGCCGACGAACGGTCGGCTTTCAGCGTCGCCGACGGCGTCGGCGACGTGCCTGCACCCGTTGCGGCACTGCGCCGCCTGCCGGTACCGCCCGCGCCGGTCGTCGCGCCCGTCGCAAAGGCCGCCGCCGCTGCGACCGTCATCGCCGCCCTCAGGAGCTCGACTGCCTACGAGCGCGACATCGGCGCGGGCTTTCACCTCGTCCCGGTTTTTCTCTGTCTCGGCGCCTTCGCCTATTACGGGCTGTCGCGCGAGCCGGGCCTCGCCGTCATGCTCGCCGTCCTCGGCTGCGGCATCGCCGCCGCCATCCTCAGCCGGCGCTGGTGGCATCTGGCGTCGATGGCGCTGGTCGTCGCCATGGCCGGCGCGCTTGCCGCCAAGCTGGAGGTCATGCGCGCCGATACGCCGATGCTGGGCGCGGAGATCTCCACGCGGCTCACCGCACGCGTCGCCGACATCGAGCGGCAGGCCAACGGCCGCATCCGTCTCACGCTCGACGTGCTGGCAACCGAGCGTCCGCAATTGCGCTATGTGCCGGCACGGGTGAGGGCGACCGCGCGTGCCGTGCCGGAGGGCGTGCAGATCGGCGACGTGGTCGCGGGCGCGGTGCGCCTGTTTCCGGCAGCGGGACCGGTGCGGCCGCAAGGCTACGACTTCGCCTTCAGGAATTATTTCGGCGGTATCGGCGCCGGCGGCTTCTTCCTCTCCGGCCCTGAGCCGGTGGCCGGCGCGGAAGCGCGCTTCGGTGCGCCGTCGCACAGCGAGCTCGCCATGCGCCACCTCGCCAACTGGCGCGCCGGCGTGGCCCGCCACATCGCCGACCGCATCGGCGGGGCGGAGGGCGAGATCGCCGCAGCGCTCATCACCGGCGTCCGCGCCGGCATTCCCGAACGGGTCAACGACGCGCTGCGCGTGGCCGGCCTCTACCACATCGTCTCGATTTCCGGCCTCCACATGGCGCTGGTGGCGGGAACCGTGATGGTGGTCCTGCGCTCGCTCTTCGCGCTCATGCCGGGCTTCGCCATGCGCCATCCGGTGAAGAAATACGCCGCTGCAGTGGCGCTGGTCGCGACGGCCGGTTATCTCGTCGTTTCCGGCAGCGAGGTCGCGGCCGAACGCAGCTTCATCATGCTCGCCGTGATGCTGGTCGCGGTGCTGTTCGATCGCGCGGCGATCACCATGCGCAATCTGGCGCTTTCGGCGATCATCATCATTCTGGTGTCGCCGCATGAAGTGGTGGGACCGAGCTTCCAGATGTCCTTCGCGGCCACGGCAGCGCTCGTCGCCACCTATGCGAGCTGGGCGCAGTTCGCCGAGGGGCGGCGCGAGACTGCCCGCACCGCGTCCGGCCTCGCGGCCAGCGCCGCCCGCAAGGGCATCGGCTACATCGGCGCGCTGGCGCTAACCTCGGTGGTCGCCGGCGCCGCGACGGCGCTGTTCACCGCATGGCATTTCCAGCAGGTCTCGCCGCTCGGCCTCGCCGCCAACCTCGCCGTCATGCCGATCGTCTCCGTCGTGGTGATGCCGATGGCGGTGCTCGCCTGCCTGCTGATGCCGCTCGGCCTGGACGGTCCGGCCCTCGACCTGATGGGGCACGGCATCGCGGCGATGAACGCGATCGCCTTCTGGCTCGCCGGGCGTTCCATGTTCGACGTCACGGGGACGGTGCCGCTGGCGGCGGTCCTGCTTCTCACGGCCGCGCTTGCCTTGCTCACCCTGCTGCGCGGGCGGCTGCGATGGTCGGCCGTGCCGCTCCTCGCCGCCGGGGCGGTGCTCCTCCTTACACACAAGGTGCCCGACATCTTCGTCTCCGAAGACGGAAAGCTGGTGGCCGTCCGCCTCGATGACGGCCGGGTGGCGGTCAATCGCGCGCGCCCGAACGCCTTCACCATGGAGAACTGGACGCGCGCCTTGGCCAGCCGCGCGGTCGTCCCGCCGGCAAAACCAGGAGAAGGTATCGGCAGCGACGCGGCGTTCACCTGCGCGGCCGGCACGTGCACGATCGTCCATCCCCTGGGCCTCGTCGCCCATGTGGCAAGCGCGGATAGGGCACGCGAACTGTGCGGCGATGCGCTGCTCATCGTGATCGATGACGCAACCGCCGAGAACCCCTGCGCGGGAGCGCGGCCGACGGTGTTGACCAGGCGCGACCTGGCGCGCAAGGGCAGCGCCGAAATCTCGATCGGCGCGCCGCCGGGAGCCGCGAATGTCGCGCAATGGCCGCCGCTCGCTCTCCGCTTCGCCATCGCCGAGCCCTACCGGCCGTGGCACGAGCACCGCCGCTTCTCGCGCGAGGCCCGCGGCCTGGCGCCATGGCAGCCGAAGCAACGCGCCGCCGCATCCACGCCGACGGAGTAGGGGCGGCGGAACGACCGGAGGAGTAGGGACTGAAGGCCGTCCCCCTAATACCGGCGGATCAGACCCACGAGCCGACCCTGCACCTTTACCCGGTCGGGGCCGAAGATGCGCGTTTCGTAGGCCGGGTTGGCGGCTTCGAGGGCGATGGATGCGCCTTTGCGGCGGAAGCGCTTGAGGGTGGCTTCCTCGTCGTCCACCAGCGCCACCACGATGTCGCCGGGATTGGCCGTCTGCGTGTCGCGGATGATGACCGTGTCGCCGTCGAAGATGCCGGCCTCGATCATCGAATCACCCTTGACCTCGAGCGCATAGTGATCGCCTGCCGTGAGCATGTCCGGCGGCACCGCGATCGCATGGGTCTGGTGCTGAATCGCCGAGATCGGCACGCCGGCGGCGATGCGCCCCATCACCGGGATGCTGACCGCCCCCGGATTGTCGTCATTGCCGGCTGAAACCGCGCGCGACGGCTGCTTCTGCCCCAGGCTGCCCTGGATCACGCTGGGCGAGAACTTGCGCGCCGCATTGAGGCCGGGGGCGATCGAATCGGGCAGGCGCAGCACTTCCAGCGCCCGGGCGCGGTTGGGAAGCCGGCGAATGAAGCCGCGCTCTTCCAGCGCGCTGATCAGCCGGTGGATGCCGGATTTCGAGGCGAGATCCAGCGCGTCCTTCATCTCGTCGAAGGACGGCGGAATGCCAGTTTCCTTCAACCGCTCGTGGATGAAGAGAAGAAGTTCATGCTGCTTGCGTGTCAACATTTCTCGCCTGCGCGCCGTACGCCGGAGAATCGCCGGCAAACAAAACCAGAACAATCACTATATGTTCCAGTCTTGTTCCGCAACTGTTTAAATTTGATGAAGGCCGCCTCAGCGGATCATCAGCACGCGGCAGGGAGCCCCGGCGCGGGCGGCCGGCGCGTGGGGCTCGCGGATGATCAGGCAATTCGCCGCCGCGAGGGTCTTCAGCATGGAGGAGTCCTGCACCGCGAAGGGCGTCGCCACGAGGCCGGCCGAGCCGGGATAGGCCGATGCCCGCACATAGTCGCGCCGCTGGTCGTTCTCGCGCATGTCGCTGCCGAGGACGGCGTTGCGGATATTGGCGTGATGCTCGCGGCCGCCCAGCCGCGCCAGCAGCGGCAGCAGGAAAAGATGGGCGCAGACGAGGCTGGAGACCGGATTGCCGGGCAGGCCCAGCATATGGGTGGCGCCGAGCCGGCCGACCATCAGCGGCTTGCCTGGCCGCATGGCGATCTTCCAGAAATCGAGTTCCATGCCGAGGCCGGTCAGCACCTCCCGCACGAGATCGTGGTCGCCGACCGAGGCGCCGCCCAGCGTGACGATGACGTCCGCGCCGGCGCCTCTCGCCCGCGTGACGGCTTCGGCGATCGCGCCCCGGTCGTCGCGCACGATGCCGAGGTCGAGCACGTCGGCATGCGCCTGCCGCGTCAGATGGGCGATGCCGTAGCCGTTGGAGGCGACGATCTGGTCGGGGCCGGGTTGCGAGCCGGGCGGCAGAAGCTCGTCGCCCGTCGCCAGGATCGCCACCAGCGGCCGCCGGACGACTGAGAGCGCCGGATAGTTGGCGGCGGCGGCCAGCGACAGCGCGCCGGCATCCAGCACGCGGCCGGGGTTGAGCAGCACGTCGCCCGCCACGAAGTCGAGCCCGGCGCGGCGGATATGGCGTCCTTCGGCGGTCGCCTCCAGCGCCTCCACCGTGCCGTCCTCCAGCGCGCGCGCGTCTTCCTGCAGCAGGATCGTGTCGGCGCCTTCCGGCACCGGGGCGCCGGTGAAGATGCGCACCGCCTCGCCCGGTGCCACGCGGCCGCCGAAGGCGCGGCCGGCGGGGGCGCTGCCGACGACCTTCAGCAGGCAGGGCGGGTCTGCGATGTCGGCGGCGCGCACGGCGTAGCCGTCCATCGCGGAGGCGGGGAAGGGCGGCTGCGTGCGCCGCGCGACGATCTCCTGCGCCAGCACGCGCCCGCCCGCATCCGCGATCGCGACGGTCTCGGCGGACAGGCGCTGCGCGCTGTCGACGAGCCTTGCCAGCGCGGTGTCGACGGGAAGCAGGTCGGCGGCCATCACGCCTGCGTCCTGCGATAGTCGCCGGATTTGCCGCCGGTCTTCTCGACCAGCCTTATGCCGGTGATCTCCATGCCGCGATCGACCGCCTTGGTCATGTCGTAGACCGTGAGGCAGGCGACGGAAACGGCGGTCAGGGCCTCCATCTCGACGCCGGTCCTGCCGGTCACGCCGACCGTGGCGGTCACCAGCAGGCCGGGCAGCGCGGGCTCCGGCTCCAGCGTCACCGACACCTTGTCGAGCGCCAGCGGGTGGCAGAGCGGGATCAGGTCGTGCGTCTTCTTGGCGGCCATGATGCCGGCGATGCGGGCCACGCCGAGCACGTCGCCCTTCTTGGCATTGCCGGCGACGATCATGTCGAGCGTTTCGGGCCGCATCAGCACGCGGCCTTCGGCCACGGCGAGGCGCTGCGTCTGGTTCTTGGCGCCGACGTCGACCATATGCGCGTCGCCGGAAGGTCCGATATGGGTCAGGCCCGGTTCTTTCACCACGCGCCTCCTTTCAGTATCGGGCGGCAGTTCAGGCTGCGGCGTTCTCGCCTTCCAGCAGGCTGCGCGTCGCGGCCGCCACGTCCGCCTGCCGCATCAGGCTCTCGCCGACGAGGAAGCTGCCGATGCCGGCGCGCTCGAGGCGCTTGCAGTCCGCATGGGTGAAGATGCCGCTTTCGCCCACCAGCAGCCGGTCGTCGGGCACCATGCCGGCCAGCCGCTCGGACGTTTCGAGCGAGGTCTCGAAGGTGCGCAGGTTGCGGTTGTTGATGCCGACCAGCTTCGACGAAAGGCGCAGCGCCCGCTCCATCTCGGCCTCGTCGTGGACCTCCACCAGAACGTCCATGCCGAGCGCGAAGGCCTCGTGCTCCAGCCGCGCGGCCATGTCGTCGGCGAGCGAGGCCATGATGAGCAGGATCGCATCCGCCCCCCAGGCGCGCGCCTGGTAGACCTGATAGGTCTCGAACATGAAGTCCTTGCGCAAGGCGGGCAGGGCGGTCGCCGCGCGCGCCTGGGTCAGGAACTCCGGCGCGCCTTGAAAGGAGGGCGTATCGGTCAGCACCGACAGGCAGGCCGCGCCGCCGCGCTCATAGGCCTCAGCCAGCGACGGCGGGTCGAAATCCTCGCGGATCAGCCCCTTGGAGGGGCTCGCCTTCTTGATCTCGGCGATCAGCGCGAACTTGCCGGCCGCCCGCTTGCGGCGCAGCGCCGCGAGGAAGCCGCGCGGGGCCTCCACGTCGCGGATGCGCGCGCGCAGCTCCGCCACCGGAACGGTCGCCATGGCGGCGGCGATCTCGGCGCGCTTGTAGGTCTCGATCCTCTGGAGAATATCCGCCATCGTCAGCCTCGTGCGTTGGAGACGGCGACAAGCCGTTCGAGCGCCTGCCGCGCATGTCCCTCGTCGATCGACTTCGTCGCCAGCGCCACCCCGTCGCGCAGCGTGCGCGCCCGGCCGGCGACGATGAGTGCGGCAGCCGCGTTGAGCGCGGCGATGTCGCGATAGGCGCCGTGCTCGCCCTCCAGCAGCGCGCGGAGCGCCGCGGCATTGTGCGCAGCGTCGCCGCCGACGAGGTCGGCGGGCCTTGCGCGCTTCAGGCCGGCCTCTTCGGGCGTCACCTCGAAGGTCCTTATCTCGCCGTCCGCCAGCGCGGCCACCTTGGTGATGCCGGTCGTCGTGAGCTCGTCGAGCCCGGAGCCGTGCACGACCCAGACGGCCTCCGCGCCGAGCCCCTTCAGCACATGGGCCAGCGGCTCGACCCATTCGGGGGCGAAGACGCCGACGAGTTGCCGCGTCACGCCGGCCGGATTGGAGAGCGGGCCGAGCAGGTTGAAGATGGTGCGCGTGCCGAGCTCGACGCGCGTCGGGCCGACATGGCGCATGGCGGAGTGATGCGCCGGCGCGAACATGAAGCCGACTCCCGCCTCGCCGATGCACTCGGCGATGCGATCTGGCCCGATCTCGATGTTGACGCCGAGGGCGGCGAGCGCGTCGGCGGCGCCGGAGCGGGAGGACAGCGCCCGGTTGCCGTGCTTGGCGACCGGCACGCCGGTGCCCGCGACGATGAAGGCCGCGGCGGTGGAGACGTTGTAGGAGCCCGAGGAGTCGCCGCCGGTGCCGACGATGTCGACGGCATCGGCAGGCGCGTGCACCGGCAGCATCTTGGCGCGCATGGTGGCGACCGCGCCGGAGATTTCCTCGACCGTCTCGCCGCGCACCCTCAGCGCCATCAGGAAGCCGCCGATCTGGCTGGGCGTGGCCTCGCCCGACATGACGATGTCGAAGGCTTCCCGCGCTTCCTCGAAGTCGAGCGCCTTGCCTGCCGCGACCTTTGCGATATGCGCCTTGAAGTCGCTCATCGTCGTCCCGTCAGAAGCTCAATGCCTGCGCCATCGCGTTGCGATTGACGCTCACGCCGTACTGTCCCCGCAGCTTGGCGACCATCTGGTCGAGCAGGTCGTCGGCGAGCCCGCTCGACAGGCTGTCGGCGGTCTGCTGCGGCACCGAGGCGGCGTCCGTGTCGAGCGGCTCGATCACTTCGGTGACCTTGAAGACGATCTGCGCATTGCCGTCGGCGCCGGGGGTCACGCCGGTCTTGTCCTTCAGCACGCCGAACACGGCGGCCACGCCGGCGCGGTCGAAATCGGAATCGTTGCCGTCGCGCTTGAGGCCGCGCTTGGTCTGGACCTCCAGGTTCCTCGCGGCGGCCACTTCGGCGAAGGGCGTGCCGGCGTCGAGCTGCTTGCGCATGTCCTCGGCGAGGGCGGCGAGCTTGTTGCGCGCCTCCTGATCGGTCCAGTCGGCCACGACGCGGTCGCGCACCTCGTCCAGCTTGCGGTCGCGGGCCGGCGTGGTTTCCAGCACCTCGTAGAAGAGGAAGCCGACGGCGCCGAGGTTGATCGCCGGGTTCTCGACGTTCACGTCCGATTCGAACGCGCCCTGCAGGAGCTCCTGCTTCTCCGGCAGGTCCACCTCGCTGCCGTCGGGGGCGCGGCCCTGCTTGTCGACCGAGTCGATGGTGACGACGTGCAGGTTGAAGCGCTTCGCCGCTTCGGCCATGGTCTCGCCGCCGGCGCGGGCATCCTCGTAATTGGTGTGCACGTCGGAAATGGCGCGGGTCGCGTCGTCCAGCGCGAGGTCGCGGCGGATCTCCGCGCTGACTTCGCCCAGCGGGCGGACCACCTCCGGCGTCACCTGCGTCACGCGCAGCAGGAGGTGGCCGAAGCTGCCGCGCACCACGCCGCTCGTCTGGCCCTGCTGCAGGGCGAATGCCGCCTCGGCGATGGCCGGGTCGGCGACCTGGTCGCGGCTGAAGGTGCCGAGCTGTACGTCGGCCATGGTCTTGCCCTCGGCCGCCACCACCTCCTCGAAGGACGCGCCTTCGCGCAGGCGCGCGGCCGCGGCGTTGGCGGCCGCCTCGTCGGCGAAGACGACCTGCTCGATGGTGCGCTTCTCGGCTTGCGTGAAGCGCGCCTTGGTACGCTCGTACTCGGCCGCGATCATCTCGTCGGTGACAGCCTTCTCGTCGGCGATGTCGGAGGGCTCGAGCTTCACATAGGCGATCTTGCGATATTCCGGCGCGGCGTAGCGGGTCTTGTTGGCCTCGAAATATTCGTTCAGCTGCGCGTCGGTCGGGGCGGCGACGGGTTCCACGGCGGCGCGCGGCAGGGTGACGAACTCGACCGTGCGGTCCTCGCCGCGATAGAGCGCCATGGCCTTCAGGAAGGTCTGCGGGATCCTGATGTCGTCGGAGACCGCCTCGACGATCTGCTGGCGGACCGCCACCTGCTCGCGGTTGCGCAGATATTCCTCCGGGGTCATGCCGACCTGGCGCAGCACGAATTCGAACTGCTGCCGGTCGAAGCGGCCGCTCGCGCCGCGGAAGGCGGGGTCCTCGGCCGTCAGGAGCGCGATGCGGTCGCGCGACAGGCCGAGACCCATCTGGCTCGCCTGCTCGTCCAGCACGGCGCCGGCGATGAGCTGGGCAAGCACCTGATCGTCGATGCCGAAGGCCTGCGCCTGTTCGCGCGTGAGGCGGGTGCCGAACTGCTGCGACATCACGGAGATCTGCCGGTCGTAGGCGAGGCGGTATTCCATCGCCGAGACCTTGGTGCTCCCCGCCGTCACGACGCTGCTGCCGACGCCCGTGAAGATGGTTCCCGAGATGCCCCAGACCGCGAAGCTCACCACCAGCAAGGCGAGGAGCAGCTTGGCGACCCAGGTTCCGGAAGCCTTTCGCAGTGAATCGAGCATTGGTCAGTCCCGCCTGTCGTGACGCGTCAATCTTGTCCAGCAATTCCGGACAATGAGGGCAATAGCGTCCTTCCCGGCCAGTGTCGATTGCTTTGTCACCGGTTTTTGGTACTCACGAGCCGGCATACAAACCCGGAAGGAAAAGCTGGCATGACACCCGGAATTCGTCCGCTCGTCGCGGGAAACTGGAAGATGAACGGAACGAGCGCGGCGCTCGACGAATTGCGGGCGATCGGCAAGGGCTTCATGGGCGGGCTCGATGCCGAAGCCGCCGCCGCGCTTTGCGTGCCGGCGACCCTGCTTGCGAAGGCATCCGAAATCCTCGCCGCGACGCCGGTGCGCACCGGCGGCCAGGACTGCCACGCCAGGGAAAGCGGCGCGCATACCGGCGACATCTCCGCCGAAATGCTCAAGGATGCGGGCGCGGCCTATGTCATCGTCGGCCATTCCGAGCGGCGCACCGACCATGGCGAGACGGACGCCGTCGTCGCGGCGAAGGCCTCGGCCGCATGGCGCGCGGGCCTCGTCGCCATCATCTGCGTCGGCGAGACGCTGGCCGAGCGCGAGGCCGGCAGGACGCTGGACGTGCTGTCGCGGCAGATCTCCGGCTCCGTTCCCGACACCGCGACGGCGGTCAACACGGTCGTCGCCTACGAGCCGGTCTGGGCGATCGGCAGCGGCCTGACGCCCACGGCGGCCGACGTGGCCGAGGCGCATGCGCGCATCCGCGCCGAGCTGGCGGCGAAGATCGGCGGCGAGGCGGGCGGGATGCGGCTGCTCTACGGCGGGTCGGTGAAGCCGTCCAACGCCGCCGAACTGATGGGCGTCGCCAATGTCGACGGCGCGCTGGTCGGCGGCGCCAGCCTGAAGGCGGCGGATTTCCTCGGCATCGCCGAAGCATATCGCGCGCTCTGAGCCACCCCTTGCACAGGCCGGTGCGCATTCCAATATGCGGTGCCGGCCCACAGGGCTTGGAAATACCGTCATTTGGGTATAACTGGCCCGACATTTTCCGCGCGGCATCGCCCGCTTATCCGCGATTTGGACCGAACTCATGCAAACCCTTCTCATCGTCATCCATCTGATGATCGTGATCGCGCTTGTCGGCGTGGTCCTGCTCCAGCGTTCGGAAGGCGGTGGCCTCGGGATTGGCGGCGGCTCCGGCTTCATGACCGCGCGCGGCGCCGCCAATGCGCTGACCCGCACCACGGCCATCCTCGCGGCGGCCTTCTTCGTCACCTCGCTCACCCTGTCCATCGTGGCGCGCTACGGCGAGAGCCCGATCGACATTCTCGACCGTCTGCCGTCCGACGCGGGCGGTGCGGGTGCCGGCGGTGGCGGCATCCTCGACCAGATCGGCGGCAGCCCCGCGCCGTCGCAGCCGGCACCGCCTTCCAGCGAGACGCAGCCGACCCCGCCCTCCAGCGAGACGCCCGCGGCGCCGCAGCCGGCCACCCCGCCTTCGGGCGCCGCGCCCGCTCCCGTCGCGCCGCCGACCGGCGAGTCGCAGCCCGCGACGCCGCCCGCCTCGGAGCCGGTCACGCCGCCCGCGGCCACCCAGCCGGTCACGCCGCCTGAAGGCGCGGCCCCGGCGCAGCCAGCGCCCGCGCAATAAGGGCATCCGTTGCAGCCGCGCGTTGTGCGGCTGCAACACCTTCGCGGTTTTCGTTTCCGCTCACGCAAATTTGGTCGCCCACGCGCCCCGGCCCGATTGAGGCGGCGGGGCGACCTGCGTTATCTGCTCGGCATCGGTCGACGTGCCCGCCAACGCCAGCGCGTCGCCGCTCCTAGAAATCGCATCAGGACAACACCAAATGTTCGCTCGCTTGCTCGCAATCGCCGGCCTTGCGGTGGCTCTCGCATTGCCGTTCACCGCGCCTTCGCTGGCGCAGAAGAAGAAGGAAGAAACGGTCGCGGTATCGGTCGTCGGCAACAAGGGTGAGTTGCGCAGCGAGGAGGAGAGGCCGACCGGCTTCCTTGGTCTCTTCCGCACCAAGCCGAACCTGCTGCCCGAGACCCAGGCGCTCGACGGCGCGATGCGCAACAAGGCAGTGCGCAAGCAGTTCGCGGTCAAGGACGCGTTCCAGCCGCAGTCGGTGCCGTTCTCGGGCTATGAGAAGGGCACGATCGTGGTCGATACGGCCAGCAAGTTCCTCTACCTGGTGGAGAACAACCGTACGGCCCGCCGCTATGCGATCGCGGTCGGCCGCGAGGGGCTCGAATTCAAGGGCACGGCGGTGATCGGCGACAAGCAGGAATGGCCGCGCTGGTTCCCCACCAAGGCCATGCAGGAGCGCGAGCCGAAGAAGTACGGGCGCTACAAGGACGGCATGGACGGCGGCGGCGAGAACCCGCTCGGCGCGCGCGCGATCTACCTCTACCAAGGCAAGCGCGACACGCATGTGCGCATTCACGGCACCACCCAGCCGCAGACCATCGGCAGCGCCTCCTCGAACGGCTGCTTCCGCATGATCAACGAGCACGTGATCGACCTCTACAACCGCGTGCGCAAGGGAACGCAGGTCGTCGTCCTCTGACCGTTCCCGCTGCCTGGAACAAGGGCCACCGCGCGCAAGCCGGCGGCCTTTTTCATATCAGTTGCAGGCCCTTGAGGCTGGCATGGCCCTGGCGGCCGATGATGATGTGGTCGTGGATGACGATGCCGAGTGGGCGGGCCGTCTCGGCGATCGTGCGTGTCATGTCGATGTCGGCCTGCGACGGGGCAGGGTCGCCGGACGGATGGTTGTGAACGAGGATGAGCGCGCTGGCCGACAGTTCAAGCGCGCGGCGCATCACCTCGCGCGGGTAGACGGGCGTGTGGTCGACCGTGCCGGTCTGCTGGACCTCGTCGGCGATCAGCCGGTTCTTCTTGTCGAGGAACAGGATTCGGAACTGCTCGCGCGGCTCGAACGCCATCGCCGCCCGGCAATATTCCAGCACCTGCGCCCACGAGCCGAGCACGGTGCGGCCCGATATGGCGCCCTTGGCCATGCGCTGGCCGGCGGCGGCGACGATCTTGAGGTCGCGCGCCACGCTCTCGCCGACGCCCGGCACCTCCCGCAGCAGATGCTCCGGCGCGCCCAGCACTTCGGCAAAGGAGCCGAAGCGCGCGATCAGCGCCTTCGCGGTTTCCTTGGTGTCGGCGCGCGGGATCGACCTGAAGAGCAGCAGCTCCAGCAGTTCATAGTCGGCGAAGGCATCGGCGCCGTTTTCGCGGAAGCGGTCGCGCAGGCGGTCGCGGTGGCCGAGATAATGCGGCTTGTCCTGCGTTTTTCGCCCGGCTGCCGGCGTGGAGCGGGGCTCGGGCGCAGCCATCTCCGAGAAGAAGCCCGGTTCGTCCTCGTCCTTGCCCATCCGCCGCTCCCGACCGCCGCAGCGACAGTAGCAGTTGCGCCAACGGTGTCCAGAGCCACGGGCGCGCGGATAGATCGAGGCTGCCGCTCTATCTCTTTGATTTGGCCGCATTTATGCGACGCCAGCGATCCCGCCTGACGGGCTAGGACGGCAGACCCGGACGGTCGAGCCCCGCCTTTGACAGGGTGAAGATCTCGCAGCCGTCCTTTGTGACGCCCACCGTGTGCTCGTACTGCGCCGACAGCGAGCGGTCGCGGGTCACGGCGGTCCAGCCATCGGCCAGCACCTTCACATGCGGGCGGCCGAGATTGATCATCGGCTCGATGGTGAAGATCATTCCTTCGCGCATCTCCACGCCCTCGTTGGGATTGCCGTAGTGGAGAATGTTGGGCGCGTCGTGGAAGAGCAGGCCGACGCCGTGGCCGCAGAAGTCGCGCACCACCGAGCAGCGCTGCGCCTCGGCATGGGCCTGGATTGCCGCGCCGATGGCGCCGGTGCGTGCGCCGGGCTTCACCGCCGCCACGCCCAGCATCAGGCATTCATGCGTCACCTCGAGCAGGCGCTCGGCGGCACGCTTGATCTGGCCGACCGGATACATGCGGCTCGAATCGCCGTGCCAGCCGTCCAGTATGTAGGTCACGTCGATATTGACGATGTCGCCCTCGCGCAGCGGCTTGGCATCGGGAATGCCGTGGCAGACGACATGGTTGATCGAGGTGCAGGACGACTTCGTGTAGCCGCGATAGTTGAGCGTCGCGGGCAGGGCGCCGTGATCCATGCCGTATTCGAAGACGAATCGGTCGATCGCGTCGGTGGTCACGCCCGGAGCGACGATCGCCGCCAGCTCGTCCAGGCAGGCCGAGGTGAGCGCGCATGCCTTGCGCATGCCGGCGAAGGCGTCCTCGTTGTAGAGGCGTATCTGCCCGGTATTGCGCAACGGGGCGGTGGCGGCGTCGAGATAGGTGACCATGGCGTGCTAGCGACCGAAAGAAAATCGAGATACGCAGATTTGGCATTGCTGCGCGCGTGCTTCAACCCTCATGTGCGTCTTTCGGGCCGATCGACGATCCGAATCCCAGATGCCCGGCGATAATATCGACGAACCGGCCGGCCGAGCCGCGCGAGCCGACGCGCTCCGGACCGAGCTCGGCCACCCTGTCGAGATAGGCGCGGTCGTCCAGAACCGCGAGAAGCCGGGCGGCGGCTTCGCCCAGCAGGGCGTCGTCGGCCGGGCCGTCGCCCACCAGCACCGACAGGCCGCCGTGATACCTGTATTGCGCCTCCGCGAAGCGCCATGTGAATTGCGGGCCGCCGCCGGCGAACATGAAGGACGGCTTTCCGAGCGCGAGCGCCTGGTCGGACGCTTGGCCCGCCATGGCGACCACGAGGGTCGCCGCGTGGAGGATGTCGGGAAAGGCGTCCGCATGGACGCCGATCTCGGCGTCGATGCCGTCGGCGGTGAGTTTCAGGAACCTGCCTTCCAGCCGCCAGCCGGCCTGTTCGGCCAGCCGCGGCACGGCCTCCATAACGGATGGCACCAGCGCAGCGCGGAAGGCGAGGCGGCGCGGGTCGCCGGTCTCCGCCAGCCGTTTTGCGACCTCGGCGACGAAGCGCATCTGCAGGAGGAGGTTGCGCTCCGCCTCCGGCACGCGCGAGCCCGGCAGCAGGCCGATGACGGTGTCGCCGGGCGCAAGCGACAGGTCCGCCCCGGACGGCGTGAGGAAATCGACGCTCGGATTGCCGCCATAGGCGATCTTTGGATAGCCCTGCGCGATCAGGCTTCTGGCGGTCAGCTGATCGCGCGTCACCACCGACAGGCAGCGCCGCGAGCGGATGATCCATTGCAGGATCAGATCCGCCTTCAGCGTGCCGGTATAGTTGGCCGACAGCGGTGCGATGAAGGAGATGAAGGGCCGCTTCGACATATAGGCGAAGAACTGGCCGTATTCGTCGCCCGTGGCCAGGACGAGGTCGCAGCTCGCGGCGCGCTTGCGCACGGCGCGCAACTGGCCGAAAGCCGCGCCGAGGAGGCCGGCGCGGATATCGTCGAGCAGCAGGCTGCGGTTCATGTAGGTGAAGCCGCCGGAGACGGGCGTGAATGTCGGCCCCACGATCGGCACGCCGGCATTCTGATAGGCGCGGCCTTCGCCGACGATGGCGACGGCCTCCATCTCGACCGGCAGGCCGGACTGGCGCAGCGCGCGGGCGATATGCGAGGCTTCCGCATCCTCGCCGTGGCCGTTGCTGACGAAAAGGAGCTTCTTCACCGCACCCACCATGTGGCCGGCAGGGCGCGTGCCGATGCGGTCCGCAACCCGATGCGGCGCGCGATCGCGTCGGCGTGACCACCATTGCCTAGCATGAGAATGCGTTTCATCGCTTCGAGACGTTGCCCTGCCATCCGGACACGCGCTGTAGTCGAGCGCTCCGTTCGGCGCAAGCATGGCGTCCGCTTCGCACCGGTCAGCCCGGCGCCTCCAGCGCCTGGCAGGTGGCGACCAGTTCGGCGACGACCTCGTCGAACTTGGGCTCGATGCGGAAGGTGGGCCCGGCCACGGTGACGATGAAGATCGAGCGGTTCCACACGAAGCGGCACGAGAGTGTGGTGGCGCCGGGCACGCTCTCCTCCCGGTTGGCGAACCAGCCGCGCGCCAGTGACGCGTCGATCTCCGCACGCAGCGCATCGAGCGTTTTCAAGGTCTTGTCGGTGAAGGGAACGAAATCGATTCCCCGATAGGCTTTTTCGCGCTCGGCCGGCGTCAGCGTCCCCAGCACGGCCTTGCCGGCAGAGGTGGCGTGGAGCGCGCGCAGGTGTTCGCCCACATGGACCAGGAAGCGCAGCGCGTGCGAAGGCTCGAAGACCAGCAGATAGGTCGCCTGCGCGCCCTGCACGCGCGACAGCGAGACGGATTCGTCGAACTTGTCGCGCAGCGCCCTCAGCTTGATCTCGGCGCGCAGCAGGACGGGATCGTTCTCGGCGATCTTGCCGGCCAGCCGGTGCAGGCGCAGCGTCGGATAGTAGCCGCCGCGCGGCCCCAGCTCGTAGAGATAGCCGCGCTCCTGCAGCGATTGCAGCACGTCGTGGCAGCTCGACACCGGAATATCGAGCAGGCGGGAGATTTCCGACAGCGAGAGCGGCCGCTGGTGCTCGGCGAAGAGCTCGAAGAAATCGAGGGTGCGCTTGACGATCTTGGACATCAGCCGGCCCGCACGGCAAGGGGCTCGAGCTTGTGCAGGCTGGCGACGCGGTCGGGGCGCGGCCCCGGCATGAGCGAGGGCCAGGCGATATGCGCCACCTCCGCCACATAGATCGCGCCGGCGCTGTCCACCCCCACGCCATGCGGGGCGATGAAGCGGCCGGGTTCGTGGCCGGCCATCTCGGTTCCCAGCCGCGCGATGACCTTGCCGTCCAGCCCGACGACGCTGAGGCGCGGGCCCAGATTGGGCGTGTCGCGGTTGATCGGCATGTCGGGACCGCCTTCGCTGACGACGCAGCAGGGGCACGGCGCGTTCGGCAGCATGGCGAGCGCGGTCGGGCGATGGATGCCGTGCCACATCGTCTCGAACCGCCCTTCGCCGTCGAAGACCTGTATGCGATGGTTCTCGCGGTCGGCGACATAGACCCAGCCGTCGGCGTCGCACCATATATTGTGCGGCAGGTTGAACTCCCCCGGCAGGATGCCCGGCTTGCCCCAGCTCTTCAGGTGGCGGCCGGCGGGATCGTATTTGTGGACGCAGGCATTGCCGTAGCCGTCCGACACATAGACGTCGCCGCGCGGGGACAGCGCGGTGTGGGTGCAGCGGCAGAACGGCTTTCCGCTCATATGGCCCGGCGTCTCCCCCGGCACGCCGATCGTCATGAGCAGCTTGCCGTCGCGGCTGAACCTGCGCACCGAATGGTCGCCGGAATCGGTCAGCCAGACGCTGTCGTCAGGCCCGATATGGATGCCGTGGGCATTGGTGAAGATGCCTTCGCCCCATGTGTCGAGGAAATTGCCCTCGCGGTCCATGACGACGATGCGGTGCGGGCCGCGGGCGAATGCGTAGACGCGGTCGGCCGAATCGACGCCCACGCCGGCGACCTCGGTCCAGCCGATGCCGTCAGGCAGATTGCCGAAGCCGTGCCGGACTTCGTAGCGGAAGCTGCCTTCGCCCAATATCGTCACAGGTCAGCCCCGCACTTCTTCGCCGTCGCGAACTCGATTTCCATGCGGCGGAACGATTGTCCGCACGCCGCGACAAGTCAAGCCGGCTCGCGGGTCCGACCGCTCAGGCGATGACCCGCACTGGCTTCCCATCCAGCCATGCTTCGATAGCCGACAGCGTCTCGCCGTAGAAGACCTTGTAATTGTCGCGCGTCACATAGCCGAGATGCGGCGTCATCAGCAGGTTGGGCACGTCGCGCAGCTTGTGGCGCGCGGGCAGGGGCTCGCTGTCGAAGACGTCGAGCGCGGCGCCGGCGATGCGGCCGCCGCGCAGCGCAGCCACAAGCGCATCCTGGTCGATGATCGGCGCGCGCGCGGTGTTCACGATATAGGCATCGCGCTTCATCGCCTTCAGCTCAGGCGCGCCGATCAGGCCGGTGGTGCGTTGCGACAGGCGCAGATGAACGGATATGAAGTCGGAGGAGGCGAAGAGCTCGCTCTTGCCCACCAGCCGTGCACCCCCGGCGCGGGCGGCCTCCTCGGTGAGGTTCTGGCTCCAGGCCAGCACCTCCATGCCGAAGGTACGGCCATACTCGGCGACGCGGCCGCCGAGGCGGCCGAGCCCCACGATGCCGAGCCGCGCGCCGAAGAGATCGCGGCCGACGCCGCGCTGCCAGCCGCCGGCCGACAGGCTGGCATTTTCCGGCACGATGCCGCGGGCGAGCGCGATCATCAGGCCGAAGGCCAGCTCCGCCGTGCCGTAGCCGGAACCATGCGTGCCGCAGACGGTGACGCCGCGCGATTTCGCCGCCTCCATGTCGATGGCGGCATTGCCCATGCCTGTCGTCACCAGCAGCCTGAGCGCGGGAAGCCTCGCCAGCAGGGCGGCATCGAAGGCGGTGCGCTCGCGCATGGCGCAGACCACCTCGAAGGATGCGAGGCGGGCGGCCAGCGCGTCGGCATCGGCGAGCGTGTCCTGGAAGACGGTGACCTCGGCGCGGCCGTCGAGCCGGCGCCAGTCGGCCATGTCGCGGGCAACGCCCTGATAGTCGTCCAGAACGGCGACGCGGATCATGGCCTGACCCTCACCATCGACGGGTCGAGTTCAGCGATGCTCGTCCTGCCGCAGAGCGCCATTGTGTTCTCTATCTCGTCGCGCAGCAGGTTGAGGCAGTGGTCGACCCCGTCCTCGCCGGCGGTCGCCAGCGCGAAGACCGTGAGGCGGCCGAGCTGCACCGCCGACGCGCCGAGCGCCAGCGCCTTGACGATGTCGCTGCCGGAGCGGAAGCCGCCGTCGATCAGCAGCGTGATGCGGTCGCCGACCTCCGACCTGAACTCCGGCAGCACCTCCATCGGGGCGACGGCGTCGGGCAATTGCCTGCCGCCATGGTTGGACAGCACGATGCCGTCATAGCCGGCGGACACCGCGTTCTGCGCCTCGCGCGGGTCCATGAGACCCTTGATGATCAGCGGCCCGTCCCATTCGTCGCGCACCATCTTGAGCAGGTCCCAGCTCAGCGCCTTGGTGAAGCGGTGGCGGCGCAGCTCGGACTGGTTTTGCGCCTTCGGTTCGGACGGGTCCCGTTCCACTTCGAGATAGGGCGAGGGCTGGCCGTGATAGAGCATCTTCATGGCCCAGACCGGGCGCGTCGCGCAGTCCATGAACTTCTTCGGCGTCCATTTGAACGGCATCGTGAAGCCGTTGTGGGAATCACGCATGCGCCGTCCCGGCCGCGCCGCGTCGACGGTTATCTCCAGCGCCGAGAAGCCCTGCGCCTTCGCCTGACCGATCCACTGGCGCGCCAGCTCGCGGTCGGGCGGCGCGTAGAGCTGGAACCAGCTGTTGCCGTGCGACGCCTCCGCCACGTCGCGGGGCGCCACGCTGCCATTGTTGGTCAGCACGAAGCGAATGCCGGCCTTCGCGGCCGCGCGCGCCAGCGCGATCTCGCCGCGCGGCCATGAGGCGGAGGCGAGGCCGGTCGGGCCGATGACCACCGGCATCGACAGGTGCTGGCCGAACAGCGTGGTGGAGAGGTCCACCGTGGTCGTGTCGTGCGGGGCGGACGGCATCAGGCGCACGCGCTCGATGGCGGCGCGGTTTTCGCGCACGCTGCCCTCGTCGCCGGCCCCGCCGTCGATGTAGTCGAACACCATGCGCGGCAGGCGGCGTTGCGCGCTGTCGCGAAAATCCCACGGCGTATGGATGCGGGCGAGGCGGCGCGCGCGAAGCGCCTTGCGCAGCCCGCCGGCCCCGGTGGCGGCGGCGGCCGGTTCGCCGATCGCCTCGGCGGTTGCCTCGCTCATGAATATCCTCCCGTCATTTGCCGCCGGCATTGCCATGCGGCGCTTGCGCATTCTGACGCCTATGTGGAAAATTTCCAGTGGCGCATATTATTTCGCCATCGCGAATTGGCGCGCCGCGGAACAGCACTGCTGCCATTGACCCAAACATGACGGATGGATAAGGTTTACGCAAACATGAAACAATTTACGGTACAGCGAAATATCCACCATGGATGAGCAGGGTTTTCCGGCAGGCCAGCTTGCGGAGCGCGCCACGGGTCCGCTTGCAGGCGTGCGCGTGCTCGACCTGACCACCGTCGTCATGGGGCCTGCCGCCACGCAGATCCTCGGCGATCTCGGCGCCGACGTGATCAAGGTGGAGAGCCCCGGCGGCGATTCCATGCGCTGGGTCGGCCCGGCGCACGATCCGAGCATGGGGCCGCTGTTCCTGCAGGCCAACCGCAACAAGCGTTCCGTGGTACTGGATCTCAAGAGCGAGGAGGGCAAGGCGGCGCTCCTGTCGCTGGTGCCCGATGCCGACGTGCTGGTCTACAATGTCCGCCCGCAGGCCATGACGCGGCTGGGGCTCGGCTATGACGACGTGCGCGCCATCAACCCGTCGATCATCTATGCCGGCGCCGTGGGCTACGGTTCGGACGGGCCGAATACGGGGCAGGCGGTCTATGACGACCTGATCCAGGCGGCGGCCGGCATTGCCGGCCTGTTCGAAGCGATCGACGGTGCGCCGCGCTATGCGCCGGTCAACATCTGCGACCGCACGGTCGGTCTCTACCTCGCCATCTCGCTCGTCAGCGCGCTCTACCATCGCGAGCGCACCGGCGAGGGGCAGGAGATCGAGGTGCCGATGTTCGAGACCATGGCGGCGCATGTGCTGGCCGACCATATGGGCGGGCGCGCCGTCTCGCCGCCGCTCGGGGCCCCCGGCTACAAGCGGCTGATGTCGCGACATCGCGGACCCTATCCGACGAAGGACGGCTATCTCTCCATCGTCGTCTATACCGACAAGCACTGGCGCGCCTTCACCAGGTTCGTCGGCGATCCGACGAAGATGCAGGACGATCCGCGCTTCGCCACGCAGGAGATGCGTACCCGCAACGCCGACGAGGCGGGCAGGTATCTGGCGGCGAAGATGCCGACCCATACGACCGAGGAATGGCTCGCCTTCTGCAAGGAGATCGACGTGCCGGTCGCGCGCGTCAATTCGCTGGAGCAGATTTTCACCGACCCGCACCTGACGGCGGTGAACATGTTCTCCGAGATAGAGCATCCGACCGAGGGCGCGCTCGTCGTGCCGCGCTTCCCGGTTAAATTCTCACGTACGCCCGCCTCGATCCGCCGGCTGGCGCCGACGCTCGGCCAGCACACGGCGGAGGTTTTCGCGGGCAATGACAATATGGCCGGCTGGCGCGAACGCCCCGCCAATGACGAGGGAGGAATGGAATGAATTTCGAGGCCATGGCGACGACCCCGGAGCGGGCGGAAATCCGCGATGCGGTCAAGGCGATCTGCGACCGGTTCGACGACCAGTACTGGCAGGAGCGCGACCGCACCGGCACGTTTCCGAAGGAGTTCACCAAAGCCATTGCGGACGGTGGCTGGCTGGGCATCGCCATGCCGGAGGAGTATGGCGGCGCGGGTCTCGGCGTCACCGAAGCGGCGATCATGATGCAGGTGGTGGGCAATTCGGCCGGCGCCTTCGCCGCCTGTTCGGCCATCCACATCAACATCTTCGGGCCGCACGCCATCGTGGTGCACGGCACGCCGGAGCAGAAGGAACGCTGGCTGGTGCCGCTCATCAAGGGCGAGATCCGCGCCTGCTTCGGCGTGACGGAGCCGGATGCCGGCCTCGACACGACCAAGCTGAAGACGCGCGCGGTGCTCAAGGGCGACAAATATGTCGTCAACGGCCGCAAGATGTGGATTTCCACGGCGCAGATCGCCGACAAGATGCTGCTTCTCGCCCGCACGACGCCGATCGAGGAGTGCAAGAAGCCGACCGACGGCCTCTCCATCTTCTTCACCGACTTCGACCGCGAGAAGATCGAGGCGCGCGAAGTGCACAAGATGGGCCGCGCGGCGGTGGACTCCAACGCGCTCTTCATCGACGGGCTGGAAATCCCGGTCGAGGACCGCATCGGCGAGGAAGGCAGGGGCTTCTACTACCTGCTCGACAGCCTCAATCCCGAGCGCATCCTGAACGCCGCCGAATGCGTCGGCGTCGGCCGGCGCGCGCTCGCCAAGGCGGTGCAATATGCCAAGGACCGTGTCGTCTTCGGCCGGCCGATCGGCAAGAACCAGTCGATCCAGCACCCGCTGGCGGAGAACTGGTCGGAACTGATGGCGGCGGAACTGATGACGCTGCGCGCATCGGAACTGTACGATTCCGGCCAGCCCTGCGGCGCCGAGGCGAACGCCGCGAAATACCTTGCGGGCGACGCCAACTTCAACGCCTGCGACCGCGCCATCCGCACCCATGGCGGCATGGGCTATGCGGCCGAGTTCAACGTCGAGCGCTATTTCCGCGAGGCGGTGGGCATGCGGCTGGCGCCCGTCTCGCGCGAGCTGATCCTGTGCTACATCGCCGAGCGCGTTCTCGGCCTGCCAAAATCCTATTGAGGCGCGGGTGATGGCGGAGCGCATGGTTCGCATCGGCGGTGCGTCGGGCGCGTGGGGCGACAGCCCCAGCGCGATCCCGCAATTGCTGACGGCAGAGGTCGACTACCTCATGATGGACTATCTCGCCGAGGTGACCATGTCGCTTCTGGCGCGGGCCCGCATGAAAGACCCGTCAGCCGGTTATCCGCCAGACTTCATCGCCTACATGAAGGCGAGCCTGAAGGAGATCAGCGCGCGGGAAATCCGCATCGCCACCAATGCCGGCGGCGTGAACCCCGCCGGCTGCGCCGCCGCTCTTGCGGCCGTCGCGGCGGAGCTCGGGGTTTCAGCGAAGATCGCGGCGGTCGAGGGCGACGACGTGATGCCGTTGCTGCCGAAGATGCGCGAGGCGGACGTGCGCGACGCGCATTCGGGCATCAAGCTGCCGGAACGGATGCTCACCGCCAATGCCTATCTCGGCGCGCTGCCGATCAAGGCGGCCTTCGATGCCGGCGCGGATATCGTCATCACCGGGCGCTGCGCCGACAGCGCGCTGGGCCTCGGCATCCTCATGCACGAATATGGCTGGAGCGCCGCAGACCATGACCTGCTCGCGGCGGGCAGCCTCGTCGGGCACATTCTGGAATGCGGGCCGCAGGCGACGGGCGGCATCCACACCGACTGGGAGGACGTGCCCGGCTGGGAGAATATCGGCTACCCCATCGCCGAATGCCGCGCCGACGGCAGCTTCGTGCTCGCCAAGCCGGAGGGCACCGGCGGGCTGATCACGCCAGGCGTCGTGGCCGAGCAGGTGCTCTACGAGGTCGGCGACCCGGCCAATTACATGCTGCCGGACGTGACGGCCGATTTTTCGCAGGTTCGCCTGCGGCAGGAGGGCGCGGACCGCGTCAATGTCTCCGGCGCGCGCGGCAAGCCGCCGTCGCCTTCCTACAAAGTGTCGGCGACGTATCAGGACGGCTATCGCGCCATCGCGACGATCTCGATCGTCGGGCCGGACGCCGCGCGCAAGGCCGAGCGCACGGCGGAGGCGCTGTTGGCGCGTTCGCGTGCACTCTTCGCCGCGCGGGGCCTGCCCGACTTCACCGCCGTTCATGTCGAGGCGCTGGGCGCGGAGGCGAGCTATGCCGGCGGCAGCCGCGCCCGTGCCACGCGCGAGGTGCTGCTGCGGCTCGTGGTGCAGCATCCCGACCGCGCCGCGCTCGACCTGATGTCGAAAGAGGTGGGCTCCATCGGCATCTCCTTCGCGCCCGGCACCACCGGCATCTTCGGTGGCCGGCCGAAGGCGACGCCCGTGGTGCGGCTTTTCACCTTCTTCGTGCCGAAGGCGGACATGCCGGCGCCGCGCGTCGCCATCGGCGATGCCGCGCCTTTCACGGTGGAGATGCCCACCGACGGCGTCATGCCCGAGCCGTCGCGCGCGAAGGGGGAGGTCGCTGCGCCGGATGCCGCCCCGGTGCGCATTCCGTTGCGCCGCATCGCGCTGGCACGCTCCGGCGACAAGGGCGACAGCTCCAACATCGCGATCTTCGCGCGGCGGCCGGAATTCCTGCCGGTCATCCGCCGCGAGGTGACGGTTGAGCGCCTGCTGAAGCATTTCGAGGGCATCGTCACGGGACCGGGCGAGGTGTTCGAGGCGCCGGGCCTCGATGCGCTCAACTTCCTGCTTCAGGGTGCGCTGGGCGGCGGCGGCATGGCCTCGCTGCGCATCGACCCGCAGGGCAAAGCCTTCGGCCAGATGGCGCTGGAGATGGAAGTCGACGTGCCGAAAGCATGGCTCGATCAAGGCCTTGTCAGGCCTCATTGAGAATTTGAATCCGATTGAGGGGGAGCGATGATGGCCGATGAAAAGCCGATCCTGATCGAGCGGCGCGGCGACGCGCTGTGGATCACCATAAACAGGCCCGAGCGGCGCAACGCCATCAACAACGATGTCATCGAGGGCATCGCGGCAGGCATGCGCGAAGCGAACGAGGATGCCTCTATCCGCTGCGTGGTGCTGACCGGCACGGGCGAAAAGGCGTTCTGCGCCGGCGGCGACCTGCAGCAGGGCACATCCGTCTTCGGCGACCAGTTCGACGAGCCGACCACCGATTTCGGCCGGCTGGCGCGCTATGTGCGCACCATGGGCATCCCGATCGTGGCCCGCATCAACGGCGCCTGCGTGGCCGGCGGCACCGGCCTGATGTCGCTGTGCGACCTCGTGGTGGCAGCCGACCATGCGCGCTTCGGCCTGCCGGAGGCCCGCGTCGGCGTGTTTCCGCACCAGGTGCAGGTCTATTTCCGCCAGCTCATCCTGCCGCGCCACGCGGCGGAGCTGATGTTCACCGGCGAATTGATCTCGGCCGAGCGAGCGCACGAGATCGGGCTGATCAACTATGTCGTGCCGGCCGCCGGGCTCGACGCCAAGGTCGAATGGCTCGTCGGCGTGCTCAAGGGCAATTCGCCGGTCGCCATGCGCCGCGGCAAGGCGGCCATCGCCGCCATGCAGGCGATGCATTTCGAGCAGGCACTGGCGTTTGCCGAAAGCCAGATCATGCTCACCGCACAGACCTCCGACGCCCGCGAGGGTCTCGCCTCATTCAACGAGAAGCGCAAGCCGCGTTGGACGGAGGGCTGAGCCTTCGGTGCGTCCTTCGAGGCTCGCTTTCGCTCGCACCTCAGGATGAGGGCCGTAGGGTGGTCGAGCCCGCTACGTCTCGGGCTCAACAAACCACCTCCCTCATCCTGAGGTGCGAGCCCGCAGAAACCTCCCATTTGAAAATGATGTCTTGAAAGGGCGAGCCTCGAAGGACGCACGCCGCCTCACCGCATCAGCGTCGGGAAGAACAGGATGATCGCCGGGAAGATCATCACCGCGAAGATGACGAAAACGTCGGCGATCATGAAATAGGTCACGCCCTTGAACACACCGGTCAGCGTGGTGAGGTTGCCGACCACGCTCTTGATGACGAAGACGTTGAGGCCGAAGGGCGGCGAGAGCTCGCCGATCTCGATCAGCTTGGCCACGACGACGCCGAACCAGATCAGGTCGATGTTCTGCGCATCGACGATCGGCAGGAATATCGGCAAGGTCAGCAGCATGGCGCCGATGCCGTCCATGAAGGTGCCGAGCGCCAGGTAGATCGCCACGATCAGCAGCATGAGCTGCCAGGATTCCAGCTCCCAGCCGATCACCATGCTCGAAATCAGGTCGCCCGTGCCGCTGATCGAGACGAAGCGCGTCAGCATGGTCGCGCCGACGCCGATCAGGAACAGCGCGCCGCAGGTATAGACCGTCTCCGTCAGCGCCTTGAAGGCGATGTCCTTCGTCAGCCGCCGCTGCAATATGGCGATCAGGAAGGAGAGCAGGGCGCCCATCGCGCCGGCCTCGGTGGTGGTGAAGACGCCGCCGAACATGCCGCCGAACACGCCGATGAGCAGCAGCAGCACCGGCCACATCTCGCGCAGATTGGCCCAGATCTCGGAGGATGGCACCTGCTCCATCCGGCGCGGCACCATGTCGGGGCGCAGCCAGCTCGTGATGAGGATGACCAGCGAGTAGCCGACAGTTGTCAGCAGGCCGATGCCGATGCCGCCAAGGAAGAGCTGGATGATCGACACCTGGGCGAAGATGCCGAACAGGATGAGCAGGATGGAAGGCGGGATCAGCGCGCCGATGGTGCCGCCCGAGGCGACGATGCCGCAGGCGAAGTTCTTGTCGTAGCCGGCTTTCAGCATTTCGGGGATGGCGATGCGCCCCATGGCGGCCGAGTTGGCGACGCCCGAGCCGCAGACGGAGGCGAAGATGGTGCAGGCGAAGATGCTCGATATGCCGAGCGCGCCGGGTATGCGCCACAGCAGCGCCTTCGCCAGCTTGAACAGGCTCGTCGTCATGCCCGAATAGAAGCAGATATAGCCCATCAGCAGGAACATGGGCACTGCGCTGAGCGTCCAGCTCGAGACGAACTGGAACGGCGACGACTGGAGCAGGCCCCATGCGGCGCGCGGGCTGATCAGCTGCCAGAGGCCGAGCGTGGAAACACCGATCAGCGCGAGCGCCACCGGTACGCGTAAGGCGAGCACGACCATAAGGATCGTCAGGCCGGTAATGCCGATCGCGGCGTCGCTCATGGACTGGTCCTAGTGAAAATCGGGATTTGCGCCTTCGCCGTGCGGCGCGTCGGGCACGGGGTCCGGATCGCCTTCGAGCGTGCCGCCCAAGGCGAGGTCGATGGTGCGGTGAAGGGTCACCAGCGTCGCCAGCGCCAGCGAGATTGGCACGATGAAATAGGCCGGCCAGACCACGAGCAGATAGGCGGTGGTGTCGAAATAGGTGCCCGACCGCAGCTGCTTCATGGACTCGATCCATGTCCCCCAGGTCAGCGCGGCGTAGACGACGGTGGAGAAGGCCACCGCGAAGATGCGCGACGCGCGCTTCAGCCGCTTGCCGAACATGACGTAGACGGCGTCGAGCGTGATCATCCCGTCGGTCCGCTCCACCATGGCGATCGGAAGGAAGCCGATGGCGAACATGAGGAAATAGGAGACGATCTCGGTCGTGCCCGGTACGCTGCGGCTGAAGAAGCGGAACGAGACGTCGACGGCGACGAGGATCATCGTCGCCATGACGCCGATGCCGCCGATGACCGCACTCGCATAGGCGAGGCGCCGCAGGATCATGCCGATCTGTGTGAACATCTAGTCGACCCGCGATGGAGGCGGAGCCGGAACGCCCGCAAGGACGTTCCGGCCGTGGAGGGGGCTACTTGACGTAGTTCTCGAGGTCGATCTTCGACCAGATCTCCTGGTGCATGAGGTCCGCCATCTTCTCGATGTCGTCATGCTCCTCGGTGACGAGGCCGTTCCATTTCTCGACCAGCGCGGCGAAGCGCTTCACGCGCTCGTCGGCGTCGGCGATCTTGTAGCGGGTGCGCCCGACCTCGGCGACGTCGGCCATGGCCTTTGCCTCGTAGTCGTTGTTGGCCTTTTCGAGATCGGCCGGAAGGTCGACGAACTTGATGCCCATCTCCTTGGCCTTGGCCACCGCCGCGTCGCCGCTCCTGCGCATGGCCGGCTCGAAGGCGGCCAGCGCCTTGCTGGCCGAGCGCAGCGCGTGGGCCCGCTGCTCCGGCGTCAGGTCGAGCCAGGTGTCCTTGTTGAAGGTGAAGCTCGCCGCCGCATGCGTGGTGCCGATCGGCACCGGGATGATGTATTTGATCACCTCGAAGAGGCGGCTCGCGGCGAGGTTGGTCGGCGGCGCGATCGTGCCGTCGAGCAGGCCGGTGGAAAGCGCCTCGAACTCCTCGTTGAAGGAGATCTGCTGCGGCGCCGCGCCCATCGCCTCGGCCCAGCGCACGAAGGGAGCGGCACCGGCGCGCACGCGCAGGCCCTTGAGGTCGGCGACGGAGGCGACCGGCTTCGTCGTGTGGATCCAGTTGGTCGGCGTCGAGCCGGTGCCGAGATAGACGGTGCCCAGCTTGTCGAACTCGGCCAGGCATTCGGCGCAGGTGGCGGTGTATTCGGTCACCGCGCCGGTCATGGCGAGGCCCTTCTTGCCAAGCGGCGCCAGGTCGCCCACGAGGCTGTTCTGCGGGAAGTCGGCCGCATAGTAGGAGGTCAGGATGTTGCCGACGTCGATGACGTTGCTCTGCAGGTTCGACAGCATGGAGCGCAGGTCGGACACTTCGAGGCCGAGCGGCTTGGCCCTGATGTCGAGCTCGGGCTTCGATGCCAGGCTTTCGACGAAGGTCTTGTACATCGGGTCCGACGCCGGATGCGACGGCGGCGCGCCGGCTGCGATGCGCAGCTCGACTGCCTGAGCGCCCGCGACCATCGCCATCAGCGAGGTCGCGAGGGCAAGCACCTTGAAACTCCTGCGAATGTCCATCTGGTCTCCTCCCATGAGACGATTGGTTGTTCCCGCAGGCGGGCGGCGCCCGCCCGAAGCCTATTTCAGCACGGCGATCTTCTTCCTCTCGATCATCGCGAAATCGATCTCGGCGCCGAGGCCGGGACCGGTGGGGGCGTGGATGAGGCCGTTCTTGTCGACGGTTATCTCGTTCACCACGCCGTAGTTCATCGCCTCCAGCGGCAGCAGCAGCTCGTGGAACTGCGTGTTGCGGATCGACATCTCGATATGGAGGTTGGCGAGGTTGGCCAGCGAATTGCCGCCGGTATGGACCTCGTATTTCATCCGGAACGCTTCCGCGAGATGGGCGGTCTTCATCACATTGGTGATGCCGCCCTTGATCAGCACGTCGCCGCGCAGGAAATCCGTCGCCTGGCTCATGATCCACTGCGGATAGGCTTCCAGGCCGGCTTCCGGCCGCTCGGTCGCCATGATCGGGATGTCGAGCTTCTGCTTCAGCTTCTGGTAGTTGTAGATGTCGTGGTCGCCGAGCGGGTCCTCGTACCAGTAGTAGTTCATCTCCTCGATCGCGCGCCCGACGCGCAACGCTTCCTCGAACTGGTAGGAGAAGGTCGAGTCGAGCATCAGCATGTAGTCGTCGCCGACCGCCCTGCGCACCGCCTCGCAGACCTTGATGTCGTCGCGCCAATTCTCCGGCGGATGGATCTTGTAGGCGATGTAGCCCATCTCCTTGTACTTCACCGCCTCGTCGGCATAGTGCTGCGGCGAGGGCAGGTGGTCGGAGCTGACATAGGCCGGTATGCTGGTGCGGTAGCCGCCCAGCAGCTTGTAGATCGGCAGGCCGGCGATCTTGCCGGCGAGGTCCCACAGCGCCACGTCCACCGCGCCGATGGTGCGGATGCTGGAGACGACCTTGCGCTTCCATATCTTCTCATGGAGCAGTTCGCGGTCGAGCGGGTCCTGGCCGACCAGCAGCGGCTTCAGATATTTGACCAGCAGCGCCGCGTCCGACGACGCCGGGGAGAGGCCCTTGCCGAGGAAGGCATGCCCCTCGAGCCCTTCGTCGGTGTGGATCGTCACCAGGCCCTGGTCATGCACGTCGCTCGCGCTGCGCTTAACGCCGTGATAGCCGACGATCGGCATCGTATCCCAGGCGAACAGGGTAACGGTGACGTCAGTGATTTTCATGCTGCTGCATTCCCCCTCCACGACCGGCACATCGCCGCCGTTTTTCGGAAGTGTTGCATGGGCTCCCGCGCCGCCAAAGTCCGCGAAAGACCCGGTAGCTTGTCGGCGCGTGCCAGTTTCCCGATGCTAGCCGGCAAGCCGAAATAGAAATGATTTTACTGTATCCGCCAGCCGGAAGCGGCTAGATTGTCCTGACAATCGCTCGACCATCGGCCGCCGCGTTGCCGGCGCGACGGGATTGGTCTAGCCTGAAAGAAAACATGTTACATAAACCGTGGAGGAGACTATGGCTTATGTCGCAAATGCCGGCTCGCCGGCATGGGACCGTTGGAACGAGGCAACCGGCAAGATAGTCGGGGGCTTCGAGACGCGGCTCGCCGGGCCGGCCTCCTCCTTCAGGGGATCGCTGCAGCGCTTCAGCGTCCTCGGCATCAATTATGCCAGCATCGAGACGAATGCGCGCTCGACCTTCCGCGGCGCGGACCTGGCTGGACGGCCCGAGCGCCACCACTGCCTCGTCTATCAGGCGCGCGGGCGCTCCATGGTCAAGCAGGGCCAGCGCATCGCCATGCTCAATCCGGCCGACATGGTGCTTCTGTCGCCGAACGAGAGCTGCGAATTCGTCAATCGCGGCCTGATCCGGCAATTGTCCTTCAACATACCCGAGCAGATCCTGTTCGACCGCGTCGGCTCGACCGACATCCCGACCACCGTGCCGATCCGCAGCGACTCCGCGCTCGGCTCGCTGGTCGCGACGCTGCTGCTCCAGGTGCACAGCCGCTCGAACGAGCTCTCCGCCTTCGGCACGCGCGCGCTCGACGTCGTCATGGCCTCGCTGGTCAGCCCGCTGCTGCAGGAGGCGCGCGGCGATGCGGGCGAGGATCTCGGCGATGCGTCGGACATGGTGAGCGCGCTGACCGTGACGCGCTTCATCAGCTCGAACCTGCGCAACGCCAACATGTCGCCGCGCTACATCTCGCGGGCGCTCGGCTGCTCGGTGCGGCATGTGCACCGGGCCTTCGAGGGTGCGGGCACGACCGTCTCCGCTTTCATCAAGGAGCAGCGGCTGCTCGCCTCGGCGGAAGAGCTGCGCAGCCAGCGCTGCGCGGAGGACAGCATCACCGAGATCGCGCTGCGCTGGGGCTTTTCCGAGGTCAGCCATTTCAGCCGCAGCTTCCGCAACCAGTTCGGCATGTCGCCGCGCGAATATCGCGAATGCGCCATCGCGCGGGAACGCCTCGCGAGCTGAGCGCTCCAGCGTCTGTCGTCATGAGGAAAAGGCCGCATCCGCGGCCTTTTCCTTTGAGCGTGGTTACATCGCGATCGCGACGGTCTTGAGCTCGGTATAGGCCTCGACGCCCTCGCGGCCGTACTCGCGGCCCCAGCCCGACTGCTTGTAGCCGCCGAAGGGCAAAGCATGGTCGACGCCGCCGCCGTTGATGCGCACCATGCCGGCCTTGATCTTGCGGGCCATCAGATGGCCGACGGTGATGTTCTGCGTCCAGATCGAGGCGTTGAGGCCGTAGATCGTGTCGTTGGCTTCCGCCGCGATCCGGTCGATGTCCTCGAGATCGAACGACATCGCGCACAGCACCGGGCCGAAGATTTCCTCCTGCACGACCCGCATGTCGTTGCGCGTCTCGACCAGCACCGTGGGTTCGACGAAATAGCCCTGGCTGCCATGCTGGCGGCCGCCGGTAATGACGGAGGCGCCGTCGTTCTTGCCGAGGTCGACATAGCCCAGCACCCGGTCCATCTGCTTCTTGGAGACGACCGGCCCGATCTCGGTGTCCGGCGACGTGCCGACGCCGACCTTGAGCTTCTGGGCGCGCTCGGCGATGCCCTCCACGACCTTGTCGAAGATCTCGTGATGCGCATAGAGGCGGGAATTGGCCGCGCAGACCTGGCCGCTGTTGGAGAAGATGCCGCGCGCGGCGCCCTCGATCGCCTTGTCGAGATTGGCGTCCGGGAAGATGATGACCGGCGACTTGCCGCCGAGCTCGAGCATCAGCCGCTTGAAGTTGCCGCCCGAGGCGTTGAGGATGGCGCGACCCACTTCCGTCGAGCCGGTGAAGGAGATCTTGTTGACGTCGGGATGTTCGGCGAGTGCGGCGCCCGCCGTATGGCCGAAGCCGGTGACGATGTTGACGACGCCCTCGGGGAGGCCGGCTTCCTGGATGAGCTGGCCCAGCCGCAGCGCGGTCAGCGGCGTCTGCTCGGCCGGCTTGAGGATCACCACATTGCCGGCGGCGAGCGCCGGCGCCATCTTGTTCACCGCCATGGTCAGCGGGAAGTTCCACGGCACGATGAGGCCGACCACGCCGACCGGCTCGCGCAGGGTGTAGGAGAGCAGGTTGGCCGGGTTGGACGGCGTCATCGTCTCGCCGTTGAGCTTCGTCGCCCAGCCGGCATTGTAGCGCAGGTTCTCCACGCAGGTTCTGAGGTCCATGGTGAGCGCGTTGCGATACGGCTTGCCGTTGTCCAGCGTCTCGATCAGCGCGAACTCTTCGGCCTGCGCCTCCAGCATGTCGGAGAGCTTCCACAGGAGCCGCGCCCTTTCGGAGGGCACCATCTTCGACCACGGGCCGTCCATCGCCTTGCGGGCGGCAGCGACCGCCAGGTCGATGTCGGCCTTCTGGCCGGAAGGGACATGGGCGATGATCTCGCCGGTGGCGGGGTTCTCGACCTCGAAGGTTTCGCCGGACACCGCGTCCGTCCATTTTCCGCCGATCAGCAGCTTCTTGGGCGCACCCATGAAGTCCGCGACGCGCTTTTCCGCTGCGGTGATGTTGCTGACATTCATCGTGTTCGCTCCTCGCTGGCCGCGATATGCGCGGGCCTGTTGTGTCGAACGACCCTATCACCGCTTGCCGCAGCCATTTTGAATCTTGGGGACTGCCCCGATTGACTGCGAGTGTCGCCCGCCGCCATCGGCGCACGCCGCCGCAGACGCGACGACCGCATATGTGTAGCCATCGTGCGAAGCATCAGCGGGGAAACGCCATGTCGGAATATGACTACATCATCGTGGGCGCCGGGTCGGCCGGCTGCGTGCTCGCCAACCGTCTCACCGAGGATGCCGGCGTCACTGTGCTGCTGCTGGAGGCCGGACGCCGCAACGACCATCCGTTCATGAAGGTGCCGCTCGCCTTCACCAAGGTCTCGCGCAGCAGCCCCTATCTCTGGCGCTTCGAAAGCGAGCCCGAGCCGCACATGAACAACCGGCGCATCGAGATCCGCCGCGGGCGAACGCTGGGCGGCTCGTCCTCGGTCAACGGCATGATCGCGCTGCGCGGCCACCCGCTCGACTACGACCTGTGGCGCCAGCAGGGGCTGGACGGCTGGGGCTATGCCGACGTGCTGCCCTACTTCAAGAAGATGGAGACGAGCTGGCGCGGCGAGAGCAAGTATCACGGCGGCGACGGGCCGGTGGGCATCACCCAGACCAACGTGCCGCTGATGCTCTACGACCTGCTGGCGCAATCCACCCGCAATTACGGCCTGCCGGTGAACGAGGACCAGTCGGTCGGCGAGCATGACGGCATCAGCCGCGTCGAGATGTCGGTCGGCAGGGGCGAGCGGCAGAGCACGGCCGCCACCTATCTCAAGGAGGCGATGAACCGGCCGGGCCTGACCGTCGTCACCCACGCGCTGACCACGCGCATCCTCATCGAGAAGGGCAGGGCCGTCGGCATCGAATACCGGCACGACGACAAGCTCAAGACCGCCCGCGCCGCGCGCGAGGTCATCCTGTCCGGCGGCTCCTACAATTCGCCGCAGCTCCTGATGCTGTCCGGCATCGGCCCGGCCGACCATCTGCGCGAGATGGACATCGACGTGGTGCACGACCTGCCGGGCGTCGGCCAGAACCTGTCGGAGCATCCGATCATCCACATGTCCTTCAAGGCGAACACGAAGCGCACCTTCCTGCAGCAGCTGCGCTTCGACCGCGTGGTGATGGGCATGACGCAATGGTATCTGATGCGGTCAGGCCCGTTCTCCACCAATGCCGCGCCGGCCAACATCTTCTTCCGGACGCGCAACACCAATTCCGCGCGCCCCGACATCCAGATGATCTGCTCCTCGGTGGGGTTGGATGCGCAGGTCTGGTTCCCCGGCATGACTGCGCCGCCGGTCCACCGCTTCGCCGTCGGACCGAACCTGCTGCATCCGCTCAGCCGCGGCTGGGTCAAGCTGCGCTCCAAGGACCCGGCCGCCCATCCGCGCATCCTGCTGAATTTCTACGACCAGCAGCAGGACCTCGACTGCATGGTGGACGCGGTCAAGCAGGTGCGCGAGATCTATTTCACCCCGCCGGTGGGCGACCTGATCAGCAGCGAGATCAAGCCCGGCCCCGACGTGAAGACGGATGCCCAGATCGCCGAATGGGTGCGCGACAACACGCAGGTCAACCAGCATCCGCTCGGCACCTGCCGCATGGGCGTGGACGACGCGGCGGTGGTCGATCCGCAATTGCGGGTGCGCGGCATCGATGGCCTGCGCGTCGTCGACGCTTCCGTCATGCCCGACGAGCCGGGCGGCAACACCAACCTGCCGACCATCATGATCGCGGAGAAGACCGCCGACGTGATCCGCGGCCGGCCGGCGCTGGCGCCCATCATTTAGCTGACGGACGCCGCGACATGCTGGTAGGAATGCCTCGGGGAGGACTGCCGGCATGAATGACGGGAAAATGGGCGCGACGGAGCGACTGGCGCGCTTCGCCGTGGAGACAGCCGACGAGGCCTTGCCGAGTTCAGCGCTTGCTGCCGCCCATACCAGCCTGATCGACGGGTTCGGCGTAGCGCTCGCCGGCTTCGACGAGCCGGCCGCGGCGATCGCCCGGACCTACGTGGCGCAATGTGCAGGCGCGCCGGAGGCCGCGGTGATCGGCATGGCGCAGGCGATACCGGCGGCGGCGGCGGCCTTCGCCAACGGCATCGCAGCTCACGCGCACGATTTCGACGACACGCAGATGTCGGCGTCGCCGGATCGCATCTACGGCTTGCTCACGCATCCGACGCCGTCGGCGCTGGCGGCGACCTATGCCGCGGCGCAGCTGGCGGGCGCCGGCGGCCGGCAGATGCTGGCGGCCTTCGCGATCGCGCTCGAGACCTCGTGCAGGCTCTGCGACGCGGTCGACCCGTTCCACTATGTCAGGGGTTTTCACACCACCGGGACGATCGCCGTCTTCGGCGCGACCGCCGGGGCAGGGCGGCTGCTCGGCCTCGATGTGCGGCAGATGCGGCATGCCTTCGGGATCGCCGCGAGCATGAGCGCCGGGCTGCGCACGGCCTTTGGCACGATGACGAAGCCGCTGCATGCCGGGCGCGCGGCGGAGAACGGCATCGTCGCGGCGCGCCTGGCGCTGGCGGGTTTCGACGGCCGCGACGACGTGTTCGAGAACCCGCGCGGTTTCTTCAAGGTGACGGGCGCGAGCTATGACGCCGGCAATGCCGAGCTGCTGGACGATCCGCTGTGGGGATACGGGCGCGCCGGCGACGCGGGTTTTGACGCAAACCGCCTCCTGGACGGGCTCGGCGAGCGCTTCCTGCTGGTGTCGCCGGGCCTGTCGATCAAACCCTATCCGAGCGTTGTCCTCTCCCACCCGTCCATGGATGCGATGCTGGCCCTGGTGACGGAGCACGACGTGCAGCCGGACGAGGTGCAGGAGATCGAGCTGCATGGCGGGCCGAGCGTGCTCAACGTCAAATATCACCGGCCGCAGACCGGCACCGAGGGGAAGTTCAGCGTCGAGTTCTGCCTCGTCTGCATCCTGCTGCTGCGCCGCGCGCTGCTTTCCGACTTCAACGACGATTTCGTGCGCAGCCCGCAGGTGCAGGAGCTGATCGCGCGCGTAAAACCCATCCGCGACGCCGCCATCGAAAGCGCCGGCTTCGCCGGCATCACCAGCCGCATCGTGCTGCGGCTCAGGGACGGGCGGCGCCTCGAGCGCGCCTCCGGCGCCTATCGCGGCAGCCCCGCCAATCCGCTCGACAGCGGCAGCCTGGACGGCAAGTTCCTCGGCTGCGCGGAGACGGTGCTTTCTTCCGCGAGAGCGAAACATGCGCTCGACATGCTCAAGAAGCTTGAAAACATCGCCGATGTCCGCGAAATGTCCGGCCATTTCGTGCGGGACTGACGTCCCGCGAGGCGCAGGCACGACTGGGAGGAACGAATGCAACTTCAGGAAATGATGCGCGACTTCGAGGAGCAGCTCAACCGCGACTCGCGGCGTACAAAGAAGCCCCGCACCACCGGCATCACGATGATCCTGATCATCGACGTGGCCAATCAGGGGCCGTCCTACATCAAGTCCAACCAGGACCTGGTCGACCGGGTGAAGCTCATCGACACGCTCTGGCACAAGGATTTCCGCATCGTCGAGCGCGCCGTGGCCGACTATCGCGACATGAACATCGACGTGGCGCTGGGCGGCACGCAGTTCGAGATCGCCAAGGCGCAGGGCAAGATGCAGCAATATCTCGACATGCTGAAGGCGCTTGGCGTCAACGAGGTGGAGGTGGAGAACCACGCCAGCGGCGCCTCGCTGGCCCAGACCCGCGACGAGATCAAGATGGTCAAGGACCAGGGGTTCAAGGTCGTCAGCGAGCTAGGCAAGAAATGGGCCTGGAAGGACGAGACGCGCAAGAACCGCGATCTCGTTCATGTCGACATGGTGGTCGATCAGGCCATGCAGATGATCGAGGCCGGCGCCGACCACATCTATTGGGAAGGCATGGTCGTGCGCAACCTGATCGGCAGCTACCTCGAAAATGCCGAGGGGCAGGCGCAGTTCCTCGACGTGGTGCGGCAGGTCAATTCGGACCGGATGATCTTCGAGGTATGGGACGCCCGCAAGATGGGCAACTCGCCAATCATCGCCTGGCTGGTGCACAAGCTGGGGCCGAACGTGAACCTCGCCAACATCTACCCGACGCAGATCAAGACCACCGAGTTCATGCGCCACGGCGTGTTCTACGAGATGGACCACCCCTATATGCGCTGGTCGCACAACAAGGACGCGGCCGAGAACTGGTGGGAAATCGCCCCGCCGGACTATGCGGTGGACATGCAGAAGCAGTATCGGCTGAAGGATTAGGGGATGTGCTCGCTCTGGTTCCGGTGCTGACAGCGGTCTGCCTGCAACCGGCGCGATCATCATCAGACATCACAGGTTGAGGTGAGGCCAGAATAAGCAACCTCAAGTTCGTAGCTGCAATCATGGCGGGAGATTTATTCTTGCACTCGGCTTGGGGTGCAAGAAATGACTTATCAACGTAAGCCAGACGAGATAGATCGTCAGCGAGCTCGCGAGGTGGCTGTCAGACGCAAGCATGCGCGCGTCAGTCAACTGGCGCTTGCTGAGCACCTCGAAATATCTGCTCAGCAGCTCAGCAAATATGAACGCGGACTCAATCGCATGTCGATCAGCGTCTATGAACGTGCGATCGAATTCCTGGAGCGGGCGAAGAATTCCGGCGATGGCTTTTCGGAGAGCCAGAGCCCCTTCCGTCACGAAGGAAAACCCGTTCAAGACTTCAAGACGATTCTGGTTGAACTTCGGCGGTGCATTGATCTTTTGCTGGCCCAGCTTTGACTAAGGGCAGGGTGGGCCACCCGCGTGCAGGCAACGGCGCGGACCGCGTGGATAGATTTTCGGGCGGAATGTCGTGCCCATCGCCCTTTTTCCGCCAAGGGAGACGCGATAGGCTTCGCCGATGAGTAATATCCCGCTTCCTCTTTCCGGCTCCTGCCGCTGCGGGCGCGTGGCGATCCGCGTGTCGAAGCCGCCGCTGATCACCAGCGTCTGCCATTGCAGGGCCTGCCAGAAGATGTCGTCGTCGGCCTATTCGCTGACCGCGGTCGTCCCCGCCGACGGCTTTGAGGTCACCAGGGGCGAACCGGTGATCGGCGGCCTGCACGGGCCGGATTCACATCACTGGTTCTGCGGCCATTGCATGACGTGGATGTTCACCCGCGCCGAGGCGATGGACTGGTTCGTCAATGTGCGCCCGACCATGCTGGACGATGCCGGCTGGTTCCGGCCCTACATGGAGACCTATACGAGCACCAGACTGCCTTTCTCGGAAACCGGCGCGCTCGAGAGCTTCGCGGAGTTTCCGGATTTCGATGCGTATGAAGGGCTCATGGCGCGATATGCGAAGTGGGCGGGATAGCGCCGTAATCCCTTCTCCCGCGAGGGGAGAAGGGACGGGGTGGTCTCTACCTCAGCTGCACCCGCTCGTCGCGCCGCAGGTGTCGCATTTCTCGCAGGTGCCGTTGCGCACCATGGTGAAGTTCTGGCACTCCGAGCAGGAATTGCCCGTATAGCCCTGCATCATGGACATCTGGCGGCGTTCGGCGGCGAGCGCCTTGGCGGATGCGGCGTCGGCGGCGGCCTTGTCGGAGAAGAGCGCGGTGGCGACGTTTTCGCCCGCGGCGTCTGAGGAGACGTCGAGCGCGGCCTCGTCTGCCACCTCTTCGGCCAGCTCCCGCGCACGCTCCTCATAGTCGCGCTTGAAGGCCACGGCCTCCTCCTGCAGGCTGGCGACGACCGGCTTGAGGGCCGTGACCGTGGCGCCCGCGGCGATGGCGCGGACCGGCGAGCCGGACGAGGCGACGGGCGCGGCGCGGGCGGCGGAGGGGCCGGAGCCGCCGAAGCCCTTCGGGTCCTGTCCGCCGAGCGAGCCGGCCACGACCTTGAGCGGCGAGGCGCCGCGGGTCAGGCCCTTGGAGAAGGGGATCGCCTTGCCCTCGGTGATGCCCTTGCCGAGCGAGGTGTTGGAGAAATCCGACTGGTCGACATGGGCGAGGTCGTGGCGGCCGAGATAGGAGACCGCCAGCTCGCGGAACACGTAGTCGAGGATCGACGTGGCGTTCTTGATCGCGTCGTTGCCCTGCACCATGCCGGCCGGCTCGAACTTGGTGAAGGTGAAGGCCTCCACATATTCATCGAGCGGCACGCCATATTGCAGGCCGAGCGAGATGGCGATGGCGAAATTGTTCATCATGGCGCGGAAGGCCGCACCTTCCTTGTGCATGTCGATGAAGATCTCGCCCAGCCGCCCGTCGTCGAACTCGCCGGTGCGCAGGTAGACCTTGTGGCCGCCGACGACCGCCTTCTGGGTGTAGCCTTTGCGGCGGTTGGGCAGCTTCTCGCGGTCGCGGTAGAGGCGCTCGATCACGCGCTCGACGATCTTCTCTGTGACGGCCACGGCCTGCGCGGCCGCGGGCGCGGCGAGCAGCGCTTCCACCGCATCGTCCTCGTCCTCCTCGTCGGAGACGAGCGATGCGTTGAGCGGCTGCGACAGCTTGGAGCCGTCGCGATAGAGCGCGTTGGCCTTCAGCGCCAGCTTCCAGGAGAGAAGGTAGGCGTTCTTGCAGTCCTCGACGGTCGCCTCGTTGGGCATGTTGATGGTCTTGGAGATGGCGCCCGAGATGAAGGGCTGGGCGGCGGCCATCATGCGGATGTGGCTTTCGGCCGAGAGCGAGCGCTTGCCGATCTTGCCGCAGGGCGTGGCGCAGTCGAAGACCGGATAGTGCTCGGCCTTGAGGAAGGGCGCGCCCTCAAGCGTCATGGCGCCGCAGACATGGATGTTGGCGGCTTCGATCTCCTTGCGGCCGAAGCCGAGCGCCGGCAGCATCTCGAAGGCGAAATCGTTGAGCTGCTCGTCGGTGAAGCCCAGCGCCTCCTTGCAGAAATCCTCGCCCAGCGTCCACTTGTTGAAGACGAACTTGATGTCGAAGGCCGACTTGAGCGCGGCGTTGATCGCCCCGATCTTCTCGTCGGTGAAACCCTTGGCCTTCAGGCTGGACGGGTTGACGCCCGGCGCCTGGTTGAGGTTGCCGTGGCCGACGGCATAGGCCTCGATCTCGGCGATCTGGCTTTCCGAATAGCCCAGCGTGCGCAGCGCCTCGGGCACGGCGCGGTTGATGATCTTGAAGTAGCCGCCGCCGGCGAGCTTCTTGAACTTCACCAGCGCGAAGTCGGGCTCGATGCCGGTCGTGTCGCAGTCCATGACGAGGCCGATCGTGCCGGTGGGCGCGATCACGGTGGCCTGCGCATTGCGGTAGCCGTGCTTTTCGCCCAGCGCCAGCGCGCGGTCCCATGCGGCCCTGGCGCGGGTGCCGAGCTCGGCCTGCTTGAGGTCGGCATGAATGATCGGCACCGGGTTGACGGCGAGCTTCTCATAGCCGTCGGACTGACCGTGGGCGGCGCGGCGGTGGTTGCGCATGACGCGCAGCATGTGCTCGCGGTTACGCTCGTAGTCGGCGAAGGCGCCGAGCTCGGATGCCATCTCGGCCGAGGTTGCGTAGGCGACGCCGGTCATGATGGCGGTGAGCGCGGCGCAGATGGCGCGGCCCTCGGCCGAATCATAGGGGATGCCCGAGGTCATCAGCAGGCCGCCGATATTGGCGTAGCCGAGGCCGAGCGTGCGGTACTCGTAGGAGAGCTTCGCGATCTCCTTGGACGGGAACTGCGCCATCATGACGGAGATTTCGAGCACCATGGTCCACAGGCGCACGGTGTGCTCGTAGGCGTCGATGTCGAACGTGCCGTCCGCATTGCGATAGGGCAGCAGGTTGATCGAGGCGAGGTTGCAGGCCGTGTCGTCGAGGAACATGTATTCCGAGCACGGATTGGAGCCGCGGATCGGGCCGGCCTCCGGCGCGGTGTGCCAGTCGTTCATGGTGGTGTTGTAGTGCAGGCCCGGATCGGCGGACGCCCAGGCGGCATAGCCGATCTTCTCCCACAGGTCGCGGGCCTTCAGCGTCTTCATCACCTTGCCGTCCTTGCGGGCGGTGAGGTTCCAGTCGCCGTCGTTCTCGACCGCGCGCAGGAAGTCGTCCTTCAGCGAGACGGAATTGTTGGAGTTCTGGCCCGAGACGGTGAGGTAGGCCTCCGAATCCCAGTCGGTGTCGTAGGTCTTGAACTCGATCGAGGTGTAGCCCTGCCGCGCGAACTGGATGACGCGCTGGATGTAGTTCTCCGGCACGCCGTTCTTCTTGGCGGCCTTGATCTCGCGCTTGAGCGCCGGGTTCACGGCCGGGTCGAAGCAGTCGTCGCCGTCGCCCTCGCAGTTGATGCAGGCCTTCATGACGGCGGTCATGTGATTGCGCACGATCTTGGAGCCGGTGACGAGCGAGGCGACCTTCTGCTCCTCCGTCACCTTCCAGTCGATGAAGGCTTCGATGTCGGGATGGTCGGCATCGACGATGACCATCTTGGCCGCCCGGCGCGTGGTGCCGCCCGACTTGATCGCGCCGGCGGCGCGGTCGCCGATCTTGAGGAAGCTCATCAGGCCGGACGAGCGGCCGCCGCCGGACAGCTTCTCGCCTTCGCCGCGCAGCATGGAGAAGTTGGAGCCCGTGCCGGAGCCGTATTTGAACAGGCGCGCCTCGCGCACCCACAGGTCCATGATGCCGCCCTCGTTGACGAGATCGTCGCCGACCGACTGGATGAAGCAGGCATGCGGCTGCGGGTGCTCGTAGGCCGACTTGGAGCGGGTCAGCTTGCCGGTGAAGGGATCGACGTAATAGTGGCCCTGGCCGGGGCCGTCGATGCCGTAGGCCCAGTGCAGGCCGGTGTTGAACCATTGCGGCGAGTTGGGCGCCACGCGCTGGGTGGCGAGCATGTAGGCGAGCTCGTCGCGATAGGCGAGCGCGTCGTCCTCGGAGGCGAAATAGCCGCCCTTCCAGCCCCAGTAGGTCCAGGTGCCGGCAAGACGGTCGAAGACCTGGCGGGCGTCGCTCTCGGAGCCGGTGCGCTCATCCTCCGGCAGGGCCGAAAGTGCTGCCTCGTCGGGCACGGAACGCCACAGGAAGGAGGGAACGTCGTTCTCCTCGACCTTCTTCAGGCGCGCGGGCACGCCGGCCTTGCGGAAATATTTCTGGGCGAGGACGTCGGTCGCGACCTGGCTGAACTGTGCCGGCACGTCGATGTCGGCGGCGCGGAACACGACGGAGCCGTCCGGGTTCTTGATCTCCGACGTTGCCTTGCGGAATTCGATCTCCGCATAGGCCGACTGGCCAGGCTTGGTGAAGCGACGTTCGATGCGCATCCTGATTGTCCTTGGTCTCTATATATAGCGTCTGTCCACAGGATTGCCGCATACAATCCGGATCAGCCGCCAGTCCCCGATTCCGGTGCCGCCCGGCCATGCCGCGGCGACACATCCCACTCACCTTCCGCCACCGTCCTGCTGCCGCTTTTCGCGATCAAGGCGGGCGGAGGAACATCCGTTCCCGTCAATGCAGCTGCTGCATTCCTGACAGGAGCGTATCGCTATATCTAGTTTCGACTGTCGCCGTAAACGCTAAATATAGCGTTAACAGCAGGTTTTTTCCAGAGGCGAACATGTCGCGAGCCGGAAAAGAACGCACGCAAAACGCCCCTCGGCGCGCAGCCTTCGAGACCGGCAACGCCTGTACGGACGCATGAAAACGCTGATTTGAGCCGGATTGAGAACCCGCCCGACTGCGCACGTCACGAGCGCGCATGGCCCATCAAAATCGACTCGCCCCAGCCCGTCAAGGATTCGTTTGTGCGGCTTTTACGACCCCAACATCTTGTGGGGTTCGCATGTGAATAACGGGGATGGGCAGGGGCCTACCAGATGAGGCCGATGGCGTAGAAGACGGCGATCGCCAGAAGGGCGGATGCCGGCACGGTGGTGACCCAGGCCGCCACGATGGTGCGCACATGCGCCCGCCGCACGAGATTGCGGCGTATGACCTCGTCGCGGCTCGCCGGCACGGCCGATTCACCATTGTCGTCGGCCTCGTCGTCCGGCACGGCCGGCAGCCAGCCATTCCGTTCCCGCTCGGCGCGCAGCAGTTCTGCCTTGCGGCCCATATAGGCGCGCCGGCGGCGCGAATTTGCCGTGTACCACTCGCGGAAGAAGCCGACCCCGAAGACCGCCCCGACGGCGATGTGGGTGGAGCTGACCGGCATGCCCAGCGCCGAAGCGATGATGACGGTGAGCGCCGCCGACAGCGCCACGCAGAAGGCGCGCATCGGATTGAGCTTGGTGATCTGCTCGCCGACCATCTTGATGAGCTTGGGGCCGAACAGGAGCAGGCCGAGCGAGATGCCGAAGGCGCCGATGAGCATCACCCACAGCGGGATGCCGACGGCCGCCTCCACATCCGATTCGCGCACGGCCGAGACGATTGCGGCCAGCGGCCCGACGGCATTGGCGACGTCGTTGGCGCCGTGGGCGAAGGAAAGCAATGCGGCCGAGATGACCAGGGGCAGGCGGAAGAGGCTGCGCAGCGACTGGTTGCGGTTCTCCATGCCGCTCGACTGGGCCAGCACGTAGCGGTGGGCGAGGAACCAGCACAGGACGAAGGATATGGCCGCCAGCGACGCCACGGCCTGCGTCGAGAGATGCAGCACATGCGATAGGCCCTTGGTGGCCAGATAGGCGCTGAAGGAACCGGCCATGATGGCGATGAGCAGGGGCACCCAGCGCCGCGCCGCGGCGATCTTGTCTTCCTGGTAGATGATGGCGGACTTGATGAAGAAGAGGAAAAGCGCCGCCACGCCGGCGCCGGCGATCGGCGAAACGATCCAGCTCGCGACGATGGCGCCCATCACCGACCAGTCGACGGCGCCGAAGCCGGCCGCCGCAATACCCGCGCCGAGCACGCCGCCGACGACAGCGTGGGTCGTGGAGACGGGCGCGCCGATCCACGTGGCGAGATTGACCCACAGGGCCGACGACACCAGCGCGCCCAGCATGGCGCGCACGAAGATGCGCGGATCGTCGAAGGTCTCGGGCGCGACGATGCCGCGCGATATGGTCTCGACCACGTCGCCGCCGGCAAGCAGCGCGCCGGCGGTCTCGAAGATCGCGGCAATGACGAGGGCGCTGGCAAGGGTGAGGGCTCTCGCGCCGACCGCGGCGCTGACATTGTTGGCGACGTCGTTGGCGCCGATGTTGAGCGCCATGTAGCCGCCGATCGCGGCGGCGGCGATGATGATCACGCCGCCCGGCTCGCCATAGAAATAGATGCTCGCCAGCACCGCCGTTACGGCGAGGAAGAGCAGCGACAGCCCCGGCCCGACCAGCCGGCGCGACAGGGCGACGGTCGCTTCCTCGACCTGGATGAACTTGTCGAGATCCTTGTCGAGCGTTTCCTTGCGCGTCTGGTCCGTCGTGACTGCCATCATCATTCCAGCGATCTGCCCGCGCGCCGGAGTGAGCGCGGATGTTCGATGGACGCCTAGACGGTCAAGGCAGCCGGCTCAACAAACAAGTTTGCCTGCTATGGATCAGGCAGCGATTTTACGTGGATTAGCGCCGAAACGGCCGATGATCTCGGCCAGGTCGGGCTCGGCGACGAGCCGGGCGGCGTCGATGGCGCGGAACCACTGGCGCCGGCGCTTCTTCATCTCGGGCCAGGCGTCGGCGACGGCGTCGACCTCGAGCGGGAAGACGGGGACCTCGCAGCGCCACTCCATGCCCGACCGTAGCACCTTGCCGTAGTAGAAGCGGCCGATGGCGCTGCGCGAGATGCCGCCGGAGAGGCCGGCCTCCTCGAACGCCTCGCGGGCGGCCGCCTCGTGAAGATACTCGTTCTTCTCGGGCCAGCCCTTGGGCAGCACCCAGCGGCCGGTGCCGCGACTGGTGACCAGCATCACCTCGACCCCGTCGACGCCGAGCCGCCAGGGCAGGGCGGCCACCTGCAGGCGGCACGGCGTGCCACCGAACAAGGTCCGAATCCGCTCCAGGAGCTGTTTGCGCGTCGTGTAGGAGATCAAGAGTGACGGGTCCCTTTGTTTGCCAGCTTACCAAAGCTATGGTTAAGAAACTGATAATTCAAGCATATATTGCCCATATACCACAAATTCACGCCCGCCTTTTCAGGCCGGCGCAAGCTTCATGGCCAAACGTGAAATGCCGGGGCCCGTGCGTGACGGACCGATCCCGGCGGTCAGCCGTGATCGTTTTCCGCGATGGGCTTCTGGTAGGCGAATCCCATGTCCCAGGGGAAATAGATCCACGTATCCTGTGACACTTCGGTGACGAAGGTGTCGATCATGGGGCGACCCTTGGGTTTCGCATACATTGCGGCGAAATGCGCCTTCGGCATCATGGCGCGGACGATCGCCGCGGTCTTGCCGGTGTCGGTCAGGTCGTCGATGATGAGGACGCCTTCGCCATCGTTTTCAAGCAGTTCCGGGGAGACTTCCTTGAGGACCTTGAGCTCGCCCTGGTCGGTATAGTCGTGATAGGAGGCGATGCAGACCGTCTCGATGAGCCGGATGCCGAGCTCGCGCGAGATCACCGCCGCCGGCACCAGGCCGCCGCGCGTGATGCACACGATCGCCCGCCATTTTCCGTTCACGCCGGCAAGGCGCCAGGCGAGCGCGCGGGCGTCGCGGTGGAACTGGTCCCATGTGACGGGAAAGGCCTTTTCGGGAAGCGACATGCCGGGTGCACTCCGCAAGTTGCGCCCGCCGATGCGGGACGAGGGAATGCACCCGGGATTAACGCCAAAGGCGGCGCTGTTGCAAGGGGCGCGACGGCGGAGCCGCCGCCGGCCGCGTCAGCGCGACATCAGCGTCGCGACCGGCATCGAGCGCAGCAGGGTGCGCGTGGTGCCGCCGAAGAAGAACTGCTTCAGCCAGGACTGGCTGTATGCGCCCATGACCAGCAGGCCGACGCCGTTCTCCGCCACATGGTTCTCGATGACGTTGCCGGCGTCGATGCCGGCGGATTCGACCGGCGAGAGCGTGACCTTTGCGCCATGGCGGGCGAGCGCCTCGGCGATGTCGGCGCCGGAGACGGCGCCGTCCTGCGAGGCGTCCGTGCGCGGGTCCACGCACAGGATCTCGGTGGACTTCGCCTTGACGATGAAGGGAAGCGCGTCGAAGGCCGCGCGGGCGGCTTCCGGCGTACCGTTCCAGGCGACGAGAATGCGTTCGAAGGCGGTGTCGACGGCCATCGCATAGGGGACGAAGAGGACCGGCCGGCCCGATTCGAACAGCAGCGCCTCATTGTCGGGCGAGCGCGCATAGGTCTCGTCGGGGTCGGACTGCTGGACGACGACGAGGTCGGCCGCATGGGCGACCTGCAGCGCCGACAGGGCGCTGTCGCCGGTGAGGCTCTGCATGGAGCGCCACTCGACCGACAGGCCTTCACGGCCGCTGCGCGCCTCGAAATGTTCCTTCATGGCGGCGGCGCGCTTGTCGGCGTCGTCGGCGCTCGACTGGATGAACTCGACGTCGGGGAAGCCGAGCGGGGTGGCGAGCGGAACCGGGAGCGCCTCGGCATGCACGCCGATGAGATGGGCGGAGAAGCGCCGCGCCAGCGGCAGGGCGGCATCGAGAACGCGGTCGCTGTCTCTTTCGCCGTGCAGCACGGCGAGGATGGTCTTGTAGTCCATTTGCACACCTCCAGGGCGGCGCAAGCCGCAATCGTTTGCCTCGGTCAATCTGCACATGCCCCGCGGCGCCGCGTTGATCGACATCAATCACCCGCGGGCGGGCAGGCTCCGGTGAAGCGGCGACACTATACGACCTTGCACCAGAGGCTGCACGAATTGTGTGACATGAATGATGTCGCCCGTCGGGGCATCATGTCGGCTGGGGCGCGAGCTCGGCCACCATCGCCTCGACCGCGGCGGCTGCCGCTTCCAGCATCCGGGGGTCGCGGGCGCGCACCACCAGCTCGGTCCAGAAGGAGCCGTCGCTGAACTTCGGATAGGAGCCGATGATGGTTTCTGGAAAGGCCTTCTGGATATCGGCGAGCGGCCCGCCGATGACGCCTTCGCCGAGCGGGCAGTGGACGGTGGCGGACAGAAGCTTGGTGCCGGTGCGCAGCGTCGGCACGACATTGTCGAGCATGGCCTGGAAGATCGACGGGACGCCGGCCATGACATGGACATTGCCGATGCGGAAGCCCGGCGCCAGCGACACCGGATTGTCGATGTGCTCGGCGCCGACCGGCATGCGCGCCATGCGCATGCGCGCCTCGGTATAGGGCAGGCCCCGCGCCGCATAGGTGTCGGCGAGCATCTTGTAGGCCCGCTGGTCGTAGTCGCAGGGCACGCCGAAGGCCGCCGCGATCGAATCGGCGGTGATGTCGTCATGGGTGGGGCCGATGCCGCCGGTGGTGAAGACATAGGTGTAGCGCGCGCGCAGGGCATTCACCGCCTCGACGATGGCATCCTCGGTGTCGCCGACGATGCGGACCTCGGCGAGGTCGATGCCGATCGCGGTCATCACGTCGGCGAGGTGGCCGATATTCTTGTCCTTGGTGCGGCCGGAGAGAATCTCGTCACCGATGACGATCATGGCTGCGGTGACGATCTCGGACATTTTGCGGAACCCAGCTGGCGACGGTGACGATGTGATAGACCCGCCGGCCGGGACGCGCAATCACGCGCCAGCAGGCGGCGTCCGTCGGGTGAACGGTGCGTCGCCGGAACGGGCGATTGCCGGGCGGCGGCAGGGCGATAAATAGATGCCATCGACACGGATGAAGGAAAATGACGATGGCGAAGATTCTGGTGCTCTATTATTCGAGCTGGGGCCACATGGAGCAGATGGCGAATGCGGCCGCCGAGGGCGCGCGGCAGGCGGGTGCCGACGTGATCGTCAAGCGCGTGCCGGAGCTGGTGCCCGAGAGCGTGGCCAAGGCCGCCTATTACAAGCTGGACCAGGACGCGCCGATCGCCGACCCGCTCGAGCTGGCCGACTATGACGGCATCATCTTCGGCGTGCCGACGCGCTTCGGCAACATGTCGGCGCAGATGAAGAACTTCCTCGACCAGACGGGGCCGCTCTGGGCCAAGGGCGCGCTGGTCAACAAGGTCGGCTCGGTCATGGCCTCGACCGCGACCCAGCACGGCGGCCAGGAGACGACCATCATCACAACGCAGATCGTGCTGCAGCATCACGGCATGATCATCGTGCCGCTTTCCTACGCCTATGCGGGACAGTCCGGCGTGGACACAATCCGCGGCGGCTCGCCCTACGGCATGACGACCCTGTCGGATTCGGACGGTTCGCGCCAGCCTTCGGCGCAGGAGCTGGAAGGCGCGACGTTCCAGGGCAAGCGCGTGGCCGAGATCGCCGCCAAGCTGCACGGCTGACTTGCAGCCGGATAGTCAAGGAAAGGGCGGCAGCGATGCCGCCCTTTTTTCATGCGTGGCTGCGCGCGGCGTCGTGCCGGACACGACCGGGCCGAGATCAGCCGCGTTTACGGCGGGTTGGTCAGCAAATTCGGGAACGCGGCGCCGCATGAGGGGAAGTGGCACGCCCAACGGGAATCGAACCCGTGTTTCCGCCGTGAAAGGGCGGCGTCCTGGACCGCTAGACGATGGGCGCGCGGCGACGAAGCGGCTTATAGTCAGCTTCCCTGCGGGGGGCAACCCGTAGCGGGCGGCGGCGTGATATTTTCTGGATGCCGCTATTTGCGGCGGCGGCAGCGCCAGTTCCAGTCGCGCTCTGGGCCGACATCGACGTGGACGGAGTTGGTGTGGCAATAGGTGCCGACACCGCCGCGGCCGGGCATGGAGCGGACGAACTGCGCCAGCTCCCACTTGCCGACGCCCTCGACCTGAACATCCGCCGCAGCGCAATACATGTGCAGCGAGTTCTTGGCGCCGCGGGCGCTGCGGTTGCGGGGCGGGCTGCGATAGCCCGAGGTCACTGTCAGCTTCGTGCCGTAGTGGGATTCGATGGTTTTCAGGACGCGCACGAGCGACGGCTTCAGGCAGGCGACGTCGACATTGTCGGTCTGCCGGAGCAGGCCGTTCGGCGCCAGCCGGGCGAGGCCGGCGGCGGATGCGACCTTCACTTCCTCGTCCTCGTAGAGATCGATGTCGGTGTCGTCATCCATGCCGTTGCGGCGCTTGATCTCGAAAAGCGCGCCCTGGCGCACGCCGGGCAGCGCGTCGTTGCTGTAGAGCGCGCGCGGCCGGTTCTGCTCCGCGGCGGGGCCGGTGGAGGCCAGGGTCACGAGCGGCTGGCGCAGCCGCACCTCCTGCTCCTGCGTTGCCGGGCGCGGCGCGGGCGAGGGGGCTGCGGCAAGGCCGCCGCCGGCGCTCGCTGCCGCAAATGCGGTCTGCGCCGCCGCCGCGGTGTCGGCCGCGACCGGGCGCTGTCCGCCGCCAACCTCAGCCTGGGGGCGGCGGGCGAAGAGCGAGGCGAAGATGCCGCGCTTCTGGGGACGGGCGGCCGTCTGGTCGTCCGAAACCTGCTGCGCCGTGGGATTGGTGAGGACCTGCTGCGGGCGGCCCTGCTCGGCGACGGCTGCGACCTGCTGCGGCCGTTCGCCGCCGAGGCGCTGCTCGAGGGCGGCATTCTGGGCCTCGGTGAGCACGGCCGGGCCGGTGGAGGCCGTCGTCTGGGGCTCTACGGCCGCCTGTGCCGGCGCGGGTAGGCGGGCCTGCGTTTCCGTCGCGGTCGGCGCGAAGGCGGTGACGACTGGAGCCTCGCCGGACTGGAGCGAAGGGATCGCCGCGACCTGGTCGGGGAGGACCGGATCGTCTTCGGCGATGATGAAATAGCCGGGGCTTCCCGCCGGCAGGTCTCCGGCCACGGCCTGCGCCGCGGGCTGCTGGGAGGCGGCGCCCTGCGCGCCGGAGGCAAGCGAGAGGTTCTGGGGCGTCAGGCCGAGGCGCTCGACGGGATCGCCCGTCATGCTGCAGGACGCAAGCAGAACACCCGAAAGCATTGCAAATGGTGCAAGGCGGTTTCTGCCTGTGCGAGGCGTTGCCTGTCCCCTCAACTCTTTCCCCTTCAGTTTCCGCGGAAAGCTGGGCTTTCCGTGTTGGCAAGGAAGTCTCGACCATTCAGGCAGGACCGGCCCGAGCTCCTGGCAGTCGCTCGACGTTCGCGTGTGGCGCAAATTGGTCTGCTTCGCCCTTCGTGTCACCCTTTTGACACTGTCAAGCGGATCACGTTTTGTATCCGTTAAAAAACTGACCGTTATTGCAACTCAGACACGCACCCGCACATAGGAGCCTGGCGCGTCCTCTATGGCGGGAAGCTTGCCTGCCGCCGGCCGCGCCGGGACGGCGGTGGCGTCGAGGCCGCGGATCCAGTCGTGCCAGTGCGGCCACCACGAGCCGGGCGTCTCCTTCGCCTGCTCCAGCCAGCGGTCGAACGCGCCTTCCGGCGCGCCGCCGGTCCAGTATTGATACTTGCCTGCGGCGGGCGGATTGACCACGCCGGCGATGTGGCCGGAGCCGGTGAGCACGAACTGCACCGGGCCGCCGAAGCAGGCCGAGCCGACGAAGGCCGACCGGGCAGGGGCGATGTGGTCCTCGCGGGTGGCCAGATTGTAGATCGGAGCCTTCACGTCGGCGAGCGAGAGCAGATGGCCGTCGATCTTCATGCGGCCGCGCGCCAGATTGTTCTCCAGGTAGCAGTTGCGCAGGTAGAAGGAGTGGTTCGCTGCCGCCATGCGGGTGGAATCGGAATTCCAGTAGAGCAGGTCGAACGGCATCGGCATCCTGCCGCGGATGTAATTGTTGACGACATAGGGCCAGATCAGGTCGCCCGAGCGCAGCATGTTGAAGGCCGTGGCCATGCGCGTGCCGTCGAGATAGCCCTTGTCGCTCATCGCCTGCTCCAGCGCGGCGATCTGCTCCTCGTCGACGAAGACCTTGAGGTCGCCGGCATGGGTGAAGTCGACCTGCGTGGTCAGCAGCGTGGCGCTGGCGATGCGCGTCTCGCCGGTCCTGGCGAACAGCGCCAGGGCGGCGGCGAGCAGCGTTCCGCCGACGCAATAGCCGATCGAGTTGACGGCGCGCTCGCCGGTCTCCTTCTCGATCGTGTCGAGCCCGAAGAGCACCCCCTCGCGGATATAGTCGCCCCAGCCCATGCGGCCGTGGCGCTTGTCGGGGTTGACCCAGGAGATGACGAAAACGGAGTGACCCTGCGCGGTCGCCCATTTGATGAAGGATTTTTCCGGGTTGAGGTCGAGGATGTAGAACTTGTTGATCCACGGCGGGCAGATGAGCAGCGGCCGCTTCAGCACCGTCTCGGTGGTGGGCTCGTACTGGATGATCTCGGCCACGTCGCTGCGCGCGATGACCTTGCCGGGCGTGGTGGCGATGTTCTTGCCGACCTCGAAGCGGCTGGGATCGGCCTGCCGCAGCTTGAGGTCGCCTTTGCCGGCGGCGATGTCCTCGGCCAGCATGCGCATGCCGCGCACGAGGTTCTCGCCGTCGCTGGCAACCGTCTCGCGGAACAGCTCGGGATTGGTGAGGAGGAAATTGGACGGCGAGAGCGCGCTGCTGACCTGGCGCATGTAGAAGCGCGCCTTGTGCTGCGTGTGCTCGTCCAGCCCTTCCGCCTCCTCGACGAGGTCGGTGGCCCAGCGCGAGGTGACCAGATAGGCCTGCTTGAGGAAGTCGAAGAAGGCGTTGCGGCTCCATTCGGGGTCCTGGAAGCGCTTGTCGCCCTTCTCCGGCGCGGCGGCGGGCGGCGTCCCGGCATTCTCCGGCGACAGGCGGCGGATCGAATTGGACCATATGTCCATGTAGCCGGAGAACAGGCGGGTCTGCGCCTCAAGCGCGCGGGAGGGCTCGGACAGCCAGTATTCGGTGACCTTCGAGAAGGTGCGCACCATGTCGGCGGCAGGTTCGGCGACGTGGTCGCGGACCTCGCCGCTCTCGCGCGGCGCGGTCCATGCGGCGGCGGCCTTGCCGGCCTCCTCGACCATGCGGGCGATGTTGAGCGCGAAACGATCCGGGTCCTTGACCAGATACTGCTCGACGGAGGGCGTATCCTCGTCCGTGCGGGGATGCGGATCGCGATCTTTCGCCATGAGCTTGACGTTCCTCCCGACAGCTTTTTATTGACACATTAGCATGCGAGGCCGTTACGGGTCCAACTGCGTCGGTTGTATGACGCGAAGGCGGGGCGCTATGATTTTTCCGGATAACTCCCACAGGCGCCGCGCCGGCGCCGTTTTCGCGGCGGCGGCGCTGTTCGTGTCGGCGGTGGCGCTTTCGGGCTGCACGTCCGACCCCATCGACACCGACCCGCGGGCGCGCAACACGGGCACCTATCCCAACCTGAATATCCGCCCCCGCGGGCAGACGACCCAGTTCAGCGAGAGCGAGCGGGCGGCCGGCACGACGCGCCTGCAGGCGGCGCAGCGGTCGCATCAGGCGCAGGCTGGCGCGCCTGCCGCGAACGACGTCGCGGCGCTGAAGCGGCTGGGGCAGAATCACGCCAAGGATGCGCTTAGCGTCATCGAGAAATGAGCCGGCCGCGCCGGGCGCGCGCTATCGACCGGTCGGGCAAATAGGTATATAGCCGGCGCGTTCAACCGCCCATCCGCACTGGATATTCCAATGGAAGAGTTTCACAAGGTCCGCAGGCTTCCGCCTTACGTCTTCGAGCAGGTCAACCGTCTGAAAGCCGGTGCCCGAGCCCGTGGCGCGGATATCATCGACCTTGGGATGGGCAACCCCGACCTGCCGACGCCGCAGGCGATCGTCGACAAGCTGGTGGACGTGGTGCGCGACCCGCGCACGCACCGCTATTCCTCGTCCAAGGGCATTCCCGGACTGCGCCGGGCGCAGGCGAACTATTACGCGCGCCGCTTCGGGGTGAAGCTCAACCCGGACACGCAGGTCGTCGCCACGCTCGGCTCCAAGGAAGGCTTCGCCAACATGGCGCAGGCCATTACCGCGCCGGGCGACGTGATCCTGTGCCCGAACCCGACCTATCCGATCCACGCCTTCGGCTTCCTGATGGCGGGCGGCGTGATCCGCTCCATGCAGGTGGAGCCGGACGACAAGTTCATCCCGGCGCTGGAGCGGGCGATCCGCCACTCGACGCCGAAGCCGCTGGCGCTGATCCTGAACTATCCGTCGAACCCGACCGCCTATGTGGCGACGCTCGACTTCTACAAGGAAGTGGTGGCCTTCGCGCGCAAGCACGAGCTGATCATCCTGTCGGATCTGGCCTATGCGGAGATCTATTTCGACGACACGCCGCCGCCCTCCGTGCTGGAGGTGCCGGGCGCGATGGACGTGACGGTGGAGTTTACCTCCATGTCCAAGACCTTCTCCATGCCGGGCTGGCGCATCGGCTTCGCGGTCGGCAACGAGCGGCTGATCTCGGCGCTGACGCGGGTGAAGTCCTATCTCGACTACGGCGCCTTCACGCCGATCCAGGTGGCGGCGACGGCGGCGCTCAATTCGGACGGCAGCGAGATCGAGGAAGTGCGGCGCATCTACCACCGCCGCCGCGACGTGATGGTCGATTCCTTCGCGCGGGCCGGCTGGGAGATCCCCGCGCCGGCGGCGACGATGTTCGCCTGGGCGCCGATCCCCGAGCCGTTCCGCGCGCTGGGCTCGCTGGAATTTTCCAAGCTGCTGATCGAGAAGGCGGACGTGGCGGTGGCGCCAGGCGTCGGCTTCGGCGAGCACGGCGACGACTATGTGCGCCTTGCGCTGGTGGAGAACGAGCACCGTATCCGCCAGGCGGCGCGCAGCATCAAGAAGTTCCTGTCGACCGCGCCGCAGCAGCTCGACAACGTCATTCCGCTCAGCGCCCGCCGCTGAGCGTTTCCATCCCTGCACAGTCGAGGGGCCGCGCGGTCATGGCGGAAGCATTGCGTATCGGAATCGCCGGTCTCGGCACGGTTGGCGCATCGGTGGTGCGCGTGCTCGCCGAAAAGGCCTCCGAGCTGACCCGCCAGTGCGGGCGCGACATCGTCGTGGTCGCCGCGTCGGCGCGCGACCGCAAGCGCGACCGCGGCATCGACCTTTCCGGCGTGGCCTGGTTCGACGATCCGGTGAAGCTGGCGAAGGACGCGGAGATCGACGTGTTCGTCGAGCTGATCGGCGGCGACGAAGGCCCGGCCCTGCAGGCGGTGAAGGCGGCGCTCGAGGCCGGCCGGCACGTGGTCACGGCCAACAAGGCGCTGCTTTCCCGGCACGGCGTGGCGCTGGCCGAGATCGCCGAGAAGAAGGGCGTGCTGCTGAACTACGAGGCGGCGGTGGCGGGCGGCATCCCGGTCATCAAGACGATGCGCGAGGCGCTGGCCGGCAATTCGGTGACGCGCGTGTTCGGCATCCTCAACGGCACCTGCAACTACATCCTCACCCGCATGGAAGCGGAGGGCATCTCCTTCGACGATGTGCTGAAGGACGCGCAGCGGCTTGGCTATGCCGAGGCCGATCCGACCTTCGACATCGAGGGCAACGATACGGCGCACAAGCTGTCGATCCTGACCAGCCTCGCCTTCGGCACCAAGATTGCGGCCGACGACATCTATCTCGAAGGCATTTCCAACATCACGCAGGCCGATATCCGCGCCGCGCGCGACCTCGGCTACCGCATCAAGCTCTTGGGCGTGGCGCAGCGCACCGACAGCGGCATCGAGCAGCGCGTGCACCCGACCATGGTGCCGACAGCCAGCGTGATCGCGCAGGTGAACGGCGTGACCAATGCGGTGGCGATCGAGACCGACATTCTGGGCGAACTGCTTCTCTCCGGGCCGGGGGCGGGCGGCAACGCCACGGCGTCGGCCGTGGTGGGCGACATCGCCGACATCGCCAAGAGCCGGCCGGGCTTCCAGCATGGGCCGGTGTTCGGCTGGCCGGCGAAGGAGCTCAAGCCCTATCGCAAGGCCAAGATGCGCAGCCATGAGGGCGGCTATTTCATCCGCCTCACGGTGCATGACCGCACCGGCGTCTTCGCCGCTGTGGCCAAGCGCATGGCGGAGAACGAGATCTCGCTGGAATCCATCGTGCAGCACGCCAATCGCGACGACGACGCGAACCAGAAGACGGTGATCCTGGTGACGCACGAGACGACCGAAGCGGCGGTGCGCAAGGCGGTGGACGGCATCACGCGCGACGGGCATGCGGTGACCAAGCCGCAGGTCATCCGCATCGAGCGGGCGGCGTGAGGTGAAGGTGTTCTACTCCTCGCCCGGACGCTGGCTGGCGGTCGGCGTGCTGCTGGTGGCCATGCTGGTGCTCGGGTTGGCCGGCCTGCTCGACTGAGTGGCCTTCGCCACTTCAATCGATTCATGCGGATAAGGTCGCACCGGCCGGCTTGCCCACGCGCCCGCCTTTTGCCAGAAGGGGCGTCGACCGGGCACTGTCGCCCACATTCTTTTTCGGGGAACTGACCACATGGCAAAGACGGCGCATTCGGGCCTCGACCGCATCCTCACCCTCGAACTCGTGCGCGTGACCGAACGCGCGGCGGTTGCCGCCGCCCGCCTGCGCGGCCGCGGCGACGAGAAGGCCGCGGACCAGGCGGCAGTCGACGCCATGCGCTCCGAGCTCAACCGGCTGCCGATCAAGGGCACGGTGGTGATCGGCGAGGGCGAGCGCGACGAGGCGCCGATGCTCTATATCGGCGAGGAAGTGGGGCTGGGCGACGGGCCGGAAGTGGACATCGCGCTCGACCCGCTGGAAGGCACCACGATCTGCGCCAAGAACCTGCCGAACTCGCTGGCCGTCATCGCCATCGCCGAGAAGGGCAGCCTGCTCTACGCGCCGGACGTCTACATGGACAAGCTCGCTATCGGACCGGGTTACCCGGCGGGCGTGGTCGACATCGACGCGCCGGCGATCGAGAACATCGAGAACCTCGCCAAGGCCAAGGGCGTGCCGGTGTCTGAGATCACCGCCTGCATCCTCGACCGGCCGCGCCATGCGCGCCTCATCGAGGCGGTGCGCGCCACCGGCGCCGCCATCCGCCTGATCGGCGACGGCGACGTGGCCGGAGTGATCCACACGACCGATCCCGACGAGACCGGCATCGACATCTACATGGGCACCGGCGGCGCGCCCGAAGGCGTTCTGGCGGCGGCCGCGCTGCGCTGCATCGGCGGCCAGATGCAGGGCCGGCTCCAGCTCAATACCGAGGAGAAGATCGCCCGCGCCGCCAAGATGGGCATCGCCGACCCCAACAAGGTCTACACGATGGAGGAGATGGCGCGCGGTGACGTGCTCTTCGCCGCCACCGGCGTGACCGACGGCAACATGCTGGCCGGCGTCAAGTTCGGCCGCGACTCCATCCAGACCCACACGATCGTCATGCGCTCGTCCTCGAAGACCGTCCGCGAGATCAAGGCGCGTCATCAGGACCTGGACAAGTTCTGAGCGCATTTGGCGCAGCGAGCCTCGAAGGACGCACAACATTGAAGGCGTGATATTGAGGCGAATCGGCGCGAGCCCATGAACCGGTTGACCATATGAGCGGCGACAGGCGCCTCTTTCTCGGCGTGCGGCGCTCTGCCTGCGGGGTGGCGTGGGAGCATCGGCTGGGGCCGCGGCAGGAGAACGTCGCGCTCGCCATCGCCCAGCAGCACGGTCTTTCGGACCTCGTCGCCCGCGTTCTTGCGGGCAGGGGAGTTGGCGTCGAGGACGCGCCGGCCTTCCTCGATCCCACGATCAGGAACCTTCTGCCCGATCCCGGCTCGCTGACCGACATGCAGCCCGCTGCCGCGCGGCTCGTCGCCGCCATCCGCCGCGGCGAGCGGGTGGCGATCTTCGGCGATTACGATGTCGACGGCGCGTCGTCCTCGGCGATGCTCTACCGCTTCCTGCGGGCTTTCGGCATCAGCGCCGAGATCTACATTCCCGACCGCATCTTCGAGGGCTACGGGCCCAATCCCGACGCGATGCGCGAGCTGGTCGCGCGCGGCGCCTCGCTGATCGTCACCGTCGATTGTGGCACCAACAGCGCGACCGCGATCGACGCGGCATGTCAGGCTGGCGCGGATGTGGTGGTGCTCGACCACCATCAGGTCGGCGGGGCGCTGCCCGACGCCGTGGCCGTGGTCAATCCCAACCGAGAGGACGATCTTTCGGGGCAGGGGCATCTGTGCGCCGCCGGCGTGACCTTCCTGACGCTGGTGGAGACCGCGCGGCAGCTCCGTGCGGCCGGCGTGGCGGTGGGCATCGACCTCCTGTCCCTGCTGGACCTCGCGGCGCTGGGCACGGTGTGCGACGTCGTTCCGCTGATCGGGGTCAACCGCGCCTTCGTGGTCAAGGGCCTTCTGGCCATGCGGCGCATGGAAAATGCCGGCATCGCGGCGCTGGCGCGCAGCGCGCGTATCGGCGAGCCGCTGGCGGCGTTCCATCTCGGTTTCCTGCTCGGGCCGCGCATCAATGCCGGCGGGCGCATCGGCGATGCCGCGCTGGGCGCGCGGCTGCTCACCTGCGACGATCCGGTCGAGGCGACGCAGATCGCCGAAAAGCTCGAAATGCTCAACCAGGAGCGGCAGGCCATGGAGCAGACCATGCTTGCCAAGGCGCGCGACGAGGCCGATGCGGAGCTCGCCGTGGGCGACGGGCCCGCCGTTCTGGTGACCGCCAGCAATGACTGGCATCCGGGCGTCGTCGGCCTGCTCGCCTCGCGGCTGAAGGACCATGCGCGCCGGCCGGCCTTCGCCATCGCCTTCAACGCGAACGGCGTCGGCACCGGCTCGGGGCGTTCGATCCCCGGATTCGACCTCGGCCGGATGGTGCGGATGGCGCATGAACGGGGGCTGATCGTCAAGGGCGGCGGCCACGCCATGGCGGCGGGCATCACGGTGGAGCGCGACAAGCTCGGCGCGCTGCGGGCCTTCTTCGAGCAGGAGGCTGGCAACAGCGTGTTCGACCTCAGGCATGCGGAATGCCTGCTGATCGACGCCGCGCTCTCGGCCGACGGCGCGACGACGGCGCTGCACGACGCGCTGGAACGCGCGGGGCCCTTCGGCTCGGGCCATCCGGCGCCGGTGCTGGCCTTGCCGCGCCACCGCATCGTCGATGCACGGACGGTGGGCGCCGGCGGCCATGTGCGGCTGGAGCTGCAATCGGAGATGGGCGGCCGCCTGACCGGCATCGCCTTCCGTGCCGCGGAAAGCGATCTCGGCCGCTTCCTCTTCGCGCGGCGCGGGCAGGTCGCGCATTTGGCGGGCTCGCTCTCGGCCAATCACTGGAACGGCACGCGCACGGCGCAGTTTCGCGTCACCGACGCGGCGGATACCGCCCAGTAGAGGGTGTCAGGCGAATACCGCCTGCAGCCGGTCCATCTCGGCCAGCTGGGCGCGGGTGGCCTCGTAGCCGAGACGGATCGCCTCGGCGGCGCGGTGGAACTCCGTCAGGCCGATGTGGCCGAGCTTGGGCTGCAGCGATAGGTCGGGCGGGTCGCCGGCCAGCCGGGCGCGCGAAATGCGGTCCTGGATGATGTTGAAGGCCTCGACCATCACGCCGGTGATGCCGAGGCGCACCTCGCGCTCGCCGGTGTTCTTCTGGGCGCGCGCGGGCTCGCTCATGTCCAGCGGCAGGTCGGCGCTGTGCTTGATGACGGCGGCGCGGCCGAACAGGTCGTAATGCAGGTTCACCGCCACGACCAGCCGCTGCTCATAGGCGCGGCAGACGGAGACGGGCACCGGATTGACCAGCGCACCGTCGACCAGCACGCGCTTGTTGCAGAAGACCGGCTCGAAGACGCCCGGCAGCGCATAGGAGGCGCGCATCGCGGTGATGAGCGAGCCGCTGGACAGCCAGATCTCGTGGCCGGTGCTGATCTCCGCCGCCACGCAGACGAACGGCTTGCCGAGGTCGGCGAAGCTGACGCCGGCCAGATGCTCCTGCATGCGCGCGTCGAGCTTCATGCCGCCGAACAGGCCGTTGCCGCCGAAGTGAAAATCGAGAAGGCCGAACATGCGCCGCTTGGTGAGCGAGCGGGCGAACTCCTCCAGCTCGTCCAGCTTGCCGGCGAGGTAGCAGCCGCCGACCAGCGCGCCGATCGAGGTGCCTGCGATCATGTCGATGCGGATGCCGGCCTCGTCGAGCGCGCGCAGCACGCCGATGTGGGCCCAGCCGCGGGCGGCACCGCCGCCGAGCGCCAGCGCGATGCCGGCCTTCGGCTTCTCGATCACCGGCGCGATGATGTCCGCGTCCAAGCCCGCCAAGGAAGCCGTTCCGGCATCCTTCCCGCCACGCAAAGTCGCCCAGTCAAGCATGCGTGTCTCCATGTCCCGGCAGCAGTATCGCGCCGGGGCGGTATCGAAATGATGAATCGTCACGTGGGGTGGATGTGGCCCCGACGGCGAATCCGCCGTCAGTCGCCGGTATGGATGAGTGAAACATCGCCTTGCTTGCTGACTACCGTTCGGTAGAAGCAGGAACGCCTGCCGGTGTGGCAGGTTGCATTGTCGCCTGCGACTCGAACGCGCAGCCAGAGCGCGTCCTGATCGCAGTCGGTGCGCAGTTCCACGACCGTCTGGACGTTGCCGGAGGTCTCGCCCTTCTTCCACAGCGTGTTGCGCGAGCGCGACCAGTAATGGGCGATGCCGGTTTCCAGCGTGAGCGCCAGCGCCTGCGCGTTCATGTGCGCGACCATCAGCACGTCGCCGCGATCTGCGTCGGTGACGACGGCGGTGACGAGGCCTTTTTCGTCGAAGCGCGGCGTGAAGCCGGCGCCGTTCTCGAGCTCGGCCTTGTCGGCGGGCGGCGCGGAAAAAACGATCTCGGTCATGGCGGGTCCCGGCGGCTCAGCGGCCGGCGCGCAGCATGGTCATGAAGCGGACCTGCTCTTCCGGGTGATCGCGGAAGGCGCCGGTGAAGGTGGAGGTCAGCGTGCTGGAGCCCTGCTTTCGGATGCCGCGCATGGCCATGCACATGTGCTCGGCTTCCAGCATCACGGCGACGCCGCGCGGATTGAGCACGTCCTGGATGGTGCCGGCGATCTGCGCCGTCATCGCTTCCTGCGTCTGGAGGCGATGGGCGAAGATGTCGACCACGCGGGCGATCTTGGACAGGCCGACGACGCGGCGGTCGGGCAGGTAGGCGACATGCGCCTTGCCGATGATCGGCACCATGTGGTGCTCGCAATGGGAGTGGAAGCCGATGTCCCTGACCAGCACCATGTCGTCATAGCCGGCTACTTCCTCGAAGGTGCGGCCGAGCTCGTCGGCGGGGTCCTGCTCGTAGCCGCTGAACATCTCGCCATAGGCCTTGGCGACGCGCGCCGGCGTGTCGAGCAGCCCCTCGCGGGAGGGATCCTCGCCGATCCAGCGCAGCAGGGTGCGCACGGCGGCCTGAACCTCGAGCTCGCTCGGCTTCCTGGCAGCCTGCTGATTGGCGACATCGGCGTTGAAGGGCGGCTTGAGAACGGCGTCCATGAATGGCGTCTCCCGTAGTCCCTTTCGCGGAAGGGACGAGTTAAACGGATCACAGCCCTTCACGAAACCGGTCGTCCGATCCCGCAAGCCGCATGTGAAGTTTCGCCCCGGGCCGGATGCTTCCTTGTCGGCGAGCGGGCGCCGCCATTATATATGGAGCGCAACGCCAATTGAAAGATGCGTGCGTCACGAGCTGTCAGGATGATGCGCGGGGCCGAAATCACATGATCGATGATGTCTATAATGCGAAGATTCTCGGATTTGCGGGCAATATCGGCCGCATCGGCCGCCTGAGCGACCCTGACGCGTCGGCAAGGGCGCATTCGAAGCTGTGCGGCTCGACGGTGACGGTCGACCTCAGGATGGACGGCGATGTCGTGACCGACTTCGCCCATGACGTAAAGGCCTGCGCGCTCGGCCAGGCTTCGTCCGCTATCATGGCGGAGCATGTGGTGGGCGCCACCGCCGCGGAACTGCGTGCCGTGCGCGAGACCATGCTGCGGATGCTGAAGGAAAACGGCGCGCCGCCGGAAGGCCGCTTCGCCGACCTGCGCTATCTGGAGCCGGTGCGCGACTACAAGGCGCGCCACGCCTCGACCATGCTCACCTTCGACGCCGTGGTCGATGCGATCGGGCAGATCGAGCGCAAGCGGGCGCAGGAAAAGGCGGCCTGACCATGCGCGCCTCCGAAGCGCTCGCCCGGTTGCCGAACGGCTTCTCTCGGGCACGAATTCGCTATGAAGCCTGAGAAGCGATGAACGCAGCATCGCGCACGCGCAACTATACCGGCCCATGGCGGCGCACGCCGGGGCGGGTGCTCGGCACGGCGCTGGTGCGGCTCTACCAGCTCACCCTGTCTGGCTTCGTCGGCAATTCGTGCCGGCATGTCCCCACCTGTTCGGAATATGCCTACGAGGCCGTCGCCCGCCACGGCCTATGGGCCGGCGGGTTCATGGGCCTCTTCCGTTTCATGCGCTGCGGCCCCGGCGGCACCCATGGGCTCGATCCTGTGCCGGAGACGCTTGCGGCGGAGAAGCGCTGGTATACGCCATGGCGTTACTGGCGGGTGGGCGGCGCCGGGCAGGATACGCCTTCTGTTAAAAAATGAAGGTTACGGTTGCCGATGCCATCCGCAGGTGGCAGGCTGAGCAATGTAGGGATGTTGATGCCTGAGGGGAGACACCATGGCTCACAAGTTCGAGATCTGGAAGGACAAGAAGGGCGAGTACCGCGTCCGCTTCAAGTATAACAGCGAAGTGATGTTCTCGACGGAGGGCTATACGTCCAAGTCCAGCGCGCAGAACGCGATCGATTCCATCAAGAAGAACGGTCCCGGCGCCGAGGTCGAAGACAATAGCTGACCCGCGAATCTGGCACTGCCCGGCGCCATATTCGATACGATACTGTCGGCAGTGCCATGGAGGTGCTGCCGGACTTTCTTGACGGCTTTGCCAGCCGCCCGCCTTGCGAGACGCGGCGAGTGTTCTGAGTCGCGCGCAGCCTGCGCCGATCCGTTGCCGCGGCCGCGTGCATCGCGGGACGGACAGCCCTCTCTCGCTGCGGGCCTTGCCGGTTGCTCCACTTCTGCTTCAGGCAGGTGCCGGAGCCGGCGGCGCTTTCGACTTGCGCTTTCGCTCTTCCCGTTCGACCGCAAAATGATCTAGAAGTCCGCCCGCGCCGGGCTGATCCGGCGCTTTCCCACCTGCGCTCGTTTGCAGGACTGGACAGGAGATACAGATGGCTGACGTTTCCCTTACATTCCCCGATGGTTCCGTGCGCGCGTTCGACGCCGCGGCGACCGGCGCCGCGCTCGCCGAATCCATTTCCAAATCGCTCGCCAAGAAGGCGGTCGCCTATACGCTCGACGGCACCCTGCGCGACCTTTCCGACCCGCTGGGCACGTCCGGCAGGGTGGAGATCGTCACCCGCGACGACCCGCGGGCGCTCGAGCTGATCCGCCACGACGCGGCGCATGTGCTGGCCGAGGCGGTGCAGGAGCTTTGGCCGGGAACCCAGGTGACGATCGGCCCGGTGATCGAGAACGGTTTCTACTACGACTTCGCGCGAAACCAGCCCTTCACGCCGGAGGATTTTCCGGCGATCGAGAAGAAGATGCGCGAGATCATCGCGCGGAACAGGCCCTTCACCAAGGAGGTCTGGGACCGCGACCGCGCCAAGCAGGTCTTCCGCGACAAGGGCGAGGCCTACAAGGTCCAGCTCATCGACGCGATCCCCGAGGATCAGGACCTGAAAATCTATTTTCAGGGCGACTGGTTCGACCTGTGCCGCGGCCCGCACATGGCCTCGACCGGCCAGATCGGCAATGCCTTCAAGCTGATGAAGGTGGCCGGAGCCTATTGGCGCGGCGACAGCAACAACCCGATGCTGACGCGCATCTACGGCACCGCCTGGGCCGACCAGGGGCAACTCGACCACTATCTCCACGTGCTGGAGGAAGCGGAGAAGCGCGACCATCGCCGGCTCGGCCGCGAGATGGACCTGTTCCATTTCCAGGAGGAAGGGCCGGGCGTCGTCTTCTGGCACGCCAAGGGCTGGAAGATGTTCCAGAACCTGATCGCCTATATGCGCCGCCGGCTGGAGGACGACTATCAGGAGGTCAACGCGCCGCAGGTGCTCGACAAGAGCCTGTGGGAGACGTCGGGCCACTGGGGCTGGTATCAGGAGAACATGTTCGCGGTGAAATCCGCGCACGCCTTCACCCATCCCGAGGACCCGGATGCCGACCAGCGCATCTTCGCGCTCAAGCCGATGAACTGCCCCGGCCATGTGCAGATCTTCAAGCATGGCTTGAAGTCCTATCGCGATCTGCCGATCCGGCTTGCGGAATTCGGCAACGTGCATCGCTATGAGGCGTCCGGGGCCCTGCATGGGCTCATGCGGGTTCGTGCGTTCACGCAGGACGACGCGCATATCTTCTGCACCGAGGATCAGCTCGAGGCGGAGATCCTCAAGATCAACGACCTGATGATGTCCGTCTACAAGGATTTCGGCTTCGACGAGGTGGTGGTGAAGCTCGCCACGCGGCCGGAGAAGCGCGTCGGCACCGACGCGATGTGGGACCATGCGGAGGACATCCTGAAGCGCGCGCTGGCCCGCATGGCGCGCGAGGACAACCGCATCAAGACCGGCATCAACGAAGGCGAGGGAACGTTCTACGGCCCGAAGTTCGAATATACGCTGCGCGACGCCATCGGCCGGGAATGGCAATGCGGCACCACGCAGGTGGACTTCAACCTGCCGGAGCGTTTCGGTGCCTTCTATATCGGCGCGGATTCGGAGAAGAAGCAGCCGGTGATGGTGCATCGTGCCGTCTGCGGCTCGCTGGAGCGCTTCCTCGGCATCCTGATCGAGAGCCATGCCGGCCAGATGCCGCTCTGGTTCGCGCCGCTGCAGGTCGTGGTGGCGACGATCACCTCCGATGCGGACGATTATGCGCAAAGCGTCGTGGCGCGGCTGAAGAAGGCCGGGCTGGCGGCGGAAGCCGATCTCCGCAACGAGAAGATCAACTACAAGGTGCGCGAGCACAGCCTTGCCAAGGTGCCGGTGATCCTGGTGTGCGGCAAGCGCGAGGCGGAGGAGGGGACCGTCAACATGCGCCGCCTCGGCTCGCGCGACCAGCAGTCGATGGCGCTGGACGAGGCTTTGGCAGCGCTGGTGGAAGAGGCGACGCCGCCCGACATCAAGCGGCGGCGCGACGCGGCCTGAGCTTTGAAACGAAGCGGGCGGGGCCGTTCAGGCCCCGCTTTCTTCATTGTGGGAAGCCGTCAGTCGGGATCGACCATGGCGGTGGGGTCGACATGGGCCGGCGTGCTGTTTTCGCTCGCGACGACCTCGACCTCCTGGTTGCGGCCGGCTTCGACGGTGAAGTCGCGCTGGTAGATGCGGTCGCGGTTCTTGGCCACCACCGTATAGTCGCCCTCGGACAGCACCATCGAGGCATAGGCGCCGACGCTTTCCTTGACGATGTCGCCGGCATCGGTGAGCACGGACCAGGCGGTGTCGGCGATGGCTTCGCCGCCCTTCTCGCGCACCAGCTTCATCGTCAGCTGGGCGGCGCGGTGCTCCACCTGCGCCTCGGTCACCTTGCCCGCCTCGACCCTGATGTCGGCGCGGATGACCGCGTTGACCGAGCCGTAGTTGGAGACGACGTGGTAGGTGCCGGAGTTGAGCCGCACCACGGTGTTGGGCTTCACGTCGGGCAGGATCAGCGCGCGGTCGCCGCCGAGATCGGGATCGCTCTCGTAGATCGAGAAGCGCAGCTTGTCGGCGGGGATGCGCACACCGCCCGACAGGACCGCGTCGAGCTTGAGGCCGCCGGCATCGAGCACGAGGTTCTCGCGCTTGTTCTCCCGCCCGACGGTGATGCGCTTGGTAGCGCCGGCGCGGCCGAAGGTGGCGTGGACGAGGTAGCTGCCGGGGTCGAGGTCGAAATGCAGGGTGCCGCCCTTGGCGGAGGCGATGAGCGGCAGGGCGCCGTTCTCGTCCGGATTGGGGCTGAAGACGCGCCAGACGAGCCCGCGCGGGATGTCGGCGCCTTTCTCGGTCAGCTGGGCCGCGAGCGTGATGTTGCCCGTACCCTGCGTGGCCAGCGGGCCATGGCCGGCGGCGGGCGGCGCATAGCCGGTGAGCGGCGGCAGCTTCAGGTCGGGCAGCGCGGCCGGAGCGGAGGGAAGCGGCGTCGGCTCGCCTTCGCGGCGGGTCGGGACCTCGGGCAGCACGCCGGACGGGGCGAAGCCGGGCAGGGCGCTGCCGGGACCGGAAAAGGCGCCGGGTCCCATCGGCATTTGCGGGCCGCCCAGGCCGCCGGGTCCGCCGCCCGGACCGGGACCGCCGGGACCCCCGCCGAAGCCTCCCCCTTGCGCGATCGCGAGTTGCGGCGCGGCGATGCCGATGGACAGGGCGAGCGCCAACGCTGCGAGATGTCGGGAGACGGCTGCGAACATGCTTGCCATCAAGCCCAATGCGGTGGCAATTTCAAGACCGACCGTTCCGCCATATCCAGGCATGGGCCGTGCATGGCCGCGCCAAGACCTCAAACCCATTTCTTGAAAGTAGTTATATGACCTCGCCTGTCATCGATTTCCTGCTTGCGCGCAAGTCGCCGCCCATCGCCGACCTGAAGGAGCCGGGCCCGTCGGACGACGACATCGCGACGATCCTCAAGGTGGCGACCCGGGTGCCCGATCACGGCAAGCTCGCGCCGTGGCGCTTCATCCTTTACCGCGGCGATGCGCGCCTGCAGGCCGGCGAGCTTCTGGCGCAGCGCGCCGCGGAGCTGGAAGGCCCGCTTTCGCAAGGCCGGCTGGAACAGGAGCGGACGCGTTTCTCGCGCGCGCCGCTGGTGATCGGCGTCGTGCACGTGCCGAAGGACCATCCCAAGGTGCCGAAATGGGAGATGTTCCTGTCGGGCGGCGCTGCGGCGATGAAGCTGGTGCTTGCGGCCAACGCGCTTGGATACGGCACCAACTGGGTCACCAACTGGTATTCCGAGGATGCGGAAGGGCGGCGGATCCTCGGCCTCGCGCCGGACGAGCGGGTGGTCGGCTTCGTCCATATCGGAACGCCGACCAGCGAGGTGCCGGAGCGGCCGCGCCCCGACGTGGCGCAGCTGGTGACAGACTATTCCGGCCCGCTGGAAGGCTGAGCGATGTTCTACGAGCCGCGCAACGGACACGGATTGCCGCACGATCCGGGCAAGGCGATCGTCTCGCCGCGCCCGATCGGCTGGATCTCGACGCTGAGCCGCGACGGGATCGCGAACCTGTCGCCCTATTCCTTCTTCACCATGCTCGGCTCCAACCCGTTCTTCGTCTGCTTCTCGTCGGACGGCGAGAAGCACAGCATGACGAATGCGCGCGATACCGGCGAGTTCGCCGTCAACCTCGCCAGCTGCGACCTGTTCGAGCAGATGCATCGCAGCAGCGTGGATGCGCCGGCGGCGGTGGATGAATTCGTCTATACCGGGCTGACGAAGGCACCATGCCGCATGATCGGCGCGCCGCGCGTGGCGGAAGCGCATGCGGCGCTGGAGTGCAAGGTCACCGAGGTGAACCAGCTCAAGGACATAGAAGGACGGCCGACGCGCCAGTTTGTCGTGACAGGGCAGGTCGTCGGAGTCCATATCGACGACGACTATCTGGTGGACGGCTATTTCGACACGGTGCGCGCGGGCAATGTCTCGCGGCTGGGCTATATGGACTATTCCATCCTCGAAGCCGTGTTCCAGCGCACGCGGCCGGTCTGGAAGGACGAATAGTCAGCTGTTCTTCGCCCGCGCCAGGAGGCGCTCGGCCGCGCGCAGATGCGGCCTGTCATACATCCTGCCCTCGATCGCCACCACGCCGGCATCGTCGCGCGCGGCGAAGGCGTCCACGACCGCCTGTGCCGCCGCGATCGCCGCGGGCGAGGGCGTGAAGACGCGGTTGATGACCTCCACCTGCGCGGGGTGGATGGCCATGCGTGCGGTGAAGCCGTCGCGCTCGCCATCCTCGCAGGAGCGGCGAAAGCCGGCCTCGTCGCGGAAATCCGGATAGACGGTGTCGATGGCGGCCGTGTCGCTGGCGGATGCGGCGAGCAGCGTCAGGCTGCGCGCCATGTCGAAGAGATGGGTGAAGCGGCCGGTTTCGTCACGCGCGGCATTGGCGCCGACGGAAGCGGCGAGATCCTCCGCGCCCCAGGTGAGGCCGGCGAGGCGCGGCAGCGGCCGGTCGAAGCGGTGGGCATGGAGAACGCCGCGCGCGGTTTCCGTGATGATCGGCAGGATGCGCGTCGCGCCGTCCGCCAGCCCGTTGTCGGCCTCACGCACCCGCAGGCGCATGGCGAGCGCCATCACGTCGTCCGGCCCCTCGCATTTGGGCAGCATGATGCCGGCCGGCGCGGCGGCCATCACCGCGTCGAGATCTGCGTCGGCAAGGCCGCTGCGCAGGTCGTTGACACGCACGAAGAGGCTCGGCGCGGCGCTGCCATTGGTGCGCAGGAAGGCCGCCGCGATTTCGCGCGCGCGCGGTTTGGCGTCGGCGGAGACGGAGTCCTCCAGATCGAGGATCAGCGCGTCGGCGCCGCTGGCGAGCGCCTTTTCCAGCTTCCGCTCGGAATCGGCCGGCACGAAGAGCAGCGAGCGCATCAGGCCGGCCTTTTCAGCATCATGGCCTGCCGCACGCAGCGCGCCACCAGCATGCCGTCCTGATTATAGGCCCGGTGCTCGAACTCGACGACGCCGCGGTCAGGCTTCGAGCGCGACTCGCGCGCCGAGCGGACTTCCGTCTCAACGCGGATCGTGTCGCCGTGGAAGAGGGGGTGCGGAAAGACGGTCTCGGTCATGCCGAGATTGCCGATGGTGGTGCCGAGCGTGGTTTCATGCACCGATATGCCGATCATCAGGCCGAGCGTGAAGATGGAATTGACCAGCGGCCTGCCCCATTCGCTGCGGGCGGCGAAGGCGAAATCGACATGGAGGGGCTGCGGGTTCATCGTCATGGAGGAGAACAGGATGTTGTCCGCCTCGGTGACCGAGCGCGTCAGGGCGTGGCGGATGACCTCGCCCGGCACGAATTCCTCGAAATAGCGCCCCGGCATCGTCGCCTCCCTTGCTCACGTCCAATTTGATAGTGGGCCGCCCGGCGCCTCACAAGCGTTAACGGACATGGTGAACCGTTCGTAAACCATTGCGCCCTAGGGTCGGGGAAATGGGGCAGGGCAGGTAGCGTTCATGGTCGTCGCGCATTTCCTCAAATGGATCGAGACGGCGCGCGTTGCGGAAAGAGCCGCGGCGGCGAGCGCTCTGGCGCGGGCCTATATCAACGCCGAACTGGCCTTCGAGGATCGCTGCGCGGCGGAAGCGGCGCTGACCCTGCTGCTGGACGATCCGTCGTGGAAGGTGCGGCTGGCGCTTGCGGAAGCGCTGTCGCTCAGCCATGCGGCCCCGCCGCAGGTCATTTCAGCCCTTGCAGCCGACCAGCCGGAAGTGGCCGCCATGGTGCTGGCGCGCTCGCCGCTGCTTTCCGACGGCGACCTCATCGACCGCGCGGCGGCCGGCGACGGCACGATCCAGCGGCTCATCGCCATGCGCGCCAATGTGTCGATGGCGCTGGCGGCCGCGATCGCCGAGATCGGCGAGCCGGAAGCCTGCCTGGAACTGCTCGCCAACGGATCCGCCGACATCGCCGCGCTCAGCTTCGCGCGCATGGCCGAGCGTCACGGGCATCTGCCGGAGGTGCGCGAGGCGATGCTTTCCGACGCGCGCCTGCCTGCGAGCTGCCGCCACACGCTGCTCCTCATGCTCGGCTCAGCGCTCAGCCAGTCGCCGCTGGTGGTGGCGCTGATCGGCGAGACGCGTGCGCAACGCGTCACCCGCGAGGCCTGTATCAAGGCCTCGGTTTCGCTCGTGGAGGGGACAGCGCCGGACGAATATGCGGCGCTGGTGGAACATCTGCGGCAGCGGGGCGAGCTGACGCCGGGCTTCATCCTGCGCGTGGTGACGCATGGCAAGATCGATTTCTTCGGCGCCGTGCTGGTGGCGCTGACCGGGCATGCCGCCGGGCGGGTCGGCGCGCTTCTGTCCAACGGGCGCGACGGCGCCTTGGCCGCGCTCTTCCGCGCCGCCGGCCTGCCCATTGCCATGGACGACGTGCTGCGCGTGGCGCTGAAACTGTGGCGCGAGGTGGCCAACGGGCGGCGCGTGGCCGGCGTGCAGGAGGTGAGCTGGCTGATGCTGAAGGCGATCCATGCTGCGCCGGGGCAGGCGGGTCCGTCCGAGGCGCACCGCGAGCTCGCCGGCCTGCTCAGGGCGATCCATCTTGACGAGCTTCGCGCCAACGCCCGCGGCCACGCACTGGCCATCGCGGCAGCCTGAAGGGCTTTCTCTATCGTCGCTGATGTTTCGGTGCGTCCTTCGAGGCTCGCCCGCCGAAGAATGCATATGTGACTGAGTGGCTATGCAGGCTCGCACCTCAGGATGAGGGAGGTGGTTTGTCGAGCCGACGATGTCGCGTACTCAATGCACTACGTCCCTCATCCTGAGGTGCGAGCCTGCATAGCCACTCAGTCATGCCATATCCTTCGACGGGCGAGCCTCGAAGGACGCACCGCCAGCACCACCTAGATGTCCAGCTCCGGCGCGAACTCGGCGTTTTCCTGGATGAAGCGGAAGCGCGATTCGGGCTTGGTGCCCATCAGCGCGTCGACGCTGGCGCGGGTGGCGTCCGCCTCGGCCACGATCTCGACGCGCAGCAGCGTGCGTTTCTTCGGGTCCATGGTGGTTTCCTTGAGCTGCGCGGCCATCATCTCGCCGAGGCCCTTGAAGCGGCCGATCTCGACCTTGCCGCGGCCGGTGAACTCGGTGGCGAGCAATTGATCTTTGTGGGCGTCGTCCCGCGCATACATCACCTTGCCGCCCTGGCTGATGCGGTAGAGCGGCGGCACGGCCATGTAGAGATGGCCGCCCTCGATGAGGCGCGGCATCTCCTGATAGAAGAAGGTGATGAGCAGCGAGGCGATGTGCGCGCCGTCCACGTCCGCGTCGGTCATGATGATCACGCGGTCGTAGCGCAGGTCCTCCTCGCGATATTTCGTGCGCGTGCCGCAGCCCAGCGCCTGAACGAGGTCGCCGATGGTCTGGTTGGCGGCGAGCTTGTCGGTGCCGGCGCTGGCGACGTTGAGGATCTTGCCGCGCAGCGGCAGCACCGCCTGCATGGCGCGGTCGCGCGCCTGCTTGGCCGATCCACCGGCCGAGTCGCCCTCGACGATGAAGATTTCCGCACCGGCGGCGGCGTTCTGCGTGCAGTCGGCCAGCTTGCCGGGCAGGCGCAGCTTGCGCACGGCGGTCTTGCGGCTGACCTCCTTCTCCTGCCGGCGGCGCACCCGCTCGTCGGCACGCGCAATCACCCATTCGAGCAGCTTGGAGGCTTCCTGCGGATTGTCGGCCAGCCAGTGGTCGAAGGGATCGCGGATGGCGTTCTCGACGATGCGCTGGGCCTCGACCGTGGCGAGGCGGTCCTTGGTCTGGCCGACGAATTCCGGCTCGCGGATGAAGACCGAAAGCATGCCGGCGGCCGAGATCATCACGTCCTCGGTGGTGACGATCGAAGCGCGCTTGTTGCCGGTGAGCTCGGCATAGGCGCGCAGGCCCCGCGTCAGCGCGTTGCGGAAGCCGGCTTCATGCGTGCCTCCCTCGGCGGTGGGGATGGTGTTGCAGTATGAATTGATGAAGCCGTCGCCGCCGAACCACGTCACCGCCCATTCGAGCGCGCCATGGCCGCCCTGCTTGTCGCTTTTTCCCGCAAAAGCATCGCGCGTGACCTGGAACTCGCCATCGAGCGAGGCCGCGAGATAATCCTTCAACCCGCCGGGGAAGTGGAACGTGGCCTTGGCCGGCGTCGGATCCTTTTCCTTGATCAGCGCCGGGTCGCACGACCAACGGATTTCCACGCCGCCGAACAGATAGGCCTTGGAGCGCGCCATCTTGTAGATGCGGGCCGGCTCGAACTTCGCGCCCTTGCCAAAAATGTCCGCATCGGGATGGAAGCGGGTGCGGGTGCCGCGCCTGTTGTGCACCTCGCCGAGGCTCTCCAGCGGCCCCTGCGGGATGCCGCGCGAGAAACGCTGGCGGTAGAGTTTTCGCCCGCGCGCGACCTCCACTTCGAGGACGTCCGAAAGCGCGTTGACGACGGAGACGCCGACGCCGTGCAGGCCGCCGGAGGTCTCGTAGACCTTGGAATCGAACTTTCCGCCGGCATGCAGCGTGGTCATGATGACCTCGAGCGCCGACTTATCCTTGAATTTCGGATGCGGGTCGACCGGGATGCCGCGGCCGTTGTCGGTCACGGTCAGGAAGCCCTCGGCGTCCAGCTCCACCTCGATGAAGGTGGCGTGGCCGGCGACTGCCTCGTCCATCGAATTGTCGATGACCTCGGCGAAGAGGTGGTGCAGCGCCTTCTCGTCGGTACCGCCGATATACATTCCGGGGCGGCGGCGCACCGGCTCGAGACCCTCCAGCACCTCGATGTCGGCGGCGCTGTAGGCGTCGCTGGCGTCGCGCGGGGCGGGAGCCCTGGCGCGGCGCGCGGCCTCGACCAGCGGATCGGCCCGACGCGAGGGAGCGGGCTGCGCCGGGCTGTTGTCCAGAGCCGCAAAGAGGTCTTCGTCCTGTTTCATCCGCTTGCTTTGTCTCGATTCGAATCAGCCGCAGAATGCCACAGACCGGCTTTGCGCGGTGATATTCCCGTTATGTTCATTTGGCCGTGGCGGCGGCGATTTTGAAACGCCATCTTTAACATTCCACAAACCATAGGCGAACCGCGGCCCGTGTATTAACACCGGGCACGGCCATTCGCGCTATGATGGCGGCCCGATGAGCTGGACAAGCGCCGGCTCATGGGACAGGCACTGCCGGCATGGGGACTGCAGCATTGTTTGACACGAACTCGATCCTGCTGGGAACGGCAATATCAGGGCTGTGCCTGAGCCTGACCGTATTCGCCTTCTGGCTGTCGAATCGCGGCAGCGCCTTCATGATCACATGGGCCTGCGGCGTGATCGTGCTGGTTTCCCATGCGCTCGCCCTCTATTTCTACACCCGCACCGGCCTGCCGGCACTCGGGATACTGGCAAACGCCCTTCTGCTGGTCGGTTCGATCTGCATCTATGCGTCGGCGCGCCAGTTCGAATCGGGCAGAAAGCCTCTCGCGACCGTCCTGCCCTTGTCGGTTCCCTATCTCCTGCTGATGCCGCCGGTGTTTGCGCTCGGCTATGACGGCGTCGTGCTGATCGCCGCGAACGGCCTGGTGGGGCTGCTGTTCATCCTGATGGCGGCTGCCTATCTGCGCCGCCGCGCCGAGGCGCCGCTGTCGATCGGCGCGCTTTCCGTCCTCTATGCCGCGGTCGGCCTGTCTTTCACGCTGTGCGGCGTCGTGCTGCTGGCCGAAGGCACCTGGACGATCGGCTATCCGCCCGACAACTGGGCCGAAAGGCTCAATGTCGTGGTCGCCACCATCGCCACGACCGGCATCGGCGCGCTGACCCTGTCGCTCGACCAGACCCGCCTTGCCGACCGGCACCATGTCGAGGCGCTGACCGATCCGATGACCGGCTTGATGAACCGCCGCGCCCTGCTGGCCGCGCATGATGTGCCCTTCAACGCGCGCAAGGCGGTGGTGCTCTTCGACCTCGACCACTTCAAGCAGGTCAATGACAGGCACGGCCATGCCGTTGGCGACGGCGTGATCCGCCGGTTCGCCGAGGTGGCCCGCCAGAACGGGCGCGCCGGCGACTATCTGGTGCGTCTGGGCGGCGAGGAGTTCGTCATGGTGCTCGACGCGGTCACGCCCGAGCAGGTGCGCAAGGTCGCCGAGCGCGTCGTCGTCGGCTTCGCCAAGGCCGAGATGACCAACGATGCGGGCGAGGTCTTCTTCTGCACTGTGAGCGCCGGCATCGCCTTCGGCGACGCCAACAGGCCGAGCCTCGACGACGTGCTGGCGCGCGCCGACCGCGCCCTCTACCAGGCCAAGCGCAACGGCCGCAACCGCATCGAAACCGGCGAGTGGCGGCTGGTGAGCTGAGGCGGGGTGCTAGCGTGCCAGCCGTTCGGCGTGCCAGCGCAGATGGTCGTCCATGAAGGTCGAGATGAAGAAATAGGAGTGGTCGTAGCCCTCCTGCATGCGCAGGGTGAGCGCGATCTCCGTGCCCTTCGCCGCATCATCGAGCAGCCACGGCCGCAGCCCGTCGTCCAGGAAGCCGTCGGCGGTGCCCTGGTCGATCAGCAGTTCCGGGAAGCGGCGGCCGTCCTCCACCAGCGCGACGGCATCCCAGGCGCGCCATGAAGACTGGTCAGGCCCGAGATATTTCTCGAAGGCCGTGCGCGACCAGCCGGCGGTGGAGGGCTGCACGATCGGCGCGAAGGCCGAGCAGCTGCGGAAGCGGTCCGGATGCTTCAGGGCGATCGTCAGCGCGCCGTGGCCGCCCATGGAGTGGCCGAAGATGGACTGGCGGCTCATGTCGGCCGGGAAGTTCGCCGCGATCACCGCCGGCAACTCCTGCGTGACATAGCTATACATGCGGTAGTGTTTCGCAAAGAGCGCCTGCGTGGCGTCGAGGTAGAAGCCGGCGCCCGAGCCGAACTGCCAGTTGTCCTTCTCGTCCGGGACGCCTTCGCCGCGCGGCGAGGTGTCGGGACAGACCACGATCAGCCCGAGCTCCGCCGCCATGCGGCGGTACTCGCCCTTGTCCATGACGTTCTGGTGGGTGCAGGTGAGGCCGGACAGGTACCAGAGCACCGGGCAGGGGCGCTCCGCCGCCTGCGGCGGCACGAAGACGGCGAAGGTCATCTCGCAATTGCAGGCTTCCGAGGCGTGGGCGTAAACGCCCTGCACCCCGCCATGGGATTTCGCGGTGGATAAGGTCTTCATGTCTGCCCTCATGTGCCCAGGTTGACCGCGAGATTGACCGCGGCCGCGACCAGGACCGTGTTGAAGAAGAAGGATGCGATGGCGTGCAGGAGGTTGGTCGCCCGCATGCCGGAGGTGGTGATCGCGACATCCGATGTCTGCGCCGTCATGCCGATGACGAAGGCGAAATAGACGAAGTCGATGCCGGCGGGATCGTCGGTGCGCGGAAAATCGAGCCCGCGCCGTGCCTGTTTCGGATCGTCCTCGCTGGGCTGCCAGTAGACATGGGCGTAGTGGAGCGCCGTCATTACATGGATGGTGAACCAGCCGAGCGGCACCGCCGACAAGGCCGGGAGGAGACGGACGGGGTCGGGGTTGCCCGCCTGGTTGATCAGTATGAAGAGCGCGGCCAGTGCCGCCACCACCGCCGCGAGGGTGACGAGGAAGATGATCCACACCGGCTCGTCGTCGGCGGCCGCATGCTTCCTCAGATGCTCGGCGGTCATGGCGTGCAGGCCGATGAGGATCAGCGCGAGATAGACGATGAAGAAGACGTTGGTGGCGATGACCAGCACCTGCAGGACCGGCAGGCGCAGGGCCAGCAGCGATGCCGCCAGCGCCGCCGCGAAGGCGAGATAGAAGGGGACGTGGCGGCGCAGCGGCAGGCTCATTCCGCCGCCGATCGCAGCGCGCGACGCACCGTCTGGTCGAGCGCCGACAGGAAGGCGGAACGGTCGCGCGGCGCGAAGCTGGCATTGTAGCCCTTGCTCTCGCCGGTCTCGCGCAGATGCTGCTTGAGGTCGCGCATGGCGACCGCCATGCCGATCGATTCCGGGGTGAAGGGGCGGCCCGTCGGCCCCAGCACATGCGCGCCGATGGCGACAGTGCGGGCCGCCAGCGGTATGTCGGCCGTCACCACGATGTCGTTGCCGCGCGTATTCTCCACGATCCAGTCATCGGCCGCATCGGCGCTTTTTGCAACGACGACATGGCGCACCATGGGATCGCGGGAAGGGCGCAGGCCGCCATTGGAGACGAAGGTGACGACGAGCCCGTGCCGCGCGGCGACCTTCGTCACCTCCTCCTTGACCGGGCAGGCGTCTGCATCGACGAGGATGTGGGGAGAAATGGTCATCCGCTCCGCCCGCTCCTTCGAATACGAAATTCTGCTGCCATACCCTGGAAGATGCGTGTGATCCTATTCTGCCGCACCTCGAAAAAGTGAAGCGTAATCAAAATCGTACAGAGTAATTAAGAGAGATGGAGGCCTCGCCCGGAAGGCATGAAATGGTGACTTTTCGCGTAGTTAGCTAAAGGTGTGGCGGTTGTCAAAACGCTGGTTATCCGGCGTCTTTGATATCGATCTGCCATACCTTTTCCCACTCGATGCGGCTGACAGCCTGGCGGGCGAGTTTCGCCTGCTGCTTGCGGGCAGTGTAGATCTTCGATGTCTTGCCGTCCTTCCAGCCGAAGAGGCCATCAAGCATCGAATCGGTCGCCTCGTTCTCTGCGAGAAGGGTAGCGAGGCCTTTGCGGACCGTGTGGGCAGAACAATGCGGCAGGCCGGCCTGATCGAACCATGCGGACACGCGTTGCGACAGCCCCTTGATCGAGTAGCGCTTGCCGTGCTCGGTCAACATGTAGGCCATCCCGGAGACGGGATGCCAGGCCAGGACGGTGGCGAGGATGGGGTGGATCGGAATGTCCAGAACCACCGGGTTGCGGTTCCGGCCCTTAAAGACGCGGAAGTGAAGGGTATCCCCCCGGCGATGCTGCGGTCCAACCGCCTGAAGGTCGGACACGCGCATGCCTGTGAACATCAGCAGGACGATCGCCAGCACCGCTTTCGAGCGCTCGCCATGGTGTTTGATGTACTGCGCCACCTCGTCGGCCGTGATCGTATGGAAGCCGTCCGTCTTCTTGCGGAAGGGCGTCACCAGCCGCGCAAAATTGGTGCGCATGATCGGGGTAGGCAGGCCTTCACGTCCCGGCTCGGTCGTGTCGAGCATCCGGCGCAGGATCTTCAGGCGCTCGTCTGCCGCAAATGGCGTGAGCGCTTTCCGATCGCGCAAGACCTGGATGTTCTCAACAGTGAGGGCTCGCAGCGGCATGTCGGCAAAGATGTCCGCGCTGGCTGGCTTGACCGGTTCGAGCAGCATCGAATCGATGATGGCGCGGCGCTTGGCTCGCGTAGTCCCGTCGAGTTGCCTGAACGCATCGGAGGCCAGATAACGGAAAGCCAGCCAGTGAAATGTGTTCGGCTTGGGGTGGCGCGGCAGCGTCGTCGTCGCCGACATCGGCGGCATGGCCTCGCCGACCTCTACGCGTCGCCTGATCTTCCAGTATTCCAGCGAGAAGGCTTCTTCCTCGGGATTGTCCGGCAGACGGGCGAGCCGCTGGCCTTCGTAACGAAAATAATACCTGTACCGACCGTGGCGGCTCTTGTTGCGCTCGATATAGGGCAGGTCGATCGACGCCAATGCGAGGCTCTCGTCATCCATGTCAGGCCTGCGCGCTCCAGCGATCATCGTCGGTTGCGCCCTGAGACCCGTCTTCCTCGCCGTCAGTAGGCCATTCCAGAAGCGCCGCGTCAATTTCGGTTACAAGGTAGAGCCTGCGCCGGCCCCATAGCTTTGGCCGGGGGAGCCTGCCAGCCTCGACCATGTCGCGCACCGTCGATACGCCGACGCCGAGCGCAATAGCCAGCTCTGTCTCATTTAGTGCGAAGCGCGGGATTGGCCGCGAAAGGTTCGGGCGGCCGGGCGCACGCTGACTGGGCGGCGACGGCATCACAGCAGCCTCTCGCCTTTGTCCGGCCGGGCGCAGGCCGGGCAGGTGTGCGTGAACGGCTCCTCGTGCGCAGACTGGCCCGCCACGCGCAGCGGGCGGCCGAAGAGGTCGGACGTGTCGCCGGCATCGCGCTTTGGTGCAGTCTTGCGGATGATCCAGCCTGCCGCCCTCGCGTCGGCGATCATGACGCTCCAGCCCTCGTCAAGATATGTGTTCGGGTAACTGGCGGGGCAGGTGTCGCAGCAGACCTGGTTGCGGCCATCGGGGCGGGCGATGGTCATGGCGCCACCTGATCGATGTTCCCGAGGATCGGCCGGAAGGTGTAGGCGGCAACCCACGGGTTCGCGTCCCAGCCATAGCCGCGAGCGGCATTGAGGTGGTCCCAGAGCAGATTGAACCTGCGGCGATAGGACAGAGCCTCCCATTCATAGGCAGGATCTCCGTAGCCCTCGCGAACGCCCTCTGCGAGCGCGTCGACCTCATCGATCTCCTGCAACCGCTGCACGCGGACATCGGTGACGATCAAGGTGATGCGGCTGGCCCAGCGGGGAAGGAACATCGCGGGGCGCAGTTTCCCTTTCAGACCGATCTCGGCATAGCTACGAGCCGTAGCAGCGTGCTCGATATCAGCGTCACGCGGTATGTCTCTCGGGCTCGTGCTGTTGAGACTTCTGGCCGCATGCCACGCCTCGCGTACATAGAGGCGGTCGCCGATTGCATGCTTCGGCCGATACGGAATACGCGGCGAGCCACCTTCGCCTGTGAACTGCCAGCCAGTTGGCCCAACCCGGTCAAGGTGCATGCCCGGTATCGCTTCGCCCGCCACCCGCCGCGTCTGCGTCTTGCCGGTTCCGGGCCGCTCGATCTCGCGCAGGATGGCGCGGACCATCGGTGCGGAAAACAGGATGGGGAGGTCGCTCATAGCGCCGGCACCTCGCCGATCTGTGGCATGCCGTTGTGCTCGATGCCATCGAGCAGTCGACCGGCGGCTTTCTTGCCGACATTGCGCATCATGTTGAGCTCGGCGCCGTGGAACCCCTGGCCCCCAGCCAGATTGAGCCAGCGTTTTCGATGCCAATCGCCGGGCTTCGGCACATTTCGCCAATCGGGATCGTCGCGGTCGCGGTCGTAGATCGAAACCCAGCTTCCCCATTGCTTGAAGAAGAACGGAACGCCTGCGGCGTCGCACTGGTCGCGAATCTGACGGGCCCAGGCGGGGTGCATGGGACGGGCGCCCTTGCCGCTCTCGCCGCCGACGATGACCCAGTCGAGGCTCGGCCACTGGCGAGGCGATGCGGCCGTGAAACCGCCCATATGGTCGGGGGTCTGGAAGAACGTAAGTGACGATCCGGCTGAGCCTAGAGCATCGATCTGTGCGCCGCTGATCGATCCGGCGCCACTCTTGGGCCGCCCGCGGTCCTCGCGTGCAATAACGTCTGGCAAAGCCATCCGCACGCTGTCGAGCGTTCCGACCCGTTCTAAATCAATCGGGCCGAGAAGAGGCTCGGCCGAGACGAAGCGGATAGCTGCGGGTGTCGCCAGAAGATCGGGGATGCGCTCGTCGGCGCGCATCTGATCCTCGGCGGAGACGCCGAGCCAGAGGTTGGGGAGGGGCCATGGGGCATCGAGATAGAGACTGTAGACGTTGCCGCGTTCCTTCAACACGTCCATGAAACCGCCGTCGCCTTCCATATGCGCGGCGGCTTCGAGGTGGATACGCTCCAGCGGCATTCTGCCGAGGAAAGGGATGTTCGACTTGATGCCGTTGACATACTCGCGCATCCGCGCGCTGCGCTTGGTCAGCACCTGAAAGGTGTGTTGCGGCGAAAGCGCCATGACGGCGAAGACGCGGTCGATCCACTCGTCAGGCACGTCCTCGTGGAACAGGTCGCCATGGGCGCACACGAATATCATGCGCGGGCGCGTCCAGCGCAGGGGCTGGTCGAGCCATTGCTCGTTGAGGCGGACCTGCCCGTTCCAGACCGGGCCGGCTTTGGTGTCGACCGTCAGGCCCGCCCGGCTGGGATGATGCTGCAGCCGGGTACCGGCCAGCTTCATCGCGTAGCAGTTCGTGCAGCCGGGCGACATGACGGTGCAGCCGGTGACCGGGTTCCACGTCGCGTCGGTCCATTCGATGCTGGAGTGCTCAGCCATGGCCGCCAGCCTCCGCTTCCAGCTCGCAACGGGCAGAGACGAGCCACAAATCCATCTCGGCGATGTCGTTCGCCGCGATCTGGTCGTGCTCGTCCTCGACGCGCAGCTCGCCGTCGATCTGGTGCCCGTCGAACAGTTCGTTGCGGTTCTGCTCGATGATCGGAAGTGCAGCCCGGATGATGGCGCGGAACGTCGCCAGCTTCTCGGCCTGCCGTTCGCACTGGCTTTGCCACATGTCGCGGTTGCGGTTGGCGCGGTCGCGCTCTTCCTTGTAGCGCTTGGCCTGCGCCCGCGAAGCGCGGGCATCCTGCTGGTATTCGTTATTGGCCGCGAGCAGCTCGGCGATACGGTCGGCGCTCATGGCTGCGCCCTCCAAATGTAAGGCGCAGGTATTGCTTCGCCGGGCTTGAGCGGTTCGCCGGCGGCATCGACGTATGATTCCACCTCCGGGCCGCAGCACGCCGCGTGCAGGCTACCGCCACTCACGTCATCGTAGACGGCGTCGCCGTCCTTGAACGGCATGTCGCAGGCGATGCAACGGTCTACATCGACTGCGTCGATCAGCCAGCGGAACGCCTCAAGGAAGCGCTCTTCGGCCACATCTGGCGTCCAGTAGTGCAGCGTCACGCCGAGCGGGATGGCGTCGAAATCCCATTGCGCGACGCATGCGCTGAGATTGGCGCGTTCGTCGGCGATGATGCGATCGTCGGCCTGCTTGACGATGGCGGGGATGTCCGGCGCGAGGCCGAAGCGCGCCGCGACGGCGCGCATCACAACGGCTTCGGCGGGTTTGTAACCCGCGAGGTATGGCTTCACCGGACGCGGTACGTCGACGAGGTAGGCTTCGCTGGCGTCGTGCAGCAGCGCCCAGAGCGCGGCATGCGTGCCTGCCTCAGCCATGACCCATTCGGAGAGGAGCACACTGTGCTCCGCCACGGAGTAGAAGCGCAGGCAGTGGCCGGCGTAGCGGCACTGCATGGCGAGCGCGTGGGCGATGTCCTCGACGGCGATCTCGTCGGGGCGCGGGTCAAGCGGCCAGAACTGGCGGCCGGTGAAGGTCTGCATCCAGTCTCCGAAGCGGGCGATCATCCGTTGAGCCTCCCAATGGTGACGATGCGGGTATGACCCATGCGGCCTTCATGCGCCGCGATCGCCTGCGGCAGCGCATCGTCGATCGATTTGCGGAGCGCCTTGCGAACCCGCCGGTCGTTGACGCTTGCGAGCATCGCCCCGATGGCCGATGCGAGCGCGCCGCCCACCGCATTGAGGGTTGGCTGCCGGCCTTCGCCGAGCAGGCGTTTGCCGTAATCATCGATGGAACGCTGGATGATTTCGGTCAGCTCTTGGGTCTGCTGTTCCTGTTCGTCTTTCCACGGATCAGCCATCACGCCACCCCGCAGCTTGCGCCCAGGCGGGCGAGGGCTTCGATCGTCAGCATGCCGGCGGTGCCGAGGGAGAAGGCGACGGCGAGCCAGATGACGATCTCGGCGAAGGGGGTGGACAGCGCTGCGCCTGCGGCGGCGCGGTCCTTCGCGGCGCGCAGGGCGCCGCCGTCGAAGAAAGGGCCGGGGCCGAGGGCCTCGGCCGCCGCGTCTCTTGCCTTGCGCCGGGCAGGCGCGCTCAACGACGCCATGGCGATCAGGCCAACTGGCGGACGGCGCGGGCGCGGGCGAGGTCGGCGGCCTGCGCGCCATGCGCCTTGATCTCGTCGCGGGTGAAGTCGGACTGTTCGTACAGGGCATCGGCGGTGACGGCCGTGCCGTTCATGCCCATCTCGATGATCTTCGCCGTCATGCGCTCGATGAGCGGGGCGGCGTGCGGCGGGCTGAAGGTGGCGCCGTCACGACGGGGTGTGACGACAATCTGGTCGCGGATCATGGGTTTCACTCCATCGCGGGATTGCGATGGGGTGGGAAGCTAATGCGGGACATATCCCGCGTCAACAGAAAAAACGGGACATATCCCGCTTAGCTATGCGCAGCCCACGACGTATTGTTGTAGTAGAGTGGAGGATCGGAAATGGGACTGCTGGGGTGGCTGGGGCTGCGTGGTGGCCGTGTACGCGTACTGCGAGCCAGCCGGGGCTATGCGTTCAATGTGGTTGGGGAAGCGGCTTTTTAGCGAAATATCGCCCGGATTTGCGGCGGCAAACATCCCGATGGCGTCAAGTATGATTGCGGTGCGATCCTTCATCTTGAGAACGGCAATAAACACGATCCGCTTGCGGTTCGCGTGGACATTAATGCGATGCCGGTTGGCTATCTATCGAGGGAGGATGCGCTAACCTATCGCGAGCATATATCAGTGCCTCGTGCACGCTGCGCTGCTCGAATCGTGGGAGGCTGGGATATGGGACCGAGAGATAGGGGGAGTTTTGGGGTAAAGCTGAAGCTCTTGTGGCCGCCAGAGATCGAGGTCGACTAGAGGTCGTTTATCACGCGGACAACTCTTCCGATGACAGCGGTCGTCTCGTCAATCGGCAAGGCTTCGTGCTCGCCATTGGTTGAAAAGGGATCAAGTCGCTCCGGCCCAACCATGTAGCGCTTAAAAGTAGCCGATCCATCTTTGATGAATACGTAGAAGCGACGCGGGAGCAGTTCCCTCTGGTCAAGCGCGACGACAATCTTCGATCCTTCTGGCGCCACCAGATTCATCGAATCGCCTTTGACCTCGAGAGCCAGATGCTTGCCATTTCCGATGTCTCCTACCGACAGGGTTGGAGCATCCGACGCATCTAGGATCTGTGGAACATCCACAAAGCGGCTGGCTGCTACCCACGAGACGATTGGCACCGATACGTCGCGCACTGAGTCTGGACCTACTTCGTACGCGAGCCACTCCGGGGATGTCTTGAGCACCGGCGCAAGTTTCGCCAGGCTGTCCAGCCTGGGCAGCGCCTTGCTTCTGCGCCAGTCACGAATCAGGTCCTTACCAAGTCCTGATGCGATGCCTGCGGCATTTGCCGACAGCTTAAGCTCATCAAGCCGCCGCTCAATGCGTCTAAGTATCTGATCTTTCAGGGTCGTACTCATAGCGGGAATATTCCCGCTCGCAGTCGTCGCGGAAAGCGGGACATACCCCGTTGACAAAAGCGGGACATATCCCGCATAGAATGTCCGTATGAAACAGATTGATGCCATGCTTCTCCTCGTAGAGCGTTACTGTGCTGCCACCGGAATGGCAGAGGCGACGCTTTCGTCGCGCGTGTTTTTCGACGGCAAGAGGATTGCAGGCATCCGTCACGGATCGGATATCGGCGTGCGGCGTCTGACGCGCGCCCTCCATTGGTTTGCAGACAACTGGCCGGATGAGACCCCGTGGCCGGAAGCGGTCGAACGCCCGATTGCGGAGGCCGCAGAGTGACCGGCTTCCGCGCGCCCCGCTTTCTCGAATCCCGCGCCGCGTCGTCTGGTGCGGTGACTGCCGGCGCGGCCTCGCCCCAAGCCCCCCTCAGGGCCGCGCCGGCAATTTCCGATCATCTGCATGTCGGGCTCTCCGACCAAGCCGGGGTGCTGCTCGCGCTGGTCGCCGCGCATGACGGGCAGACCGTGGAGCAGCTTGCGCGCAAGGTGCTGACCGAATTTGCCTGCGCCCGCGTCGAGGCGATCGGGCTTTCCCATCTTCTCGCCGTGCAGGACGACCTGGCCGACGTGCCGGACTCCGACCGCGTGGCGGGAAATCGTTTCCGTGATTCCAGAATACCCCGAGGGGCGGCCCCGGTACGGCTCGCGAGGCTCCCGGCACCCGATGGGGACAGTGCGACTGTAGGGGTTCAGCCCGGCCGCCCGAACGGGGGTGCGCCGCCATGAGGTGATGTGTTCGCGGGTGTTCATGCCCGCTTTGTGAATCGATCCAGCCTTTCCCGCCACGGGAAACGACGCCGGGATTTCCCGGCGCGGGAATGCTTTTGCGCCTGAGAGGAGGCCGACCATGGACGCCATGTCCGAACCCCGCGAGTTCACGCCGCGCTGGCAGCTTCGCCTGCACGCGGCGCAGACGGACCTGATCGACGCCTATGGCGGCTGCAAGCGCGTGGTGGAGAAGTTCTCCATTTCGCGCAGCCAGGTGGGCCGCTGGTATGGCGGCGTCGACCGCGACGACATGCCGACGCCGGTGGTGATGGCGATGGAGGGCTATGTCGGCCGGCCGATCGTCACCGCCGTGATGAACGAGTTTCTCGGGCTGGAGGTGAGCGGCGGCGGCGCGCGCGACGCCATGGCCGCCTGCCTGTCGGCGCTCAACGCCGACCTCGTCGAGGCGGCGGGCAACATGATGGTCGAGACCGTGCGCGCCAAGGCGGACGGCGTGGTCACGCCGGCCGAGGCGCAGATCCTGCGCGACCTGTCGCGCAGGGTGGAGCGCATCCGCGCCGACATCGACAACCGGCTGGCCGCCCTCGGCGCGGGCGAGGGCCTGCGCGTGGTGTCGGGGTCGTGACCGATGTTTCCCACCGCCGACCAGATCGCCACGGCCATCGTGGCCGCATGCCGCCTGACCGGCGACCTGCCGTTCGCGACATGCATGCGCCAGCCCTCGCGGGCGCGTGCGGTGGCGATGGCCGCGCTGATCGAGGTGTTTCCCGATGCGCGGCGGATAGGCATCGCGCGATGCTGCGGGCTCGTCACGCCAGCCAATGTCAGCCCGATCCTCGCCGCAGCCCGCGCCGCCAAATGGTGGCGCGACGACTGGGTGGAAGAGGTCGTCGGGCTGCTCGTGGCCGACAGCTACGGGGAGCAGGGCCGGTGACCCGCCGCCCGAACCATTCGCTCGCCGCCGGCCTCGCGCTCGGGCTGCTGCTCGTCGCGGTGAATCTGGCTGGCGCCTATGCCTTGGGAGTGTGGGGATGAGCCTCTCCCGCCGCGCATTTCTCCTCGGCGCGTCATCATCTGCACTTGCTGCGGCACTGCCGGCGCCGGCCTTTTCCGCAATGAGCATCGGGATCGACCTGTCGAAGGGGCCGGACCTGATGGCCTTCGCCGTCGGCACGCCTGGCGAATATGACTGGCAGGCGATCTTTGCCCGCACGCCGGAGGAGGCATTCAGGGAATGGGCTTGCGATCGCGATTGGGGCGACGAGCCCGCGGTGTTCGACGAGGAATACGTTCAGCGCGTCGAGGCGTGGGATGGGCTCCGGCGTGTGGCGCCTGCGAACTGGTTCGATGCCGGTCTCGGACATTGCTGCGAGCGCTGCGGCTATGAAACTCATCCCGATTTCGGCGGCAAGATCGTCGCCGGGGAGGTCGTCTGCGAGGACTGCCTGACGATCGTCGACCGTGCTGCCTGCGACCCCGACGATGTTGTCGAGGATCTTGCAAACCGCATCGCCGATGAAGGCGGTGCCGAGGTTCGCACGTGGTGTGAGGAACACGGCTGTTGGGACGCCGTAGCACCGCTCTGGCCGCGGGCCGTGGCGATGGCTGAGGCAGACGCATGACGGCGGACCTTGTCACCGCCGACGCTTCCGGCCTGCCCGAAATGGTCGAGCGGGCACGGGCACTGCTCGACGAGGGCGATGTGATCGCCGCCCGCCTGCTGGCGGCTGGTGCCTATGAGCAGGCCAAGGGTGCGGCGCATCTGGCGGCGCGCTTCGGCGCGGCCGACAGACTGGTGGCGAAGGCGCGGCGGCTGCAAGGCGATGCGCTGCTGATCGAGGCGCGGGCTAAGATTCGCATCGCGGCCGAGTATGACGCGGCGCAGGCGCGGGGCGAACTGCGCAGACCGGGCCAGCGCGGAAAAGCTATTCCCGACGAGAATAGCATTTCGCCTGCGACCGTCGACGAGATCGGCCTGTCCTCGAAGGAAATCCACGAGGCGCGCAAGCTGGCGGCGGCCGAGGCGAAGGCGCCGGGCATCGTCGAGCGGGCCATCGCGGCGCGGATCGCGGCGGGGCTGGAGCCCTCGCGGGCTAACCTGCGCGCCGCTGTCGGCACGGCCAGCGCCAGCAAGGAAGAACGCGGGCACAATCTCTACGAGACGCCGATCGAGGCGATGCGCGCGCTGCTGGCGCGGGAGAGCTTCTGCGTGCGGATCTGGGAGCCGTCCTGCGGGCGCGGCGCGATCGTGCGGCCGCTGGAGGATGCGGGATACGACGTGGCGATCTCCGATCTTGTCGACTATGGCACCGTCACGCGCCATGGCGAGGTGCAGGGCGTCAGCGACTTCCTGACCGGTGCGGCAAGCCCGGATGCGCCGGATTTCGACATCGTCACCAACCCGCCCTATGGCGGCGTGCTGAACGCCTATGTGGCACATGCGCTGCGCGTGCACCGGCCGCGCAAGATGGCGCTGCTGCTCAACCTCAATTTCCTCGCCGGGTTCGACGATCCCGACCGGAATTTCGCGCTCGACGATTGCCGGCCGGCGCGCGTGCTCGTCTTCACCCGCCGCCTGCCGATGATGCACCGCGACGACTATTGCGGGCCTGAGGCGCCCAGCCGGATGAACACGGCGTGGTTCATCTGGGAGCGCGACGGGGGCGGTGCCTATGCCGGCGCGTTCCAGGTGCAGCGCGTGGACTGGAAAGACTATGAGGCGGCGGCACCACTGCCGCCGCTTGCCGATGACGAGACCCCGCCTGCCGCTTCCTCCTCCCAGCGACAGGCGGATCAGGCCGGGGCCCCCGTGGAACCTCCTCCCTCCACGGCCCCGGCCGCCCACCTCGTGTGGGACGAACCGCATCCCGGCGGCCGGATCGTCGCCAAGCTCGGTTCCGTCGAGGTCGGAGCGGTGTTTCCGGCGGAGAAGGGCTGCACATGGTCCTTCTGGCTGGGCAGCGTGACCGGCCCGCATAAGAAGGCGCGTTCAGTCGGCGCGGCGAAGGCCGCGATTGCCAAGGCGTTCACCGAAAAGACGGGGCTTGCGGCATGAGCAGCTTCCGCGACCCGATCACCGCCTTTGGCATGCTCGTGCTGGCGCTTTTCCGGCGCCGACAGAAACCCGCGCCGGTGCCCGACGACACGACGGCGCAGTTTGCCGCCTTGCAGGCGGCGCTGCGGCGCGAGCTGGAGGGCGGCCATGGCTGACTTCCGTTTCGACCAGTTCGGCGATGCGCTCGCCGCCCGGCTGGAGCAGCTCGGCTATTCCTTCAGCCGCGCGACCGAAAAATGGCCCGACACCGACCGCGCCATGCTGTCGCGCGCCGTGGCCGGCAAGCCGCTCTCGGCCGGGAATGTGCTGCTGCTGTGCGAGATGGCGGGGCTCGATCCCTTCGCCTTCCTGGTGCGTGCGCCTTCGCGCCGCGTGACGATGAAAACCATTCTGGATCAGGCTGTTACAGCGCCTGTTTCCCGTGAGACGGGGAGGGCGGAACGGTGACGCTGCCGCTTCTCGCTCAGTTACGGCACGCCGCGACCGATGCCGATCGCGCCGCGCTGTTACTGCGCCTGCCGGACGTGGTCGTTGCCCGCGACGCGCTGCTGCTTTCGACGATCTGCACCGCCGCGCTGTTCCGGGAGGGCATCACCTATGTTGCCTGCCGCTCCGCCGTGTTGGCAGCGGTGCGCGATGGCGAAGGGCTGCTGCCGCCGGAGGTGGCGATGCCGATGACCGCGTCGCGCCTGCGCCTCGTGGCGATCGCGCGAGGTGAGCCATGACCGCGATCCGCAAAGAGGTCGTCATTGGGGCTTGCCGGCTGTTGCTTGGCGACTGTCGGGAGGTTCTGCCGTCTCTCAGTGGGGGGGGCATCGCTGTGGTCAGTGATCCTCCCTACGGCATAGCCTATGCGCATTCAGGGGGCGGTGGCGGGAAGCACGATGTCCGCAACTTGAAGCCTGTCGTTGGTGACGATCGCCCGTTCGATCCAGTGCCGCTCCTTCGGTTTGATGACGCGATCCTTTGGGGAGCAAATCACTACGCAGCGCGCTTGCCTCACGGGCGGTGGCTCGCATGGGACAAGCTTGCGGGCATCCCTGCTTTTGACTCGTTTTCAGATGTTGAGTTCGCTTGGCGTGTGGGTCGGGGCAAAGACCGCATCTTCTCTCATCTGTGGAAGGGGTTGGCGAAGGCTTCTGAAAAGGGGGGCAAGGAGCGCTGGCATCCCACCCAGAAGCCGATTGCGTTGATGGCTTGGTGCGTGGAGCAACTGTCAACCTCGCTCGCGGTTCTCGACCCGTATATGGGTTCCGGCACGACCGGCGTTGCCTGCGTAAAGCTCGGCCGTAAGTTCATCGGCATCGAGATTGACGAGGGCTATTTCGAAATCGCCTGCGTGCGTATCCGCAAGGCCTATGCTCAGCCGGACATATTTATCGAACCGGATCGCCCGGCAGCGCCGGTGCAGCAGGGATTCGATCTGTGACCGCCCGGCTGAAAGACCTTCCGGTGCATGCGCCTGTGGCGCGGTCCTCGCTGGAGGCGGCGTTTGCCCGCCGCGCGGTCGGCCGGCGCGATGCACGTCGCGTCGCCGCGGTGCTGGCTGATGCCGAAGAGCGGGCGCGGGCGGTGATCGCCCAGGCACAGGAGCGCGCGGCGCGCGAGGTAGAGAGCATATTCGCCGCCGCCAAGGAGGAGGCGCGGGCGATCCTCGACAGCCTGCCCGATATCGACGGGCTTGCCGCACTCGACCATGGCCCGGCCAGCGGCATCGCCATCGTGCACGGCGCGGCGGATGCTGAGGGTATTTCGCTTGCCGTGCTGCGCAGTTCGCACTCCGACCGTGCGCGCGCCGCGCGCCGCGCCGCGATCCTTGATCTGCGCCGCGCCTATCCCGATCTCGCGCCGGAACGCATCGCCGACCTGATCGGCTGCCCGCTCGCGGCCGTGCTGCGGATATTGGCGGAGGGCGGCGCATGAACCGGGTGCAGGAGGCGAGGCAGCTTGCCGGCATCCGCGACCGGCTGGCCGCACTGGACGGGGCGGAATGGGCTCTCGGCGCGGAAGACGGGCGCATGCGGATCTATGCCCGCAATGGCAGCGAGATGGTCGGCCTCGCCGATTTCGCCAGCCTCGCCACCGCCGACGAGATGCAGGTGGCCGCCCATGCGCCGCAGGACCTGCGCTTCCTGCTCGGCCTGCTGGACCGCTGTGCGAAGCGGGTGAAGGCGCTGGCGCCGCCCGCCGTCGACGATGCTGCCGCCCGGCCGGGTGCGGAGGCGGGGCAGGGTGGCAGGAACTACGCCGCCGAGGCCTCGATGCTGTGCGCCGTGCCGGCCTTCAAGCGCTTCCTGATGGAGCGGCACGGGCTGGAAAGCCCGGCCTCCGACGAGCGCACGGCGCAGAAGCTGCGCAGCCTGCTCGTCGTCACCTCGCGCCGCGAGATCAACGAAAGCGACGCGGCGCTGTCGCGCTGGAAGGCGCTGCGGGCCGAGTTCTACGCATGGAAGGGGAGGGAGGTGGTTTGAACGCTCATCCGGACCTGTTCGCCATGGAAGCCGTGCCGGCGAAGCAGCGCTGGCGCTGCCTTCCTTGCCCCGGCTCATACCCTGCCGCGCGGGTGCCCCTGCCGGTCATCCCGCCAGCCCGGAGAGGCGCACGCCGCGTGCGTGTCGTCGATAGCTTCGCCGGCGGCGGCGGGGCGTCGAACGGCATCCGCCTTGCGCTTCAGCAGCTCGATGCCCTGGAGTTTCTGCCGACAGGCCATCCGCTCGATGTCGACTTCGCCGTCAACCATGACGACGCGGCGCTCTGCATGCACGCGGCGAACCATCCCGACACGGTGCACCTGCCCGCCAATGTCTGGCAGGTCTCGATGCGGGAGACGCTGGGCGACGACCTGTTCGGCCTGCTGTGGCTGTCGCCGGACTGCCGCGACCATTCGTCCGCCAAGGGCGGGCCGATCACGTCGCGCGCCGTGCGCGACCTGGCATGGGTGGCGGTGAAGTGGCTCAAGGAGCTGCCGGACTGGCAGCGGCCATGGGTCATATGCCTCGAAAACGTCAGCGCCTTCGCGAAATGGTCGCCGCTGATCGAGCGGCCTGACGGCAAGGGTTTTATGCGCGATCCGGAGCGGATCGGCTGGACCTTCCACCAGTTCGTGCATGCGCTGTCGCGTTTCGGATACTCGGTCGGATGGAAGGAGATCGTCGCCTGCGAGTATGGCGATCCGACGATCCGCAAGCGCCTGAAGCTGGTGGCCCGGCGCGACGGCCAGCCGGTCGAATGGCCGGAGCCGTCCCATGGCGACCCGAAGTCCGAGGCCGTGATGTCGGGCCGGCTCAAGCCATGGCCCGTGGCCGCCGACATTCTCGACTGGTCGCTCGACTGCCCTTCGATCTTCATGACGAAGGAAGAGGGCCGCGAATACACGAAGCGCACCGGCAAGCGCGTTATCCGGCCCCTCGCCGTGAAAACCGATGCGCGGCTTGCCTATGGGGTGAAGCGGCATGTCATCGACGCCGGCGACGACGCCTTCGTCCTCGGTCTGGCTCATGGCGATTCCGGTGGACGCCGCTGGTACGGGACCGACGAGCCTCTCACGACTGTGCATGCGGGCGGCAACAATCAGGCGGTTGTGATGCCCCATGTTGCCGTTTTCCGCGGCGACAGCATTGGCAAGCCAGTCACGGTTCCGCTGCCGACGGCGACGGCGAACAGTTTCATCAAGCGACCCGGCGGCGCCGCGCCGATCGGCCTGACGACCGCGGCCGCGGTCCCTTTCGTCAGCCGCGGCCAGCACGGCGGCGGCAATCGGGCAGCCGGCGAGCCCGTCCATACCATTGCGGCGTCGGATGGCGATCAGAACCAGATCGTCGTTCCCTATCTCGTGCCGCGCTATGGCGAGCGCGACGGTCAGGAGCCGCGCAGCGTCGGTATCGACCGGCCTGCCCCGACGCCGGTGCCCGACGGCAACCAGGGCAGCTTGGCGGCGGTCTATCTCGCGCAGCACAACGGCGGCCCGCGCGCGCCCATAGGGCGGCCAGCCGGAAAGCCGATGTCGACAGCGACCGTCGAAGGCTCCCAGCAGCAGATCGTCGCCGCATCGATGTTGTCGCTCAAGGGCAGTGAACGGCGGGACGGCTCCTGTGAGGATGCCCACCCTGCGGTCTGCGCGGGCGGCCAGCACTCCGCCGTCGTGACGCTTCCGCTGATGACGGCCTACTACGGGAATGGCGACGGCTTCCCAGTCGATCAACCGTCATGGGCCGCGACGACACACGATCGGTTCGGCCTTGCTGTCGCTGATGCGGCCATCCCGCCGCTGACGGAGGCCCAGTGGAAGCGAGCGCGCCAGGTCGCAACGTTCCTGCGCCGGCACGGGTGCTGGGACGGCGGCGAGGTCGTGACGCTGTCGATCCGCGGCGTCGTCTACATCATCGTCGACATCGGCATGCGTATGCTCACGCCGCGCGAGCTCGCCCGTGCGCAGGGCTTTCCCGACAGCCATATCCTCGACCCGATCTTCAGGGGCAAACCGCTTTCGGAGACCGAGCAGCGGCACAAGATCGGCAATTCCGTCTGCGAGAAGCCGGCCGCCGCCGTCATCGTGTCGAACTACAGGCCGCCGCTCGAGTGGGGCGTGGACGCGGAGCCCTTCATGGAGGCGGCGGAATGAACGGCCAGCCCGATTTGCTCGCAGAGGGATGGCTTGAGGTGCTCGATGGCAACCCCACCGCGCGCGACCTCTTCGCGCGTCACTATTCCAACAGATATCGCGTGCCCGGACGCAAGCAGCCCAGACTAATCATTGGTCCTGGCTTCAAGCTGCTGCTGATCACTGCAGATGCATTGTCTGTCTGCTCGTGGCGAAAGGCGGACATCCGGCAGGATGGGCAGACCGGCGTTGAATGTAATATCTTCCGGCGCGAAGGCGGCGAACTGGCGACTGATCTTCTGCGCGCCGCCATGGTGCGGGCGTGGCACAGGTTCCCCGGCGAGCGCTTCTTCACCTTTGTCGATCCGCGGGAGGTGAAGCCGACATGGCGCGCCAGCCGCCCGACATGGGGACATTGCTTCTATCAGGCCGGATGGCGCTTCTGCGGTATCACGAAAAAGCGCCTTCATATCCTTGAATGCATGCCGGCATGGGTGACGGCATGAGTTGGAAGGCATCCGCATGGGCTAAGGATCAGCGGCTCGGCTCGCCGTCGGCGAAGTCGATCCTGATGTGCCTTGCCGACTATGCCGACCCGGAAGGGCTTATCAAGGGATGGGCGAGCCAGGCCGACCTTTCGGCGTCTGCGGAGGTCTCCGAGCGCACGGCGCGCGAGTGGCTTCAGCGGCTTGAGGAATGGGGCCTGCTGGAGCGTCGGCATCAGCAAAAGCCGAACGGCGCGCGCGCCGCGGACTGGATCGTGCTGCGCCTCGACCGCAATGTGATCGACGGCGCGGAGCGGTGCCGCGCGCTGAAGGACGGCGACAGCCTACCGGCAGATTCTGCCGGTAGGACCAACCGGCAACCGGACACCGAACCTACCGGCAATGGGGCGCATCCTACCGGCAGCCAGTTCCGGGCCCATAAGGAAGAACCGCCCTTAGAACCGCCCTTACCCTCTCAAGACGAGCGCGCTGGCGCGCGGGAGAGAGGGGACGATCAGGAAGATCGAAAAAAGATAGAGGCGGCCTACTGGCGGATGATCAAGGTCTGGCCCCGCCTCAGCGGCATGCCGAAGGATACCGGGCTCAAGGCTTTCGCCGCACTGTCGGCCGAGGACCGGGAGATTGCCGAACGTCGCTTTCCGGCCTGGCTGGCGCTGCTGAAGGCGCAGGGCAAGGACCATGTCCACCAGCCCTCGACCTATTTCGGCAAGCGGCTGTTCGACGATGTCGCCGATCCGGTGGATGGCGATGCCGGGCCGGTCGAGGGCAAGCCCTGGGGGCCGCACTGGGCCGGGATGTGCCATCGCGAGCTGCTCACCGTCGCCCCGCAACCCGCACCGCCGCCCAGCTCGGCCTTCCTGCGTGAGATGCTGCAGCGCGACGACGATGTCGGCCGGGCGGAGCGCCTGCGCCGGCAGGCCGAACACGGCTGGCCGCGTGTGAAGCGCTGGCACGAGGCGGTGGCGAACCGGAAGTCGATCACGGTCGCGGCGGAAGATGCGTGGCTTGCCAGCCTGACGGAGTTCGTCCCGGTAGGATCGTCGGTGCTTGCCGCATGGCGGGCGGAATATGAGCGGCGCGGCTGGCCATGGATACCCGACTTCGGCTCGCATCCGGGCGTGTTCTTCCCGGTCGGCGGGCCGGACGGGCTGGAAGCTTTCGAGAATGCGGTGCGAGGGAACGGTGATGATGGCGATCGACAAGAAGCGGCTGAGTGAGGCGGGGCGCTGCTGGGTCGACACCTCGACGGGAGAGGTGATCGACATCACCCATGCCTGGCAGGAGAGCGACCGCCGAATCGCGATCTCCCGGCGCCAGCGCGCCTTGCTTGCGGCGGCGGGAGAAGTCGGTCCTGCGGCGCGCTGGTATGTGCTGCATGTGAAGCCCGGCCAAGACAATGCTGTGGACAAACTGCTTGAGGCGGCGAAGATCGAGCGCTGGATGGCGCAGGAAACGCGCATCGTCCGGCGTCGCGGACGCTTCGGAACCATGCGTCCCGTTGCCCGATCGGTGCCGTTCCTGCCGGGCTATCTCTTCATCAAGGTCGTGTGGTGCGCGGCCTGCTGGCAGGCGATTTCCGGCCTGAAAGGTGTCGTAAGCGTCATCGGCGGTGCCGAGAAGCCGGTCCCGGTTTCAGAGGCCAAGATGTTGAAATTGCGTGCTGATGTCGAGCACGACCCTGAGGCGATCAAGGAGATGATGCGATCGTTCCGGCCGGGTGACAAGGTGTGCATCGACGAGGGTTCGTTCGCTTCGTTTCCCGCCGTCTTCGAGGCAGTGAACGATCGGGGCAGGGCAGTGATCGAGGTGATGATCTTCGGACGCTCGGTGTCGGTCGACCTCGATCTTGCGCAGATCAGCAAACTGTAATAGCCGAATCCATCAGGACGAGCCGACAGAGTCGCACCCGCCAGAGGCGAGGGAAGCGCCATCGGCCCCAGACCCGCCGCCGGGACACCCGGTCTGGTAGGTCGCGATGGTGATGATTCCGGATATCGCACGATGCCAAGCAAGCCACGGACATGGCGTCCGTCGCACCTTCCTGCTGTCGATAAGTCAGTGCAGGAGTATGACCATCGGCGCGGTTCGTCCCGTGCTCGTGGCTATACTACCGCTTGGGAGAAGGCGGCCGCTGCGCATAAGCGCGAGCATCCGCTTTGTCTTGGATGCCAGGCTGTGGGCGAACTGAGGGCGGTCGAGGTCGTCGACCATGTCGTACCGCATCGTGGTGACATGTCCGTCTTCTGGCATCGGGATTTGTGGCAATCCGCATGCCGCTGGCATCACGATGTCATCAAGCCGCGCCTTGAGGCGATGAGGGACCGTGGCGAGATCGGTGCTGCTGAGCTCTGGCTCGACAGTCAGCCTGCCCGCCGTCTGACCATCCAGCTCCGCCCGACGCCCGTCTAGGGAGGGGGGGGGCGAAAGTCTGGGCGGTGCGGACCCCGGACCGCCGGGGAAGCACGCGTGTATCGCCGCGAAATTCGCGAATTTCTTTTTTTCGGCAGGCATTCGTGGTTGGCGCCTGCAATCGTCCCGGAGTTGGATCATGGCTCGTGGCCGAAAGCCGCAGACGCCCGAGCAGCAGGCAGAACGCGGGGCTCCGGGCAAGCGAATGTCATCGGCCGAGGCGCAGGCGATCCGTGCCGAGCGCAGCGCGCGCCCCCAGCCGGTGTCGGTCGGCAATGTCCGTCCGCCGAAGTGGCTGAAGAAGAGCCGCAAGGCGACCGAGATATGGAACGACGTGCTGCCGCAATTGCTGCAGCTCAACCTTGCGACGCAGCTCGATGCGTTGGCGCTCGGCCGATACTGCCGCTACGTCGCGGAGTGGATCGCGGCCGATCTGACGGTGCAGAAGGAGGGGACCTGGTTCGACGCCATCGGCACGAACGGGGAGCCGACGAAGAAACGTCATCCCGCCTGGCAGGCCTGTCAGGATATCGAGAAGATGCTGCGGGAGACGGAGGCGGCGTTCGGCATGCGTCCCGATGCCCGGTACAAGATCATGCGCGACCAGGCCGCCTCACATGGTCTCCTGCCGTTGTTCGGGAATGACGCCGGCAACGCGGACACCAGACAGGATGCGGCGAGTGCCGCGGCTACCTCGACGCAGCCGGAAGACAATCCGGTCGGCCTTCTGGCCGAGTTCGATTCGCCGCCGCCGAGCCGCATGAATTGACATGTCGTCGGTCTCGGCCGCGGCGTTGCTTGCTTCGGCCGGACACCTGCTCTGGCCCGAGCCCGAATGGGTGACGGAAGCCACCGACCGACGCGGATGGGAATGGGTCCGCGTGGTGTGGCGCCGGGCGGCGTCCCAGCCCGGCGCATGGTTCGATGAGCGTAAGGCGGATGCTGCGGTGGCGCTCTTTCCGCGCATCTTCCGGCTGACGGAAGATCGGTTTGCCGGAAAGCCGTTCAGGCTCGGCCTTTGGCAGGAGGCAATCGTCCGCCTGCTCGTCGGGTGGAAGATCCCCACAGAGATCAGGGACGACGAGAAGTCGCCGCCGCGCATCGAGCAGGTTCGGCTCTTTCGCCGGCTGCTCCTCTGGGTGCCGCGCAAGAACGGGAAATCGGAGTTCCTGGCCGCGCTGGCGCTGCTCTTCTTCGTGCTCGACGGTGTCATCGGTGGACAAGGGTTCGCTTTCGCTCGCGACGAGAAGCAGGCGCGCATCGTCTTCGACAAGATGAAGGCGATGATCGCCATGGCGCCCAGCCTGGCGGACAAGGCGCAGGCCTTCAAGAAGTCGATCTACATACCGAAGATACGCGCGCTCTTCGAACTGCTGACCGGCAAGCCCGAGGGCAAGCACGGCCGCTCGCCGACCGTCATCGTCGGCGACGAAATGCACGAATGGGAGAGCGCCGAGCTCGCCAGTACCCTGCGTCAGGGTACTGGCGCGCGACTTGAGCCGATCGAGCTCTACGCGTCCACGGCTGGCCTGAAGAGCAATGCGACGGGGTGGTCGCTCTGGGAGGAATCCCTTGCCATCCTCGATGGTCGGATCGACGATCCGACCAGCCTTGTCGCGATCTTCGCCATCGATCAGGACGGCGACTGGACCGATGAAAAGGATTGGGCGAGGGCCAATCCGTCCCTCGGCATATCGCCGACCATGCAGTTTCTGCGGCGCGAAGCATCTCTCGCCGTCGATAACCCACGCGCCGAGGCGCATTTCCGCTGCTACCACCTGAACCAGTGGATTGACGCCGTCACCCGCTGGCTGAGCCTGACGAAGTGGGACGCGTGCGTTTCGGACAAGCAACGGTGGAAATCTTACGTCGTCGGGGAGGGCGAGGATTTCCAGCAGGCAATGGCGGCGGCCGGTCTGGCTGGCCGGCGCTGCTTCGGCGCCTTCGATATATCGTCGACGGACGACATCACCGCGCTGGTGTGGGTCTTTCCGCCCGATGAAGAGAACGACAAGTGGATTCTGGTTTGTCGCTTCTGGGTTCCGGAAGAGAGCATCACGCGTCGCGTGAAGCAGGACCGCGTTTCCTACGACAAGTGGATGTCGGCCGGGGCAATCACCGCGACGCCCGGCGACTACGTCGATCAGGACTATGTGAAGCTTGCGGTGCTGGAGGGGCTTGAGGTCTTCGATGTAGCGGCAATCGGCTACGATCCGTGGAACGCGACCAAGCTCTACACCGATCTGGTGAAGGAAGGCGCTCCGGAGGAGCTTTTCCTGAAGATGCGGCAAGGTGCCCAGACACTCGGTGAGCCGACCAAGTTCCTCGAAAAGCTGGTCGTCTCGGGGCAACTGGACCATGGCGGCAATCCCGTTCTCCGCTGGATGGCGGGCAATGCGGCCGTCCGGTTCGATGAGAACCTGAATTTCGTGCCGACAAAGAAGCGCAGCGCGGAGAAGATTGACGGGATCGTCGCTGCAGTGATGGCGTGCGGCTTGGCTATCAGCACAGGCTCGGAAAGTTCCGTCTACGAAGAACGCGGCATCCTGATGGTGTGAGGACGGATGGGAATTTTTGACCTCTTCCGGTCGCGCGCCTCGGCGCCGGCCTCCGCTGCGGCTGAGCCGCGCGGCTATGGCGGCGAGGCCGTGATGGCGTTGTCGCTGACAGATCCTCTGCTCCTCGACTTCATGCGCGGCGGCATCGACGCGGTGACAGGCAAAAGCGTCGGTGTCACGCAGGCACTCCGCAATCCGGCGATGTTCCGCGCGGTCAGCCTCATCTCCAACTCGATCGGGATGCTGCCGCTGCACCTCATCAATGAGGACACGAAGGAAAAGGCCAAGGATCATCCGCTCTACCGGGTGCTGCATCGGAAGCCGAACGGCTGGCAATCGGCCTTCGATTTCCGGTCGCTCATGCAGATGCGCGCACTGGTCTACGGCGATTCATACGCCCTGGTCGTGAACAGCCGCGATATTCGGCGCCAGCGTGATGGCGTCGCGCAGATCGTGCCGCTCGATCCGTCGTGTGTCGAGGTCAAGCAAGGGGCCGATTGGAGCGTCCACTACGAATACCGGCCGAAGAGCGGCACGCCTCGCAGGCTGAAGGCATCAGAGGTTTTCCACCTGCGCGGCCTGTCGCTCGACGGCTTGCACGGGCTGTCGCTGGTGAAGCAGGCGCGCGATGCCATCGCCATCGCGCTTGCCGCGGAAATGGCGGCCGGCCGCCTGTTCAAGAACGGGGTCCTCGCGGGGCAGGCGCTCACGCATCCGGGCAAGCTCTCCGTCGAGGCGTACAATCGCCTCAGGGACAGTCTTGCCGACAAGGAAGGCGCCGAGAACGCCGGCAAGTCCCTCATCCTCGAAGAAGGGATGAAGTGGGATGCCGGGACGAAGTCGGCGCGGGATTCGCAGCTCACCGAACTGCGCAAGCTTCAAGTCGAGGAGATCGCGCGCGTTACCGGCGTGCCGCGGCCGCTGCTGATGGTGGACGAGACAAGCTGGGGTTCGGGCATCGAGGCGCTGGGCCAGTTCTTCGTCGCCTATGCGCTGAACCCGTGGTTCGAGGCCTGGCAGCAGGCGGTGGAGCGCACGCTTCTCGCCGACGACGAGCAGGGTGTCTATGCAGCCAAGTTCAACGCCGGCGCATTGCTGCGCGGATCTCTGAAGGATCAGGCCGACTACCTCGCCAAGGCGCTCGGCTCCGGTGGTCATCAGCCGTGGATGTGGGCCGACGAAGCCCGCGACACGATGGATTTGCCGAAGCGGGAAGCCCCGCCGAACACGATGACCGGCCACAATGGCGGTCCTCCCCTGAAAGACTGAGGAAAATCCCATGCGACAGCACCCCTGCCGCCCTCGCGTGTTCGCGAAGGCGCGACCCGGCGCGCTCCCGGTGCCGGCAAACCGCAAGGTCGAGGCGTTCACCAAGTCGACGGTCTTCGACAAGTGGAGCGACGAGGCCTCCGGCATCCGTGCGCTCGAAGCCGGTGACAACGTCATCAGCATGTTCGACGTCATAGGCGAGGACTGGTGGAGCGGCGGCGGGGTCACGGCGAAGAAGGTCGCGGCGCAGCTGCGCGCCATCGGCGACCGGCCCGTCGAGGTGCAGATCAATTCGCCCGGCGGCGACATGTTCGAGGGCATCGCGATCTACAACGTGCTGCGCGAGCATCCGCAGGAGATCACGGTGAAGGTCATGGGCATGGCGGCCTCGGCGGCGTCGATCATCGCCATGGCCGGCGACCGCATCGAGATCGGCGCGGCGTCGTTCATCATGATCCACAATTGCTGGGTGCTGGCGATCGGCAACCGGCACGACATGCGCGAGACCTCCGAATGGCTTGAACCGTTCGATGCCGCCATGGTCGATGTCTATGCGGCGCGTTCCGGACAGAAGGCCGACCAGGTCGCTAAGTGGATGGACGCCGAGACGTACATGTCCGGCAAGCAGGCAATGGATCGCGGCTTTGCCGACGCTCTGCTGCCGGCCGACACGATCACGGTCGACGAGGACGCGAAGGCCAGTGATCGCACCATCAATGAATTGCGGGCGGCGGAGCTGTCGCTCGTCCAGGCGGGCATGACGCGCTCCGAAGCGCGCGCCCGTCTCAGCAGGATCAGCGGCACGCCGGGCGCTGCCGCTGAAGCCACGCCGGGCGCTGGCGACGACTGGTCCGGACTTTCCGGGCTCCTTTCCACGCTTCGTTCCTAAGGAGATCATGATGAAGCACATTGCACCGGGGGCCTTCGCCCTCGCGAACCCGCTTGCCGCGCGCCCGCGGGCCGTAACCACGGCTCCCCGCGCAGATGCGAACGACCCGAGGAAACTGCTCGCCGAGCTTCAGAAGGCGTTCGAGGACTTCAAGTCCGCGAACGACGAGAAGCTCAAGGGCAAGGCCGATGTGGTGCTCGACGAAAAGGTCACCCGTATCGACGCCGCCGTGGGCGATTTCCAGAAGGCGATCGATGATCTCAACGCCAAGCTCGCCGCGGCTCAGCTCAACAGCGGTGAGCGCGAGCTGCGCGACGCGGAGTATTCCGAGTCGTTCCGCGCGCATTTCGCCAAGGGAACGGTCAACGCCGCGCTCAACAAGGGCGCCGACGACGAGGGCGGCTATCTCGCGCCGATCGAGTGGGATCGCACCATCGTCGACAAGCTGGTCGAGATCTCGCCCATGCGTTCGATCGCGCAGGTGCAGACGATCAGCACGGCCGGCTTCAAGAAGCTGTTCAACCTGCGCGGCACCGGCTCGGGCTGGGTGGGCGAGACGGCAGCGCGTCCCGAGACGACGACTCCCGAGTTCGGCCCGCTGACCTTCACGCCTGGCGAGCTCTATGCCAATCCGGCGGCAACGCAGCAGCTTCTCGACGATGCGGAAATCGATCTCGAAGCGTGGCTGGCGGGCGAGGTCGAAACCGAGTTCGCCTATCAGGAGGGTCTGGCGTTCGTTTCCGGCAACGGCACGAACAAGCCCTTCGGCTTCCTGACCTATGTGACCGGCGCGGCCAACGCCGCCGTACATCCCTTCGGCGCAATCCAGTTGAAGACCGCTGCGAGCGCGACGGCAATCACCACGGACGAGCTGATCGACCTCGTGTACCTGCTGCCGCAGGTCATGCAGCAGAATGCTCGCTTCGTGCTGAACCGCAACGCTCTCGGTACGGCGCGCAAGCTGAAGGACGGTGAGGGCAACTACATCTGGCAGCCGTCGTTCCAGCTCGGACAGCCATCGCAGCTTCTCAGCTATCCCGTCACCGAAATGGCGGCGATGCCGAATATCGCGGCCAGCGCGGTGCCGATCGCCTTTGGCGACTTCCGCCGCGGCTACCTGATCGTCGACCGCACCGGTGTCCGCGTGCTGCGCGATCCCTACACCAACAAGCCCTACGTGATGTTCTACACCACGAAGCGCGTGGGTGGCGGCGTGCTGGACCCGCAGGCGCTCAAGGCGCTGAAGATGGCCGCTTCCTGATCGGAGCGTCGTTCAAACTATGTCGGCGGCGGACCGCGCCGCCGACAACCGCAGTGCATTCCCCGCAACCGACAACAGGAGCCAGTCAGATGGCGAAGAAGACCGTGGAAGAGACGGCGACGGACGTTGCCGCAGAAGAGCAGAAGCGCCGCGAGGAAGCGGCCCGGCATGCGACCGACAAGGCTGCCGAGGAGGGCAGGTTGCCGGCCGAAATGGCGGTAACGAATCCGGCGCCCGCAACCGAGATGGACAGTGGGTCCGGCGCATTCGTCGAGCCGGAGATCAAGGCCGCCATCCCGGTCGATCATCCTTCCGTTGAGAACAATCCTCGTGCCGGCACGTCGGCGGTGCAGAATGGCGGCGACTTCAACGATCCGGCGCGGCGTCATCCATCCGATCCGGAGTTCGCCGGCCAGGGTCTCGACCTGAGCGTCTACGGCGAGCAGCCGAAGGCGGAGAAATAGGTCGGATGTTCATCCGCGTCATCGTTCCGCCGGCGGCGATCCTCACGCCGGCGGATATCCCTGGCAGCCATGCACCTGACGATGCATCCGTCGCGCGCGCGATCACGGCTGCAACGCGGATGATCGACGGCCCAGCCGGGTGGCTTGGCCGTGCTCTCGGCGTGCAGACGATCGAGGTCGCGGGGAATTTCTCCGGGTGCCGATTCCGTCTGCCTTGCCCTCCTCTCATCGATATCGTCAGTGTCATAGGCGAAGACCATGTTGGAAATGACGCGATCGTCGGCCCTTCGCTGTATCGTGTGAGCGGCGAGGATGTCGTGGCACGGGGTGGCAGCGCGTGGCTTCGCTGTCCGTTGCATCGCATCCGGTATCGCGCCGGATTCAACGGCACCGCCGTCAGCGACGGCGGAACGGGTGATGTCCCGGAAGAAGCGAAGTTTGCCGTCATTCTCATGGTGCAGGACCTGCTGCGACATGACCCGTCATCGCCGGGGCTACGTTCGGAGACGGTCGAGGGCGTTGGTGTCCGCACCTATTTCGATGGCGCCAGCGTCTCCGCGCATGTGCGCGCGGCGGCGGAAAGCCTGCTTTCCGGATTGAAGGTGCCGCAGGTATGACCCCGTCAGATGCTATCGCCATGCTTGACAGGCAGCTTGCACAGCATGGGCAGACGATTACCCTGCAGAGAGGTTCCGGAGTTGTCAGGTCTGGTCGTGGCTTCGTTCGCTCCTACAAGCTGGAGAAGGTCGTCGGGCTTATCACTCTCGCCGATCGCACGGTGATATCCTCACCCAGCGACTTCGGCGGTGATCTGCCACGCGCGGGCGACGATTTCGCGACGGCCGGCAAACTCGGCAAGGTGCAGGAGGTAGAGCCGATCTATCTCAATGACGTGCTCGTGCGTCTGGAAATGCGGGTGAGGCTCACCTGATGGCGCGCAACGCCGTGCAGGTCTTCACCGTGGCCGCCAAGGGCACGAGGGATCAAGTTCGCCAAGCCCTCGTCGCTGCGGCGAAGCGCGAGCATGCGCGGATAATGACGACCGAACCGCGCCCGTCGCGCTTCAGCCGGCAGGTCGATGGCATACCGGGCGCCCGCGAGGAGCAGGTGAAGGCCGGCGGCGTGATCCGCTATCGGTATGCTCGCCTCGACGATATCGTTCGCGAGGCTTTCGACGCGCTGTTCGACTTCTCGCCGGTGCTGGAGGATGTCTACCGGCGCTCGCACACCCTCTACGTGAATGGCGCGCCGGCCCGCAACTTGGCCGATTGGGACGGTTCGGATGAGGTGATCATCATGAACGGCGTTCCATACGCCCGCAAGATCGAGGCGGGCACCATGAAGATGCGCGTTCCGGGAACCGATCGGGTCTATGAGCAGGCCGCGCAGGTGCTGGTTCGGCGGTTCGGCAATCGAGCCTCGATCACGTTCACCTATCGCGGCCTGATCGGCGGTACGACCGCTGTCGGGCGAGCCTACAATAAGCCGGGGCTTCGATACCCCGCGCTCGTCATCAGGCCGAGGCGCTGACATGGGCGACTATACCGGGGCGAAGGCTGCGATCCGGGCGCGGCTGGTGGCAAACTGGCCGACGACGCGCATCACCTTCCAGAACGAGACGCCCGATGATCCGTGGCCGCCCGTCACGGCCGATCCGATGCCCAAGCTGCTGCCGTGGGCGCATCTGGAAATCGCCACGTCGGGCAGTTCCATGCGCGGGGCAGGCAAGCCCGGTTCTCAGGTCTGGGTGACGGATGGGCTGATCCTCGTCCATGTCTTCGTGCCGCAGGGCACCGGCGACGCGCTGTCAACCGCATATGCCACGGCGATCGGGGAAATCTTCCGCGCGAAGGTTTTCTACGACAACGGCGACGGTTGCTATGTCCGCACATGGGCTCCGCGTGTCGACGAGGGCGGTGAGGCAACATCCAGCAGCGACATCGAGTGGTCGCACACCGGCGCGTGGTTCCGCGTCACCATGACTTGCCCCTTCGAATACTGGCATCGCGGCTGAGCGCCGCCCTTCACTGACAATCTGGAAAGGAAAACCCCATGGCTTACCAGTCGGGGCGCAACGTCGCCGTGTCGTACAAGCAGGAAACGGTTTTCGGCACTCTGCCGGGCGGTACCGGCGCCAAGGCGTTCCGCCCGAACAGCGGGCAACTGTCGCTCGCGAAGGAACCGATCAGGTCCAACGAGGTCCGCCGCGACGGGATGTCGACACGCGGCCGGCATGGCTCGCGCAGCGTTACGGGCCAGTATGCCGGCGACCTGAGCGTTGGGACGTTTGACGAGCTGATCCAGGCAGTGTTTCGCGGGACCTTCTCGCCGGCCATCACGGTAACGAATACCGCCATGACGAGCATCACGACGACGGCGAACACCATCGTCGCGGCAGGCGGCTCGTGGATCACGCAGGGCCTGCGCGTCGGCGATGTCATTCGGCTCACCGATCATTCGTCTGCCGACAACAACAATCGCAACCTGCGCATCACCGCGCTGACCGCGACCGTCATCACCGTGGCCGAGACGCTGACGGCCAATGCGACGGCGGATACCTCGTTCACGATCACCCGTCCGAAGAAGCTCATTCAGGGCATGACGCATCGGTCGTTCACCTTCGAAGAGCATGAGATCGATATCGACGGCTCGGAAGTCTTCAAGGGCGTCCGCGTCGGCTCGATGCAACTCCAGATGCAGCCGAACGGCATGTGCATCCTCACCTTCGGTCTGGTCGGTCAGGACATGGAGGTGATGACCGGCGTTGCCGCGCCCTACTTCACGTCGCCATCGGAAACCGTGACGATCGGCCTGACCGCCGTTGAGGCCAAGATCAGGCTTGGCGGCAGCGATGTGCTGGACGTGTCGTCGATTGATCTGACCCTCAATCTGAACGCCTCCGGAACCCCCGTCGTCGGCTCTGTCGTCACGCCGGAGGTCTTCACCAACCTTGCGACGGTCGAGGGCACGATCACCGCGCTCAAGCAGGATGTCGCCCGGTCGCAGCAGTTCCTGAACGAAACGGAACTCAGCCTGCACCTGCTGTTCGAGGAGCACGAGACCGGCGCCGCCGATTTCTGCTCCTTCTTCATCGGCAACATGACACTCGCCTCGGCGACGAAGGGCGAGATCGGGCAGGACAACGGCCGAACGCAGTCCTTCAGTCTGCTGGTGGGCGTCGACGAGCGCGGCGGTGCCTTCGATCGCAGCATGATCGTCTACCAGACCTCGGCCGCCGCGTGATCTTCAGCAGGAAAGGACCAGCGAAATGACCGCAAAGGAAAAGGCGGTGCGAGAGGCCGCCGCGCAGCTCGCCACCGCGATCGAGCAGGCCGCCGCCGCCGGGTACGTGGTGACGTGGCCGCAGTCGGCCGACGAGCTGCGCCGGATCGCGATCAGCGAAACCGCCAAGGCCAAGAAGTAGCAGCAATCCCGGCCGGCTACCGGGGCGATGTCTGTGCGCACGACAGGCGGCGGGATGCCGGTCCCCGCCGTCAACCCTTCCGGCAAAGGACCATCAGCATGAGCAAGACCGAAATCACCGAATTTTCAATGACCGATCTGGAAGCCTCGGATACCGCCGACATGGTGGTTGAGGTGAACGGCAAGCCGACCGGATGGGTCTGGACGTTTGCAGGACCGGGCCACCCGAAGACGGTGGAGCAGAGCAACCGGATCGCGCGCGAGCGCCTGTCTGAGGAGCGCCTGAAGGAACAGGCCGTCACCAACGGCAAGAAGTGGAAGGCTCCGGACGAGAGCATTGATCAGGTGCGCGAGCGCAACGTGATGCAGATCGTGGAACGTCTCGTCGGCTGGTCGCCGGTCAAGATCGACGGTCAGGAATACCAGTTCAACGTCGAAAATGCCCGAGCCCTCCTGATCGATCCGCGCCGTGTCGGGCTGCTGACGCAGGCGCTGGAGTTCCTGTCCGACCTCGGGTCTTTTACCAAGCGCTCCGCGGCGGCCTGATCGAGCACGCGGAGCGGGTCTTTGCGCTCGGTGCGCGGGACAAGGAAGGGCACACGCTTCGGGAGACCCTTGAGGGCCTTCTGAAGCGCGCCCGGACGGCTGAGCGGCGGGCAGAACTGGAAGCTGAGCTTACGGTGCCCGAGCTTCCGCCCGCCGTGGCCTATCTATGGCGTGCCTTTACGCGCATCAGGCGCCGCCGGGGCGGCAACGGCTTCAGCGCCTCGCCGATCGAGTGGGGCGACATCGACGCCTTCATGCGGCTGTCGGGCGTGCGGCTGGCGCCGTGGGAGGTCGAGGTGATTGAAGACCTCGACGATGCCTGGCTGGCTGAGATTAGCCGCAAGCAGGATGAAGGCCATCAGGATCAGCGATAGGGCTGGTACGAGCCGCCGCCCCAAAGCCGGATATCAGGGAAATCTGATCTCGCTTTCTGGATCTCGGCCGAGAGCTTTCGACGCAGTTCGTCGGAGCGAACCGCATTGAATATAGGGTCTTCTATCGCTGATCCGGCGGGCATCGAGGCTTGAAGCTGGACGGCGGCGTCAATTGCCGTCCGAACACACGCTTCCGTGCCTACGATGCGGTCGCTGTTTAGCTCTCGGCATCTATCGGCCAGCGGCTGCGCCTCTTGCGGATAGATCGCTTGAAACGCGTCCATCGTCCGAAAGGCGACGTGCGCGATCGGAACACATTCCGAGATTTGCACGAAGGTCGCGCTCGTGACCTTGCACTCCTCAACCGCGCGAGGATCGGTCTCGGCAGCGGCGGGATGACTATAGGCGGCAACTGCTGCCGCAAGCATCGTCAATATCGTCTTCATTTTTCCCCCAAGGAAATCAATGACCGAAGCTGTAACCGAACTTGTCGTTCGTGGCGATGGCGCGCTTGGCGTGCTCGATCGCTTCGAAGACAAGATGATAGATGCCGGTCAGGCAACGGATCGGTCGACGGGCGCGATTGATCGCTACAACGCCGCGATGGCGAAGTTTGCCGCTGCGCAGGAGCAGGGCATCGCGATCACCACGCAGTCGGTGACGCGCCGCACGGCCGAAGAACGCGCGATGGAGCGTTGGCAGGCCACGCTGTCCAAGACGCATCGTCTGGAGGCTCAGCTACGCCGAGAAGCAGAGCGGGCCGCGATCGATATGGCGAATGCCGTCGCCCTCGGCTACACCACGCCGCAGCATGCGGTGACGGTGCTCACCGGCCTTGAGCGCCGGCATGCTCAGCAGCTCCGCGACAGCGCGCTGGCGGCCAAGACCCTCGACAATGCCCTCAGTGGAGCCAACCGCAAGGGCGCGGTCGTCCGGCCGGGCGCATTCAACACGGCCAACATCGCCGCGCAGTTTCAGGACATCGGCGTCACCGCTGCGATGGGCATGAACCCGCTCCAGATCGCGCTTCAGCAGGGCACGCAGCTTTCCGCTGTCTTCGAACAGATGAAGGCGAGCGGCCAGAGCGCCGCGTCCGGGCTGGCTGCGGCCTTCACATCGATCATCAGTCCGCTTTCGCTCGTGACGATCGGCGCCATTGCGCTCGTTGCTGCCGGGCTCCAGATGGTCGATTGGGCCAAGCTCGCCGCATCGGCCCTCGTGGCGCTGGCCGGCGCCCTTGAGACAATCGCCCCATATGCCGCGATGGCGGCGGCCGGGCTGGCGCTGCTCTATGCCCCGGCTATCGTCATGGGCATCGTGCAGGTGATCGCGCTGCTTGGCCGCCTCGCGGTGAGCGCTGTGATTGCGGCTGGCGCGATGGCTGCTGCTAACCCCGGCGTGGCTCTCGTTATCGGCATCACCGCCGCCGTCGCGGCGCTCAATATCTTCCGCGACGAGATCGAGCGCGCCTTGGGCGTGGATGTCGTTGGCGTCCTCAAGACGGTCGGGAACTTCATCATCAACTCGTTCCGGGCGGCGTTCGCCGACGTGCAGTTCATCTGGGAGCAGCTTCCGGCGATCATGCAGAAGGCGGCAACCGGCGCTGGAAACATGCTCATCGCTGGCTTTGAGGTAGCCATCAACGTCCTGCTTCCCAAGATCAAGGCGTTCTACCGCGCGATCACGCCCGGTGCGGGTATCGCGGATGCAATTGGCGGAAAGGCCAGTGAAATCTGGGGCACTGGCCTCATTCCAAACAGTGTGTCGTTCGGTCGATTGGACCCCGGCGGCGGTGCCGACTTCGACGCGGCCAACGCGAAGCATGCTGCCAACATCAAGGGCATCATGGGCTCCGATCCGCTCGGGGACTTCGGCGCCGGCATTTCCCGCGGCGCCTCCACAGCGACCGAGAAGCTGAAGGAACTCGCCAAATGGATGACGACGGTCGATGACAAGAAAAAGAAGGGCCGTGGCGGCAAGACGGACGAGGAGAAGTATCAGGACATCATCGACGGCGCGGATCGTCGCATAGCCTCGCTTCTGGCCGAACAGGACGCCCTCGGCATGACCGAGGAGGCGGCCGCCGCGCTGCGGTACGAGCAGGACCTGCTCAATCAGGCGCAGCAGAAGGGCATCGAGCTTACGCCGCAGCAGGCCGCTTACATGAAGATGCTGGCCGAGACGATGGCCGGCATCGAGGCGGCCACGAAGCGGGCACGCGAGGCGATGGCCTTCGCCAAGAGCCTGACGAAGGGGTTCATCGACGATTTCCGCAACGGGCTGGAGCAGGGCAAGTCCATCTGGGAGAGCTTCGCCAACGCGGCGCTGAACGCCCTCGACAAGATCGTCGACAAGCTGCTGAACGACGTTCTGGACGCGCTGTTCAAGGTCAACAACGCCGGCTCGGGCGGTGGCGGCATCTGGGGCTGGCTCGGGAGCCTGTTCGGCTTCGGCGGCGGCGGTGGCTTCGGCTCCAACGGCCTGACCCCCATCATCGATATCCTCGGGGGCGCGTCGGTCGCGTCGGCCAACCCTGCTGCGAAGGCGATGCAGTTGGCATCGAACCTGACGGCGGTACGTATGCCGGCGAACCAGAACACGCGGGCGCTGGCGGCGCCGACCGCGCAGGCAAGGCCCACCGGCCAGACGGCAGCGGCTCAGCACCTGACGTTCGACATGAAGGTCACTGTTTCGGGCACGGGCGACAAGGAACTTCAGGAGCGGCTTCAGAAAGCGACGGAAGTCCAGATGGAACAGGCGCTCACGCACTACGACCGTGAGGTTCTGCCCCATCGGGTCAACCAGATCGCCAGCGACCCGCATGGCGTAGGCTGACCGATAATGGCTCTTCCTGATCCTCTCCCGCTCAACAGCTTCGCCGACATTCTCCGCATCGAGACGGTGAAGTGGCAGCTGCAGCGCTTCGACCAGATTTCCGGCATGGGTTCCGGTGATGTGCTTGCGGCGCAGCTCGCACCGCCGCGCATCAAGGGCACGGTGACGCTGGCGACGATGTACCACGATCAGGCTGCGCAGGTGCAGGCACTGATCGAAAGCCTCGACGGCCCGATGCGCAGCTTCTACCTGTACGCGCCGCAGAAGGCTTACCCGTCCGCTGATCCTGACGGCGCGTTGCTCGACAATATGCTGTTCAACGGCGGTTTCGAGGGTGGCTCCTCGTCGTGGAGCGCCGGCGGTGTCGGTGGCGGAACCGTCACCAGCGATGCTGCACGCTCGGGCACGTATTCGATGCGGCTCGACCGTCCGGCAACGACCTATGCCGAGATCTATCAGGGAAGGCCGGCGTCGGCCGGCGCGCTTTGTCGGGCGAGCGTTTGGGTGAGAAGCGATGTCGCCACAAGCACAGGCATCGGCCTCATCATTCAGTTCCTTGATGGCGCTAATGCCAGCCTGAGCTTTGCCGGTATCACGACCAACCCGGCATCAACAGACTGGACCCGTGTGGCAATCGAGGCGGTTGCGCCTGCAGGAACGGCGACAGCGGTCATCAGGCCGCGCCTCTATCCGTCCAGCGCGGCGCCGGCGGTCTATTTCGATGATGCCCATCTAGCTGTCGCGGGCGCGACCAGAACACCGGCTATCAACTCGGTTGGAGCCAATAATAAATCTCTGCGGCTGAGCGGTCTTCCTTCTGGCTACGTTCTAACCGCAGGCGACTACCTCTCGTATGACTACGGATCGAGCCCAACTCGCCGGGCATTTCATCGCATCGTCGAGACGGTGGCGGCTGACGCCGCCGGGCTGACGCCGCTGTTTGAAGTGCGCCCGCATCTCGCCTCCGGCATCACGACGGGCTTGTCGGTCACGCTGCGCAAGCCGGCCGCTAAGGTGTTCATCGTCCCTGAGACATTCGACCCAGGCACCGCCCGTTCGATGGTGACCGAGGGAATGCAATTCGAGGTCATGCAACGGCCATGAGAGACCATATCGACAGCGCGACAGCCGCCGCACTTCAGTCGAAGAGCGGCATTGCGCCGGTCAACTTCCTCTGGATCGAGGGCCGCAATCGGGCGACGGGCGAGACGGAGACCATGGGCCTGTCGTCGCTGTGGGACAGCAAGGATGTGGCCGTGATCGACCCGGATACGGGCCTGCCGGTCACGCGCACCTACTATGCGGGCGGCGGCGTGCTGGAATGGCCGGCGATCCCGCTCAAGGTGGGGCTTGAGGTGCGGACGATCCGCATCCGGCTCAGCAACCTGAATGCCGCTGTTCTTCAGGCCATTCAGGGCTACGACCCGAAGCATGCCCCAGTGCAGCTGCATCGCGGCTATCTCGATCCGGATACCCAGCTGATGGTCGCTCCGGCCCTGCCGCGCTTCATAGGCTGGATCAATGCAGCCCCGAAGCGCATTCCCGCCGTGGGCGGCGAAGGCGGCATCGAGATCGCCTGTGTGTCGGACAGCCGCAAGCTCACCTTCGTCGAGCGCCTGACCCAGAACGAGCAGTTCTATCTGGATCGGGGCGGCGACGAGTTCGGCAAGGGGCTCGATACGATGGGCGGGCGCGTCCAGAACATCACCTGGGGGCAGGCGAGCAAGCCGACGACGGCCACGAACGCGACGCCGAGGCCACAACGATGAAGCGCAGGCACGACTGGCGCCCGGCACTGCTGGCCTACATGCAGGCGGTTGCCCCAATACCCTTTCAATGGGGCAGACATGATTGCGCGCTTTTCGCGGCTGGGGCTGTCGAGGCCATGACGGGCGAGGACTTCGCTGCCCCATATCGCGGCCGCTACACGACGCTGCTGGGCGGACTGCGGGTGCTGCGGCGCGACGGCTTCGCCGATCAGGCGGCGCTGACCGCGTCGCTCTTCGAAGAGATCGCGCCAGCGCTTGCGGGCGTCGGCGACATCGCCGTCGTGCCCGAGGGCGATGTGATCGCGCTCGGCGTGGTGCAGGGGCCGCGCATCTATGTCGTGGGGCCTGATGTGACCGGCATCGGCACTGTCGACCTTCTTCGTGCATCCCGCGCTTTCCGCGTGCCGCACACAGACTGACCTCATTCATTCAGGGCGATCATGAAGCTTCTGCGCATCGCGGCGTGGACCGTATGGTTCATGCTCGCATGGGTGTCGTTCGCCCATGCGGAGCCCATCTCTGCGCTGATCGCCGGCGTCGGGGCAATCCTGAAGGCTGGCGGTATTGCGGCGACGCTGCTGAAGCTCGCCTTCGGCATTGCCTTGAAGATCGGCTCCAGCCTGATCAAGTCGATCACGGGCAAGAGCAATCAGCCGGGCATCACGTCGGAAGTGCGCATCGGCGGCGATCATTCGGCCGTCTTCATCATCGGCACCTACGCCGCCGCGCCGACGCTCTACTACATCAACGAATATGGCCAGGTCGGCAGTACACCGAATGCCGGTCTGGCGCAGGTGCTGGTGGTGTCGAACCTGCCGGTCGCCAGCATCAGCAACACGCTGTGGGTCAACAAGCAGAAGTGCACGCGCGATCCGGGCGCGACGTTTCCTCCCAACGCACATGCCTACTTCGGGCCGGGCTCGCTGCCGATCAAGGAATATGCATGGGCGCCGACGTCGAACTACGTGCTGTTCGCCAAATACTATCTCGGCGACCAGACCGCTGCGGACCCGAACCTCGTTTCCTGGTTCTCCAACGATCCTGAAGACCCTTGGACGGCAAACCGGATCGGTCGCGGCACGGCCTATGTCGTGCTCACCGCAGAGGTGAAGAAGGAGCTTTTCAGCAGCATCCCGCAGGCTGTGTTCGAGGTGCAGGGCCTCAAGCTCTACGACCCGCGCAAGGATAGCAGCGTCGGCGGTTCCGGCCCGCAGCGGTGGGGGCAGGAGGCGACCTATGCCTTCTCCGACAACCCGGCGGTGATGGTCTACAACATCCTGCGCGGCATCTACTATCAGGGGAAACGCATCTACGGGCCGGCGATCTCCGCCTCCCGCCTGCCGCTGGCGAACTGGTTCGCGGCCATGAACGAGTGCGATGTCGAGGTCGTCATCGCGACCGGCACCGGCGGCAGTCCCGACGTCAAGGAAAAGCAGTACCGTGCCGGCTACGAGATCAAGGTGCGCGAGCATCAGCCGATTGAGGTCATCAACGAGCTGCTGAAGTCTTGCAACGGCCGCATGACGGAAGTCGGTGGCATCTACAAGATCCATGTCGGCGCGCCGCCGCTGCCGGTCTACTTCACCGACGAGAACAATGTCGTCGTCACCGAAGAGCAGGAGGTCGATCCCTTCCGCGGCTTGGAGGAGACGTTCAACGGCGCCAGCTCGTCCTATCCGGACCCGGAGACGGGCTGGGAGATGAAGGAAGCGCCCAAGGCGCTATTCCCGGCGCTGGAAGCCGAGGACCAGGGTCAGCAACGTCTCGCCCCGCTGGAGTTCAACGCCGTCCCGTTCCCGCTCCAGGTGCAGCGCCTTCAGCAGGCGCTGGTGCTCGACGGCCGGCGGTTCCGCAGGCTGACGCAGACGCTGCCGCCGTCCGCCTACGTACTGGAGCCCTTGGACACGATTTCGGTGACCTCGGTTGCAGAGGGCTTCGTCTCGAAGCTGTTCTGGGTCGACGGTATCGACGACCAACCGAACGTGAACCAGACGGTCGGCTCGCACGAGACCGACCCGACCGACTATGTCTGGCGGCCGAGTGACAAGCTCCCATACGCCATCGTTCCGGTTACGCCGCGCTGGCCCGCACCGCAGCCGCTGCGCGACTGGAGCGCCGACGGCACGATCGTGACCGGCGCGAACGGTGCGCAGCAGGCATGCGGCCTTCTCGGATGGGACGGCAACCAGCTGGATGTTGTTGCCGTCGAATGGGAGGTTCGTCGCGCCATAGACCTCGTCGCGGTTCACACCGGGCGCACGGATCGCGTCGCTGCGGGGTCCGCGTACATCTCGCAGAATATCTTCTCCAGCACCGGCTATCAGGCGCGGGGCCGCTACATCCCAGGCACGGCGCGCGAAACGCTGTGGTCGGACTGGATGCCATTCACCACTCCGGCCGCCCCGAACACCGACATCGACTATGCCGGCATCATCCGGCGGGTGCAGGAGCTGGAGAACTGGGCGGCCCGCGGCACTCGCGAGCAGCTTGAGGACATCCGCCGCAACGCGGTGTTCGATTGGGAGGCCATCGCCCGCAACTACACGCAGGCGCAGATCATCCGCCGCGAAATCACCGCCACGGATCAGGCGGCGCGTGCCAGCTTCCGCGAGGAGATCATCGCGGCGACCGGGCCGACCTCGTCCATCGCGCAGCAACTCATCGCGCTCGACACACGCATGGGCAATGCCGAAACCGGGCTTGCCGGCGTCTCCGGCATCGTCAGTGTGCTCACCAGCCGCATCGACGTGATCGACGGCAAGATGGTCGTCGTGTCGCAGCGGCTGGACGATTACAGCGCGCGCATCACCACGGCGGAAGGCCAGATCGCCGGGCAATCGTCGCTGATCCTTGCTCTGCAAAGCCAGGTCACCGCGGTGGAGACGACGGCCAACGGCCGCAACAGGGTGTTCCGCCAGCCGACCGCGCCCACCGCGACCGCGGTCGGCGACCTCTGGATAATGACGCCGGACAACGTCATCTTTGTCGCGACTGCCGTTGGCGCCGGCGGCTGGGTGATGTCGGACGATCAGCGCATCCCTCAGCTCGTGACCGATGTCGCGGCGCAGAGCAACTTCATTGCCCAGCTCAACAGCCTGGTCGGCGACAACGCGGCCGGCGGCCTGCTGCGCATCTTCACCAGCGCAACGCCCGCCGGCTCCGAGTCCCGCATCGTGCTCAGCGTCGCCGCCAGTTCTGCGACGGCGGCGGCAAGTGCTGCTGCTTATCTGGATGCGCGTTCGGACGGCACGTCGGAGATCGCGCTGGTGGCAAGCCGGCTGGTCGTGACCGATGCGGACGGTACGCTGCGGCGCGTGCCCTTCGTGATCTCCGGCGGCGTCGTCTACATGAACGAGCTGGTCGCGCAGTGGGGCAATATCAGCGACGCGGTCATCGGCAACCTGCGCGTCACATCGGCCATGATCGATAACCTGGCGGTGACGAGGATTAAGATTGCCCCCGGTGCGGTCACGAATACCGTCAAGTCGACCACACATATCGACAACCGCGTCGACAATGTTGGCTGGCTGACGATCTGCGAAGTGACCGTCGACAACGTCGAAGCCTACCCTGTTTTCATTCAGGCGCATCTCAGTTGGACGTCAGGCGCTTCGCCTGCGTACACCAACTATTTCCGCATCGTGAAGGTTGGGGACGAGGCCAACCAGATGAATAGCGAGTTCTTCCTCGTCGTCGATGCAACGAAAAAGCGCATCTTCAGCGAGACCGTCTTTGACGTGAACCCCGCGGTCGGCCCGGCGACCTATCGCATTCAAAGCGACCGTATCATCCGCACCGATCCCGGCGTGGTCCAGCGGCTTTCGCTTTCAGCCACCTTCAACATGGTCTGACGATATCAGGAGAAGACGATGACGGACGCAAACGCGCTGCCGGCCGGCGCGAAGGTAGTCGATGCGCGTGTGGCGCTCGAAGAATATGTGCTCGAAGCCGAGACGGTGGCGAAGCACCTGCGCAACCGCAACCTTTATCTCGCGCAGGAAAACGCGGAGATGAAGGCCGACCTCGACACCGTGAGGGCCGAAATTGCCGAGCTGCGCGCACTGCTTGAGCCGGCCGATGCGCCGGAGGGTGAGGGCTGACCATGCCGAGCTTCTATAACCAGGGCACGGCGACCGTCGCGGCTAACGGAACGGCCGTCACGGGGCATGGCACGGCATGGCTGGACACTGTCCGGCCCGGCGACCTGTTCGGTACCCATAAGGGCGCGGGCGTACGCATCGCCTCGGTCAACTCCAACACCAGCCTGACGCTGGCATATGCGTGGCCGGGCGGCGTGCAAACCGCCGCCGCCTACGAGATCCAGTTCACGCCCTACCTGACCAATCCGCAGCAGGATTTGCAGGCGCTCATCAATTTGCTCGGCTCCGGCGTGAACTATGCGCTGGGCGGCCTCAACGGCGCTGGCGGTAACAAAATCCCCCGCCTCACCGGGGCCGGCACCGCCGACACGATTGATGCGACCAATCTCGCGGCACTCGCTGGTCTGGCGGGGGTCGCCGACCGCATCGCCTATTTCACCGGTGTCGGTGCGATGACGCTGTCGACCTTGACGGCCTATGCGCGCACCCTTCTCGCGGCGACCCAGATCGACGGAGCGCTGACGACGCTCGGCGGCGGCGCGATCGGCCGGGAGGTCTTCAAGGCGGTGAACAGCCGCGACTTCCTCATCAAGTCCGGCGTCGGCTACAATCTCGGCGCCATCGCCGACGACGCGGCGGTAAGTTTCCCAGGATCGACCAGCACCGAAGGCTATCTGGTCTACGTCGGCTTCAACGTCCCGTCGCGATCCGGTCTATATGTTGCCCGCACTGCGGCGTCAGCCAACTCGATCGCACCGATCGGCGTGATTGCTCCAGCGCCGACGCTGACGACCGGCGTCCTGGGCGGAACGACGGGTGCTGACGGCGCCCTCACCATCGCGGCCGGAAGCAATGGCCGCATCTACATCGAAAACCGTCTCGGGTCGCCGACGATCGCGTCGGCGCTCTGCTTCAACATGCTGGGATAACGATCATGGCAAATCGCGCACGACGCACCGAAGAGACCGCGTTCAACCAGTGGCTCATCTACCGGATGGTGCCCGGCGTCATCACGAACGACGAGGGTGAGACTACCACCGCCATGGTGGAGCAGCAGGTTGCGTTGCTTGCCCTGCGCGACGAGGTGCAGACGGAGGGGGCCGCACTGGACGCCTATGCCGACATGCTGCCGGCGCTGGCGCCCGGCTACGTGTCGCCGGCCGACCTGCAGGGGAGCTACTCCGCGGCGATCCAGCAGCATCTCGACGCGAAGGCCCGCGAACGCGGCTACGACGGCATCCAGACCGCCATTACCTATCGCGACGATCCAAACCCGGCCTTCGCGGCCGAGGCGCTGGCGCTGTTCAACTGGCGCTCGGCCGTGTGGACCGCCGCCACCGCCATGCTGGCGGCCGTGAACCCGGCGAGCCCGCCGACGATCGAGGCGGTGCTTGCCGCGCTGCCGGCGTTTGCGTGGCCGGCCTAGTCTTCAATCTCATCTTCCCTCGCGCTGGCTGGAAAGAGGAAGAGTTCTTTCTCGCTATCAGACTTATCGAGACCGGGCCCATGATAGTAGGCGGCACGGCGTATCCATCTCTTGTTCTTGCTTCGATGCGTGTAGGAGATCACCACTTCGAGCTTGGCATTTGCGCCTTTTTCTCGGAACGCATCCTTGTCGACATCGACTTCTACAACAGCAGGTATGTCGTGCCCTGGATCGACGATGCCTATCTCATGGCGCACAGTCGCGTCCTGCGCGCCGTCGATCAACGAACGGGTCTTTGCAAGCACTTCAAGGGCGGGCGTTGACCCGAAGTTCTTGATGTGGATGAAGCATTTTCCGTCATCCCTGAAGTAGGCTCTGCTGACGCCAAGATAGGGATAGATCTGCCGCTCCAGTGCATCATTGCTTTCCTGCGTGAGCTTTACAGTATCCCTTGCATCCTTCGCGGCGCTTCTTGTGAAAATCACCGTGAACGTGAGCAACACAAGCGACGCTGCCGAGCAGAATGCGGCCAGCGATGTCGCGGCAGCAATCCATTCCTGTGCCCTCACGTTTCGGGCCTCGTCCGTCAGCACGCATTCGTAGACGAGTGAAAAGCAGTTCAACCATTCCATAGTCGGCCCCAATCCAGCCCTTCAGAGCTTAGGGCGTCGATCTCTTCACACGCAAGCATCAACAACATGCAGGGAGAATCCCCATGACCGTGCTGGAACTCCAGCGGCGGCTATCGTCGCTCGGCTTCAACCCCGGCCCGCTGGATGGCAAGAACGGGCCGAAGACCGCTGCTGCTGTCAAAGCCTTTCAGAAGGCCTACGGGCTTGTCATTGACGGGATCGTTGGCCCACAGACGCGCGTGGCCCTGACGCAGGCCGTGACGCCGCCCAAGGCAGCAAGGGCCGAGCCGGACAAGTCGGCCATGGCGCAGCCTGTGCCGACTGAAGACACTTCCGGGCGGCCGGTGGCGCCGCCGAACGCCGACGCTTTGAAGCTGCTCGCTACGGCGCGGCCGATATCTGAGATCATCGTTCACTGCGCGGCGACACCGGAGGGGAAGGACTTCACCGTCGCCGATATCCGCGCCTGGCACAAGGCGCGCGGCTGGTCGGACATCGGCTACCACTATGTCGTGTATCGGGACGGCCGCGTCCTTCTCGGCCGGCCGGTGGGCCAGATCGGCAGCCATGTCGCCGGGCACAACACCGGCACGATCGGCGTCGTCTATATCGGCGGTGTCTCGGCCGACGGCAAGACCGCCAAGGACACGCGGACGCCGGCACAGCGTTCCTCGCTTTTGTGGCTCACGCAGCAGCTCACGGCCAAGCACCGCGGCGTGAAGAAAATCACTGGTCACAACCAGTATGCCGCCAAGGCCTGCCCCTCCTTCGACGTGCGCCGCGATCCGCTCGGCGCCGTCGTCTGATCCGCGCCCGGCCGGTCGCCGGGCAAACCCCACGAAAGGAAAGACCATGAACTGGGATACCATCCAGCAGGTGCTGCGCATCCTGCTCTATACCCTTGGCGGCTGGGCGTTCGGCGATGCCGTTGCGCAGGGCGCCGAGTTTCAGGCAGCGGTCGGCGGCGTGCTGGCCCTCGGCGCGTTCGTCTGGTGGTTCTTCTGGGAACGCAAGCGGCCCGTCGCGTGACCTGGCTCTCCATCCTCAACCTGCTGCTGCAGCTCGCCGCCGTTATCGCGCGGCGGGCTGAGCGCGCCGATATCGAGAAGGCGGTACTCAATGAAATCGAGGTCCTTCACGGCCGCCGCGTCCGTGCTGCCGCTCGCGCTCGCGACGACGTTCTGGCTGGCCGGGTGCAGCCCGACGCTGACGACCCGAACCGGCGCGACTGAGGCCGAAGCGGCGATGGCCGCCGATCTCTGCGAGCACGCGTGGCGGCCGGTGACCTATTCGAGCCGGGACACCGAACAGACGCAGATCGAGGTGAGGGCGGCGAACGCCGCCCGCGCCACCTATTGCAGTTGAAAGAACAGGGGCGGGGACATTGGAAGGCGAAGACATGACCACGAACGGCAACGATGCTTCTCGCCATTATCAGGACGCCATCACCGCTCAGATGGGCGAGCGCGTCACCAATCTCGGTCGCCGCGTCAGCGACATCGAAAACGAGATGCGGACGGGCTTCAGGCAAATCGAGACATCGATCTCGCAGCTCACCGCCACGCTTGCGGAGCGCGCCAAGCCTCAGTGGCAGGCTCTCGGCGTCGCGCTGACCTTCGCTGCGATGATCGGCGCGCTCGCCTATTGGCCGATCCGTGAGGCGACCAACGACCTGAAGGCTTCGACGACCGCGATCTCTGCCGCCATGGTGACGCGGCAGGAAATGGACTGGCGGCAGGCACGCAGTCAGGAGGACCGGCTTCGGACCGAAGGCTCCATTGTCGACATGCGGGCCAACCTCATTCCGCGCGCTGAGCACGAGCGTGTCTGGCAGAATTACGATCAGCGGTTCCTCGACCAGCAGCGTCAGATCGATGAGGTGAAGCAGGCGCAGAACAGCGTCTACGGCGCACGCGACGTGCTGATGGATATGCGCGAACGGCTGGACAGGCTCGAGCAACAGCGGCGGCTCATGGCCCCTGTGGCGCCTTAACCGGCCCTTCATCCTTGCTGTAGATGTTCCGGCGCGGCGGCTCCTCCAGTCCGCCTCCCAGGCAACGCCCGTCAGCTTCGGCTGGCGGGCTTTTCGTGTTTCAGGCGTCCTCGCGCCTCGGCCGCATTAAGATCGCCCAACACCTCAGTGCCGTCTGTCGCGCTGCTTCAATTCTTTGGCGTTTATTAGGTCTCGGTACTCAATCGCCTTGGTTCGCGTGAGGCCCACCAACTGCCAGCGCGTGGGTTTCGCCGGCTGGCCGGTGAAAATATCGTAGACCGTCCATGTCGTGTCGACCTCGATGCGAACTGCGAAGCGTGCTGCTGGCACTCTCATTGGCGCCGCCCATCGTTAGCAGGTTTGCTGGCGCCGCCCTCATTGTCCCATTCCTCCAGCGCTTTCATGCGAAGCTGTCTCGGTGAACCCGAAGCATCATATTCGATGTCGAACCCTGCGGCGTTTGCTTCTCTTGCGATGGCGTCGGTTAGCTCCTCATCTGAAATGCGCAGCGCTGGAAACATGCGACGTACGGCGCCGAGCGCCTCCGCGGCCGCGAAGGGCTCAGCTTCCTTCTGGCATTCTCGCAGAAATGCAGCGATGGCGGCGCGAACATCTCCTGATGCATCATCGGCAGTCGCCGTGCCGATCGTTTCCTCGGTAGGATTGTCTTGGCCAGAGACATGGAGGCGCGTTGCGGCCGCTTCTGCAGCAATCGCTCTGGTGAGTTCATTGTCCGACACATCGAGCGCAGGAAAGAGACGCCGAACTGCGGCCAGAGCGTCTGAGATAGCGAAAGGTCCTTCAGCGGACTTGTAAGTTTCCTGAAAGACCGCAAGTGCTGTCCGCACCTCCGGAGAGAGGCGGCGTACTGCGGCAGCGTTGTCCATGGGGGGTACTCCTAGAACAGCAGTATGCGCCTTTGCAGAACATCTGTCGAATCGTTCCTCGGAATGTCGGCGTCACCTCAGTGCTGCCGATGCCTCCTCGTCACTCAAGATATCCGATATCCGGCCGTACTCGCTGAACATCATCACATCGACCGGCGATGCGCCCAGGTCGTCCAGCGTCACCAACGTGCGCTGGAACAGCCGCGTCCTCTCAAAAAGCGTCAGCTTGTCGATCTCGTTGGCGGCGCGGACCAGCTCGGAAATAAAGGCGCGCGTGAGTTGGCGGCCGGGAGAGGTCAAGAGGTGTAGCTGCGGCCAATGATGCGCTCGCCGTCATCACGATGCTCGTAGCAGAAATAGCGCGCCCGCTCCGCCTTGCGCGCCTGAAAGCCATACGAGCCCCACGCAGTGCAGCCCTCATGCTCGCAGTAGTGCTCGAACAGGCCGCTGGGGGTTCCGGTGATCGCGCCGCCGCGCGTCGGTTCATCGCTCATCCGTAAATTTCCAGTATCTCATCCAGCGATAGCGGCGACCGAATCCACTCGATGAATTTCGAACTCCTCGTCGGTCTCATACATGGCCCAATAGGGCTCGTCGCCTTCTTCCAGATCGGCCCCGATGCGCCAGCGGATCAGATGCATCTCGCCGGCCGCGTTGCGGGCGAGGATCGGCGTGCCGTCCCGCCGCGCGGTGTTGGGCGTGTAGACGACCACGGCGCGCCGGAAGTCCTCCGCAAAGTCTGGAAAGTTGTCCTGCCTCATGCCCGGCCGCTCCTAGAACAGGCTGGCTTGCGCCGGCGTCTCGGCCGCCGCCGGCTCGATCGGATCGGGCGCCGATACGATGACAAGCTGGTCGTCGGGAAGGGGACGTTGCAGTTCGCGCGCTTCTTCCCATGGCGCGTTCATCCAGACCTCGATCTCCTCGGCCGTGGTCAGGATCACCGGCATGGCCTTGTCGTGGATCGGCGCGACGACGCCGTTAGGCCGGGTGGTGAAGAAGCCGTACAGTTCGAAGTCGCCGGGTCCGTCCTTCACCTTGCGCACGCCATGCCACGGCGTCCACAGGCCGGCAAAGGCGAACAGCGGCCGGCTCTCGTCAACTGCAAACCAGAAATTGCGCTGGATGCCGGTCGACGGGTCCTTGTCGCCCGGCGTCGGGCTGGGCTCTGCGAAGCTCGTCGCCGGCACGATGCAGCGGTTCTCGATGCCCAGCCACTGGCGCCAATGGCTGAAGTTCGGCTGGCGGATGTTGGTCGTTCCGCGATCCGCCTTGCCCTTCACACGGTCGGGCGGCGTCGGCATGCCCCATGTGAGCATCGCGAGCTCGCGCACGCCGTCGGGCGCGTTGCGGACGACCGGCGCGCGGGTGTTCGGGTAAACGTCGAGGGAGGGCTGATTCCAGCCGCCGTTGTCGCGCAGCGCCTTGGTGAAGGCGATGACTGCCTGCCGGTTCGTCGTGATGTTGTAGAGATTGCACATGCGGCGATCCTGCTCCTGCCGGCCTCGCCGGTCAACGAACAGGCGGATAGGGATACATAGTGCGCGCTTTCGGCCAGAGGGCGAAGTAGCGTCGGAAGATATCCTCCAAGTCCGCCATCGCCTCTTCGCGCGTCTCTGTGATGCCGACGTTCGGCTTGACGACGAATCCAGCGAACCAGCGCCAGTGGCCTGCTCCCGGATGGCCCTTGCCGATCTGCATGATGCGCCCGATGGCCGTCTCGCCGTCATAGCAATGAAAGCCGCCATCCTTGTCCGGCCTCCAGACCAATTCTGGCATGGCTCCGCCGTCCGCTGCCAACTGTGGCTCGGTACTCATGTCGGTGTATCCCGTTCTCGCTTCAGATGCCGGCAGGTAAGCACCGCGCAGCTTGATCCGTCAAGCATTTGTTCCTAATTCGTTCTCATGCCGGAACCCTACTGGCCGAAGAAGAAGGGCAGCTATCGCCTTTCCGACGCGGCGAAGAACAACCAGTATGCCAAGCTGCGCTGCCGCTATTGCAAGGCGGAGCGCTATTTCCTTGTCACGGAGCTGAGGACGGCTTTCGGCGACATCGAGTGGGACGACGTCGTTCACCAGAACAACTGGCGCTGCACGGGCTGCGGGCAGACGAACATGATCGAGTTCGACCTCGGCTCGCCGTCGGCCGCTGAGGTTCAGCGCGCCGTCATTCGTCGGATTGACCGGATCGTTTACGTGCGGCGCGTGATCTGGAAGGACCAGAAGCCGTGACCGGTTTTGGAAGGAAATCGGTGATCACCCGAGGCATGGGCTCCAAAGCGCCAGTCTCCCTGGCCGCAGCTTCGACCGCCTCGCGCGTCTTCGCTGCGTCTTGCAGCCCCTCGAATGCGCGCAGGCAGGCTTCCCGCGCCGCGCGATGCGCCTTCCGGTTCTGGCTGCCGGGCCAGTTGTAGAGGAGCACGTCGGCTGCTTTCGCGGCCGAATTGACGATCTCCAGATGGCCGTTCTTCCCGCGAATAAAGACCGGGTGGGGGAATTTCTGATCGGATGGTTGACGCAAGACAAGGCACTCGAACTCGGCGCATGAACGCGGAGATGCGCGGTGTCGTTCCGAGGGAGAAACGTTACGCACTGCCACACCTTGTCGAAGGATGCGGTTCCGTTCTGCCACACCTCTGAAAAAGTGCAGCAAAATCAATATGGTATTATGCGCAAAAAAGAGAGATGGAGGCCTCGCCCGGAATCGAACCGGGGTGCAAGGATTTGCAGTCCTCTGCGTAACCACTCCGCCACGAGGCCATATCGTGAGAGCTTTCGGTTGCGCCTCAATAGGTTGCGGCGTTTCGCCAGTCAAGCGGCGCGGATCGTTCCCAAAATCTTCTTTTCCGCCGTTCAGGGGGGCTTTGCCGGCTGTTCAGCGCCGCCGCCGGCGGCCAGCCCACCAGAGCGTGAATTCGCGACGCTTGCGGCGGACGGAAGCGAATTCATAGGACAGGACCAGCAGGCCGAGCGGAATCATCCAGAAGCCCAGTATGGGCAGGAAGCCGAAGCAGCCGAGCACGACAAGCGCGCAGCCGATGGCGATTCGGGCAGGGCGCGAGCGCGGCATCGCGAACTCGCGCCCGAGCATGCGGATCGTCCGCGGCTGTTCCTTCTCTTCCATCAGGCCTCCCGGCGGGCCGGCATGGCCGTCGTCCTTGACGGCCAACCGCTCTGCATGCGGATCTGGAGTTTCTGGCAAACCATTATTTTTCCGGTACTTATCGGATTTCGAGTGCGGAGGAGCAAGATCGGGCGTCATCAGCAATTACCAAAATTCTATGACGCGCATACGCGAATTTGCACGCATATGATGCCTGCCGGGACGATTTCCAACAGGCCCGCCGTGCCGCGGGCTGATTTGGTCGTTTTCCCGCTTGGCAAACCGGAACGCTCTTTGCTATAGGCTGCGCCACTTACGCGAGCGCTGTTCCCCGGTAGCTCAGTGGTAGAGCAACCGGCTGTTAACCGGTTGGTCGCTGGTTCGAATCCGGCCCGGGGAGCCACTTTTCAGGCTGAAAGCATGGAAGGCACTTTGGGCTTCGCGGTGGCGATGCTATCAAGGGGTTCCTGCAACCGCGTCGCCTCATGAACCCGTCCAATCCGTCGCCCGCCCGCTCCTTGGAATCGCGCATCTATGCGGTTTACGGGCAGCTTCCGCCGTCGGAGCGGAAGCTGGCAGACGTCATGCTCCAGCACCAGATGGACCTCGCGCTCTACACGGCGAGCGAGCTGGCGCGCGAGGCGGGGGTCTCGACGGCGACGGCGGCGCGGCTGATCCGGACGCTGGGCTACGTGTCCTATCCGGCCGCCAAGCGCGAGATCCGCGAATCCGCGCATTGGGGCTCGCCGCAGGGCGGCGCGATCGACCGCTCGCAGGAGCCGGTGCGGTCGCCTTCGCTGGCCGCGGTGGTCCAGACCAATATCGACAATATCCGCGCCACCGCCGACGGCGTTCCGCCGCAGACCCTCGCGGCCATCGTCGACGCCTGCGTCGCGGCGGACCGCATCGTGCTGCTCGGCATGCGCAACGGCTTCGGCCTCGCGCATTATGCGGCGCATTATTTCGGGCTCATCAAGGACGACGTGCGCGTGCTGCCGGCGACGGGAACGTCGATGGCGCACGAGCTCTCATCGGTCGGCCAGGGCGACCATGTGATCTGCTTCGCCTTCCGGCGGCGGCCCCGCACGCTGCCACGCCTTCTGTCGGAACTGCGGGCGGCGGGCGCGGTGACCACGCTGATCACCGACATCAGCGCTTCCGACAGCGCCAAGGCGGCCGACCATTTCATACGGTGCCGCTGCCATTCGCTGGCGCCGTTCAACTCGTTCACGGCGGCGATCACCATCGTCGACTATCTCTCCTGCACGGTGGCGGCGCTGCTGGGAGAGAAGAGCATCGCGCGCTTCCGCAGGATCGACCGGATGGTCGAGATGCTGGACGACGTCGCCACGCCGAAGACCGACAGGCGCTAGAGCAATTCGGGTCGCAAAGCCGCCACGCGTTTTTGCCGGAACCGCTTCAGAGCAGGCCGGCCCGCGACGGATAGGCCCAGCCGAGCCGCTTGGAGGGTGCGAGGCCGGAGCGGGCGAGCATTTCCGCCATGCGGATGGCGGCATCGACGCCGTCGATGACGGGCAGTCCCAGCCTCTCGCGCAGCTCGGCGGCGAAATCCGCCATGCCGGCGCAGCCGAGAACCGCGGCTTCCGCGCCATTCTCCATCGCCCGGACGATCAGCGCGGACAGTTTTTCGCGCGCGCCGCTTTCGGGGCGGTGCAGGTCCAGAACCGGAATGTCGCTCGCCAGAACCTGCGGACAGCGCCGCTCGAAGCCGTAGCGCAGGATGTTCATCCTGAGCGTCGGAACGGAGCGCGACAGCGTCGTGACGACGCAGAATTCCTGCGCGACGAGGCTCGCCATGTGGAGCGCGGCTTCGCCGACGCCGATCACCGGGCGGCGGGAGAGCGAACGCGCGGCGTCGAGGCCGGTATCGTCGAAGCAGGCGATGACATGCGCCATCGCGCCGTCGTCCTCGGCATCGCGCAACGCCTCCAGAAGGCCCGGCACGCAGAGCGCGCCGTCGAACGGCCCCTCGATCGCCTCGGGGCCGCGCGGGGATTGGCGGACCAGAAGCTCGGTGTCCGGCGCGGCGGAACGCGCCGCCGCGGCGCCGATCTCGCGCGTCATGGAGGTGGTGGTATTCGGGTTGATGATCGAAATCTTCATGGCCGTCATGCCCAGCGGCTGGTCGGGACCGTGTCGATCAGCGTTTCGTAGGGTATCGGTGCAGCCGTGAGGTGCCCCGCCGCGATGCCGCCCTGCCAGCGCATATAGGCGTCCGGGTCGATCCGCGGCGTGGTCCACATGCCGTGGGCGATGTAGGTGCGCGCAGCGGAAAGCAGGATGTCGAGGGGGAGGGCCGGGAAGGTGGCGGCGAGGAAGTCGGCGTCGTGTTCGGGATCATTGGCGCGGATCCACTGCATGCCGCGGTCGAGCGCGGCGGCGAACCGCGTCTGGACATCCTGCCGCTCCGGCGTGCTCTCGTCCTTCGCGTAATAGACGCTCCACGGCACGTTTCCGCCGGTGACGGGCAGGGCCTGCACGACGCGCCCGCGTCCCTGTGCTTGGAGACGCATGGCGTTCGGATAGTCGACGATGAGATAGTCGCCCATGCCGCCGTAAAACAGTTCCGAGAGCATCGCGCCGTCGAGGTCCTGCACATAGTCGACGCGGAGCGGATCGATGCCGTGTTCGGTGAGGCAGAGCTTGAAGAAGAGCCCGACGCTGGCGCCATTGCTGCCCTTCATCATCACCACCTTGCCGGGCAGGGCATTCCACGAGAAGTCCTCCGGCCTTTCGCGGCCGACGACCGCCAGCGGCGCGCGCGCGGCCACCTGCGCGAAGGGCGTGAAGCGGGTGCCGCGGCCGAGATACATGGACGGCACCCAGATGCCGCCGAGCGCGGCCTGCGCCGCATCCTGCCGCAGCGCCTCCAGCACCAGATCCCACGGCTTGGGCACCTCGGCCGTCACCCGAAGGCCTTCCTCCTCGAAATAGCCGTTCCGGACCGCGACATATTCCGGCAGGTAGTTAAGGCTGTGGCCGGTGGCCGAGATGTGAAAATCGATCATTTGCGCGCTCATGCCTCCACCATTGCCGAAACCGGACGCGGGTCGGGCAGCGCCTGCCCGGTCTCGGCCGAATACCAGATCGCCGCGTCCGCGTCGTAGCCGAGAGAAACCTTCGCGCCGGGCGCGACGCGGGGATTGCCGGCCACGCGCACGAAGATCAGGTCCTGCCGCAGCAGGTCGCCGGACGATGTCCCGTCGGCTGAGACCGGCCGGCAGCCGAGGATCACCTCGGCGCCGAGCCGCTCCACCAGCGCGACCTGTGCGGGAATGCCCGGCTGGCCTTCCGGCAGCAGCTTCAGCCGCTCCGGGCGCAGCCCGAGGATGAGCCGCCCGCCTGCCGGGAAGGCGCCCGGATGCGACCAGCTCGTGCCTGCCTCCAGCGACAGCCGCGCGCCGTCGCGCCGCACGTCGAGCAGGTTCATCGGTGGTGCGCCGACGAAGCGGGCGACGAAGGTGTTGGCCGGCCTGGCGTAGATCTCGTCCGGCGTGCCGACCTGCTGGATCTCGCCATGGTTCATGACGATGATGTTCGTCGCCATGGTCATTGCCTCCACCTGGTCGTGGGTGACGTAGATGAAGGTCTTGCGCACGCGCTGGTGCAGCGCGGAGATTTCCGAGCGCATCTGCGTGCGCAGCTTGGCGTCGAGGTTTGAAAGCGGCTCGTCGAGTAGGTAGAGCGACGGGTCGCGCACCAGCGAGCGGGCAAGCGCGACGCGCTGCCGCTGGCCGCCGGACAGGCTGGCGGGGCGCCGGTCCATCAGCGGCGTCAGCTCGAGCTGCTCGGCGATCTGGTTGGTGCGCTCGGCGATGTCGGGACGGCGCATCAGGTTCCAGCGGGCGATGGAGCTCACCAGCGGGATGTGATGCCACTTCCGGAATGCGTCCATCAGCAGCGGGAAGGCGATGTTCTCGCGCACCGTCATGTGCGGGTAGAGCGCATAGGACTGGAACACGAAGGCGACGCCGCGCCGGCTCGGCGACCAGTCGTTGACCTCCTGGCCGTCGAAGGCGAGCGTCCCGCTGGTGATCTCGGTGAGGCCGGCGATCATGCGCAGCAGCGTGGACTTGCCGCAGCCTGACGGGCCGAGGAGGACGAGGAACTCGCCGTCCGCGATCGACGCGTCGAAGCGCGGGATGACGGTGGAATTGCCGAAGCGCTTGGTGACGCCGTTGAGCTGGATGTCGGGCATGAAACTATCCCTTCACTGCGCCGGCGGTGATGCCCGCGACGATCTTGCGTTGGATGAGAAGGAAGAAGACCACCGCCGGCAGGCTGAAGATGAGCGCCGCGCCCATCACCGCCGAAAGCGGCGTCTCGTACTGGCCGATGAAGGAGGCGAGCCCGACGCTGGCCGGCCACAATTCGCGGTCGCGCAGGAAGGTGGCGGCGAAGAGGTATTCGTTCCATCCGGCGAAGAACGAGATCACCGCGGCGGCCGCGAGCGACGGCGCGATGATCGGCAGCACGATCATGGTCAGCACGCTGATGCGCGGGCAGCCGTCGACGGCAGCGGATTCCTCGATCTCGTAGGGCACCGCGTCGATGGCGCCCTTGATGATGAAGGCCGCGACCGGCAGCGAGAAGCCGACATTGGCGATCACCAGGCCGAGAAGGCTGTTGAGCAGGCCCAGCGTGATGAACATCGCGTAGAGCGGCACCAGGATGAGCGCTTCCGGCACAACCTGCGTCATGAACATCAGGAAGCCGAGCGGTCCCTTGCCGTGGAAGCGGAAGCGGCTGAGTGCATAGCCGGCCAGCGCGCCGAGCACGAGGCTGAGCAGAGTCGTGCCGACGGCGATGATGCCGGTGTTCACCAGCCAGCGCATCAGTGGAAGCTGCACGAGATCGGCCAGCATCGCCGGCAGGTTGCCGAGCTGCGGCCAGGGCACCTGGCCGGTGTTGTAGAGCTCGGAGTTGAGCGACAGGGCGGTAGTAGCCATCCAGTAGATGGGGAAGCCGCCGAATATGACGAGCGCCAGCACGAGGACGGCATGCAGCAGGCGGGTCACGCTTTTGGGAAAGCCGGTCATCGCGAATTCGACCTCTGGCGACGGATGTTGAACAGCGCGTGGATCGCCGCGACCATGAGCGCCAGCATGAGGCCGACGACGCCATAGGCGCTCGACATGCCGAGATCGTGGTTCTCGAAGGCGACCTGGCGCAGCTTGACGATGAGCGTGCTGGTGCTTCCGACGGGGCCGCCGCCGGTCAGCAGATAGATGATGTCGAAGCGGCGGATCGACCACACCATGACCAGCAGCGAGACGAGCTGCAGCGTCGGCAGGATGTGCGGCAGCGTCACCGCGCGGAAGACGCTGAGCTTGTCGGCGCCGTCGATGACGGCAGCCTCCTTCACCTCTTCCGGCACGGATTGCAGCGCGGCCAGCATCACCAGCATGACGAAGGGCGCGACCTGCCAGACCGTCACCAGGAGGATCGATGGCAGGGCCATGTCGGTGCTGGTCAGCCAGGAGATGCGCTCCAGCCCCAGCCCGGTGACGATGGTGTTCAGGACGCCGGAGCGTTCGTTGAATATCCACAGCCAGACGAGCGCGGCGGCGACGTTGGGCACCGCCCAGCCGAAGAGCAGGATGCCGCGAACCAGCGTGCGGCCAGGGAACGGCCGGTTCAGCGCCAGAGCGGCGATCATGCCCACGGCCACGCCGAGCACCACCGCCATGGTGGAGTAGACGAGCGTGATCTTCAGCACCGAGTAGAACTCCGGATTGCCGAAGAGCCGCTCGTAATTGCCGAAGCCGATGAACTGGCTGCGGTTCGGGTTGGCCAGCCGCGTGCGCGTCAGGCTGAGATAGACCTGCCTGCCGAGCGGGTAGAACATGAAGACCAGCAGATAGGCGGCGGGGAGGATGACGAAGGCATAGGGCAGGAGGCGGGACAGTCCCTGCGACCCTCGACCCTTGCGGCTCGTCGGGGCTGGAACGGCGGCAGGCCGTTCCAGCAAGGCTTGATCAGACATCGGCTATCCCCCTTGGGAGCAGCTTGGGCCGTTCGTCAGAACATGCCGTCGACGCGTTGCTGGGCCTTGGCGAGGGCGGCGGCGGGATCGGTGCCGTTGATCAGCACTTCCTCCACGGCTTCCATCACCGGGCGCATGATCTGGGTCGTTTCGGTCTCGAAGCCGGGGATGAGCACCGAGTGGCTCTTGGTCGCCACCTCGGCGAAGGTCGTCGCCCACGGGTTGGCGGCGACGAAGTCCGGGTCGAGCGGCACGTCGGTGGCCAGCATGTCGGGGCCCGACGCCTTGCGCAAGCCGGCCTGGCCCTCGGGGCTCATCAGCCATTTCAGGAAGGCGGTCGCCTCTTCCTGATGCTTGCTGTTGGCGTTGACCACGACATAGATCTGCTGGTGTGCGCCGGGGTGGGCGAAGGGCATCGCCGCCGCATGGATGTCGGAGCCCTTGGTCGCGCCGCCGGAAGCGATGTTCAGCGTGCCGCCGGAGTTGTCGATGCTAAAGCCGACCTGGCCTTCCTTGAAGCGGGTGCGCTGCGTGGGGAAGTCGTCGCCGACCGGGATGACCTTGGCGTCGTACAGCTCCTTGAAGGCGGTGACCGCGGCGACCGCCTCCGGCGTGTTGATGGTCAGCTTGCCGGCGCCGTCGACCCAGCTGGCGCCGTAGCCGTAGGCCCAGCTCTGGAAGTCCATGTAGAAGCCGGAGAAGTCGCTGATCTGGTGGCGCGCGGTGAAGCCGATGGAGCCCGGCGTCTTTTCCTGTACCGCCTTGGCGCTGGCGATCAGTTCCTCGACGGTGGCCGGTACCTTGGCGCCGGCCGCCTCGGTGAGCTTGCTGTTGTAGATCAGCGCATAGGCCGCGCGCTGCCACGGAACGCCCAGCGTCACGCCGTCGACGATGCCGTTGTCCTTGGTGACGTTGAGCGGGACGCCCTCGGCCGCCGCGCCCACATCCACCAGCAGGCCGGCGTCGGCCAGCGCGTAGAAGACGCCCTCCTGGATGATCGCCACGTCGGGGCCGGCGCCGGCGCCGAACTCCGTCATCAGCCGGTCGCCATAGTCCTTCGACGGGATGCCGAGGGCCTTCAGCTCGATGTTCGGCGCTGTCTTCTCATAGGCCTTCACGGCATTCCACAGGCCCTCGCCGCGCAGGGCGTCGAGCCATTGCGAATTGGAGACGACGAGCGTCACCTTGTCCTGCGCCATGGCGCTCGTGGCGGCCGCGCAGGCCATGGCAACCGCGAATACGTGTTTCAGGATGCTGGTCATTTCGGTTCACCTCTGTTCGTGTTGTTTGTTTTTCTTGTTGTTCTGGGGTTCAGGCCTTCACCCGGAAGGGGGCGAGGGGCGTGTTGCAGCTCAGGTTCTCGCAGCCGTCGTCGGTGACGAGATAGCAGTTGCCGACATTGCTGCCGGCGACCATGGGCTCGAGCCACTGCGAATGCAGGACGAAGGTCATGCCTTCCTCGAGCCGGTCGTGATTGTTGGACGCGATGTTGTAGGGCGTGAACTTGGCCATCGAGACGGAATGGCCGACATTCGGGTTATGCGGCCCGGTCGCCGCCGGGTAGACATGCATCAGCCTGCGGCCCTGCCGCTCCCAGTCCTCGTCGGGGACATGCCGCTTCTGTACCAGACGCGGCGAGCCGTCCTCGTTGGACTGCCAGTTGTAGGGCATGGTGCGGCTGTCGGCGGAGGTCAGGTAGCCGCGGCGGATATAGGGTTCGAAGGAGGCATCGGCGATGCGCGAAACGAGCTCGCCGGGGCGCACCAGCGCGGCGGCCGCCTCGACGCCCTCGACGCACATCTGGAGGACTTCTTCCTGCTTTTCCGTTATGTCGCCGACGGCGATCATGCGTGCGATCTGGGCGCTGTAGCCGTGATAGCTGACGCTCGAAATATAGAGGTTGATCAGGTCGCCGGGCCGCACGACGTGGCCGTAGGGCTTGCCGCAATGGGTGCCGTAGCGGTTGATGCCGATCTGGTAGCCGTCGCCCGATTCACCGCCCCGCGCCATCTGCGCATAGGTGAAGGCTGCGTAGATCTCGTAGTCCGTCACGCCGGGCCGGACGACATGGTGCGCCGCCTGGATGCCGATATCGGCAAGCTGCGCCGCGGCGCGCACGATCGCCTGCTCGCGACTGGTGCGACGGCGCTGCATGCGCTCGATGATGCCGGCATCCGGCACGAAGCGGCTGCGCGGCAGCCGCGCCTTGAGCCCGTCCCAGTAGCCGCCCGAGGTCGCATCGCCAAACAGGCCGATCTGGCTGCCGGCAAGGCCGTTGCGTTCCAGATGCGCCGCGACCGCCTCGACCACGCGGTCGACGGTGCGGCCCGGCCGGTTGTAGGTCTCGCGGCCCCAGGTGCCGACCTGCCAGATCTCGTCCACCAGGACGGGTTCGCCTGCCGGCGGCAGCAGCACGGAACTGCTGAAGAAGGAGAACAGGGTCAGCGGCTGGTCGTCGTCGGTGGGGATGACGAGCACGCCTTCGCGCATCCAGTCGCAGATGTAGCGAAGATAGGAGTTGGAGACCTTGTAGGAGCCGATTGAATCCGCGTGGACCAGGATGAGGTCATGCCCGGCCATGGTCGCCTGTCGGCGGATGTGGCGCAGCCGCTCGGCGAACTCGTCCTCGGGAAGCGGGTCGACAGGCTCGAAGGTGAAGCTGGGCTGGAACCCGTCGAGAAGCTTCTCGCAGGAAGCGCCTGCGGTTTCCATCTGTGTCTTGGTCAGCATTCTTGGCTCCTTTGACGCTATTAAGGAGCCGTCTGAATGCCTCCGCAACAAAAATTTCACATGGGTGACGAGCGCAAACGAGGTGTTGAAAAAATCCGGCAAAAAGGCAGCGGATTATTTCATCGGCTTACGGCCATTCCTCAAGGTAAGCGTTTGAATATCGGTATATTTCGCCTTTTTGAGTATGTTCGATCATGAAATGGGACGCGACACGAGGAGGTAAATTTTTTTACGCGTCGGGTTCGTCCATGGCAGAAAATGAGCTTATGGATTGCCGATCGGCGAGGCAGAAGGACTTTTTTCGATGCAGCGCGGTGCCCGATTTTTAGACGCCGCAGGCGCAGCCGGCGGCCGACCGCAAGCCGGACGATTGCGCCGGTGGCATGGACTGGCTATCCAGTCATGACCGCGCGGGCGTGGCGGAACTGGTAGACGCAAGGGACTTAAAATCCCTCAGCCTCTGGCTATGCGGGTTCGATCCCCGCCGCCCGCACCAAATTGCGACGCGGCCCTGCAATGGCGTGTGGCCTGCGCGCTTAGCGGCCGAAGGCGATGCGCAGGACGCGGAAGGGGGTGGTCACGACGAGCTCGCCCGCGTTCAGCACGCCGCTTGCCAGCGTGTCGATGCCGTCGGCGATCTGGTCGTCGTTGCCCTCGAAGGCGCTCGGGTCGGTGAGGCGCTCGCCGAGCATGCGGATCAGCACCGGATTGTCGGCGAAGCGGGTGTGGTTGAGGCCGTCGCCGGCCTTCACGCCCGAAACGTCGACGGTGATCACGCCCAGCTTGGCAAGCGAATCCGCGTCGGAATAGTCGCCGACGCGCGGCCGGTTGCCGGCGATGAGGGAGGAGATGCGCAGCGCCTTGTCGTCGCCGGAATAGAGGAGGAAGTAGGGTCGCTTCGGCACGCCGATGCGGCGCATCTGGGCGCGGAAGATATCGACGTCGATGTCGGGCGAGGCCAGCACCACGTCGCTCAGCCGGCCGCCGAGGTCGCGGTCGCCTGTCATGGCGAGCTGGCGCAGCGCCTCCATGGCGAGCCATCCGCCCATCGAATGCGCCACGAGGTCGATGCGTGTGGCGCCGCTGGCGGCGATCTGGCGCAGGGTGGCCTCCAGCGCATCGCGCGCCACGGTGGCGCTGTCCTTGTCGTAGACATAGTCCAGCGTCTTGCCGGCCGATGCCCAGCTGAACAGGACCGGCGTTCCCGTATATTGCCCGTCATGGACGATCTGCGCCATGCGGTAGACGGCGGAATCGAAATGGGTGCGGTAGCCGTGGACGAAGACGAGCGCCCGGCCGCCGGTCCGTTTGAGGTCGGCCCGCAGCGCCGCCGAAGCCGCTGCGTTGCTGGTGAACATGCCGATCTCGGAGGCGACGAAGTGCTTCGCCGGATCGGCCGCGCCGCTGCGGGGCCGCTCCACCCGGCCGGTGACATGCGTGGGCGGCACCTCGACGGTGACGGTAAGCGGGGTGACGTGCTCGGAGCGGCTGCGGTCGAAGAGGACCGACGGGTCGGCGCCGCGCCCGCGCGTGGTGACGACATAGAGCTTGTGGGCGGTCGCGGCGGTGACGGCCGGCGCGGTCGCGACCTCCTGGAGCAGCCGGTCGGCATGGGGGCCGGCGCATCCCGACAGGAGGGCGACCGCCAGCAGCATTGCGCGGGCAGCGGTCCGGGAGCGTGACGGCGGCGGCGGCATCTTGGGGAGCGCTCTGTCTTTCTCAGGCCATACGGGCGAAAGGCTTAGCCTGCCCGACGCGACAGGTAAATGACCGGCGCCGTCCGGAAATGGCACATGGGCGGCACACGGAATGTTAAGCCTTTGTGTTTCAGGATCACGCCGCAGTGAGGTCCCGTGGCGGAGCGGCGAACGCGCAGGACTGCAAATCCTGTTATCCTGGTTCAAATCCAGGCGGGACCTCCAGCTCCTCCACAGAGCCGACAGCTCAGCGCCGCCAGAAGGTCGGCGTGAAGATCACCAGGACCGCCAGAAGCTCCAGGCGGCCCATCAGCATCGCAAGCGAGAGTATCCATTTCGCGCCGTCCGGCAGCGGTGCGAAATTGCCCGCCGGGCCGATGACCGGCCCGAGGCCCGGCCCCACATTGGTCAGGCAGGTGATGGAGCCGGTGATGGCGGTGACGAGGTCGACGCCGGTGGCGGCGACGGCCAGGCACAGGACCAGCCAGATCATGAACAGCGCGCAGATGAACAGCACCACGGCGCGCTGCGTGTCGTCGTCCACGGTGCGGTCGCCGTAGCGAACCGATTGCACCGTGTGCGGATAGACGAGGCGGCGCAGGCCGTTGTGGATCAGCTCGAACAGGATGAGGAAGCGGTAGGCCTTGATGCCGCCGGTGGTGGAGCCGGAACAGCCGCCGAGGAAGGTGGCGATGAAGGCGCAGGCGACCGCGAACGGCCCCCACAGCGAATAGTCCTCGCTGGCGAAGCCGGTGGTGGTGATGATCGAGGTGAAGTTGAAGGCCGACGCCGTCAGCGCGTCGAAGAAGGGCACGCCCTGGCTCAGGCGCAGGTAGATCGCGACGCCGAAGACGAGGGCGAGCACATAGCCGATGAAGACCTTGATCTGCGGATCGGCCAGCGCATCCAGCCGCCCGCGCACCGCGAACAGGATCAGGATGGTGAAGGGCAGGGCGCCGATGACCATGAACACCGTGGCGATCCACAGGATCGCGGGATTGTCGGCATAGCGGGCGAAGGAAGTGTCGTAATTGGCGAAGCCGCCGGTCGCCATGGTGGACATGGCATGGGTGACGGCGTCGAAGCCGTCCATGCCGGCCGCGGCGTAGAGGACCATGCAGACCAGCGTGCCGAAGGCATATACGCCGAGCAGCGCATAGGCGAAGGTCGAGAAGCGCTCGAAGGGGCGGTCGTCGGTGCTGGAGGATTCGATGTTGAAATAGGACACGCCGCCGATGTTGAGGACGGGCAGCACGAAGATGCCGAAGGCGATGACGCCGACGCCGCCCATCCAGTTGAGCAGCGCCCGCCACATCAGGATTCCCGGCGGCATCCCGTCCAGCCCTACGAGCACCGTTCCGCCGGTCGCGGTCAGGCCGGAGACGGCTTCGAAGAAGGCGTCGGCGACGCCGATGCCGAGGGAGGAGGCGAGCAGCGGCACCGCGCCGACCGCGCAGGTGCTCAGCCACAGCATGTTTATCATCAGGAAGCCGAAACGGGCCGACAGCACCGGCGCGCGTCCGCGCGTCGCCAGCGCGACGGCGAGCGCCAGCCCGCCGGTGAAGAAAGCGGACATGGCGAAGACCTGCCAGTCGGGATTGCCGGCATAGAGGTCCACCGCCGCCGGGATCAGCATGGCGAACGACATGTAGATGCTGAAGACCGAGGCGACGTGGATCGCGGCGCGGATAGCGAGATACTGCACGGACAATCGGCCCCGTAAGATTCGGCGCACCATGCGCGCCGGGCATCCGGCCGGACAGTGGCTTTGCGCGCCGCGTTATGCAATAGCAGCCTGATGAAGACGGTATTCGTCGTGCTCTTCCGTGGCGTCGGGGGCGCCACGCAACTGCCCACCGGACCGCTGCGCGCGGCGCTGGCCGATGCGGGCTTCGAGAACGTCGCGACCTACATCAACAGCGGCAATGCGGTGGTGCGCTCGCCATGGGCGGCGGAACGCAGCCACAAGGCGATCGTGTCGCTGGCGCGCGACCTGTTCGGCTTCGAGAAGGACGTCTTCCTGCGCTCGCGCGAGCAGTGGCGCGCGGCGGTCGAGGGCAATCCCTATCCGGAAGCCGGCGAGAAGCCGACATCGGTGCATTTCTTCGCGCTGGAGCGCGCGCCTTCAGCCGACGCGGTGGAAGCGCTCCGCGCGCGGCTGTCGCCGGGCGAGCGCATCCATGTCGACGGCGATACGATGTACATGGCACACGCCGGCCGGCTTCGGTGTGTCGAAGACCCCGCCGCTGATCGACCGGCTGCTGCGCATGCCGACGACGGCGCGCAACTGGAACAGCGCCCGGAAGCTGCTCGAACTGGCCGACAAGGCGGCCGGCTGATTTTTGCAGCGCACAAATAAATGTTGCGTCGGAGGGCGAACTGCCCCATATGCAGCGCAGAGGCGCATGAGCCGGCGGTTGCCGGCTTTTCCAACGGAACTGGTTGCGTCTACCGGCCGACCCCTGCGGGGCCAGCCGGCAAGTCCCGCGCAAGAGGCGCAGGCACGACAGCGCAACCGGTGGGAGCAGAGGCTCCGCCGCCTTGTCGTTCACACAGACATATGATCGCCGGTCGCGCACCGGGCGATAGACTTTCGGCCCGTCGCATCGACGCGCCGACATTGAAAGATTGAAGAATTGACGAATGAAATTCCCGCGAATGCCGAAGGCTTCGCAGAACTCGGCATCACCGGGCAGCTCCTGAAGACGACGCTCGCCGCCGGCTACACCGATCCCAAGCCGATCCAGGTCGCGGCATTGCCGCCGTTCCTCGCCGGCCGCGACGTGCTGGGCATCGCCCAGACCGGCTCCGGCAAGACGGCGGCCTTCGCGCTGCCGATCCTGTCCCGCATCGCCGCACTCGGCTCCAAGCGCCGGCCGCGCACCACGCGCGCGCTCGTCCTGGTGCCGACGCGCGAGCTCGCAGTGCAGATCGAGGACACGTTCAAGGCGCTCGCCAAGGGCATGCACATCGCCACGGCGCTGGTGCTCGGCGGCGTGTCGCGCAACAGCCAGGTGAAGCGCATCCAGCCGGGCGTGGACGTGCTGATCGCCACGCCGGGCCGCCTGACCGACCTCGTGCGCGAGGGCGACGTGGTGCTCTCCGACACGACGTGGCTCGTGCTGGACGAGGCCGACCGCATGCTCGACATGGGCTTCATCAACGATGTGAAGCGCATCGCCAAGGCCGTCCATCCGGCGCGCCAGACGGCGCTCTTTTCCGCCACCATGCCGGCCGAGATCGAGAAGCTGGCGCACAGCCTGCTGCGCGAGCCGGCGCGGGTCGAGGTTTCGCCGCAGGGCACCACGGCGGCCGAGATCGTCCAGTCGGTCATCATGGCGCGCACCAAGCAGAAGCGTAAGGTGCTTGCCGACATGCTCGCCGACCCGGCGATGAGCTCGGTCATCATCTTCGCCCGCACCAAGCATGGCGCGGACCGCGTGGCGCGCGACCTGGAGCGCGACGGCTTCGAGGCCGGCGTCATCCATGGCAACAAGAGCCAGAACGCCCGCCAGAAGGCGCTCAACAATTTCCGCGACGGCTCGTCCCGCATCCTCGTGGCGACGGACATCGCCGCGCGCGGCATCGACGTGACCGGCATCAGCCATGTGGTCAATTTCGACCTTCCGGACGAGGCCGAAAGCTACGTCCACCGCATCGGCCGCACCGGCCGCAACGGCCGCTCGGGCATCGCCATCACCATGTGCGACCCGTCCGAGACCTCCAAGCTGCGGCAGGTGGAGAAGATCATCCGCATGAAGCTTCCGGTGACGGCGGACATGCTCGACCAGCCCGACCCGGTGCGCTCGGCCGCCGACCGCGCCATCGCCGCCAATGACGAGCGCCGCGACCGCGAGGCCGCGAGCCGTCCGGGCGGCGGACGCCGGCAGGGCGACCGCAAGAAGCCGGCCGCCGCGCCGCATGCGGCCGATGCCCAGCGCGCCCGCCGGCCCGACGAGCACGCATCTTCGGGCAAGCCGGCCGGAAAGCCTTTCCGCAAGCGCCGCTTCGGCGGGCGCAAGCCGGCGGCCCGTGCCGCCTGACCGACACGACATGCTGGCCGCGTGAGGCGGCCGGCTGGCTCAATTGCGCCCGCCCGGACAATCGTCTAGGCGGGCGTATGCGTCTCGAGAGCCGAGGTGCGGGGAGGGACAGGTAAATGGCGGGAATTGCTGCGCTGGCGTTCGCTTACATGCTGTCGCAGTTCTATCGTTCCTTCCTTGCCGTCCTCACCACGGCGCTGGAGACCGACCTCGCGGCGACCAAGGCCGACCTTTCCATAGCGTCGGGCGCCTGGTTCTTCACCTTCGCGCTGATGCAGTTCGTGGTCGGCGTCTCGCTGGACCGCTACGGGCCGCGCAAGACGGCCGCCGCGATCCTCGCCGTGGGCGGCGCCGGCGGTGCGTTCCTCTTCGCAATCGCACCCAATCCCTTCGTCATCACCATCGCCATGGCGCTGATGGGGATCGGCTGCTCGCCGGTGCTGATGGCTTCGGTCTTCATCTTCGCGCGCGAGTTTCCGCCGGCCCGCATGGCGATGCTCACCTCGTGGATGGTGGCCTTCGGCTCGGCCGGCAACGTCATCGGCGCGTCGCCGCTCGCCAATGCGGCGGAGGTTTTCGGCTGGCGCGAGGTGATGGCGGGGCTCGGGGTAATCACGCTGGTGATCGCGCTCGCCATCATCCTGTTCGTGCGCGATCCGGCGCGGCACGAAAGCGCGGGCGCATCGTCCGGCTTCAGCGGCTACCTCGAACTGCTGTGCATCAAGCCGCTCTGGTTCATCCTGCCGCTGCTCGGCATCGGCTATGTCGCGCCGGCCGGCATCCGCGGACTGTGGGCGGGTCCCTATCTCGCCGAGGTCTACGGCGCCGACATGCTGACCATCGGCCGCGTGACGCTGTTCATGGCGATCGCCATGGTGACGGGAAGCTTCCTCTACGGGCCGCTGGACACGTTCTTCCGCACGCGCAAATGGGTGGCGATGACCGGCGGGCTGCTTTCGCTGGTGGTGATCGTGGCGCTGGTGCTCCGGCCCGCGCCGGGCATCGAATGGGCGACCGTCGCCTTCATGCTGATCGGGCTGCTCGGCGGCTCCTATGGCCTGCTGATGGCGCATGGCGGGGCTTTCGTGCCGCAGCACCTGATCGGGCGCGGCGTGACATTGCTCAACTTCTTCGCCATCGGCGTGGCGGGCGTCATGCAGTTCGTCATCGGCGGGCTGTTTGCCGGCTGGGTCGTGCCGGGCGAGCCGGCCGCCGCCTACGGCACGTTGTTCGCCTATTATGCCGGGCTGCTGGCGCTGGCGCTGGTGATCTATCTTTTCGCGCGGGATGCGAAGCCGGGCGTCCCGGTCAGCGCGTCTCGGCCCGGATGAAGGCGACCGACTGCTCCGCTAGTCGTTGCGTGGTCGCTGGCGAGCGCGCGTCGCCGGCGAGCACGTGGTCGTTGCCGGCGTCGGTGACGACCTCCAGCCGGTGCGGCGCACCCCAGCGCGCGGCGATCTCGCGCGTTGTCTTCGGGTCCACCACGGGATCGGCATCCGAAATGATGAAGAGCGCCGGCACCTTGGCCTGCTCGACGGGCGCCTCGCGGCCCAGCTCGGCGATGGCCGCCACTTCCGCAGCGACGCCGGTGGGATAGGTCAGGGTCCAGAAACGGCCGTGCAGCTCGTTTTCGGGGTCGGCGCGCTGCTCGGCCCCCGCGACGAGCTCGGCGATCTCGCGCCCCCATGGTCCGGTGAGCAGGGAGGAGCCGCTGTCCTGGATGCGCAGGTTGGGCGACACCAGCACCATCGCCGCGACATTCTCCATCAGGTCCGGGCGCGTGGCCGCCCAGACGGCAAGGCCGCCGCCCGTCGAGGTCGCCATGATGACGACGCGCTCGCCGATGGCGCGGCCGATGGCGAGCGCCTCGGCGAAATCCTCGATCCATTCGCTGGCCGTGGCGGCGCCGAGCGCCGCGCCGTCCTGCCCGTGGCCGGTGAAGCGCGTGTAGAACAGGTTCGCGCCGAGTTCGGTGGCGACGAGGTCGGGCAGGGGGCGGACCTCGCCCTTGGAGGCCGAGAAGCCGTGGACATAGACGATGGCGAGCGGCGTGCGGGCGCGCGAATTGGGATAGGCCCAGACGATCTCCTTCTGCAGCCCGTCGCGGATGCCCGGAACCTGGGCCTCGCGCTGCGCCAGATACGCCGCCGGGTCGTCGCCGATCGTCGCGGCGTCGAAGGCGATTTCGGTGTCGGCTATCGTGCGCGGCCCCAGCATGTAGAGGAGCACGCCGAGCATCAGTGCCGCCAGGATCGCCCGAAGAATACCGCGTTTCATGAATCACCCCCCCACCATGAACGGTGAATGCTGTGTAGACAGGCGGCGATTTGGTGGCAATCCGCAGGCATCACGCAAGGGGGCGTGGGCGAATTTGCCACTTTTTGGCGGCAACGCCGGAATATCCGTCCTTGAAAGCGGATCGCTGCGTTTCTACTGTCATGCACCCAGGAAGAAGGACGAAAAATGCATCGCTCGGTGATCGACGCCATCGGCAACACCCCACTGATCCGCCTCAGGCGCGCCTCGGAAGAAACCGGCTGCGAAATCTACGGCAAGGCCGAATTCATGAATCCCGGCCAGTCGGTGAAGGACCGCGCCGGCCTCTTCATCATCCGCGACGCGGAGAGGAAGGGGCTGCTGCAGCCGGGCGGCGTGATCGTGGAGGGCACGGCCGGCAATACCGGCATTGGCCTGACCGTAGTGGCAAAGGCGCTCGGCTACCGCACGGTGATCGTCATCCCCGAGACGCAGAGCCAGGAAAAGAAGGACGCGCTGCGCGTGCTCGGCGCCGAACTGCTCGAAGTGCCGGCGGTGGCCTACAAGAACCCCAACAACTACGTGAAGGTGTCGGGGCGGCTTGCCGAGCAGCTGGCGCGCAGCGAGCCCAACGGCGCGATCTGGGCGAACCAGTTCGACAACGTCGCCAATCGCGAGGGCCATATCGAGACCACCGCGCAGGAAATATGGGCGCAGACCGGCGGCAAGGTCGACGGCTTCGTCTCCGCCGTCGGCACCGGCGGCACGCTGGCCGGCACGGCGATGGGCCTCAAGGCGCATAATCCGGCGATCAAGATCGCGCTCGCCGACCCGCTCGGCGCCTCGCTCTATTCCTACTACACCGAAGGCGTGCTCAAGGCGGAAGGAAACTCCATCACCGAGGGGATCGGGCAGGGCCGCATCACCGCCAACCTCGAAGGTTTCTCGCCGGACTTCTCCTTCCAGATACCGGACGAGGAGGCGCTGCCGATCATCTTCGATCTGGTGCAGGAAGAGGGCATGTGCCTCGGCGGCTCGACTGGCATCAACATCGCCGGCGCCATAAGGCTGGCGCGCGAGCTCGGGCCGGGCCACCGCATCGTGACGATCCTGTGCGACTACGGCACCCGCTACCAGTCGAAGCTGTTCAACCCGGAATTCCTGCGCGGCAAGGACCTGCCGGTGCCGGGCTGGATGGATGCCAAGCCGACGATCAGCATACCTTTCGAGGATGCCGCCTGATGCCCGTTACGGAAGCCGTTTTCCGTGAGGACGCCTATCTGGCGACGCTGGACGCGCAGGTCGTCGCGGTCAACGAGCGCGGCGGCATCCTGCTCGATCGGACGATCTTCTACGCCACGTCCGGCGGCCAGCCGGGCGACAGCGGGCGGCTGGTGCGCCCGGACGGCAGCGACATTGCCATCGTCACCACGGTGACCGGCGAAAGCAAGGACGAGATCGTCCACGTGCCGGCCGAGGGCGCGGCGGCTCCCGCCGTCGGCGAGACGGTGCGGCTGGAGATCGACTGGCCGCGGCGCGTGCGGCTGATGCGCATGCACACGGCCTGCCATCTGCTGACGGTCGTCTGCCCCTATCCGGTCACCGGCGCGGCGGTCGGCGAGGAGGACAGCCGCATCGATTTCGACATTCCCGACGCCGGCTTCGACAAGGAGGAGGTGACCGCGCGGCTGATGGAACTGGTGCGGGCCGATCATCCGGTCTTCACCCGCTGGATCACCGACGACGACCTTGCCGCCAATCCCGGCCTGGTGAAATCCAGGAACGTGCGGCCGCCCTCCGGCACCGGGCGCATCAGGCTGGTCTGCATCGGCGAAGACGGCGCTGTTGACAGCCAGCCCTGCGGTGGTACGCACGTGCGCGCCACCGGCGAGGTGGGGGAGATCCATATCGGCAAGATCGAAAAGAAGGGCCGCGAGAACCGGCGTTTCCGCATCCGTTTCGGTCCCATGCCCGGCAACTGAGGAACAGGGCAGATGAGTGAGAAAAGTCGTTTCGTGGTGAGTGCCGACTGGCTGCAGGAACGGCTTGGACAGCCGGGTCTGTCGATCGTCGACGCGGCCTGGTATCTGCCGGCGCAGAAGCGCGACGGCCGCGCCGAATACGAGGCCGGGCACATTCCCGGCGCGAAATTCTTCGACCAGGACCAGGTGGTGGACCCGGCCGCCGATCTGCCGCACACGCTGCCGCCGGCGGAGGTGTTCGCCCGCTATGCCGGCGCGATGGGGATTTCGGCCGACGACACGATCGTGGTCCATGACGGGCCGGGCTTCTTCTCCGCGCCGCGCGCATGGTGGCTCTTCCGCGTCATGGGCGCCAAGGAGGTCTATGTGCTGGAAGGCGGCCTCGACGGCTGGAAGGCCGGGGGGCGGCCGGTTACCGCCGAGCCGACGAAGATCGCGCCGAGCGTCTTCGACGTCGATTTCCAGGCGAACCGCGTCGCCTGGATCGACGACGTGCGCAAGGTGATCGACAGCGGCTCGAGCCAGATCGCCGATGCGCGTCCCGGCGGCCGCTTTACCGGCACGGACCCGGAGCCGCGCGCAGGCATGCGCTCGGGCCACATGCCGGGCGCGCGCAGCGTGCCGGCGGCCGAGCTCTCCAAAGATGGCAAGTTCCTGTCGCTGGATGAGCTGCGGGCGAAGTTTTCCGCGCAGGGCGTCGATCTCTCGCGTCCCGTCGTGACCTCCTGCGGCTCGGGCGTCACGGCGGCGGTGGTGACGCTGGCGCTGGAATCGCTCGGCCATACCGACAACAAGCTTTATGACGGCTCATGGACGGAGTGGGGCGGTCGCAGCGATACGCCCGTGGTGACCGGACCCGCCGACCCGGCCTGATGGCGGACGCGGACAAAAAGCTCGTCGCACGCGTCACCCATCTGGAGATGCGCGCGCCGCCTGCGCGCCACGTGCCGATGCCGAGCGGGCATCGGCTGGCGCTGATGGCGGCGCGGGATATTCCGGCGCATTTCTACCGCTACCTCTACGAGCAGGTGGGCAAGCCGCATCACTGGGCGATGCGGCGCTATCCGGACGATGCCGAGCTGGCGGCGCAGGTCAATGCCGAGACGGTGCAGATCGAGGTGCTCTATTGCGACGGCGTGCCGGCGGGCTTCTTCGAGCTCGACCTGGCGCAGCTGCCGGCAAGCGTCGAAATCCTCTATTTCGGCCTCGTGCCGGAGTTTCAGGGCAGGGGGCTTGCGCGCTTCTTCCTGTCGTCGGCGATCCTGACGGCCTGGGCGCATGAGCCCGAGGTGGTGACGATCCATACCAACACGTTCGACAGTCCGCGCGCCCTTCAGCTCTACCAGAAGCTCGGCTTCAACCCGGTGGCGTGGTCGCAGGAAGAGGTCGAGCCCTGGCTGTAGCCGCGTTCATCCTCCCTTCAGACACGAACCGGCTGGCTGCCGGCCAGTCGAATCAGAGAAGGAGCCATGAGATGGATCGACGTTTCTTTCTGGCCGGAGCCGCCGCCAGCCTCGTCCTGCCCACGACAGGTTTCGCGCAGGAGCGCGCCGCGCCCTCGGCCGGTCAGATACTTCAGCAGCTCGAAGCCGCGCCGCGCCGGCGCGTGCGCCCCGAGGAACGCGTGACGATCCAGGAGTTCCGCCGCCGGCCCGAACTGCGCCGCGCCGCGCCCTCGATCGACATCCAGGCGATCAATTTCGCGTTCGGCTCGGCCGAGATACCTCGTTCGGAATTCCGCAAGGTGCGTGAGATCGCCAGCGCCTTCGACCAGCTTTCGCGCCGCCGGCGCGGTGCGCGCTTCCTCATCGAGGGGCACACGGACGCGGTCGGTTCGGCGCAGTCGAACCAGATACTGTCGGAGCGCCGCGCGGACGCGCTGAAGCGGGTGCTGGTGCGGGAGTTCGGCGTGCCGTCGCGCAGCCTCGAAACGGTCGGCTACGGCGAGGAATATCTTCTCGTCAACACGCAGAACGAGGACTGGCGCAACCGGCGCGTCACGATCAGGCGCATCGACGAATTCGTCAGGTAGCAGGTCCAGCCTGCCGCTTGCTTTTTTTTACGCAATTCCGGACGCAAAACCGCTGCGCACTTTTGCTGGAATTGCTTCCGGCGGCGGGTTTTTCTCCCGGAGCAGGCCGTCATCGCGGCGTCAGCGAATCGCGCTGGACTCGGATCGGGTTCGGCGCGACAGTTGCTCGCCTTCAATGCCTGACTGACCTGTTCCGGGAGGACGCATGATGTCCGTGCATAGCAGCATTTCCCTGTCACGCAGGGGTTTTCTCGCAGGCGCCGCCGCTACCGGCGCGCTGGTGATGCTCCATCCCTTCTCGGCGCGCGCGCAGGCCAACCAGGCCCATCTGCGCATCATGGAGACGACCGATCTCCATGTGCACGTCTACCCGTACGACTACTATGCCGACCGCCCCAACGACACGATGGGGCTTGCCCGCACGGCGTCGATCATCGACCAGATCCGCGCCGAGGCGACCAATGCGATCCTCGTCGACAATGGCGATTTCCTGCAGGGCAACCCGATGGGCGACTACATCGCCTATGAGCGCGGGATGAAGGCGGGCGACGTCCATCCGGTCATCAAGGCGATGAACACGCTGGGCTACGAAGCATCGACGCTCGGCAACCACGAGTTCAACTACGGGCTCGACTTCATGATGAACACGATCGCCGGGGCGAATTTCCCGGTGGTCTGCGCCAATCTGACCAAGGGCGCGCTCGCCGCCGATGCGCGGCGGGACGAGCTGTTCCTGAAACCCTATGTGATCCTCGACAGGACGGTGAAGGACGGCGCGGGCAAGGAGCACCCGATCCGGATCGGGCTGATCGGCTTCGTGCCGCCGCAGGTCATGACGTGGGACTCGCGCCACCTGCACGGCAAGGCCGACGCGCGCGACATCGTGAAGGCCGCGCAGGCCTGGGTGCCGCAGATGCGCGAGGAGGGCGCCGACATCGTGATCGCCCTGTCGCATTCCGGCATGGGCACGCCGAAATATGAGGAGAATCTGGAAAACGCGTCGCTGCTCGTCGCGGCGGTGAAAGGCGTCGATGCGATCGTGACCGGCCACAGCCATCTCGATTTCCCCGGCTCCAAGTTCGACGGCGTCGAGGGACTCGACAACAAGGCCGGCACGATCGGCGGCAAGCCGGGCGTGATGGGCGGCTTCTGGGGCTCGCATCTCGGTCTGATCGACCTTCTGCTCGCGCGCGACGGCAATGAATGGCGCGTGGTCTCCTCCACCAGCGAGGCGCGGCCGATCTCCAAGCGCGTGGACGGCAAGACGCGGGCGACGGTGGAAAGCAAGCCCGAGGTGGAGGCCGCGGCGAAGGAGGAGCACGAGGCGACGCTCGCCTATGTGCGCACGCCGGTGGGCAAGACGTCGGCGCCGCTGCAATCCTATTTCGCGCTGGTGGCCGACGATCCGTCGGTGCAGATCGTGAGCAAGGCGCAGACCTGGTACATCACCGACATGCTGAAGGACACGGAGTACAGGGACCTGCCCGTGCTTTCGGCGGCTGCACCCTTCAAGGCGGGCGGGCGCGGCGGGCCGGACTATTATACCGACGTGCCGGTGGGCGACATCGCGATCAAGAACGTCGCCGACCTCTACCTCTATCCCAACACCGTGCAGGCGGTGGCGGTCACCGGCGCGCAGGTGAAGGAGTGGCTGGAGATGTCGGCCGGCATGTTCAGGCAGGTCGAGGCCGGCAAGGCCGACCAGCCGCTGATCAATCCCGACTTTCCGTCCTACAATTTCGACGTGATCGACGGGGTGACCTACAAGATCGACCTTTCGCAGCCGGCTAAATATGGACCGAAGGGCGAGGTGCTGGACGCCGTCGCGAACCGCATCAAGGACCTGATGTTCGGTGGCGAGCCGATCGATCCGGCGCAGCGCTTCGTGGTGGCGACCAACAATTACCGCGCCGGCGGCGGCGGCAATTTCCCCGAAATCAATGGATCGAAGGTGATCTTCGAGGCGCCGGACACCAATCGCGACGTGATCGTGCGCTACATCATCGACCAGGGCACGATCAATCCGACGGCGGACGACAACTGGAGCTTCGCGCCGCTCGCGGGCGCGACGGTGCTGTTCGACACGGGCCCCAAGGGCGAGGGCTTCATGGCCGACGTGAAGGGGGTGAAGATCGAGAAGGCCGGCGACGGCGCGGAGGGTTTTGCGCGCTACCGGATCACGCTGTGAGGGGATGACGTACGGAGAGGGTGCGTCCCTCGAGGCTCGCTGCGCTCGCATCTCACGATGAGGTAGGCTTTAGCTACACCATCCCTCATCCTGAGGTGCGAAGCGAAAGCCGAACCTCGAAGGACGCAGGAAAGTGGTGACGGCGTGCGCGCTCAGGCCTTGTAGACCACCTGCCGCACGTCGATATATTCGGCGCGGAAGCCGGCCTCGCAGTAGTGCAGGTAGAATTCCCACAGTTTCCTGAAGCGCTCGTCGAAGCCGAGCGGGATGATGCGCTCCCACGAATCCCGGAAGCGCAGGCGCCATTCGGCGAGCGTGCGGGCATAGTCCTGCGCAAAGACGCGCTCGCGCAGGAAGGAGAGGCCCTGATCGGCGCCGAGGCTGCGCAGCAGATTGGGCGTCGGCAGCATGCCGCCCGGAAAGACGTAGCGCTGGATGAAGTCCGGGCGCTTGCGGTAGAGCGGGTAGGCGGCCTCGTTGATGGTGATGATCTGCATGCCGGCGGTGCCGCCGGGCTTCAGGCAGTCGCGCACCTTGCCGAAGAAGACAGGCCAGTATTTTTCGCCGACCGCCTCGAACATCTCGATCGAGGCGATGCGGTCATATTTGCCGGTCTCGTCGCGATAGTCCTGGAACTTGATGTCGACCTTGTCCGACAGGCCGGCCCTGGCGATGCGCTCGCGGGCGAAATCATACTGTTCGCGGCTGATGGTGAGGCCGGTGACGCGGCAGCCGATCTCGCGCGCGGCGAATTCGGCGAAGCCGCCCCAGCCGCAGCCGATCTCCAGCACATGGTCGTCGGGACCGATGCCGGTGTCGCGGGCGAGCGCGCGGTATTTGGCGGCCTGCGCGCCCTCGAGATCGTTGGCGCCGTTCTGGTAGAGCGCCGAGGAATAGGTCATGGAGGGGTCGAGCCACTCGCGGTAGAAGGCGTTGCCCAGGTCGTAATGGGCCGAGATGTTCTTCTTCGCCTTGCCCTTCGTGTTCTCGTTGAGCCAGTGGCGGATGCGCTGGATCGTGCCGATCAGCCAGCTCGCGCCGCCGGCCAGCTTCTCGCCCGCCTCGACATTGACGACGAAGAGCTCGAGGAAGGTGGTCACGTCCGGGCTCGACCAGTCGCCGTCCATGTAGGATTCGGCCACGCCGATCGTGGCGCCGGAGAAGGCGCGTCCGAGCAGGTTCCAGTTGTGCAGCGTCAGCTCGGCATCCGGTCCGGGCGCGTTGCCGCCGGTCAGGAAGGAACGTCCGTCCGGCAGCGTGACCAGCAGCGACCCCTTGGCGATCGTGGTCGACATGCGCAGCATCATGCGGGCGCGCGTCGGCAGGTCGCGCGTGTGCGCATCGACATTGGCCGGCGTCAGCCGCACGACATCGCCGCCCTCCGCAATCGTCTCGACATGCGCCATGCGACCGACTCCCCCCCCCCGCACCATCATGGTTCGACGAATTTTCCACATCGGGCGTGGAATCTTCAAGACCTATGTCGACAATGTAGTCATGACGATGCGTCCGGTGCGACTCCGGCTCAGCTTGACCGTCCAACGCGCCTCACCTATGCAATCGCGAGACCGGCGCGATGCGCCGCAGCATGGCGGGACGACATGACGAGCACAGACTTTTCCGTGTTGCGAACCAGGATGGTCGACGGTCAGGTGCGCACGACCGACGTCACCGACAGCGCGATCCTGGATGCGATGCTGTCGGTTCCCCGCGAGGCCTTCGTGCCGCTGGCGCGCCAGCCGCTCGCCTATATCGACGAGGATATCGAGGTGGCGCCGGGTCGCTATCTGATGGAGCCGTCGCCCTTCGCCAAGATCGTCCAGCTCGCCGAGATCGCGCCCGGCGACGTCGTCCTCGACGTCGGCTGCGCGACCGGATATTCCTCCGCCATCCTGTCCAGGCTCGCCAGCTCGGTCGTGGCGCTGGAATGCGATCCGGCGCTGGCGGCATCGGCCAGCGAGACCCTGTCGGGCCTCGGACACGACAATGTGGCCGTGGTGGAAGGGCCGCTCGAGCAGGGCTACCCGTCCGAGGCGCCCTATGATGCGATCTTCGTCGGCGGCGCGGTGGACGAGGTGCCGGACGCGCTTCTTTCCCAGCTGAAGGATGGCGGGCGCCTGGTCGCCGTGGTCGGGCGCGGAAATGCCGGCGTCGCGCGGGTCTTCACTCGCTCGGGCGAGGTGATCGCGTCGCGTCGCGGCTTCAATGCCGCCGTGCAGCCGCTGCCGGGCTTCCTGCGGGCGCCGGCCTTTCAATTCTGAATCGCATCTGCGGTAGGAGCGCAACACATTGCCAAAGGTTAACCTCTGGCCTGTGTGAAATGCCGCATTGTTTGTTGCGCTGCGGCGTCGCGACGTTTAGCCATATCTTAACTGGTTCGAAGATGCCTTGGAACCGTGGCGAATTTCTGTGCCCGATTCCAGGCCCTCGAGATATCAAGTGAGGTGCGTTGTGAAATCGGTTCGTACTCGTCTGGCCGGCGCGTTGCTGCTCTCCGCTGCTCTCATCACCGCGATGCCCGCCATGGCCGAAACCATTCAGGGTGCGCTCGCAAAAGCCTATGAGAACAATGCGCGCTTCAATTCGGCACGCGCCGGCGTCCGCGTCACCGACGAAGGCGTCGCCATCGCGAAGTCGGGCTACCGGCCGACGATCGCCGGCTCCTCGAGCATCACCTACAGCCACACCAGCGCGGCCGGCGTCGGCATGGGGCTGACCAGCGGCTCCTTCGGCGTGCAGATCCAGCAGTCGCTGTTCGATGGCTTCCAGACCAAGAACCATGTGCGCGGTGCTGAGTCGCGGGTGCGGGCATCCAACGAGAGCCTGCGCAACACCGAGCAGGACACGCTGTTCAACGCGGCGGCCGCCTATATGGACGTGATCCTCAGCAGGCAGATCGCCGACCTGCGCGCCCGCAACATCGAGGCGCTGGACGAGCAGATCCGCGCCGCCCAGTCGCGACTCGACGTGGGCGAGGGCACACGCACGGACGTGGCGCAGGCGCAGGCCGCGCGGGCGACGGCCGAGGCCCAGCTTGCGGCCGCGCGTGCATCCGTGCTCGCCGCGTCGGCGCAGTATCGCCAGATCGTCGGCGAGAATCCGGGCAAGCTCTCCGGCGCGGCGCCGGTCGCACGCCTGCTGCCCGCCTCGCTGGAGCAGGGTTTCGCGGTCGCGGCCGCCGAACATCCGGCCATCATCGCCACCCAGCATCTCGTCGACGCGGCTGGCTTCTCGGTAAAGGCCGCCGAGGGCTCGATGCTGCCGGGCGTCACGGCAAGCGCCGGCGTGTCGCGCAACTACCGCGACTCGACCGCCCCGTCGGGCGGCTCCCCGAATGGCTGGTCCACCTCGGCGCAGATCGGCGCGACGCTGACCGTGCCGATCTACCAGGGCGGCCGTGCATCGGCGACGATACGGCAGTCGAAGGAATCGCTCGGCCAGGCGCGCATCGAGGTCGATGTCGCCCGCGACACGGTGCGCCAGGCCGTCGCCGCCGCGTGGACGCAATATGTCGCGGCGCAGGAGACGGTGGCGGCAACGCGCCAGCTCATCTCCGCCGCCCAGCTCGCCCTCAACGGCGTGGTCGAGGAGCGCAATGTCGGCCAGCGCACCACGCTCGACGTGCTGAACGCGCAGGCGAACGTCACCGACGCGCGCATCACGCTGGCCAGCGCCGAGCGCGACGTGGTGGTGGCGAGCTATGCCATCGCTTCGGCGACGGGGCGCCTCAGCGCCTCCCGGCTCGGCCTCGGCGTGAAGATCTACCAGCCGCAGGAGCACTACAACGCCGTCAAGGACAAGTGGTTCGGGCTGCGCACGCCGGACGGCCGCTAGGCGCCGCCCTTCCTCAAGGTAATCTGTGAGAAAGCCGGCCGCATTCATGCGGAGGGATTCTTTCACGCAAAGCCTTGGGTTACGCTTGCAATGTGATTCGTGTCGCCGGCCAAGGCGACGAAATACTGACGGGCGGCGATCGTGAACATGCCTCAACCAAGCAGCGCTCAGCGCGAACCTTCGATGGAAGAAATCCTGGCTTCCATCCGTCGCATCATCGAGGACAGCGACGGCCGCACCGACGGTCCCGCCGCGGCGCCGCCGCTCGGCGCGAGCGATGCGGAGGCCGACCTCGCGACATTCCGCGCCGATCTGGCGCGCGAGGCCGACGATGACGCGCCGCTGCGGCGCACCGCGGAGCTGGCGTCGCCCAAGGCCGATGTCGCCGCCCGCAGCCCGCGGCTCAGCTTCGACGCCGGGCACAGGCATGAACCGTCCGCACGCCTGCCGGACCTCGACCAGCGTCCGGCGCAGCCTTCGGCCTCCGCCAGTCATTTCGCCACGGTGGAGCCGATCGAGCCGGAGAGCGAGCCTGCGGCCAGCGAGGACGCGGACAACGTCGAGGAAAGCGCTTCGCGCGTTGGCATATTGTCCGATGCCGCGTCACGGCAGGTCGCCGCGTCCTTCGGCGAATTGTCGGATGCCTTCTCGGCGAGCCGCCGCCGCAGCTTCGACGAGATCGCCGAGGAAATGCTGCGGCCGATGCTTCAGGATTGGCTGGACAACAACCTGCCGACGCTGGTGGAGCGGCTGGTGCGCGAGGAGATCGAACGCGTGGCGCGCGGCGGTTCGCGCTGACTAGGACGAGCGAAATTTCCGTCCGCTGACCGCATCGATACATGGCCTGTGACGCCGCCCGACGGGCAGGCGCACTGCCTCTTCAGTCCTTGCGATAGAGCTGGCTCATCGTGCGGGAGATCGCCTCGTCCTCGGCATCGTCCGGCGATTCCGAGGGTTTTTCCTGCGGCGACGGGCTTTCTCCACTTGGGCTGTCGATCACCGCATCCGCTGGCTGGCCGACAGGGCGGTCAGCGGCTGGCTGGTCCGGCGCGGCCAGCGCATCCGAGGGGTCCGGTGGCTGCTGCTGCGCTGCGTCGTCAGGTGGTGTTTTGGGGCCGGTCATGAGCCTGTCTTGAATCTGTCCTCGCTGGAACGCACAAACGTGTGCGGGGCCGCTTCGGTTCCGTCGCACATGTCCGTCGCGCGCGTGAACCGGCCGCGCAGTTGACTCGTGTCGAAGCGCCGTCATAGGACGGCGGCAAATCCAAAGCCGAACGGGTGCCCACATGCTCGACAAGACCTATGACGCCAAGGCCGTCGAACCGAAGATCGCCGCGGCATGGGAAGAGGCGAATGCGTTCCGTGCCGGCGCCGGCGCGAAGCCGGGGGCCGATCCATTCACCGTCGTGATCCCGCCGCCCAACGTGACGGGCTCGCTGCATATGGGCCACGCGCTCAACAATACGCTTCAGGACATATTGGTCCGCTTCGAGCGCATGCGCGGCAAGAACGTGCTGTGGCAGCCGGGCATGGACCATGCCGGCATCGCGACGCAGATGGTGGTGGAGCGGCAACTGGCGCAGGGTGGCCTCAACCGGCGCGACATGGGCCGCGAGGAATTCGTCAGCCGCGTCTGGTCGTGGAAGGAGCAGTCGGGCGGCTCGATCATCCACCAGCTCAAGCGGCTGGGCGCCTCCTGCGACTGGGATCGCGAGCGCTTCACCATGGACGAGGGCCTGTCGGAGGCCGTCGTCGAGGTCTTCGTCACGCTCCACCAGCAGGGGCTGATCTATCGCGACAAGCGGCTGGTGAACTGGGACCCGAAGCTGCTCACCGCGATCTCCGACCTCGAGGTCGAGCAGATCGAGACCAACGGCCATCTGTGGCATTTCCGCTACCCGGTCGAGGGCCGCACCTACGATCCGCTCGACCCGTCGACCTACATCACCGTCGCGACCACCCGGCCGGAGACGATGCTGGGCGACACGGGCGTCGCCGTGCACCCCGACGATGCGCGCTACAGCGACCTCGTCGGCAAGCATGTCGTGCTGCCGATCGTCGGCCGGCGCATCCCGATCGTCGCGGATGACTATTCCGACCCCGAGAAGGGCACGGGCGCGGTGAAGATCACGCCGGCGCACGACTTCAACGACTTCGAGGTCGGCAAGCGGCACGACCTGCGCCAGATCAATGTGCTGACCACCGAGGCACGCATAAACATCAACGATAACGAGGACTTCCTCGAAGGCGTCGAGGCGACGCCGATGCGCCAGGCCGTGTGGGACCAGCTGCACGGGCTCGACCGCTTCGAGGCGCGCAAGCTCGTGGTCCAGATCATGGAGGAGGGTGGCTTCCTCGCCAAGGTCGAACCGCACCGGCATGCCGTGCCGCATGGCGACCGCGGCGGCGTGCCGATCGAGCCCTTCCTGACCGACCAGTGGTACGTCAACGCCGCCGAGCTGGCGAAGCCGGCGATCGCCTCGGTGCGCGAGGGCCGCACGACGTTCGTGCCGAAGAACTGGGAGAAGACCTATTTCGACTGGATGGAGAACATCCAGCCCTGGTGCATCTCGCGCCAGCTTTGGTGGGGCCACCAGATCCCGGCATGGTACGGGCCGGACGGCCATGTCTTCGTCGCCCGCGACGAGAAGCAGGCGCTGGACGACGCGGTGGAATATTACCTGGCGCTCGAAGGGCCGTGGAAGGCTTGGGTCGAGGACAAGCTGGAGAATTTCGCGCCGGGCGAGATCCTGACCCGCGACGAGGACGTGCTGGACACGTGGTTCTCCTCGGCGCTGTGGCCGTTCTCGACGCTCGGCTGGCCGCGCGAGACGCCGGAGCTCGAGACCTATTACCCGACCTCGGTGCTGGTCACCGGCTTCGACATCATCTTCTACTGGGTCGCCCGGATGATGATGATGGGGCTTCATTTCACCGGGAAGGAGCCGTTCCACACGGTCTACATGCATGCGCTCGTCCGCGACAAGAACGGCGCCAAGATGTCGAAGTCGAAGGGCAACGTCATCGACCCGCTGGAGCTGATCGACGAATACGGCGCCGACGCGCTGCGCTTCACGCTGGCGATCATGGCCGCGCAGGGGCGCGACGTGAAGCTCGACCCGGCCCGCATCGCCGGCTACCGCAATTTCGGCACCAAGCTGTGGAACGCCACGCGCTTCGCCGAGATGAACGGCGCGCGGCACGATCCTGCCTTCAGCCCGGCGCAGACCAGGCTGACGCTGAACCGCTGGATCCTGACGGAGCTGTCGCGCACCGTGCGCGCGGTGACGGAGGCGATCGACACCTACCGCTTCAACGAGGCGGCGGGCGGGGCCTATCGCTTCGTCTGGAACCTGTTCTGCGACTGGTATCTGGAACTGCTCAAGCCGGTCTTCGCCGGGCAGGACGAGGCGGCCAAGCGCGAGAGCCAGGCGACCGCCGCCTATGTGCTGGACGAGATCTACAAGCTGCTGCATCCGATGATGCCGTTCATGACCGAGGAGCTGTGGGCGCACACCGCGGGCGAGGGCAATGAACGGCTGACGCTGCTGTGCCATGCCGAATGGCCGCAGCCCGGCTTCGAGGACGCCGAGGCCGCCGCCGAGGTGAACTGGCTGGTCGATCTGGTCAGCGGCATCCGCTCGGTCCGCTCGGAGATGAACGTGCCGCCGGGTGCGACCGCGCCGCTCGTGGTGGTGGGCGCCGATGCGGCCACGCGCGAGCGCATCGGCCGCCACGACCCGGCAATCCGCCGTCTGGCGCGGGTCGGCGAGGTGGGCTTCGCGGGCGAGGCGCCGCGCGGCTCGGCGCAGCTCGTTCTGGGCGAGGCGACCTTCTGCCTGCCGCTGGGCACATTGATCGACCTCTCGGCGGAATCGGCGCGCCTGTCGCGCGAGATCGCCAAGATGGCCGACGAGATCGGCCGCATCGACAAGAAGCTCTCCAACGAGAAGTTCGTCGCCAATGCGCCCGACGAGATCGTCGAGGCGGAGCGCGAGAAACGGGCGGAATTCGCCGAGCAGAAGGCGCGCCTCGAAACCGCGCTGGCGCGGGTGAAGGACGCGGTCTGAGCGACATCGGAGAGCCCTTAACAGGGCTCTTCAAATTGTTGCAGTTTCGCAACACTTACTCAACCAGCTCTGGGCTATAGCAGGCCCATGGGGCGGATTGCCTACATCCCGCCATAAACCCGGGGCACCCCTTTAGCCTCCGGCGAGCGGGTAACGCAGGCAGTCGTGCCGCGACGGAATGGCCGCGGCAGATGAGTGGACGTTGAGGTGATGTTGATTTCCTCCAGTGCGATGCGGAGTGGCTTGCGGGCTGCCGCCGTCGCCGGGATTCTGGCCGCCGGGGCCGTTGGCGAGGCGCATGCGCTCGACGAGACGACTGTGGTCGCCACGCCGGAGCGCAGCCCCTGGGCGGTGTTCCGCTTCGGCTTCACGGCCTACAAGCAGGGTCACAAGGACCAGGCGATCGAGGCCTATCGCTATGCCGCCGAGAACGGCCAGATCGGCGCGCGCTGGAAGCTGGCCCGCATGTATGCCGAGGGCGACGGCGTCGCCCGCAACGATTACGAAGCCTACAAGTTCTTCACCGAGATCGCGCGGCAGGATGTCGAGCCCGGCAGCGCGGACGAGTCCTATGTGTCGGATGCGCTGGTGGCGCTCGGCGGCTATGTGAAGAAGGGTATTCCCGGCACGCCTGTGGCACCCAATCCTGCTGCCGCGCAGGAATATTACATGCGCGCCGCCGCGACCTATCGCAACCCCAATGCCCAGTACGAGATGGGCCGGATGTTCCTCAACGGCGACGGCGTGAAGCGCAACGTCCGCCAGGCCGGGCGCTGGTTCCAGCTCGCGGCGGAAAAGGGCCACGCCGGCGCGCAGGCGACGCTCGGCAACCTTTTGTTCCGCAGCGGGCAGACCTCGCGCGGGCTGGCGATGATGACCGTCGCGCTCGAACGCGCCGCGCCTGGCGACCGTGACTGGATCCGCGACCTGCACGAGCAGGCTTTCGCGCTGGCCGACGAAGCCGAGCGCCGCACGGCGATCGCGCTCGCCGACGACATCGCCAAGGGGCACTGATCGCTTCAGCGCGGGATTTGCGCCTGCCGAATCAGCGCCTTATGCGGATTCGCTGCCGATTTGAATCAAGCAGTCTCAGGCAGCGGCGAGCTTGAGCTCTGCGGCGACGGGCACGTGGTCCGACGGCTTTTCCCATGCGCGGACATGCTTTTCGATCGCGACGCGATGCAGGCGGTCCGCCGCCTCGGGCGAGAGCATCAGGTGGTCGATGCGGATGCCGTTGTTCTTCTGCCATGCGCCGGCCTGGTAGTCCCAGAAGCTGTAGAGGCCGGCCGTGTCGTCGCAGGCACGCAGGGCGTCGGTGAAGCCGGCTGCCTCCAGGCGTCGGAACGCGCCGCGCGTGGCGGGCTGGAACAGCGCGTCGTTGACCCAGTTTTCCGGGAAGCGGGCGTCCTGCGGCTGCGGGATGACGTTGTAGTCGCCGGCCAGCACGAGCGGCTCCTCCAGGGCGAGGCGGCCGCGCGCCCAATCCTCGAGCCGCTGCATCCAGCGCAGCTTGTAGCCGTATTTGCGGTCTTCGGTGACGGGGTTGCCGTTTGGCAGGTAGAGAGAGACGACGCGCAGCGCGCCACGATCGGTCGAGAACACGCCCTCGATGAAGCGCGCATGGTCGTCGTCGTCGCCGCCGGGCAGGCCGGAATTGACCTCGTCGAAGGGAAGCTTCGACAGCAGCGCGACGCCGTTGAAGCCCTTTTGCCCGTGCGTTTCGACGTTATAGCCGAGCGATTCGATCTCCAGCCGCGGAAAATTCTCGTCGGTGCACTTGATTTCCTGCAGGCAGACGATGTCCGGATTGCTTTCGCGCAGCCATGTGAGCAGGTTGTCGATGCGGGCACGCACGCCGTTGATGTTCCATGTCGCGATCTTCATCGGCGGCTCCATCATGTGACAAAGGGCACTGCGCGGCCCGGCAGCACCCTTGCTTAGATCAATTCGCGGCGCGCGTCAGGCCTGCTGCCGCGCCGCAGGCGCGATACTCAGATCGAGAAAGAGGTGCCGCACCCGCAGGACGCCACGGCATTCGGATTGCGGATCTGGAATGACTGGCCCATCAGGTCGTCGACGAAGTCGATGACCGAGCCGCCCATATAGACCAGCGAAAGATCGTCGATCAGCACGGTCGCGCCGTCGCGTTCGATGACGATGTCGTCGTCGTTGCGCTCGCCGACGAGATCGAACTTGTAGGAGAAGCCGGAGCAGCCGCCGCCTTCGACCGAAACGCGCAACGCGTTCTTGTCGGGCTCCTTCGCAAGGATGCGCAGGATGCGGCGGGCCGCTGCCTCGCTCAGTTCGACGCTTTTCATCGATGTTCCGGGTTCGGCGCCCATGGTCGTCACCTTGCGTTCGGGTCCGCTCCATAGGTATGAACCGGCACTGGTGGTGTCAACGGCCAGCCCGCAAGCCATGGAGGCGACAATGGACCGGGACCGGACGGGGGAAGTTCTGATGCTGCCGCCGCGCGGCGGCCGCAGCTACGAAATGCCGGCGATGACGGCCATCTTCAAGGCCGACGAGGGCGAGACCGCGCAGCGCTACAGCATATCGGAATGGTGGCTGGAGCCTGGCTGCTCCGGGGTCGGCGCGCATCTCCACGAGGAAAACGACGAAATCTTCTACGTGTTGTCCGGAACGGCGGAAATCCTCACCGGCGCGACCTGGAACAGCCTGCCCACCGGCAGCTTCCTGCGCATTCCGGCCGGCATCATGCACGACTTCCGCAACCTGACGGAGGAGCCGGCGGGGCTGCTGAACGTGTTTCTGCCCGGCGGGTTCGAGCGCAACATGCCGGCCATCGTGGACTGGTTCGCAAGCCAGCCCGGGGCCTGATCGTGAGCGGCTCCCCATCCGGCCTCGGTCCCATCGGCTTCGGCTACAGGCCCCGCGCGCCCTATGCGACCGACCCGGCCGCGACGCGCGGGCGCTTCTATGACGAGCCCGAGAGCCCGACGCGCACGCCGTTCCAGCGCGACCGCGACCGCATCATCCATTCCACCGCCTTCCGCCGGCTCAAGCACAAGACGCAGGTCTTCATCGCCCATGAGGGTGACCATTACCGCACGCGGCTGACGCATTCGATCGAGGTAGCGCAGATCGCGCGGGCGCTGGCGCGCGCGCTGCAGGCCGACGAGGACCTCGCCGAGGCGATCGCGCTGGTGCACGATTTCGGCCATCCGCCGTTCGGCCATACCGGCGAGGACGCGCTGAACGCCTGCATGGCGCGGTGGGGCGGGTTCGACCACAATGCGCAGTCGCTGCGGATCGTGACCAGGCTGGAGCGCCGCTATGCCGCCTTCGACGGGCTGAACCTGACATGGGAGACGCTGGAAGGTTTGGTGAAGCACAACGGCCCGCTGACAGACGCGGCCGGCCATGGCCTGAAGGGGCCGCTGCCGGAGCCGATCCTGCACTATAACGAGCTGCACGACATGGAACTGTCGCGCTATGCCGGCATCGAGGCGCAATGCGCGGCGATCGCCGACGACATCGCCTACAATGCGCACGATATCGATGACGGCCTGCGCTCGGGCCTGCTCAACCTCGACATGCTGACCGAGGCGAAGCTGCCGGCGGCGATCCTGAGGACAGTGGCGCAGCAACATCCGGGGCTGGACGCGGTGCGGACCGGCCATGAGCTGATGCGGCGCCAGATCACCGCGATGGTGGAAGACGTCATCATCACCGCGCAGCGCAACCTTGCCGAACTGCAGCCGCAAAGCGCCGAGGAGGTGCGCGGGGCAGGGCGCACGATGGTGTGCTTCTCGCCCGAGATGGCCGAGCTCGAACGCACGCTGAAGGCGTTTCTCTATGCGAATCTCTACCGCCATCCGACCGTGATGGCGGTGCGCGCCCGGGCGGAGGAGGTCGTCGTCGACCTGTTCGGGGCCTATATGCGCGATCCCGCCACCATGCCGGAAGGCTGGCGCGAGGTGCTGGAGCGCGCCGACGAACGCGTCCGCGCGCGGCATGTGACGGACTTCCTCGCCGGAATGACCGACACCTATGCGCTCAAGGAGCACATGCGCTTGTTTGACCACACGCCCGATTTGGGCTAGGCGCTGCCGCCTGATTGGTCGTGTCGTGCGCCGCACAACTCCTGGGAACCCCCGATGAACATCTTCGCCGATTTCACAAATCGGATCGTCGCCGTCGTCCAAGCCCTCGGCCTCCAGCCGCAGTCGGGCGTGCTGGATACGTCGCGCATCACCGTGGAGCCGCCGCGTGATGCCAGCCACGGCGACCTCGCCACCAATGCGGCGATGGTGCTGGCGAAATCGGTCGGCAGGAATCCGCGCGCGCTGGCCGAGGAGATCGCCGCCGCGCTGCAGGGCGACGGCGACATCGAGAGCGTCGAGATCGCCGGCCCGGGCTTCGTCAACCTGCGGCTGTCGCAGCGCTTCTGGCAGGCGCAGCTCGCCGACATGCTTGCCGCAGGCACCGATTTCGGCCGCTCCGGCCTCGGCGCCGGCAAGAAGGTCAATGTCGAATACGTCTCGGCCAACCCGACCGGGCCCATGCATGTGGGGCACTGCCGCGGCGCGGTGGTGGGCGACGCGCTGGCCAATATCATGGGCTTCGCCGGCTTCGACGTGACCAAGGAATATTACATCAACGACGCGGGCGCGCAGATCGACGTGCTCGCGCAGTCGGCGTTGCTGCGCTATCGCCAGGCGCTGGGAGAAGAGACCGGCGAGATTCCGGCAGGCCTCTATCCCGGCGACTATCTGGTGCCGGTCGGCGTGGCGCTCGCCGAGGAGTTCGGGCCGAAGTTGCTCGCCATGCACGAGGCAGAGGCGCTGGCCATCGTCAAGGACCGCACCATCGACGCGATGATGGCGATGATCCGCGAAGACCTCGCCGCGCTCAATGTCCAGCACGAGGTGTTCTTCTCGGAGCGCAAGCTGCATTCCGGCAATGGCGGCACGATCCGCACCGCCATCAACGACCTGACGCTTTCCGGCCATGTCTACAAGGGCAAGCTGCCGCCGCCGAAGGGCGAGAAGAACGACGACTGGGAGGACCGCGAGCAGACGCTGTTCCGCTCCACGGAAGTTGGTGACGACGTCGACCGCCCGCTCATCAAGTCGGACGGGTCCTACACCTATTTCGCCGCCGACGTGGCTTATATGAAGGACAAGATCGAGCGCGGCTTCGAGCAGCTCGTCTTCGTCCTCGGCGCGGACCATGGCGGCTACGTCAAGCGCATGGAGGCGCTGGGCAAGGCGCTTTCGGGCGGCGCTGTCGAGGTGACGATCCTCTTGTGCAACCTCGTCAAGCTCTTCCGCGACGGTGAGCCGGTGCGCATGTCGAAGCGTTCGGGCGAGTTCGTCACCCTGCGCGACGTGGTGGATGAGGTCGGGCGCGACCCGATCCGCTTCATGATGCTCTACCGCAAGAACGACGCGCCGCTCGATTTCGACTTCGCCAAGGTGACCGAGCAGTCGAAGGACAATCCGGTCTTCTACGTGCAATACGCTTCGGCGCGCTGCCATTCCGTGTTCCGGCAGGCCGGCGAGCAGCTCGGGATCGACCTGCCGGTCGCCCGCGAGACGCTCGCCGCGAAACGTCATCTGCTGACCGACGATGGCGAGATCGGGCTCATCCGCAAGCTGTCGGAATATCCGCGCGTCGTCGAGCAGATCGCCGTCTCGCTGGAGCCGCACCGGCTCGCCTTCTACCTCTACGAGCTGGCCAGCGCGCTGCATGCGCACTGGAACCGCGGCAATGACGAGACCGACTTACGCTTTGTTAAGGTTAACGATCCAGAATTGACCCTTGCCAGGTTAGGGCTGGTGCAGGCCGTTGCGGACACATTGTCCTCCGGTCTGGCGCTGATCGGTGCGGAGGCCCCCGTCGAGATGCGCTAGACGCGCGAAAACTGCCAATATTTGCCCACATTGCACTGGTAGGGGCCGCTAGATGTGACGTCGCCGGCGTCCGACCCAGTAGCGAGTGCGGGAAACAGCATGGCAGAGTCAAACACCCTCAAGCGCGTCGTGCACGACAACGACCCCTTTGCGGAACTCGAACGCATCATGGGCACCGGTGCGAACGCGCCCGTCCGCGACAATGCCGAGCCGGACCCGTTCCAGCTCGACCTCGAGCGCGAGCTGCTTGGCGAGATCGCCGACGAGCAGGCCGAACAGGCCGCGCCCCAACCGGCGCTGCGGTTCCGCCGCCCGGACGATGAAGCCCCGGCCTCGGAGCATCGCTATTCGGGCCAGGCGCAGGCGCCGCAATGGCAGCGCGAGGATGTCGCGGCGAGCGAGCCGGCATATGCCGCGCATGCTGCGCCGGCACGCGAGGGCGAGATCGATCTCGCCGCCGAGATGGACGCCATCTTCGCCGAGGAGTTCGCCGACGAGCCGCTGAGCAGCGGCCACGCCGAGCCGGCTGCAAGCTTCGCGCCGGCTGTCGACGCCGACCAGGCCGCGTGGGAGGAAGACGCGGTCGCGTTCGATGCCGCGGACGATGAGCTGCCGCTGGAAGCGGCTGAAGACGAAGCCGCAGAGGATTTTCATCCGCAGGAAGAAGCGCTTTACGAAGCCGCAGAACCTGCCGCGGACTCCGCCGGCGACGGGCTCGCCGACGTGGACATGGATTTCGGCGACCTTTCCGCCGAGCTCGAAACGGCATCGCAGGACTGGTATCGCGAGCAGCGGGCCGAGGTCGCCTTCGGCGATGCCGGCCAGTCCCTGCCGGTCGTGCCCGAAGCCGTCCAGGACGAGCCCGCGTTGAGCCTGGAGGACGAGCTCGTCATGCTCCTGGGCAACACTGCGCCGGAGCGCGCCTATGGCCGCGCCAACTATGCGCCTGCGGCGGCGAACCAGTGGCAGGCTCCGGCCGCGTTCACCGCGGCCGCGGAAACGCCGGCGCCGGAGAGCGACGCCGCCGCGGCGTATGACGCTCAGGCGGAACTCGCAGCCGGGGAGGCGGCGATAGATCTCGGGCTCGAGGACGAGCTGGCGCTCGACCACGAGCAGTTCGAGCCGGCTCATGCAGAATACAGAGGGCCTGCCGAGGCGGCGACCGATGCCGTCGACGTGTTCACCGCGCCGGCCGCCGAGCCCGTGCCCGTCGAGACCGCGCCCGTCGATTTCGATCTCGACATCGTCGACGTGCCCGAGGGTCAGGTGGCCGTAGACGATGACCTCGACCTGCCGCAGCTGCCGGTCGAGGAGGAGCGCAGCGCCGCCGAGCCTTTCGACGAGCTCGAGGCCGAGTTCGCGGAAATGTTCCGGATCAGGGAGCCTGAGCAGGCAGACGCCGCGCAGGCCGCCGGGGCGGACGAGGGCCAGGCGCTCGACGACTACTATTTCAACGAGGCGCTGGGCGCCGGCGCGACGGGCCTTGCCTATGGCCGGGCGACACCGACCGCCGCGCAAGCCGCCTATGGCGCGCCGGCCGGCGGCGACGCCTATGACGACGATGACGGCCTCTCCGACGGCGCGGACATGCCGCCGGCGGTGGCGGCCTCGCGCGGCATGCCGCGCCGCAACATGGTCATCGCCGGCGCGGTCGGCGCGCTTGCGCTGCTCGGCGTCGTCGGCGTGTTCGCTTTCTCCGGCGGCGACCGCGGCGATGCGCCCGCGCTGGTGCGGGCAGACGAGCAGCCGATGAAGGTGCGGCCGGAAAATCCGGGCGGCGCCACCGTGCCCAATCAGGACAGCCAGGCCTATCAGCGCGCCGCAGGCGGCGCGGGCGATACTCTTCCCGCGCAGAAGGAACTGGTCACGACGGCCGAGGAGCCGGTCAACGTGGCGGCCAAGACCGAGGCGGAGGCGCCGCTGCCCCAGCCGCAGCCCGAGGCCAATCCTCCCTCGGCTTCGGCCAACGCGCTGCCGGGCGTCAATGTGGGCGAGAAGATCGAGGACCGCGTGCCGGTCGAGCAGGAAGCCGCCGGCACAGGCCTGAACGAGGATCTGGTGGCGGTGACGCCGCGCCGGGTGCGCACCATGGTGGTGCGTCCGGACGGCACGCTCGTTCCGCGCGAGGAGATCGCAGCCGCGCCGGCTGCGGCGGCTCCGCAAGCTACGCCGGCCGCACCGCGTGCGGCAACTCCGAATGCTCAGCCCGCAACCCCGAACGTCCAGGCCGCAGCGCCGGCGCCCCAGCAGACCGGATCGACGCCGGCACCGCAGGCCGCAGCCCCGCAGCAGCCGGCCCAGCCTCAGCCGGCAGCGCCGGCCCCCGCGCCGCAGCAGCAACAGCAGCAGGTGGCGGCCGCCCCGCAGGCGCCGCGCACGCAGCCCGAAGCACCGGCCGCTCCGGCGGCGGCATCGGGCGAATGGTCCATGCAGATCGCCTCGCAGCCGACCGCGGAGGGCGCGCAGGCCACCTATCAGGATCTCGCGCGCCGCTATGGCGAGGTCCTCAGCGGCCGCGGCGTGAACATCGTGCGCGCCGACATCCAGGGGAAGGGCACCTACTACCGGGTGCGCATTCCCTCTGCGACACGCAACGACGCCATCGCGCTGTGCGAGCGCTACAAGGCAGCAGGCGGAAGCTGCTTCGTCTCGAAGTAGAGCGAGCCGCCGCCAACAGCGAGCCGCCGCGTCATGCACGGCGGCTCTTCCTTTTTCGGGCGCGGCCCCGCGTGGCGTTTTTCCGCGGGAATTGCTCTAAACTCGGAACATGAGCGAATCAAAAGCCCTGATCGCCGGCGCTGCCGGCAAAACCCTGAGCGACGACGAGCGGCGTTTCTTCCGTGACGAGCGGCCGTGGGGGTTCATCCTGTTCGCGCGCAATATCGAGGCGCCGGAGCAGATCCGCGACCTCGTGGCGGCGATGCGCGACAGCGTCGGGCGGCCCGAGGCGCCGGTCTTCATCGATCAGGAAGGCGGGCGCGTCCAGCGCCTGCGCCCGCCGCTGGCACCGAACTATCCGCCGGCCGCACGCTTCGGCGAGCTCTACCGGCGCGACCGCGCGGCGGGGCTGCGCGCGGCTTGGCTGAAATCGCGCCTGCATGCCTTCGACCTCCTGCAATACGGCATCACCGCCGACTGCCTGCCGGTGCTGGACGTGCCGGTGGAGGGCGCGCATGACGTGATCGGCGACCGCGCCTACGGGCGCGATTCCGACAGCGTGGCCGCACTTGGCCGCGCCGTGGCGGAAGGGCTGCTTTCGGGCGGCGTGCTTCCGGTCATCAAGCATATTCCCGGCCATGGCCGGGCCGGCGCGGACAGCCATCACGACCTTCCGGTGGTCGATACGCCGCTCGATGAACTGCGCCGCCACGACTTCGCGCCGTTCCGCGCGCTCAGGGACATGCCGATGGCGATGACGGCGCACGTGGTCTACACCGCGCTCGACGCGGAGCGACCGGCGACGACCTCGCCGCGCATCATCGGCGAGATCATCCGCGGCGAGATCGGGTTCGACGGCCTGCTGATGAGCGACGACGTGTCGATGCAGGCGCTTTCTGGGGATTTCGCGGCGCGGACCGATGCAATCGTTGCGGCGGGCTGCGATGTCGTTCTTCACTGCAACGGCCGGATGGACGAGATGCGGGCGGTCGCCGACCGGACGCCGCCTTTGTCGGGCGAGGCAGCCCGTCGGGCCGAAAAGGCCCTGGCGCTGCTGGGCAGGCGCGACGCGGTCGATGAGAGCGCGGCGCGCAACGAGTTTGCGCAGTTGATGGACGGCGTCGTGGCCGTCTGAGCAGGTCGCGGGAGACGCAGGGTTTTGGCCCAGAGCAATCGCAATGCCGCGGTGCCCATGGAGAAACTGTGGGCCAGCGACGAGCCGGAGCGGGCGTCGGACGACCCGGCGCTGGTCGTCGACGTCGACGGCTTCGAGGGCCCGCTCGACCTGCTGCTCCATCTTGCACGGGCGCAGAAGGTTGACCTTGCGCGCATCTCCGTCATGGCGCTGGCGGAGCAATATCTGCGCTTCGTCGAGAAGGCGAGGGCGATCCGGCTGGAGCTTGCCGCCGACTATCTCGTGATGGCGGCGTGGCTGGCCTATCTCAAGTCGCGGCTGCTGATCCCCAAGCAGGCCGGCGAGGACGGCGAGAGCGGCGAGGAACTGGCGGCGGTGCTGCAATTCCGCCTGCGGCGCCTGGAGGCGATGCGCGACGCGGCCTCGCGCCTCGTCAACCGCAACCGGCTCGGCCGGGATATTTTCCAGCGCGGCATGCCCGAGCTCACCATCGTCGAGAAGCGCAACGAATACTCCGCCTCGCTCTACGATCTCTTGACCGCCTATGCTTCGCAGCGCCAGCGGCAGGCCATCACCAATGTCCAGATCGCGAAGCGCACCGTCTGGTCGCTCAAGGAGGCGCGCGATATCCTGACGCGGCTGATCGGCTCCACCAGCGACTGGACGGCGCTCGACCGCTTCCTGATCCGCTATCTCGCCAGCCCCGAGGAGCGCCGCACCGCGATCGCCAGCGCCTTTGCGGCGAGCCTTGAGCTGGTGCGCGAGGGCAAGCTCGAAGTGCGGCAGGACGCGGCGTTCGAGCCACTGTGGTTGCGCCGGCGGCCCGACGCGGTGCCGGCGGAGGCCGCGACATGACCGACGACAGCGGCGCCCTTCGCGCTTCCGCCATGGGCGATGACATGGACGCCACGCCGGACGAAAGCGAGGCGCGCGATCATCTCGCGCAGGCCGTGCGCATGGCGGAGGCGATCGTCTTCGCTTCGGCCGAACCGGTGAGCGACCGGCAACTGGCCGCCCGCCTGCCGGACGGCATCGATCTCGCCGCCTTGATGCGCGAATTGCAGGCGGCCTATCTGCCGCGCGGCGTGAACCTGATGCGGATCGGCGACGGCTGGGCCTTCCGCACCGCGCCGGACCTCACCTTCCTGATGAGCCGCGACGCGGTGCAGCAGAAGAAGCTGTCGCGCGCAGCGCTGGAGGTGCTGGCGATCATCGCCTACCACCAGCCCGTCACCCGCGCCGAGATCGAGGAGGTGCGCGGCGTCGAGACCTCCAAGGGCACGCTGGACACGCTGATGGAGACCGGCTGGATCCGCATGCGCGGGCGCCGCCGCACCCCCGGCAGGCCGGTGACCTATGGCACGACCGCCGATTTCCTCGATCATTTCGGGCTGGAGGAGGTGCGCGACCTGCCCGGCATCGACGAGCTGAAGGGGGCGGGGCTGCTTTCGCCGCGCATGCCGGCCAACTTCTCCATGCCGCTGCCGCCGGCCGACCCCGACGCGCTAACCGAGGACGAGGATCCGCTGAACGATATCGACCTCGAGGAACTGGGGTTGTTGACACCTCGCGTCGAGGATGATTGACCCGTCGCTCCGCCGGCGCATTCGGCGGCAGGTGGATCGGGCATGAACGCAGCGACGACGAGTGGAGCCCGTGTGACGGCAGGCGTGAGCTTTGCCGCACGGCTCGCCTTCGACGACATCCACCACCGGTTCTCGCCCAGGGCGGTGACGCTGCGCGGCATCACGCTTGCCGCCGAGCCGGGCGAAGTGCTGTGCCTGCTCGGCCCTTCCGGCTCCGGCAAGACGACGCTGCTGAGGATCGCCGCCGGCATCGAGCCGCAGACCGCCGGTCGGGTGCTGCTCAACGAGCGCGAGATCGCGGGGCCGGGCGTCTTCCTGCCGCCGGAGCGGCGCTCGGTCGGGCTGGTGTTCCAGGATTTCGCGCTGTTTCCGCACCTCACCATCCTCGACAATGTGCGCTTCGGCCTGACCGCGCTCTCGGCCGAGGAAGCGCGGAAGGAAGCGATGATCTCGCTGGAGCGGGTGGGGCTCGCCAATTATGCGAAGAGCTATCCGCATGTGCTTTCCGGCGGCGAGCAGCAGCGCGTGGCGCTGGCGCGCGCCATCGCGCCGCGCCCGGCCGTGCTCCTGATGGACGAGCCGTTCTCCGGCCTCGATTCACGCCTGAAGGACAGCGTGCGCGCCGAGACGCTGGCCATCCTGCGTCACAGTCGCGTGACCTCCATCGTGGTGACCCACGATGCCGAGGAGGCGATGCGCATGGGCGACCGCATCGCGCTGCTGAAGGACGGCCGGCTAGTGCAGGTCGGAACCGCGCAGGAACTCTACAATCGGCCGGCGAGCCTTTTTGCGGCCGGATTTTTTTCGGAGATTAACGTGTTCGACGCGCGGGTGCACTCGGGCGCGGTCGACACGCCGCTCGGCCGCTTCCCCGCAACCGGCTTCGACGAGGGCAGTCCCGTATCGGTCGCCTTGCGCCTGACGGCTTTCGATGTCAGCGAAACGCAGGACGCGCTGCCGGCCCGCATCCTCTCTCGCCGCTTCCTCGGCGTGGTGGAACTGCTGGAGCTTGCCGTTCCCGGACTAGAAACGCCGGTGCGGGCGCGGGTGCGGTGCGGCGCTTTGTCCGACGGCGCCCGCGACATATCGGTTACGCTACGTCATTCGGACGTGCTTGTGTTTGAAAGAAACGGCGAAAACGCCTAAGTCAATTCGGGAATACGGTTCAGGAGGCTTCCGTCATGGGTAGTTTTTCAATCTGGCACTGGCTCATCGTGCTCGTCGTCGTGCTGCTGCTGTTCGGGCGCGGCAAGATCCCGGAGCTGATGGGCGACATGGCCAAGGGCATCAAGAGCTTCAAGAAGGGCATGTCCGAAGAGGACGAGGCCGACACCAAGACGGTCGAGCACCGCGTCGACGAGACCGTCGGGGCGCCGAAGGAAAAAGCAACGAAGTCGTCCTGACGGCCCCACGCCGGCAGTTGCGTCGAGTCCTTGCGGATATGAGCCATGTTTGAAGTCGGCTGGACCGAGATGCTCGTCATCGCGATCGTAATGATCGTGGTGGTGGGCCCGAAAGACCTGCCAAAGATGCTGCGCGCCTTCGGCAAGACCACGTCGAAGCTGCGTGCCATGGCGGGCGATTTCCGCAAGCAGTTCGACGAGGCGCTCAAGGAAGCCGAGCTCGACGACGTCAAGGACGTGCTGAACGAGGCGCGCAGCCTGAACCCCGCGAACCAGGTGAAGGACGCCATCAATCCGATGCGCAAGGCGGCGGACGATGTCCGCGCCGGACTCCAGTCGGCGCTGAGCCCCGGCACCGCACCCAAGGTGCCGCCGTCGACGCCCGTGCCGGCCGAGCCGCTGAAGAACGGGGCGACCGACCTGCCGGCCGAGCTGCTCGGCAACGGCGCGGCCAGCGACATGTCGAAGGTGAACGCCGCCGCCGCAGCCAACATGAAGGCCAGCACACCCCGTGCGCCCGTCGCGGCAGCCGAGCCCGCCGCCACCGAGGCGCCGGCGCCGCGCAAGCCGGCCAAAACCACGTCCGCGAAGGCAGCGAAGCCTGCGGTCGCCAAGCCTGCCGCCAGCGCCAAGACGGCGAAGCCGGCGGCTGCCAAGCCCGTCGCGGCCGCGAAGGCGCCGAAGGCCGCCGTCGCTGAAGCTGCGAAGCCCGCCCGCAAGACCGGTGCGAAGACCGGCGGAGCCAGGAAATGACCCCAGAGGACGAGGAGATCGAGAAGTCTTCGGCGCCGCTGATCGAGCATCTGATCGAGCTGCGTTCACGGCTCATCTGGTCGCTCGGCGGCTTCTTCGTCGCCTTCCTGGTCTGCTTCTATTTCGCCCAGCCGATCTTCAACCTGCTCGTCATTCCCTTCCAGTGGGCGACGGCGCTGGCCGGTCTCGACGCCCACAAGGTGTCGCTGATCTACACCGCGCCGCAGGAGTTCTTCTTCACGCAGGTGAAGATAGGCGCCTTCGGCGGCATGGTGCTCGCCTTTCCGCTGATCGCCACGCAGATCTACAAATTCGTCGCGCCGGGCCTCTACAAGAATGAGCGCGCCGCCTTCATGCCGTTCCTGATCGCCTCGCCGATCCTGTTCCTGATCGGCGCCGCGCTGGTCTATTTCTTCTTCACGCCGATGGTCATGTGGTTCTTCCTGTCGATGCAGCAGGTGGGGCCCGATACCGAAATCCAGATTTCGCTGCTGCCGCGCGTGTCGGAATATCTCGGCCTGATCATGACGCTGATCTTCTCCTTCGGGCTGGTGTTCCAGTTGCCGGTGGTCACGTCGCTGATGGTGCGGGTCGGCCTGCTGAGCGCTGCGGGGCTGGTGGACAAGCGCAAATGGGCGATCGTGCTCGCCTTCATCGTGGCCGCGGTGCTGACGCCGCCCGACCCGATGAGCCAGATCGGCCTCGCGCTGCCGACCATCCTTCTCTACGAGGTCTCCATCTGGCTGGCGCGGCGCATCGAACGCCGGCGCGCGGCGGACGAGCTTGCGCGCGAGGAGGCCGCGGCAAGCGATGCCGAGCCGAAGGCTGCGGAATAGCGCCGCAGCGCTTGCTTCGACGGCAAAGCCGTTCTAACCCACAACGCGCCGGGCGCTCGGTCCGGCGCGCCGTTCCGGCCCCTGCGGCCGGCTTTCGTGGGAAGATGCCATGCTCGACATCAGATGGATTCGCGAAAACCCCAATGCGCTGGTGGATGCGCTGCGCAAGCGGCCGTCCTATTCGGCCAGTGCTGAGTCCATCGTCGACGAGGTGATCGCGCGCGACGAGGCGCGGCGCGCGCATACGACCGAGCTGCAGCAGAAGCAGGAACGGCGCAATGCCGCCTCGAAGGAGATCGGCAACGCCATGCGCGCCGGCGATTCCGCGCGCGCCGAGGAGCTGAAGGTCGAGGTCAATGCCATCAAGGCCTTCGTGCAGGAGGGCGAATCCCGCGAGCGCGCGCTGGACAAGGCGCTGGCCGACGCGCTTGCCGTGCTGCCCAACGTGCCGCTGCCGGACGTGCCGGAAGGCAAGGACGAGCACGACAATGTCGAGGTGCGCAAGGTCGGCGAGGTGAAGCCGCGGCCGAACTGGGCGCGCGAGCATTTCGAGATCGGCGAGGCGCTCGGCCTGATGGACTTCGAGCGCGCCGCGCGGCTTTCGGGCGCGCGCTTCACGGTGCTGAAAGGCCAGCTCGCGCGGCTGGAGCGTGCGCTCGGCCAGTTCATGCTCGATCTGCACACCACGGAGCACGGTTATACGGAAGTGATTCCGCCGCTGCTGGTGCGCGACGAGGCGCTTTACGGGACAGGCCAGCTGCCGAAGTTCGAGGAAGACCTTTTCTTCGTGCCGCATGGCGAGGCGCGGCTGGGCCTCATCCCGACCTCCGAGGTGCCGCTGACCAACCTCGTGCGCGAGGAGATCGTGGACGCCAGATCGCTGCCGCTGCGCTTCACGGCGCTGACGCCGTGCTTCCGCTCAGAGGCGGGCTCGGCGGGGCGCGACACGCGCGGCATGCTGCGCCAGCACCAGTTCTACAAGGTCGAGCTTGTGTCGATCACCGATGCGGAGAGCTCCATATCGGAGCACGAGCGCATGACCAGCTGCGCGGAGGAAGTGCTGAAGCGGCTCGGCCTGCCGTTCCGCACCGTGGTCCTGTGCACTGGCGACATGGGTTTCGGCGCGCGCAAGACCTATGACATCGAGGTCTGGCTGCCGGGCCAGAACAGCTATCGCGAGATTTCGTCCTGCTCGGTCTGCGGCGACTTCCAGGCGCGCCGGATGGATGCGCGCTATCGGCCCGAGGGCGAGAAGCAGACGCGTTTCCTGCATACGCTCAACGGTTCGGGCGTTGCCGTCGGCCGTGCGCTGATCGCCGTGATCGAGAATTACCAGAACGAGGATGGCTCCGTCACCATTCCGCAAGCCCTGCGTCCCTATATGGGCGGACTGGAAAAGATCGGAGCCTAGGCCGATGCGCATCCTGCTGACCAATGACGACGGCATCCATGCCGATGGGCTTGCGGCGCTGGAACGGATCGCGCGCCGCTTCACCGACGATGTCTGGGTGGTGGCGCCCGAGCATGACCAGTCCGGTTTCGCGCATTCGCTGTCGCTTTCGGAGCCGCTGCGGCTGCGCCGGATGGACGATCGCCACTATGCGCTGCGCGGCACGCCGACAGACTGCGTCATCATGGGCGTGCGCAAGCTGATGCCCGAGCCGCCGGACCTGATCCTGTCGGGCGTCAATTCCGGCTCCAACGTGGCCGACGACGTGACCTATTCCGGCACCATCGCCGGCGCCATGGAAGGCACGCTGCTCGGCATCCGCTCCTTCGCGCTCAGCCAGTCCTACAATTTCCGCGAGGAGACGCGGGTCGTGCCGTGGGAGGTGGTCGAGGCGCATGCGCCGGCGCTGCTGGAAAAGCTGATCGCCACGCAGCTTCCGGCCGGCGTGTTCCTGAACCTCAATTTCCCCAACTGCCTGCCCGACGAGGTGCAGGGCGTGTCGGTAACGAGCCAGGGCAAGTTCGTGCACGGCCTGTGGGTGGACGAGCGGCGCGATGGGCGTGGCTTCCCCTATTTCTGGCTGCGCTTCGGCCGCGAGCAGACCGAGGTGAAGCCCGGCACCGACATGGCGGCGCTGCGCGACCGGCATATTTCGGTGACGCCGCTGCATCTCGACCTCACCGCCCACGAGGTCAAGGCGAACCTCGCAAAGGCGCTGGCATGACGCCGGCGGCTGCGGACAGGGAAGGGTTCGCGGCGCTGATGCTGCGCATGCGCTCTGCCGGCGTCGGCACGCAGCAGCTCTTTTCGGCCATCGAGGCCACGCCGCGCCGCGACTTCGTGCCGGCGCAATGGCAGGACGTGGCCTGGCAGGACGGCATGATCCCCATCCCCTGCGGCGAGGCGATCGAAGGCATCGACCTGCAGACCCGGGCGCTCGCCGCGCTCGACCTGGGCGAGGGGTGCCGGGTGCTGGAGATCGGCACCGGCAGCGGCTTCACCGCCGCCGTCATCGGCCGGCTCGCGGCGCGCGTGCTCACCGTCGAGCGCTATCGCACGCTGGCGGGCGAGGCGACGCAGCGCATGGCGACGCTTAGCCTGGGCCACGTCATCGTGCGCCATGCCGACGGCGCCAACGGGCTGTCGGCGGAGGGGCCGTTCGACCGCATCGTCGTGTGGGCGGCTTTCGACAGCATGCCGCGCGTCTTCGTCGACCAGCTCGCATCGGGTGGCATCATGATCGCGCCGATCGGGCCGGGCGACGGCGTGCAGAAACTGGCGCGGCTCACCAAGCTCGGCAGCAGGTTCGAGCGCGAGGACATCGCCGACGTGCGGCTCCAGCCGCTCGTCCATGGCCTCGCCGCGACGCTCTGAGCGGAAAATCTTACAATCGAATCTCCCGCTTAACCGACCAGTAAGATTAACAGGCTCTAATTGGCGCAGAGTCTGGTTCGGGTGCGGGTAGAGTTATGCAGTTCCCACTCATCAAGCGTCTTGCTTCAAGTCATGTCGCACGCAATGCCGCAGTCGTTCTGCTGGCAAGCACGGCGGCCGGTTGCAGTTCCGACGTCATGCGATTTGACGACGGCCTCTTCACCGGGTCGACGCAGAACCAGCGCAGCATCATCGCGCCGCACGCCAGCCAGCAGCCCTATCCGGGCGACGTGGCAGGCGTGGACAACACCGCCACCGGGTCGGTTCGCCGCACGCGGCAGACGGACGTCCTGGCGGGGCCGGTGACATATGCGCGGCCGAGCGGCACGGTGGGGCAGGGCGGCATGCAGCCCGCGCCGCAGGTGGCCGCGGCGCCTGCGCCGGTTTCGCAGCCTTATCCGACGGTGACGCGCCAGCCCGCGCCGGGCATCTCGCGCCAGCCCATGGCCGCGCCGCCCGTCGACGGCACGGTGACCGGGTCCACCCAGCGCCCCGCGCCGCAGACTCCCCCCGCAAGGCAGGCCCCTGCCGTCGCCTCGGCGCCGCAGCAGCCCGGCGACGCCGGCTGGATGCGTGCCGGCGGGACGCAGGTCACGGTCCGCTCCGGCGAAACGGTGTACAACCTGTCGAAGCGCTTCGGCGTGCCGGTTAACGCGATCCTGAGCGCCAACAGCATGTCGAGCGCCAGCGACCTGGCCGCCGGGCAGCAGATCGTCATCCCGACCTATGTCTATGCGCGCAACGCGCCGGTCTCCATGCCGGACAGCAATCCCGAGGTGATGGCCGCCAAGTCGTCGCGCGGCATGAAGACGGATGTCGATCCGAGCAGGGCGCCGACGCCCGCACAGGCTCCGGCCGACCGGCTGGCGGTGCTGCCGCAGACGCCGCGCGTCGGCGAGCGCCCGCAGCAGGCGGCGATCGCCCCGGCCGCTCCGGCGCCCGCGCCGAACGGCAACGGCTACGCCGTCGCCTCCGGCGACACGCTCTCCTCCATCGCCCGCAAGACCGGCACGACCACGACGGCGCTGAAGCAGGCCAACAATCTGCAGGACGGTGTCTTGCGCGTCGGTCAGAGGCTGGTGATCCCCGCCGCCGGGCAGGCGCCGAAGGCCCAGCCGGCGGTGGCGCAGGCCCCGGCCATCGACAACCGCACCACGGGTACCGTGCCGACGGCAGCGGCGAAGCCGCAGGCACCGGCCGCCGCCACGCCGCCGCGGCAGTCGGAAGCGGTGATCCAGGAGGCTTCGCTCGACCCGTCCAACGCACCCGACGCCACCGGCATCGGCCGCATGCGCTGGCCGGCGCGCGGCCGCGTCGTCACCGGCTTCGGCGGCTCATCCGGCGGCAAGCGCAATGACGGCATCGACATCTCGCTGCCCGAGGGAACGGCGGTGAAGGCGGCCGAGAACGGCGTCGTCATCTATGCCGGCGACGGGCTCAAGGAGTTCGGCAACACCGTGCTCGTGCGCCACGAGAACGGCCTCGTGACCGTCTACGGCCATGCCAGCGCGCTGAAGGTGAAGCGCGGCGACACCGTGCGCCGTGGCCAGGAGATCGCGCTGTCGGGGCTGAGCGGCAATGCGGAACAGCCGAAACTTCACTTCGAGGTGCGCAAGAACTCGACGCCGGTCGATCCGGCGAAATTCCTCGAATAGCCATAAGCAACAAGAATATCGGGCCCGTTTTCACCTCCAGTCCGGGCCCGCTTCATTGCCCGCCTCTTCTTGAGGCGGGCTTTTTTCATGGCTCACCGGTATCCGGGGGTCGTGCGTCCTTCGAGGCTCGCTGCGCTCGCACCTCAGGATGAGGGAAGGTATTGCCAATCGAGCCCTCAACCGTGGGTTCGATCACCCTACTTCCCTCATCCTGAGGTGCTTTGCGAAGCAAAGCCTCGAAGGACGCACCACGCCTTCTAGGCGCCTTTGCCCTCAAGCAGCTTCCCGACCCGCCCGGCGAGATCCTGCACGAACTGCCAGGCGACGCGGCCGGAGCGGCTGCCGCGGGTGGTCGCCCATTCGAGCGCGTCGGCGCGCACCGAATCGTCGAAGGCGCCGAGGCCGAAATGGGCGACATAGCCTTCCACCATGGCGAGATAGTCGTCCTGCGAGCATTTGTGGAAGCCGAGCCAAAGGCCGAAGCGGTCCGACAGCGACACCTTCTCCTCCACCGCCTCGGACGGGTTGATCGCCGTCGAGCGCTCGTTGTCGATCATGTCGCGCGGCAGCAGGTGCCGCCGGTTCGAGGTGGCATAGAAGATGACGTTGTCCGGGCGGCCCTCGACGCCGCCTTCCAGCGCGGCCTTGAGCGACTTGTAGGATGTGTCGTCGTGGTCGAAGGAGAGGTCGTCGCAGAAGAGGATGAAGCGATAGGGCGCGACCTTCAGCAGGCCCATGAGGCGCGGCAGGCTGTCGATGTCCTCGCGGTGGATCTCGATGAGCTTCAGCGGCGGCGTGCCTTCGTCCCGGCCGGCATTCACCGTCGCGTGGGAGGCCTTGACCAGCGAGGATTTCCCCATGCCGCGCGCGCCCCACAGGAGGACGTTGTTGGCCGGCAGGCCGGCGGCGAAGCGCGTGGTGTTGTCGACCAAAGTGTCGCGCACGAGGTCGACGCCGCGGATGAGCCCGATGTCGACGCGGTTCACCCGGGCCACCGGCACGAGCGTCAGCGTCTCGGGCGTCCACACGAAGCAGTCGGCAGCGTCGAAGTCGGCGGTCGGCTCGGCGGGGGGCGACAGTCGCTCCAGCGCGCTGGCGATACGCTCCAGCAGGGTGGCGTCCGGCAGGGTCGGGGTCTGGGTCATTGGCATGTCTTTCCATAGGCGAAACCGGCATCGGCTCTAGCATGCAGCCGCCGGAAAGCGCAAAGCTGCGGATACCGTCGGGCGCGGTTGCATTGGCGGTGTTACTGACTATATTCCGCGCAACTTTGGCCCGGGCTATCAGACCCGCACCTTCCTCAGGAGTTCTCCATGTTCGTGACCCCGGCTTTCGCGCAATCCGGCGCAGGCGGCGCGCCCGATATGCTGGTCAGCATCCTGCCCTTCATCCTCATCTTCGTGATCATGTACTTCCTGATCATCCGCCCGCAGCGGACGCAGATGAAGAAGCGCACGGAACTGCTCGCGGCAATCCGACGCGGCGACAGCGTGGTGACCGGCGGCGGCCTGCTCGGCAAGGTGACGAAGGTGATCAACGACAATGAACTCGAGATCGACCTCGGCAACGGCGTGAAGGTCACCGCGCTGCGCGGCACGATCGCCGACGTGCGGGTGAAGGGCGAGCCGGTCGCCAACGAGAACGTCAAGAAATAACCGCATTGAAGGCCGACCTGTCGGGTTGGCCCGCGCGCCGAGGCAACATGCTCTACTTCTCGCCCTGGAAGTCCGTCACGATCTGGCTCATCGTAGCCATTGGTGTGCTGTTCGCCATCCCGAACTTCTACACCGACTCCTTCCGCGAGCAGCTTCCGCGCTGGGTGCCCAAGCAGGCGGCCACGCTCGGCCTCGACCTTCAGGGCGGCTCGCACATCCTGCTGCAGGTCGACCGGCAGGACCTGATCAACGAGCGGCTCGAGTCGGTGCGCAACGACATCCGCGCCATATTGCGCGACGCCCGCGTGGGCTATACCGGGCTGACCGGGTCCGACCGCACGGCGCAGGTGCGCATCCGCGGCGGAGCCGAGGAGTTCGACAAGGCGCGAACCGCGCTTTCGACGCTGACGCAGCCTGTTTCCAGCGGCGTTTTCGGTGCCGCCACCATCAACGAGGTGACGTTCAGCGAGCCGGAGCCCGGACTTTTCCGCTACACGCTGACGGATGCGGGCATCGATTATCGCGTCAGCAGCGCCGTCGACCAGTCGGTCGAAGTGGTCGAGCGGCGCGTCAACGAACTCGGCACGACGGAGCCGATCGTCCAGCGGCAGGGCGCCGACCGCATCCTCGTGCAGGTGCCGGGCCTCCAGGACCCGCAGCGCCTCAAGGACATTCTCGGCCAGACGGCGCGGCTGACCTTCCAGATGGTCGACCAGTCGATGCCGGCACAGGAAGCCGTCAACGGCCGCCCGCCCGCCGGCACGTCGGTGATGTATTCGACCGACGAACCGCCCGTGCCTTACGTCATCGAGAGCCGCGTCATCGTCTCGGGCGAGAACCTGGTCGACGCGCAGACCTCGTTCGACCAGCGCACCAGCGAGCCGGTGGTCACCTTCCGTTTCGACAACCAGGGCGCGCTGCGCTTCGGCCAGGCGACGCAGCAGAATGTCGGCAAGCTTTTCGCCATCATTCTCGACAACAAGGTCATTTCGGCGCCGCAGATCCGCGAGCCGATCCTTGGCGGCACCGGGCAGATTTCCGGCAATTTCACCGTCCAGTCGGCCAACGACCTCGCCGTGCTGCTGCGCGCCGGCGCCCTGCCGGCCGACCTGACGATCGTCGAGGAGCGCACGGTCGGCCCGAGCCTCGGCCAGGATTCCATCGATGCCGGCAAGATGGCGGCCATCGTCGGCACGATCTTCGTCGCCATCTTCATGGTCGCCGCCTACGGATTGCTGGGCTGGATCGCCAATATCGCGCTCGCCGCAAACATCATCCTGCTGATGGCCATCCTGTCGGCGCTCGGCGCGACGCTGACGCTGCCGGGCATCGCCGGCATCGTGCTCACCGTCGGCATGGCGGTCGATTCGAACGTGCTGATCTATGAGCGAATGCGCGAGGAGCGACGGGCAGGGCGGTCGATGGTGCAGACGCTCGACCTCGGATTCCAGCGCGCGCTGGCGACCATTCTCGATTCCAACCTGACGTCGCTGATTGCCGCCGTGGTGCTGTTCTTCCTCGGCACGGGGCCGGTGAAGGGCTTTGCCGTCACGCTGGCGCTCGGCATCCTGACGACGCTTTTCACCGCCTACACGCTGACGCGCCTGCTCGTGGCGGTCTGGTTCCGCCGGGCCCGCCCCAAGGAACTGCCGCGCGGCTATATCCGTCTGGTGCCCGAAGTCACGCGCATCCCCTTCATGCGCGTCCGCATTCAGGTCTTCTTCGTCTCGATGCTGCTGTGCGCGGCCTCGGTCGGCGGCATGATCTTCGTCGGCCCGAATCTCGGCATCGATTTCACCGGCGGAACGCTGATGGAGGTGCGCGCCAAGGTTGGCAACGCCGATACCGGCGACATCCGCAGCCGGCTCCTCAACGTGGGCATCCCGGAGGTGCAGGTGCAGGGTTTCGGCAACGAGACGGACGCCATGGTGCGGATCGGCATCGTCGAAGGCGCGACCGAGGCCGAAGGCAACGCGATGGTGACCAAGGCGCAGGGCGCGCTGACGAGCGACTATGACATCCGCCGCACGGAGGTGGTCGGGCCGACGGTCTCGGGCGAGCTCGTCTGGAAGGCCATTCTGGGCGTCGGCGCCGCGATCTTCGCCATCCTCATCTATATCTGGGTGCGTTTCGAGTGGCAGTTCGCCATCGGCTCGACGATCGCGACCATCAACGACGTGCTGCTGACGCTCGGATTCCTTGTCGTCACGCAGCTGCAATTCGATCTCTCGACGGTGGCGGCGCTGCTGACGATCGTCGGCTTCTCGCTCAACGATACGGTCGTCATCTATGACCGCGTCCGCGAGAATCTGCGAAAATACAAGAAGATGCCGCTCGGGCAGCTGCTCGACCTCTCCGACAACGAGATGCTGGCGCGCACCACGATGACCTCGGTGACCACCTTCCTCGCACTGCTGGCTCTCTACCTGCTGGGCGGCGAGGTGATCCGCTCCTTCGTTGCCTCGATGCTGTTCGGCATCACCATCGGCACCCTGTCGTCGATCTTCATCGCGGCGCCGATCCTGATCTTCTTCCATCTCCGCCCGGTCGCCGCGAGCCCGGGCTCGGACGAGGTCGAGATCGTGCAACCCAAGGCGGGGCAGCAGCTCTCGGCGAAGTGATGGGGCCGGGGCTGAACATCCGCGACGCGCATTTCCCAGGCCGCGCGCCGATTGAGGCCTATGGCGAAGGCGGGTTCCGCTTCGCCGACATGTCGCATCGCGGCGCGATCCTGTGCCTGCCGTCCGGCATCCATGGCTGGAAGACGGAAGGCGAACCGCTCACGGTGGCGAACTTCCGGCAGGTTCTCGCCGAGGCCGGCGGCATCGACGTCCTGCTGGTCGGCACCGGTCCGGACATAAGGCCGCTGCCGCGCGACCTGCGCGCGGCGCTCAAGGAGGCTGGCATCGTCGCCGACCCGATGTCGACGGGTGCGGCGGTGCGCACCTTCAACGTGCTTCTCGCCGAGGACAGGCTGGTGGCGGCGGCGCTGCTGCCGGTCGACTGAGCCATGTCCGCCTCCGAACTGCTGGGCCGGCTGCGGGCGATCGAGCCGGACCGCTATCTCTCGCTGCTCTATGCGCCCGAGGCCGCGCGCGAGGACGTCGCCGCGCTCTATGCGTTCGACGCCGAGGTGGCGTCGATCCGGGAGCGGGTGCACGAGGCGCTGCCGGGCGAGATACGCATCCAGTGGTGGCGCGACACACTGGCCGCCGGCGAGCCTACGGGCAGTCCGGTCGCCGATGCGCTGATCGACGCCGTCGGCCGGCACGGCCTGCCGCTTGCCGGCTTCGCGCAATATCTCGACGCCCGTATCGCCGATCTCTACGATGACCCGATGCCCGACATCGAAACGCTCGAGGCCTATTGCGGCGCCACCTCGTCCACGCTGATGCAGATGGCCGCGATGGTGCTCGACCCGGCCGCGGCGCCGCGCGCTGCGGAGGCAGCCGGCCATGGCGGCTGCGCCGAGGCGATCACGCGGCTCGTCTGGTCGCTGCCCAGGCATCGCGCGCGCGGGCAATGCCATATCCCTGCCGGGATGCTGGCTGCGGCGGGCACCAGCGTGGAAGAATTCCTGTCCGAGACGCCGGGTGAGGGCGGCCTGCGCGCCGCGCGGATGATGATCGCGCTCGCGCGCGAGCATTTCGGAAAGTTCAGCGCTTCCGCCGCGGGTATTTCCGCCGCCTTGCGGCCTGCCTTCCTGCCGGTCGCCGTGTGTCCGCTTCGTCTGGACGCCGCCGAGCGGGCCGGCGCGTTGCTGCTCATGCAATCACCGCGCGTCTCGCCGCTCGGGCGGCAATGGCGCATATGGCGCGCCGCGGTTCGGGGCTGGCCTGCATCGAGGGCCGGCTGATGTGCGACCGCTGCGGCGAGCCCGGCATCGGCCAGCATGTGGTGGCGATGAGCGAGCGCCCGGCGCAGCGGCTCGTGGGCCGGCACTGGCAGGGCAGCTACGCGGCGGCCCGTGCGGGTGCGCTGCGCACGGTCATGGACGACATACGCGCCTTCGCCGGTCGCCAAAGCGGGCTCTTCCGCAGCCCGGTCGTCGCGCTGACATGGAACGATGCCGGCGAGCGCTTCCGCCATTTCGTCGGCATCGCGGCGGAGCACGCGGCTGCGGGCTTCGACGAGATCGAGCTGCCCGGCATGCTCTTCGCCACCTCTTGGCACGGGCCGGAGGATGGCGACGTGGCGGCGCACTACGGCGCGATCATGGTGCAGATGCGCGCCGACGGACTCGCGCATGACCGCGCGGTCTTCGACCACCGGGAGGAATATCCGCCGGATGCCGATCCGGAGGGGCCGCCGGCGCTGCGCCTGATGGTTCCGGTGAGGCGGGACTGAATTTTTCGAGGGAGGATGGAATGGCGACTTACGTTCTGGCGCATGGCGCGTGGTCTTCGGCCTTCGCGTGGCGCAAGATGCGACCGCTCATGGCGGCGGCCGGTCATCAATTGTGGACGCCCAGCCTGACGGGACTCGGAGACCGCTCGCATCTTGCCGGGCCGGACGTCGACCTCGACACGCACATCACCGACATCACCAACCTGCTTCACTACGAGGACCTCACCGACGTGCGGCTGATCGGCCATTCCTACGGCGGCATGGTCGCCACCGGCGCGGCCGACCGGGTGCCGGAGCGGATCGGGCAGGTGATCTATCTCGACGCCTTCGTGCCGCAGGACGGACAGGCGCTGCTCGACCTCGCCGCGCCGGGCTTCAGGGAGAAGGTGATCGCGGAGACCGAGCGCGACGGCGAGGGCTGGAAGGTGAAGGCCAACCCGTTGCCGGCCGACACGCCGGCCGACGAGGTGGACTGGCTGACGGCGCGCCGACACACGCAGCCGCTCAGGACCATCGCCACGCCGATCAGGCTGACCGGCAGGATCGACACGCTGCCGCGCGCCTATATCTACTGCACCTCGCCCATGCCCGGCGATCCGTTCCGCAAGTTCCTGGAGCGGGCACGGCGCGAATCGTGGCAGGCCCACGAGATCGACGCCACCCATAATCCGCATATCACCGTGCCGGAGACGCTGATGCGGCTGCTGACGCGGATTAGCGGAGACCAGGCCCGATAACCCGATGTCTCGGCGGGTGGCCCAACGTGATCGCCCGCCACATCATCCTCAATCTCTCGCCACATACTGGCCGCCTGCGGCTGTTGGTCTGCCGCCGGGCGCGTCGTTTGCGTCCTTGCACCCGCCCTGCCGCCGGTCCCCTCAGTTCCAGCAGGGCCAGAGAAGGAGAGAGCAATGCTCAAGCACAAGACAATCGCCGCAGCCGCAGCACTCGGAATCGCCATTGCGCCGTTTACGGCGGTCGCGGCGCTCGCCCAGCAGGCACCGGCTCCGACCGAGACGCCGCAGGCCGCGCCCACCGCGCCGGCCGGGCCGAAGGTGGATGAGGCCAAGCTGCAGTCGTTCGTGGTCGCCTTCCTCGAAGTGAACAAGGTCGGCCAGCAATATCAGCCGCAGCTCGAGGCGGCGGGCGCCGATCAGGCCAAGCGCACGCAGATCCAGGAAGAGGCCACCAAGAAGATGACCGAAGCGGTGGAGAAGTCGAACGGCATCACGGTGGAGGAATATTCGACGATCCTCGCCAATGCGCAGTCCGATCCCGAGCTTGCCGGCCAGATCAACGAGATGATCCGGCAGAACACGACGCCGCAGGCGCCGGAAGGCGCGCCGGGCACACAGGCCACGCCGCCGGCAGGCGCTGCCCCGCAGCCGGCTCAGTAACAGGTCTAGGCCTGTATCAGGGCGCGCACGCCGTCTGCCACGAACTGGACGGCGAGCGCGGCCAGGATGACGCCGAGCAGCCGCGTCAGGATCGACCGGCCGGTCTCGCCGAGGAAGCCGTCGATGCGCTCGGCCAGCACGAAGACCAGATAGGTCAGCAGCAGGCAGACGAGAATGATGCCGACCAGCGCCGCCAGCGCGGCGGGTCCGGCGAAGGTACCTGAAAGCAGCACCGTGGCGGAGATCGCGCCCGGTCCGGCGATCAGCGGGATGGCGAGCGGAAACGCCGCCACGTTGCGGATGTGGTCGATAGTGACGGCCACGTCGGCCTGCGCCTCCTTGCGGTCGTTGCGGCGCGCGAAGATCATCTCGAAGGCGATGACGAACAGCAAGAGCCCGCCGGCGACGCGGAAGGCGGGAAGGGTGATGCCGAAGACGCTCAGGATCGCCGCGCCCGCCACGGCGAAGACCGCGAGCACCGCGAAGCCGATCACGCTGGCGCGGATGCCGACCTGCATGCGCTCGGCGCGGTTCATGCCGGCGGTGAGGGCGAGGAAAAGCGGTGCCAGCCCCGGCGGATCGATGGTCACCAGCAGCGTCACGAAGGCGTTGAAAACGGCATCGAAGCTCGGCATCGGTAGGCCTCTCGAAGGCGGTCCGATCCGCTTTCGCGGCCCAGCTTAGACCAGGCTTTTCGCGGCATCCAGCGCGCTTGGCCGCCGCCGTGGCGGCGCGTTTCTGTGGATGGTCGGAAGCGAGGTTTCAGATACCACGGCAATATGCTGATTCAAAATGGAAAAATGGAGCCGGCAGACAGTCTGCTCCGGCGGTTTGGGCTTTGGTAATCCGGCCCCGCTTCCTATATAAGTAGGGCAATGATTCCAGCATTTGATCGCGATTCCCTTTGACCGACCAGACCACTCCGCGCGGCGACGGCTCGCCGCAATCGATCGAGCCCATCTCCATCATCGAGGAGATGCAGCGCTCCTATCTCGACTATGCGATGAGCGTCATCGTCAGCCGGGCGCTGCCGGACGTGCGCGACGGCCTGAAGCCGGTTCACCGGCGCATCCTCTACGCCTCGTTCGAGAGCGGCTACCACTGGAACCGCAAATATGTGAAATCGGCGCGGCCCGTCGCCGACGTGATGGGTAAATACCATCCGCATGGCGACGCCTCGATCTACGACGCCCTGGTGCGCATGGCGCAGGACTGGTCGATGCGCGTGCCGCATATCGACGGGCAGGGCAATTTCGGCTCCATCGACGGCGATCCGCCGGCGGCCATGCGCTACACCGAATCGCGCCTGACCAAGGTCGCGCACGAGCTGCTCGAAGACATCGACAAGGAAACCGTCGACTGGCAGGAGACCTATGACAGCTCCGGGCAGGAGCCGAAGGTCCTGCCGGCGCGGTTCCCCAACCTGCTGGTCAACGGCTCTGGCGGCATCGCGGTCGGTATGGCGACCAACATCCCGCCGCACAATCTGACCGAGATCATCAGCGCCTGCATCGCGCTGATCGACAATCCGGCGATCGACCTGCCGGAGCTGATGGAGATCGTTCCGGGGCCGGATTTCCCCACCGGCGGCATCATTCTCGGCCGCTCCGGCATCTACAACGCCTATTCGACCGGCCGCGGCTCCATCGTGATGCGCGGCAAGGTGCATGTTGAGACCATCCGCGGCGACCGCGAGGCGATCGTCATCACCGAGATGCCCTATCAGGTGAACAAGGCGGCGATGCAGGAGAAGATGGCCGAGCTGGTGCGCGAGAAGCGCATTGAGGGCATCTCCGACATCCGCGACGAGAGCGACCGTCAGGGCTACCGCGTGGTCATCGAGCTGAAGCGCGACGCCAATGCCGACGTGATCCTGAATCAGCTCTACCGCTACACGCCGCTGCAGAGCACCTTCGGCGCCAATATGGTGGCGCTGAACGGCGGCAAGCCGGAAGTGATGACGCTGCTCGACATGCTGCGGGCCTTTGTCGGCTTCCGCGAGGAGGTTGTCGGCCGGCGCACCAAATACCTGCTGCGCAAGGCGCGCGAGCGGGCCCACATACTGGTGGGCCTGGCGATCGCCGTCGCCAATATCGACGAGGTCATCCGGGTGATCCGGCAGGCGCCGGACCCGGCGACGGCGCGCGCGCAGCTCATGGAGCGGCGCTGGCCGGCGGCTGACGTCGAATCGCTGATCCTGCTGATCGACGATCCGCGCCACCGCATCAACGAGGACGGAACCTACAACCTCTCCGAGGAGCAGGCGCGCGCCATCCTGGAGCTGCGGCTGCAGCGGCTCACCGCGCTCGGCCGCGACGAGATCGCCGACGAGCTCAACGTCATCGGCGCGGAGATCAGCGACTATCTGGACATCCTGTCGTCGCGGGCGCGCATCCAGCAGATCGTCAAGGACGAGCTCACCGCCGTGCGCGACGAGTTCGGCACGCCGCGCCGCACCGAGATCGCCGACGGCGGCGCCGACATGGACGACGAGGACCTCATCCAGCGCGAGGACATGGTCGTCACCGTCACGCATGAAGGCTACATCAAGCGCGTGCCGCTCTCGATCTACCGGGCGCAGGCGCGCGGCGGCAAGGGCCGCTCCGGCATGGCGACGAAGGACGAGGACTACGTCACGCGCCTGTTCGTGGCCAACACGCACACGCCGATCCTGTTCTTCTCCTCGCGCGGCATCGTCTACAAGGAGAAGGTCTGGCGCCTGCCGGTGGGCACGCCGCAGTCGCGCGGCAAGTTCCTGCGCAACCTGCTGCCGCTGGACGAGGGCGACCGCATCACCGCGATCATGCCGCTGCCCGAGGACGAATCGGCCTGGGGCGACCTCGACGTGATGTTTGCCACCACGCGCGGCACGGTGCGGCGCAACAAGCTGTCAGATTTCGTGCAGGTCAACCGCAACGGCAAGATCGCCATGAAGTTCGACGAGGAGGGCGACGCCATCCTCAACGTGCTGCCCTGCACCGAGAATGACGACGTGCTGCTGACTGCAGGCAGCGGTCAGTGCATCCGCTTCCCCGTCACCGATGTGCGCGTGTTCAAGGGGCGTGATTCGCAGGGCGTGCGCGGCATCTCGATGGCCGAGGGCGATCAGGCGATCTCGATGACGATCCTCGAGCATGTCGCGGCCGAGCCCGCCGAGCGCGCCGCCTATCTCAAGCGCGCGGCCGCCGAGCGGCGGACCGCGTCGGAGGGCGAGGGAGAGGAGGATGTCGCGCTGACCAATGAGGAGGTCGGCGAACTGGCCGACCTTTCGGAGGAGCGCTACGAATTCCTGAAGGCACGCGAGCAGTTCGTCCTGACTGTCACGGAATATGGCTACGGAAAGCGCTCGTCATCCTATGATTTCCGGGTGATCGGGCGCGGCGGCAAGGGCATTCGCGCCACCGACGTGTCGAAGACGGCCGAGATCGGCCCGCTGGTCGCGGCCTTCCCGGTGGCGCCGGAAGACCAGATCATGCTGGTCTCCAATGGCGGCCAGGTGATCCGAGTGCCGGTGCACGGCATCCGCATCGCCAGCCGCGCCACCAAGGGCGTCACCATCTTCAACACCGCCGAGGGCGAGAAGGTGGTCTCGGTCGAGCGCATCACCGAGCCGCAGGACGACGAGGCAGTTCCGGATGCCGCCGAGACAGCGGCGCAGGAGCCGCCGGTCGCGGAGGAATAGCCGAAACAAAAAAGGGCCGCTTCAGAAGCGGCCCTTTTTTCGGGGAGGGTGAATACGCAAACTCTTTGACACAGGCACTATCGCGTTGATTCAGCCGCATTTATGCGGCGCACCGGACAAGGTCCGGCTGCTCAACGGAGGGGGTAGGTGTCGTTCGTCTTCGCGCGTTGCAGGGCGCGATACTTTTCTGCTTCCTGATGAAGACCGAGCGCTGTCGCGATCAGCATCGCGAGGGTCATGGCGGCGGCAAGCATGAAGATCATCATGAAAGTGGTCTCCTTTCTTGGTCCGATAACGTCGCCGGCGGCGAAAAGTTCAACGGATCGTACTTTCTTTATTGCGCACGCCTTGAACGACCGCTGACTTGCGCGTTCATCCGCCGTTCAGAATCCCGGCTTGCGGATTTGCCTTCACCCCGCCGGACGGCTAAAGCAGCCGCCATGACACATCGTACCGCATTCTATGCCGGCTCCTTCGATCCGCTGACCAACGGGCATCTCGACGTGCTCAAGGCATCGCTCGCCATTGCCGACGAGATCTATGTCGGCATCGGCATCCAGGCGTCGAAGCAGCCGCTGTTCTCCTTCGAAGAGCGCGTCGGACTGATCGAGGCGTCCTGCGCGGCCGAACTGGGCGCCGACGCGAAGCGCATCAAGGTGGTTTCGTTCAAGGGGCTGGTCATCGACGCCGCCCGCAGGCATGGCGCGGCGATCATGATCCGCGGCCTCCGCGACGGCACCGATCTCGATTACGAGATGCAGATGGCGGGCATGAACGAGACCATGGCGCCCGACCTGCAGACCGTCTTTCTTCCGGCGAGCCCGTCCGTGCGCACGATTACCGCCACACTCGTGCGGCAGATCGCGGCGATGGGCGGCGATATCCGCCCCTTCGTGCCGGAAGCGGTGGTTGCGCCGCTCAAGGCCAAGTTCGCCTGATCATCGAGGAGCAGTCCCATGAAATTGTCCCGCCTTGCCGTGCCTTTCCTTCTTGCCGCGATGGTTCTCGGCGCCGGCCCCGCGCTGGCCGCCGAGCCCGAAAACACGATGGTCATCACGCTGAAGGACGGCGACGTGACGGTCGCGCTGCGCCCGGACCTCGCGCCGAAGCACGTCGCGCAGATCAAGGCGCTGGTGCGCGAGGGCGCCTATGACAATGTCGTCTTCCACCGCGTGATCGACGGCTTCATGGCGCAGACCGGCGACGTCCAGTTCGGCGATGCGGAGAATGGTTTCGACCTGCGCCGCGCCGGCACGGGCGGTTCCGACAAGCCCGACCTGCCGGCCGAATTCAGCAGCGAGAAGTTCGTGCGCGGCGTGGTCGGCATGGCCCGCTCGCAGGACCCGAACTCGGCCAATTCGCAGTTCTTCATCATGTTCGCGCCCTATCCGTCGCTGGACGGCCAATACACGGTCGTCGGCAAGGTCGAGAGCGGCATGGATCTGGTCGACAAGATCAAGCGCGGCAGCGCGAGCCAGAACGGCGCGGTCGCCGACCCCGACCGCATGGTCAAGGTGCGCATCGCCGCCGACCCGAAATAACAGAAAGGTAAAGCCAAATGGCCGAGATCAAGGACGCAGAAAACACCATCATCATGGAGACCACGAAGGGGAAGGTCGTCATCGAGCTTTTCCCCGACCTGGCGCCCGGCCATGTCGGCCGCATCAAGGAGCTGACGCGCGAGGGCGCTTATGACGGCGTCGTCTTCCACCGCGTCATCGACGGCTTCATGGCGCAGACCGGCGACGTGAAGTTCGGCAAGTCGACGGGTTCCTCGTTCAACCCGGCCCGCGCCGGCATGGGCGGCTCCGACAAGCCGGACCTTAAGGCCGAGTTCTCCAACATGAACCACGGCCGCGGCACCTGCTCCATGGCGCGCGCGCAGAACCCGAACTCGGCCAATTCGCAGTTCTTCATCTGCTTCGAGGATGCCGGCTTCCTGAACCGCCAGTACACGGTCTGGGGCCAGGTCATCGAGGGCATGGACAATGTCGACAAGATCAAGCGCGGCGAGCCGGTCCAGGATCCCGACAAGATCGTCTCGATGAAGGTCGCCGCTGACGTCAAGGCGGCCTGAGGACAGAGCCATGATCGCGGCGCTTTGGGCCATTCTCGGTGTCTGCGCCGGGGCGTTCATCGCGGTTCAGGCGCCGATCAATGCCGAGCTCGCACGCGGGCTCGGCATGCCGGTGGCTGCGGCCGCGGCCTCCTTCCTGACCGGTGCGGTGGCGCTTGCCGCGATCTCTTTCGCGCTGTCGCAGGCGCAGGGCGTGACGATCGGCTGGCGCGCGCCGGCACCCTGGCTGTTCATTGCCGGCGGCCTTCTCGGCGCGGCCTATGTCACCAGCGTCATCATCCTCACCCCGAAGCTCGGCGCGGCAGCCACCATGGCGCTGATCGTCGCCGGGCAACTGATCGCCGGCATGCTGCTCGACCGGATCGGCTTCATGGGCATGGCGGTGCGGGAAATCACCGCCGGCCGGATGATCGGGGTGCTGCTGCTGCTTTCCGGCGCGCTGATGATTCGCCTGACCTGATGCGCGTCGACCTCTTCGATTTCGACCTGCCGGAGGAGCGCATCGCGCTGCGGCCCGCGCAGCCGCGAGACGCCGCGCGCATGCTGGTGGTGGGCGCGGACGGCGCCCTGTCCGACCGCGCGGTGCGCGACCTGCCGGACCTGCTGCAGCCCGGCGACGCGCTGGTCTTCAACGACACGAAAGTGATTCCGGCGCAGTTGCGCGGCATCCGCCGGCGCGGCGAGGCGGTGGCGTCTGTCGAGGCGACGCTGCACATGCGCGTCGGCGCCGACCGCTGGCTCGCCTTCCTGCGGCCGGGCAAGCGGGTGAAGCAGGGCGAGCGGATTTCCTTCGGCGCCGAAGGCGGGATGCTCGAGGCGGCCGTGGCGGAAAAGAACGACGGCGGCGATGTGCTGCTGGTGTTCGATCTTTCCGGCCCGGCGCTGGACGAGGCGCTGCATGCGGTCGGGCATATCCCGCTGCCGCCCTATATCGCCTCCAAGCGCGGCGAGGACCAGCGCGACCGCGCCGACTACCAGACGATCTACGCCAGGGAGGAGGGAGCGGTCGCCGCGCCCACGGCCGGCCTGCATTTCACGCCGGAGCTGTTCGCCGCCCTCGACGCGCGTGGCATCGGGCGGCATTTCGTGACGCTCCATGTGGGCGCCGGCACCTTCCTGCCGGTGAAGGCGGACGACACGGCCGACCACCGCATGCATGCGGAGCGCGGGAGCGTGAGCGCCGAGACCGCCGCCGCGCTCAACGCCATTCGCGCAGGCGGCCGGCGGGTGGTGGCGGTCGGCACGACCTCGCTGCGGCTGCTCGAAAGCGCCGCGCAGGCGGATGGCCGGCTTGCAGAGTGGTCCGGCGCCACCGACATCTTCATCACGCCGGGCTACCGCTTCCGTGCGGTGGATGTGCTGATGACCAATTTCCACCTGCCGCGCTCGACGCTGTTCATGCTCGTCTCCGCCTTCAGCGGTCTGGAGACCATGCGCGCGGCCTATGCGCATGCGATTGAAGCCGGCTATCGTTTCTATTCCTATGGCGATGCGAGCCTGCTGTTCAGGAACGACGGATGACCACCGATTTCACTTTCCGCCTGCTCGCCAACGACGGCAACGCCCGGCGCGGCGAGATTTCGATGCCGCGCGGCACGGTGCGCACGCCGGCCTTCATGCCGGTCGGCACCGGCGGTACGGTGAAGGCCATGTATATGGACCAGGTGCGGGAACTCGGCGCCGACATCATCCTCGGCAACACCTATCACCTGATGCTGCGGCCGGGCGCGGAGCGCGTCGCGCGGCTGGGCGGCCTGCACGACTTCGCCCGCTGGCCGTGGCCGATCCTGACCGATTCCGGCGGTTTCCAGGTCATGTCGCTTTCGGCGCTGCGCAAGGTGACGGAGAAGGGCGTGACCTTCCGCAGCCATGTGGACGGCGCGGTGCACGAAATGTCGCCGGAGCGGTCGATCGAGATACAGGGCCTGCTCGACAGCGACATCCAGATGCAGCTCGACGAATGCGTGGCGCTGCCGGCCGAGCGCGACCAGATCGAGCGGGCGATGGAAATGTCGCTGCGCTGGGCCGACCGCTGCAAGACCGCCTTCGGCGCGCAGCCGGGCAGGGCCATGTTCGGCATCGTGCAGGGCGGCGACGTGGCTGCGCTGCGCGAACGCTCGGCAGGGGCGCTGACGGAACTGGACCTCAAGGGCTATGCCGTCGGCGGGCTCGCTGTGGGCGAGCCGCAGGCGGTGATGCTGGAAATGCTGGAGGTCGTCTGCCCGCTGCTGCCGCGCGAGAAGCCGCGCTACCTGATGGGCGTCGGCACGCCCGACGACATCCTGAAATCCGTGGCGCGGGGCATCGACATGTTCGACTGCGTCATGCCCACGCGCGCGGGCCGCCACGGGCTCGCCTATACGCGGCGCGGAAAAGTGAACCTCAAGAATGCCCGTCACGCGGAAGACCCGCGCCCGCTTGACGAGGAAAGCGACTGCCCGGCCGCGCGCGACTACAGCCGCGCCTATCTGCATCACCTCGTCAAGTCGGGCGAGGCGCTGGGCGGCATGCTGCTGAGCTGGAACAATCTTGCCTACTACCAGTCGCTGATGGCCGACATCCGTGCCGCGATCGAGGCCGGCCGCTTCGCCGACCGGGCGGCCGAGATCAGCGCGGCGTGGGTGCAGGGCGACATTCCCGCCAGATGAGCGCCGCCGCCCGCGACCGGCGGCCGCTCAACCGGAATGCAGGCGCCGCCTGAATTACGCGCAACCTCCCCTGCTTTGCCGCATTAAGAGGCGCGGGCGGCCATTCGTGTCCGCATCTGCTGCCCAAATAGTCGATATCGCTTGATTTTCCGCCGGGCGTTTCGTTCAAATGCGTAACAGGGGAGTACGCGATTGGTAGCGTTTGACGAAATGCGCCCTCAGGGCGCTGGTACGAGAAATCCCTACCTGGCCTATGACAGCTGGTTCGCTGATCAGGATGCCCTGCGACTGACCGAAAAGATGCGCGACGCCGAGCGCGTGTTCCGGAAGACCGGCATCACCTTTGCCGTCTATGGCGAGTCCGAGGCGGCGGAGCGGCTCATCCCCTTCGACATCGTCCCGCGCATCATTTCGGGCACGGAGTGGCGGCGTCTCACACAGGGCATCGAGCAGCGCGTACAGGCGCTGAACGCCTTCCTGGAAGACATCTACCACCGCCAGGAAATCCTGCGGGCAGGGCGCATCCCCAAGCAGCTCATCGCCGGCAACGAGGCGTTCCTCCCGGAGATGATCGGCGTGCGGCCGCCGGCCGGCGTCTACACACACATCATCGGCGTCGACATCGTGCGCACCGCCGAGAACGAGTTCTTCGTGCTGGAGGACAATGCGCGCACGCCCTCGGGCGTCTCCTACATGCTTGAGAACCGCGAGACGATGATGCAGCTCTTTCCCGAGCTGTTCCAGCGGATCAAGGTCCTGCCGGTCGAGAACTATCCGGCGCAGCTGCGGCAGTCGCTGGCGGCCGTGAAGCCTGCCGGCGTCAGCGGACCGCCGCGCATCGCCGTCCTCACGCCCGGCCTGTTCAATTCGGCCTATTTCGAGCATGCCTTCCTCGCCGACCAGATGGGCGTGGAACTGGTGGAGGGGCAGGACCTGCGCGTGGTCGACGGCCGCGTGGCGATGCGCACGACCGAGGGCTACAAGCAGATCGACGTGCTCTACCGCCGCGTCGACGACGCCTATCTCGACCCGCTCACCTTCAAGCCGGATTCGCAGCTCGGCGTGCCGGGCATCATGGACGTCTACCGCGCCGGCAACATCACCATCGCCAATGCGCCGGGAACCGGCATCGCCGACGACAAGGCGATCTACTCCTACATGCCGGAGATCATCGAGTTCTATACCGGCCGCAAGGCGATCCTCGGCAATATCCCGACATGGCGCTGTTCCGAGCCGGACAGCCTGAAATATGTGCTGGAGAACATCCACGAACTGGTGGTGAAGGAAGTGCACGGCTCGGGCGGCTACGGCATGCTCGTCGGCCCCGCGGCATCGAAGAAGGAACGCGAGGTCTTCACCGAGAAGCTGAAGGCCAGGCCCTCCAACTACATCGCCCAGCCGACGCTCTCGCTCTCCACCGTGCCGATCCTGACCGAAAAGGGGCTTGCCCCGCGCCATGTCGACCTGCGCCCCTTCGTGCTGGTCTCCGATCGCATCCGCATCGTGCCCGGCGGGCTGACGCGCGTGGCGCTGAAGGAAGGCTCGCTGGTGGTGAATTCCTCGCAGGGCGGCGGGACGAAGGATACGTGGGTGCTGGATGATTGAGGAGCGAATAGCGAGTAGGGAGTAGCGAATAGGGGAGGGAACATGTGGGTGAGATCAGGTCGTACAAGGACTTGAAGGTATGGCAGACGGCCGTGGATCTCGCCGTCATATTATACAATGTGACGAACAGGTTTCCGCGCGAAGAACAGTACGGTTTGACATCGCAGATACGACGCTGCTCGGTATCGATAGCTGCGAATATCGCTGAAGGTCACGGACGTGAAAACACAGGCTCTTTCATCCAGTTTCTCCGCATAGCTCAAGGATCAACCAAGGAATTGGAAACCCACCTCATCATCGCGCAACGGATCGGTATTCTGGATTCTCCCATACATGACGAGTTGTCTATGCGTTGTAGCGAGATTGGCCGAATGATCCGTTCCTTGGTGCGACGGCTGCAGGAGAAATAGACCCATGCCGCTGCGGCACTATTCGCTATTCACTACTCGCTATTCGCTCCTCGGCGGAGCCGTTCCATGCTTCTAGGACGCACCGCCAACGGGCTCTACTGGATGAGCCGCTATATCGAGCGGGCCGAGAACATGGCGCGGCTGGTCGATGCGGGGCTTCGCCTTGCGCTGACGCGTACATCGACCTCGGCCGAGGAATGGGGGTCGGTGCTGCGGAGCGCCGGCGCCGACTACGCCTTTTCGTCGCGCTATGCCGAGTACAGCACTGCGCGCGTCGCGGACTTCCTGCTGCGTGACGTCGGCAACCCCTCCTGCGTCATGAATTCCATCGAGACGGCGCGCAACAATGCCCGCATGGTGCGCACCGCGCTGACGCGCGAGACGTGGGAGAGCATCAACGAGGCGTGGATGGCGCTCAAGCGCATGCTGGCCGCGCCGGTGGACGAGCGCGACCTTCCCGCCGTACTGGACGCCATCAAGCGCGAGACGGCGCTCATCCGCGGCGCCTTCCACGGCACGATGCTGCGCAACGAGATTTTCTATTTCTCGCAGATCGGCACCTTCGTCGAGCGCGCCGACAACACGGCCCGCATCCTCGACGTGAAATATTACGTCCTGCTGCCGTCGATCTCCTGGGTGGGATCGTCGCTCGACAACTACCAGTGGGAATCGATCCTGCGCTCGGTCTCGGCGCACCGCTCCTATCGCTGGGTCTATGACGCCGACTACAGCCCGACGAACATAGCCGACTACCTGATCCTCAACCGGCGCATGCCGCGCTCGCTCGCCTTCTGCTACCTCAATATCGTCCAGGCCCTGCGCCACCTCTCCGAGGATTACGGCGCGCGGCTCGCCTGCCACGAGACGGCCGACCGGACGATGGAGACGCTCCGCATCCGCTCAATCAAGGAGATCTTCGAGATGGGGCTGCACGAATTCCTGAGCGACTTCATCGGCCAGAACAACCGCCTCGGCGACGAGGTGGCGGAAGGCTACCGTTTCTATTGAGAACCCCATGCGCCTGAAGATCTCGCATCGCACGGAATATCTCTACGACGCACCGGTGCCCTATGCGCTGCAGCGCATCCGGCTCGTGCCGCAGGACGGGCGCTCCCAGCGCATCCTGAACTGGGGCCTTTCCGTCGAGGGCGCGACCGAGGAGGTGCGCTTCACCGATCATTTCGGCAACGACACGCGCCTGCTCAGCATCGGCGGCGAGGCCGCGGCCATCGCCATCACGGCGTCTGGCGAGGTCGAGACCAGCGACGCCGCTGGTGTGATCGGCCCGCATCGCGGCTTCGCGCCGCTGTGGCTCTTCCTGCCGCAGACGCAGCGGACGACGGCGGGCGACGGCATTGCCGGTGTCGCCGCCGCCTTCGGTGCCGGCAGGGACATCGACAGGCTGCATGGGCTGATGCATGCCATCCGCGACAAGGTGGCCTATGAGGTCGGGGCCACCGATGTCGCCACGACGGCGGAGGAGGCGCTGGCGCGCGGCAGCGGGGTCTGCCAGGACCATGCGCATGTCTTTCTCGCGGCGGCGCGGCGGCTCGGTTTCCCGGCGCGCTATGTCAGCGGCTACCTCATGGTCGAGGGCCAGGCTTGCCAGGCGGCCAGCCATGCCTGGGCCGAGGCGCATGTGGACGGGCTGGGCTGGGTCGGCTTCGACGTGGCCAATGCGATTTCGCCCGACGACCGCTACGTGAAGATCGCGGTGGGACGGGACTATGGCGACGCCATGCCCGTGTCCGGCGTTCGGCTGGGGACGGCGAACGAACGCCTTGCGGTCGACATCACTGTGGAGCAGTAATCGGGAATCGCTCCACGGATCGTCCCGAATGACCTATTGTGTCGGCCTCAAGATCGATGATGGCCTCGTCTTCATGTCGGATACCCGCACCAATGCCGGTATCGACAACATTTCCACCTTCAAGAAGATGTATTCGTGGGAGAAACCCGGCGAACGCGTCATCGTGCTGCTGGCGGCCGGCAACCTCGCCACGACGCAGGCGGTGGTGAGCCTGCTCGACGAGCGCTCCAAGGCGCCGTCGGAGCGCAAGCAGACGATCCTCGCCACGCCGTCCATGTACCAGACCGCGCATCTGGTCGGCACGACGGTCAAGGAAGTCATCGCCGAAACGGCGCCGCAGGGCCAGAGGGCCGATTCGTTCGGCGCGTCCTTCATCCTCGGCGGACAGATAAAAGGCACTCAGCCGCGCCTGTTCCTGATCTACCCGGAAGGCAACTTCATCGAATCGACCGACGACACGCCCTTCTTCCAGATCGGCGAGACGAAATACGGCAAGCCGATCATCGTGCGCGCCTACGACCCGGCCATGAGTTTTGCCGAAACGGCAAAGCTGCTCATTGTGTCGTTCGATTCGACGCTCAAATCCAACCTGTCGGTGGGGCTGCCGCTCGACATGCTTTTCTACGAGCGCGACAGCCTGCGGGTCGGCTTCCGCAAGCGCATCGTCGCCGACGATCCCTATTATCGCGACGTCTCCGAGGGCTGGTCGCAGGCGCTGCGGACGGCATTCAAGAGCCTGCCGGACTTCGAATATTGAGCCGGCCGGCCAGGGAGCGAGCTTGAGCGCGGAGGCGACATATGACCTCCTCATCGTCGGCGGCGGGATCAATGGCTGCGGCATTGCCCGCGATGCCGCAGGCCGCGGCTTCTCCGTGCTGCTGGCTGAAAAGGGCGACCTCGCCGGCGCCACATCGTCGGCTTCCACCAAGCTGATCCATGGCGGCCTGCGCTATCTGGAGCAGTACGAGTTCCGGCTGGTGCGGGAGGCGCTGGCGGAGCGCGAGGTGCTGTGGCGGATCGCGCCGCATGTGGTGTCGCCGCTGCGTTTCGTGCTGCCGCACAACGCCGGCCTGCGCCCGGCCTGGCTGCTGCGCCTCGGCCTCTTCCTCTACGATCATCTGGGCGGACGCCGGCTGCTTCCGGCGACACGCACGCTCGACCTGCGCCGCGACCCGGCGGGGCTGGCGCTGAAGCCGGGCTTCCGCCGCGCCTTCGAATATTCCGACTGCCGTGTGGACGATGCGCGGCTCGTGGTGCTCAATGCCCGCGATGCGGCCGATCGCGGCGCCGATATCCGCACGCGCACGGAGGTGACGGCGCTGCGGCGCGACGGCGCGCTCTGGCAGGCAACATTGCGCGGCGGGGAGGGGCGCGAGGAGACTGCCACGGCCCGCATGGTGGTCAACGCCACCGGCCCGTGGGCCGACAGGCTGCGCGCCATGGCGGCCGGTGCCGCCTCCTTCCACGATATACGGCTGGTGCAGGGGAGCCACGTGGTGGTGCGCCGCAAATCGGCCGATCCACGTGCGTTCATCTTCCAGCACGCCGACGGGCGCATCGTCTTCGCCATACCTTATGAGTCCGGCTTCACCCTGATCGGGACGACCGATCGCGATTATGCCGGCGATCCCGGGAGCGTCGCCGCCACCGCGGCCGAAGTGGACTATCTCTGCGCCGCGGCGAGCGAGTATTTCGCCGAGCCCGTGCGCCCCGGCGACATGGTCTGGAGCTATGCCGGGGTGAGGGCGCTGCATGATGACGGAGGCGGGCGGGCGCAGGAGGCGACCCGCGACTACTCGCTGATGATCGAAGGCAGCGGCGCTGCGCCGATCGCCCACGTGTTCGGCGGCAAGATCACCACCTACCGGCGGCTTGCGGAGGCGATGATGGCGCGCATCGAGAACGAGCTCGGCGCGCGTGGGCCTGCGTGGACGGCCACCGTTGCCCTGCCGGGCGGTGAATTTCCTTGTACTGACATCGATGCCGAAATTAGGCGGCTGCAGGAGCGCTATGGGTTTTTGCCGGCCGGCCTCGCCGACCGGCTGATCCGCAGCTATGGCCTTCGCGCCTATCGGCTTCTCGGCGATGCGCGGCGACTTTCCGATCTGGGTGAGCCGCTGGCGCCGGGTCTTCACGCGGCCGAACTCAGCTATCTCTTCGACCATGAATGGGCGCGGACGGCGCAGGACGTGCTGTGGCGGCGCACCAAGATCGGGCTCGGCGCGTCGGCGGCCGAGCGGGAGGCGGTCGCGGCGTTCATGGCGAGGCTCGCGCAGGCCCGGCAGAGCGCTGCCATCCCGACATGAAAAAGGCCCGCCGGGTGGCGGGCCTTCGTATCACTGGACCGTGCGTCAGCTATAGGGCGAGTAGCACTGCTGGCGCGGACCGTTATACGGTTGGAACGTGTTGTCCGAGGCGCGATAGGACCGATAGCGGCCATAGCACCACTGGATATGCTCCTGACTGTAATTGTAGACCCGGCGCACCGGCTCGTTGGCGATGGCGCCGCCCACGATCGCGCCGAGCGCAAAAGCTGCGGGCGGGAACCACCAGCCGTCATGGTAGCGATAGCCGGAGCGCCGCTCGCGATAGCCGCGATGGCCGTTGTACCAGCCGCGGCGCTCGCCGTGCCAGCGGCGCCCGTCGCGCCAGCCGTCGCGCGGGCCACGCCACTCGCGGCCGTCGCGCCAGTCGCGACCCTCGCGGATGATGCGCCGGCCGTCATAACGGTCGTTGCCCCACGGGCCGAATTCATTGGCGCCGGCAGCCTGCGCAAAGGCAGGTGCGACCGGAACTGCCGTCGCGAGCGACAGAACCGCGGCAAACACGCCTGTAACGATCTTCTTCATGTTACGTCTCCTCACCAGTCAAAGCTGGAGAATGTCCCTTTGCAGCCGATAACGCTATAATGCGCCGGATGTTCCGTCGAGTTGCAGAAGCAGGCTGGAGAAGTGCTTGTTTTATTGGTGAGCGCGCAGGGGCTCGAACCCTGGACCTACTGATTAAAAGTCAGTTGCTCTACCGGCTGAGCTACGCGCTCCCGCAACGCTCTGGCGTTCGAAAGTGCGCGGAACATATTGATCCGGCCCGGCAGGGTCAATGCTCGATGTCGCGTGCCGTCGACAAGCTGTTCAGGCCGATGGCGGCTTGCGTGCAATAGAACGTAGCAATTTGTCAGTGGCGCTTGCGGCCGCAGGCGATGCATATAGGCCGCGCGGCGGACCTTCGGGCGAGCATAGCGGGTCGGCATCTCGGCAATGCTCCTTCGGGAGCGCCGGCCTACGCCTTCCATACAGTCCCGCTTGAGGGGAGCGGCTGCCGGGGCGCGTGTCCCGCCGGCGCCCAACGGGACCTCACCTCATGCAATGCCATCCCATCACCGAATCACGACACCGGCCTTTTTGTCGCACCTTCGAGCGCAATCATGGCCTCTGGTGCAGTGCCGCAATTTGTGCGAAAAGTGAGGAACGTCAGCCGCCCAGACAGATGGGCAAGGGCAGGCGGTCTTTTTGTCGACACACATTGTTCCTAACGGAGGAGAGCGCCCCCCGGGCGCAGCCGAGCACCCCCCTGATCCGGACTTTGGCAATACGACAAAACCTGCACCGAAATATCTTCCTTTCGGTGGAACAAACTCTTGATTGAAACATTGGTGCAATGCAGCAAGATCGTTTGCGGTTGCGAACGCGCGCGACCGTAATTCAGAATTCCTCGCGGGAGCCTCGATGAACCGACGCAACTTCCTCTCCAGCTCGGCTGCGGGCGCGCTGGCGGCAGCGTATGGCTCATTTGCTTTGCCGGCTTTCGCGCAGGACGCGCAGGCCCAGCAGGCATCTGCGCCGTTCAGCTTCGACATCCTGACCGAGGCCGTGAAGGCGCGGGCGGCGACCGCCTATGTCGCGCCGAGCATGGCGCTGCCGGAACAGATCGCGTCGCTCAACTACGACCAGCACCGGGGCATCACCTTCAATCCCGAGCACAGCCTCTGGCGCGGCCAGTCGCCGTTCGAGCTGCAGGCCTTCTATCCCGGCTGGCTCTTCAAGGACCCGGTGAAGGTCTTCACGGTCGACAACGGCATCGCGACGGAAAAGCGGTTCGGCGCCTCCGATTTCCTCTATCACAACCCCAACCAACCGGGCGTGCTCGACGGGCTGGAGCTGCCGGGCGTGGCGGGCGTGCGCGTGCTCTATCCGCTCAACCGGCCGCGGGTGATGGACGAGCTCGTCTCCTATCTCGGCGCGAGCTATTTCCGCGCGGTGGGGCGCGGCAATGTCTACGGGCTTTCCGCCCGCGGGCTCGCCGTGGACACCGCGACGCAGAGCGGCGAGGAGTTTCCGCGTTTCGACGCCTTCTACGTCAGGACGCCGGCGGGCAATGCGGAGAACATCACGCTGTGGGCTTCGCTGGACAGCCCGCGTGTCGCCAGCGCGTACCAGTTCGTCATCACGCCGGGCAGGGTGACGCGCATGGACGTGACCGCGCGCCTGTTCATCCGCGGCGACATCGGCCGCCTCGGGGTGGCGCCGCTGACCTCGATGTTCCTCTTCGCCGAGAACAATCGCAGCCGCTTCCGCGATTTCCGCAACGCCGTGCACGACAGCGACGGGCTCAAGGTCATCAAGGCCAATGGCGAGCAGGTCTGGCGCAGCCTCAACAATCCCAGCCGCCTGGCGCTGTCCTTCTTCGCCGAGGAGAACCCGCGCGCCTTCGGCCTTTTCCAGCGCGACCGCGAATTCGAGAACTATCAGGATGCGGGCGCCTGGTACGAGCGTCGGCCTTCGCTGCTGGTCGAGCCGCTCGATGCCTGGGGCAAGGGCACGATCGCGCTGGTCGAGATTCCCACCGATCTGGAAGTGAACGACAACATCGTCGCCTTCTGGGTGCCGGAGGCCGAGGTGCGCGCCGGGCAGTCGCTCGAATTCCGCTATCGCATGACCTGGGGCGACATCGACGAGAGCGAAGTGAACCTTGCGCGCGTTCGTGCGTTGCGTGGAGGACATGGCGGCGTGTCCGGCACCGCGAACCCGGATGGCGAGCAGAAGTTCGTCGTGGATTTCGAGGGCGGTGGGATCGAGCAGATCCCCGCGGATGCGAAGGACCTCGAAAGCATCGTGCGCGTCAGCAAGGCGAAACTCGTCCGCACCGCGCTCTCGCGCATCGAGGCCAATGGCTGCTGGCGGCTGGTGATGGACGTGCTGCCGGACGGCAACGAGCCGGTCGAGTTGAGTGCCTACCTCTCGCAGGGAGGCACGCGGGTGTCAGAAGTGTGGCTGTATCAGTGGAGAGCCGACGATGAACGATCAAACTGACGTGAAGGGCGCCTATCGAATAGCTGCGGAGCAGTGCGCGCTGCCTGTCGCCCCGATGGCCATGCCAGACCAGGTGATCGAGCGACGCGTCGCCTTCAGGCTGCCGCGCTGGCTCAGCGTGCGCTGGCCGGCCTGGAGCTGACTTCGGTCCGCTCCGCCGCCGCCTGACACATGACCGGGATCCGCCGCCTTCTTTCCGTGCTTTTCAGCCTTGCCGTCGCCGGCATGGCTGCAGTGCTGGCTGCCAACGTGCTGCTGGCGGACGGCACGCAATGGGTGGATTTCGTGCGCATCGGGCTGCTTTCGCTCAGTGCGGCGTGGCTTGCCTGGGGCGCCACCATCGCGCTCAACGGCATCCTGTCGCTGCCCTATCGCAAGCCGGCGCAGGCCCGCCACGAAGAGCTGACGGAACGCACCGCCGTGCTGATCCCGGTCTACAACGAGGATCCGCGCGACACCTTCTCGCGCATCGCGGCGATGATGCTGAGCGTCGACCGCACCGGCAAGGGCGATCTCTTCGACTTCGTCATCCTCTCCGACACCACGCGCGACGAGATCGCCGAGCGCGAGCACTACTGGCTGGCGCGGCTCAGGGCCGAACCCGGCATCCGCGCCGACCAGATATTCTACCGCCGGCGCGAGCAGAACATCGGCAAGAAGGCCGGCAACATCGCCGATTTCATCCGCACCTCCGGCGCGCGCTACGAATTCATGCTTATCCTCGACGCCGACAGCCTGATGGCCGGCGAGACGGTGCTGACCATGGCGCTGCGGATGAAGGCGGAACCGCGCCTCGGCCTGCTGCAGACGCTGCCCAAGATCATCGCCGCACGCTCATGGTTCGGCCGTGCCGTGCAGTTCGCCGCATCCTATTATTCGCCCGCCTTCGCGCGCGGTGTTGCAGAGACGCAGGGCCATGAGGGTCCGTTCTGGGGCCACAACGCCTTCGTGCGGACGGTGGCCTTCGCGGAAAGCTGCGGCCTGCCGGCGCTCAGCGGCAAGCCGCCCTTCGGCGGCCATATTCTCAGCCACGACTATGTCGAGGCGGCGCTGCTGGCGCGCGCGGGATGGATCGTCAGGCTCGATCCGGACCTCGAAGGCTCCTTCGAGGAAGGGCCGGAGAACATCGTCGACTATGCCAAGCGCGACCGGCGCTGGTGCCAGGGCAATCTCCAGCACGGGCGGCTGCTCACGGCGCCGGGCCTGAAGCCGTGGAGCCGGTTCGTCTTCGTGCAGGGCATCATGGCCTACGTGTCGTCGCCGGTCTGGGCGCTGTTCCTGCTCGCCACGGTCATGGCGCCGTTCTTCATCGGCGAGCCGAACTATTTTCCCGAGCCGGCGCGCCCGCCCGTCTTCCCGCAGGTCGAGCACGTGCAGGCGCTGGTGCTGCTGACCGGGGTGCTCGGCATCCTCATCGGTCCGAAGCTGCTGATCGTGCTGCGCAACATCCTGACGCGGGGAAACCGCGGCTTCGGCGGCGACCTGACGGCCTTTGCCGCCGTCGTGACGGAGATCGCGTGGTCGAGCATCCTCGCGCCGCTGATGCTGATGTACCAGACCCGCTCGGTGCTCCAGGTGCTGCTCGGCGCCGACGGCGGATGGCCGGCCTCCAACCGCAAGGGCGGTACGGTGGGGTTGCGCGAGGCGTGGGATGCGTCATGGTGGATTGTCATGACCGGCATGATTCTCTTCGCGCTGGTCTGGTGGATGGTGCCGGAGCTTTTCTTCTGGCTGATGCCCGTGGCGATCCCGATGATCCTGTCACCGTTCATCATCCACTTTTCATCGCGGCCGTTTCTTCTGCGCAATGACGAGGCTCTTTTCACCACACCGCAGGAACAGCATCCCGAAACCGTCATCCTGACGCGCGCGGGAATTCTGGCTCGATGGGAGGAAGAGCCGGAATTCGTCCCTGAGGACGAACTGTCGCAACTGATCACTCGCAAGGGAGGAACTCAATCGGTGCAGCAGGCGTTTGCCCGCTGACAAGGAGCGCCGCCCGTGGAAAGTTTCAACGTGACGACGCGCAGCCAGCGCGACCCGCGCCTCGACGTGCTTCGAGGCATTGCCCTCATCACGATCTTCATCAATCACGTTCCCGGTAACGTCTACGAGCACCTGACCAGCCGCAATTTCGGTTTCTCCGACGCGGCGGAAGGTTTCGTCCTGATGTCGGGAATCGCGGCCGGCCTCGCTTATTCGAAGGGTTTTGGGAAGCTGCCCTTCGCCGAGGCGGCGGGCCGCATGTGGGCGCGGGCGCGCAAGCTCTATTTTGTGCATCTGCTTATCATCGCCATGGCGATCGCGCTGCTGTGGGCCGGCGCGGCATTTCTCGGCACGGACGCGCTCGGCAACCGGGTCAACTTCACCCGCATCCTCGCCGAGCCGGCGTCCAGCATCGTCGGCGTGCTGACGCTCGGGCACCAGTTGGCCTATTTCAACATATTGCCGCTCTACGTGGTTCTACTGCTGGCGGCGCCGGTCTTCATCATGATCGGCCGCCGCAGCCTATGGGGCATGATAAGTGTCTCGGCGGCGATCTGGTTCGTCGCCGGCTACTACCGCATCAACATTCCCAATTTCCCCGGCGATGGTGGCTGGTTCTTCAATCCGTTCTCGTGGCAGTTCCTGTTCGTCATCGGCCTTGCGGGCGGCATGGCGGCCAAGCAGGGCCGCAGCCTCGTGCCGCCGATGCGGTGGCTGTTCTGGGCGGCGGTGGCCTATCTGCTGTTCTCGCTCTACTGGCTTTGGGTGACGCCGGGCCTGCTGCCGGGCAGCGAGCGGCTGCCGTTCTTCGTCGCCGGCTTCGACAAGACCTTCCTGCCGGGGCCGCGGCTGCTGCACGTGCTGGCGCTCACCTATGTGCTGATCAATCTGGAGATCGTCGAGGCGTTCTGCCGGTCGCGCTATGCCGCGGTGCTGGACACGTTCGGACGCAACAGCCTGCCGGTCTTCGCCAGCGGCTCTGTGCTGGCGATGGCGTTCCAGCTCTATGGCGAGGTGTTCGAGACGGCGTTCGTCGCCGACACGATCCTGCTCGGCACCGGGCTGGTCCTGCAATGCTGGATCGCGCTCTATGTCTCGCGCACGCCCGCCACTCGCCCGGCCGGCAACCGCCTGGCTCCGGCGCGCATCCAGAAGCGATAGATGCCCTTCGCGACCCTTTGCCCCACGCTTTGGTGATTGGCCGGCGCACCCGCGCCTGCCTATAAGCGCTGCGGCATAACAGTCGGAGCGGAAATGGCGGTGGATGTCGGGTTGATGAGCGCGGTCGGGGCAGGGGCGATCTCCTTCCTGTCGCCCTGCGTGCTGCCGCTCGTGCCGCCCTATCTGTGCTACATGGCCGGCGTGTCGGTCGACGAGTTCCGCGGCGAGGTCGCCGCCTCGGCGCGCAGCCGCGGCGCGCTGCTGTCGGCCTCCATCGCCTTCGTCCTCGGCTTCTCCACCGTCTTCGTCGCGCTGGGCGCAGGCGCGTCGTCCATCGGTGGCCTGCTGCGAGCGTGGCAGCAGGAACTCGCCATCGCGGCCGGCCTCGTCATCATCCTGATGGGGCTGAATTTCCTCGGCGTGCTGCGAATTCCGTTGCTGTCGCGCGAGGCGCGGCTGCAATCGCGCGGCGAGCCGGCCAGCCTGACGGCAGCCTATGTGATGGGCCTCGCCTTCGCCTTCGGCTGGACGCCCTGCATCGGGCCGGTCCTCGGGCCGATCCTGACGCTGGCGGGCGGGCGCGGCACGGTGGGCGACGGGGCTGTGCTGCTCGCCGCCTATTCGCTCGGCCTCGGCATCCCGTTCATCATCGCGGCGCTGTTTTCCGGCCTCTTCATGCGCTTCCTGACGCGCTTTCGCATGCATCTCGGCAAGGTCGAGAAGATAATGGGCGGATTGCTGGTGATCGCCGGCATCCTGTTCCTCACCGGCGGCATGCAGAGCGCCGCCTTCTGGCTTCTGGAAACCTTTCCCGCACTCGGCCGCCTCGGCTAGCCGTCGTCCCATTGGAGCCCGGCGTCGCCAGTGCTACATGACGGGCGACACAAGGCTTCTGGCGGAAAAATCACATGAGCGAACGAACCTGCCTCTGCGTGGTGCTGGCCGCGGGCGAGGGCACCCGCATGAAAAGCGACCTGCCCAAGGTGCTGCACCGCATAGCCGGCCTGCCGCTGGTCGCCCATGCGGTGAAGGCCGCGCGGGCTGCCGGAAGCGGCGATGTCGCTCTGGTGACGGGGCGCGGCAGCGATCTGGTGCGCAAGGCGGTGGAGCCCTATTCCGCCGGCGTCGAAGCCTATGAGCAGACGCAGCGCCTGGGTACGGCCCATGCCGTGCTGGCGGCGCGCGCGGCGATCGCGCGCGGCTATGACGATATCCTCGTCATGTTCGGCGACACGCCGCTGGTCGAGGCCGACGCGCTGAAGGCGGCGCGCGCGGCGCTGGCCGACGGCGCGCATGTGGTGGTGATGGGTTTTCACACCGACAAGCCGGCGGGCTACGGAAGGCTGATCGAGAAGGACCGGCGCCTGATCGCGATTCGCGAGGACCGCGACTGTTCCGAGGAAGAGCGCCGCATCACCTTCTGCAATGGCGGGCTGATGGCGATTTCGGGCGAGCATGCGCTGGCGCTGCTCGACAAGGTGGGCAATGCCAACGCCAAGGGCGAGTTCTACCTCACCGACATCGTGGGGCTGGCGCATGAGGCAGGCCTGAAGGTCGTCGCCACCGAGGCCGACGCCGAAAGCGTGCTCGGCATCAACAACCGCGTCGAGCTGGCCGAAGCCGAGGCGATCTGGCAGGCGCGGGCGCGGCGCAGGGCCATGCTGGAGGGCGTGACGCTGGTCGCGCCCGAAACGGTGTTCTTCGCCCACGACACGGAGATCGGGCCCGATACGCTGGTGGAGCCGAACGTCGTGTTCGGCCCCGGTGTGAGGATCGCTGGCGGCGCGACCATCCACGCCTTCTCGCATCTGGAAGGCGCGACGGTCGCGAAAGGCGCGGAAATCGGTCCGTTCGCGCGGCTGCGACCGGGCGCGATGCTGGGCGAGAAGTCCAAGGTCGGCAATTTCTGCGAGGTGAAGAACGCCACCGTGGATGCCGGCGCCAAGGTGAACCATCTCAGCTATATCGGCGACGCCACGGTGGGCGCGAAGGCCAATATCGGGGCGGGCACCATCACCTGCAACTATGACGGATTCCACAAGCACCTGACGCAGATCGGCGCGGGCGCCTTCATCGGTTCCAACTCGGCGCTCGTCGCGCCGATCAGGATCGGCGACGGGGCTTATGTGGCATCCGGCAGCGTGATTTCGCAGGATGTTCCCGACGACGCCGTGGCCTTCGGCCGGGCGCGGCAGGTGAACAAGGAAGGCCGTGCGGCGCTCCTGCGCGAGCGGCTTTCCGGCAGCAAGTGAGCAGTAACGGCGCTTCAACGAAACCGTGCCATGTTGCCGCGATGCGGACGCATTCGCGTGAAACGGGCAATGACAAGCCGGTATGCCTATATGCGCGCCGGAAACTGACGCTGACTGGCGAGGTATGACATGTGCGGCATTGTGGGAATCGTCGGCCAATCGCCGGTTGCGCCTCTGATCGTGGATGCGCTGAAGCGGCTCGAATATCGCGGCTACGATTCCGCCGGCGTGGCGACCGTCGATCACGGCAGCCTTGCGCGGCGCAGGGCCGAAGGCAAGCTGGTCAACCTCGAGAAGAAGATCAAGGAAGAGCCGCTTCCCGGCATGATCGGCATCGGCCACACGCGCTGGGCCACCCATGGCGTGCCGAACGAGGTCAACGCGCATCCGCATTTCTCCGGCGATGTCGCCATCGTCCACAACGGCATCATCGAGAATTTCGCCGAGCTGCGCGCCGAGCTGATCGCCGACGGCTACGTCTTTTCCTCGCAGACCGACACCGAGGTTGTCGCCCATCTCATCGCCCGCGAGCAGAAGCGCGGGACCGATCCGGTGGAGGCGGCGCGCCGGGCGCTGTCGCGGCTCGAGGGGGCGTTCGCGCTCGCCATCATGTTCCGCGGCGACGAGGACCTGATCATCGGTGCGCGCAACGGCCCGCCGCTCGCGGTCGGCCATGGCGACGGCGAGATGTTCCTCGGCTCCGACGCCATCGCGCTGGCGCCCTTCACCGATTCCATCACCTATCTGGAGGACGGCGACTGGGTGGTGCTGCGCCGCGAAGGCATGACCATCTTCGACATGGCGGGCAACGCGGTGGAACGGCGCCGCCAGAAGACGGTGTCGACCAGCTATCTCGTCGACAAGGGCAACCGCCGCCACTTCATGGAGAAGGAGATTCACGAGCAGCCGGAGGTGATCTCGCACACGCTGGCGCATTACGTCGACTTCGCCGCCTCCGCGCCCCGCTTCGATCCGCTGCCGTTCGACTTCAAGGAGCTCGACAGGCTGGTCATCTCGGCCTGCGGCACCGCCTATCTGAGCGGCCTCGTCGCCAAATACTGGTTCGAGCGCTATGCAAGGCTGCCGGTGGACATCGACGTCGCGTCGGAGTTCCGCTATCGCGAAATGCCGCTGACCAGGCGCAGCGCCGCGATCTTCGTCTCGCAATCGGGCGAGACGGCCGACACGCTGGCCTCGCTGCGCTATTGCCGCAAGGAGGGCGTGCCGATCGCCACGATCGTCAATGCGCGCGAATCCACCATGGCGCGCGAGGCGGACGGCGTGTTCCCGACGCTGGCCGGCCCCGAGATCGGCGTCGCGTCCACAAAGGCGTTCACCTGCCAGCTTTCGGTGCTGGCCTCGCTCGCCGTGCGCGCCGGGCTGGAGCGCGGCCATCTGTCGAATGAGGAAGCGCAGAAGCTGGTGCGGCAGCTTTCCGAGGCGCCGCGCTTCGCCACCGAGGTGCTGAAGCTGGAAGGGCAGATCGAGCGGGTCGCGCGCGAACTGTCGCAGGTGCGCCATGTGCTCTATCTGGGCCGCGACACGAACTATCCGCTGGCGCTGGAAGGCGCGCTCAAGCTCAAGGAAATCTCCTACATCCATGCCGAGGGCTACGCGGCGGGCGAGCTGAAGCACGGGCCGATCGCACTGATCGACGAGACCATGCCGGTCATCGTCATCGCGCCGCATGACCGCATCTTCGACAAGACCGTGTCGAACATGCAGGAGGTGGCGGCGCGCGGCGGCCGGATCATCCTGATCACCGATGCGGCGGGTGCCGCCCGCGCGACGATCAAGACAATGGAGACGATCGTGCTGCCGGACGTGCCGGAGCTGATCGCGCCGATCATCTACGCGCTGCCGATCCAGCTTCTGGCCTATCACACGGCTGTGGTGATGGGCACCGACGTGGACCAGCCGCGCAATCTCGCCAAATCGGTCACGGTGGAGTGATCGCGCCAAGCATGTCTCCCGAAAGCGGGAACCGGTTTCGGGATCAAGACATGCGTGGAACAAGGAGCTAAAGCGTAAGGAGCGAATCCGAAAGATCGCGACACGCTTCAGCTCGGTCCGGCCTCGCTATTCAAAACGACACATTCATGCACTAAATGCTGCGGTGCGGTGATGGGTCTGAGCGAGGTGGACGATGGGGCGGTTGCGGAACTACTTCCTGACCGGAATCGTCGTCTGCGCGCCGCTGGCGATCACCGCCTATCTCACCTGGTACTTCATCCACATGGTGGACAGCTGGGTGAAGCCCTACATCCCGGCGCGCTACAATCCCGATACCTATCTGCCCTTCGCCGTGCCGGGGTTCGGACTGATCGTGGCGATCCTGTTCATCTCGCTGGTCGGCTTCCTGACCGCCAACTTCATCGGACGCACGATCGTGGCGAGCGGCGAGCGGCTGCTTGAGCGCATGCCGCTGGTGCGCAACATCTACCGTGCGCTGAAGCAGATATTCCAGACCGTGCTCGCCAACCGCAGCGAGCTGTTCAACAAGGTCGGCCTGGTGGAATGGCCGCGGCGCGGCATCTGGTCGATCGTCTTCATCTCCAAGCAGGAGCATTCGGAGATGAACGAGGTGCTGGCCGGGCGGGAGGGCAAGACCATCGCCGTGTTCCGGCCGATCACGCCCAACATCACCACGGGCTACATCATGTATGTGGCGGAGAAGGACGTGATCCCGCTGTCGATCTCGGTCGAGGAGGCGGCGCGCTTCCTCGTCTCCGCAGGTCTGGTGACGCCGCAGCGCAACGGCGAGCCGGTCGATCCGGCCCTGTTGCCGCCGATCCCGCCGGAATTCGACCGGCGTGAATAGACAGCATCAGCCGGACTGAAGCAGGCGCACCGCCTCGTCGCGGCCGAAGAGGTAGAGCAGCAGGCGCAATGCCTGCCCGCGCTCCGAGGCGAGGTCGGGGTCGCGCTGGAGCATGAGGCGGGCGTCGTCGCGCGCGATCTCGAGCAGGTCGGCATGGTGCTCCAGCCGCGCCACCTGGAACGATGCCGCGCCGGATTGGCGCGTGCCCAGCAGTTCGCCTTCGCCGCGCAGGCGCAAATCCTCCTCCGCGATGACGAAGCCGTCCTCCGTGTCGCGCATCACGGCGAGCCGCTGGCGCGCGATCTCGCCCAGTGGCCCCTCATAGAGCAGGACGCAGGTGGAGGCGGCATCGCCACGCCCGACGCGGCCGCGCAACTGGTGCAGCTGCGCCAGCCCGAAGCGCTCGGCATGCTCGATGACGATGATGGTGGCGTCGGGCACGTCGACGCCGACCTCGATGACGGTCGTGGCGACGAGGATGCGCGTGTCGCCAGCCTTGAACGCCGCCATCGCCGCGTCCTTCTCCATGCCCGACATGCGCCCGTGGACGAGGCCGACCGTGTCGCCGAAGCGCTTTTGCAGCGCGGCGAAGCGATCCTCGGCGGAAGTGAGTTTTACCACCTCGGATTCCTCTACCAGCGGGCAGATCCAGTAGACCTTCTGGCCCTCCGACACGGCATCGTCGATGCGGCCCACCAGCTCGTCCAGCCGGTCGTCGGGCAGGGTGACGCTGCGGATCGGCTTGCGGCCGGCGGGCTTTTCCGTCAGCCGCGTCACCTCCATGTCGCCGAAGGCGGTGAGCACCAGCGTGCGCGGTATCGGCGTGGCGGTCATCACCAGCATGTCCGGCGCATAGCCCTTGGCGGCGATGGCGAGGCGCTGGTGGACGCCGAAGCGGTGCTGCTCGTCCACCACCACGAAGCCGAGGTCGCGGAAGGTCACGCTCTCCTGAAACAGGGCATGCGTGCCGACCACGATGTCGATGTCGCCCGCCGCGATGCGCGCCAGAATCTCCTCGCGCTCGCGGCCCTTGCTGCGGCCGGTGAGCAAGGCCACGCGCAGGCTGGCCTTCTCCACCAGCGGCGTGATGCTGGCGAGATGCTGGCGCGCGAGGATTTCGGTCGGCGCCATCAGCGCCGATTGCGCGCCGGCCTCCGCCGCCCGCGCCATGCCGAGAAGTGCGACCACCGTCTTGCCCGCGCCCACATCGCCCTGCAGCAGCCGCAGCATGCGCTCGGGCTTTTCCAGATCGGCATGGATGTCCTCGATCGCCCGCTGCTGGCCTTCGGTGAGGCTGTAGGGCAGGGCGGCGCGTATCGCGGCCTCGATCCGTCCGTCGCCCGTCAGCGCCCGGCCGGTGCTGCGCATCGTGCGTTTGCGCACCAGCGCCAGCGCGAGCTGGCCCGCCAGCAATTCGTCGAAGGCGAGGCGGCGCCATGCGGGCGATGTCGGCGCGGCGTCTTCCGGCACGGCGGGATCGTGCAGCAGGCGCAGCGCATCGGCGAAGGCGGGGAAGCGATGTTGCCGCGCAAGCGCGCCGTCTCCCCATTCGGGCAGGTCCGGCAGGCGTGCCACGGCCTGCGCCACGGCGCGGCGCAGCACCTTGCCAGAAAGGCCGGCCGTCAGCGGGTAGACGGGCTCGACCGCGGGCAGGGCGGCGGCATCGGCCAGCGGCACGATATGGTCTGGATGGACCATGCTCGGCCGGCCGTTGAACCACTCCATGCGCCCGCTCACCAGAACCTGCTCGCCCTCGGGCAGCAACTTTTCGAGATAGGCGCGGTGCGCGTGGAAGAAGGTCAGCGCGATCTCGCCGGTCTCGTCATGGGCGAAGACGCGATAGGGGACATTGCCGCGACCGCGCGGCGAAGGCTGGTGGCGGTCGACGCGTAGCTCCAGCGTCACCACCGCGCCCTGCGGCGCTTCGGCGATGCCCGGACGCTGGCGGCGGTCGATCACCCCATGCGGCAGCACGAAAAGCAGGTCGCCGACGCGCACCGGCCGGCCGCTCGTATCGGCGGGCACGATTTCGGCCAGCAGGCCGGCCACCTTGTCGCCGACGCCTTCGAGGCTGGTGACGGGAGCGAAGAGGGGATCGAGGAGGGCCGGGCGCATCTTCCTGTCAGCTTATTGCAGGTTGCCGGTCATGCAAGGCTGACAGGGCGGATCGCCCGCTATATATCCGCGCCATGAACGCCGCGCCAACCGAACACGACATCGCAGCCCGCCGCCGCCGCGCCCGCTTCCGCTCATGGCATCGCGGCATGCGCGAGGCCGACCTGATTCTGGGCGGCTTCGCCGACCGCCATATGGGCGCGCTGAGCGAGGCGGAACTAGACGCCTACGAGGCATTGCTCGACATTCCCGATGCGGACCTGCTGCGCTGGGTCACCGGCGAGGCGCAGGTGCCGGCCGGGGAGGATACGGCGCTGTTCCGCCGCATCGTCGCGCATGCCCGCCGGAACACTTCGGAAATCGACTGACATGCCGCTCATCCATCCCATCGGCCTGAAGCCGGGACGCACCGGCGTCGTCACCGTCGACGGCGTGGTCGACGGCTATGCCGCCTTCGCGCTGGCGCAGATCCGCACCGAGATCGCGCCGGACGGGCCGATCCTCTTCGTGCTGCGCGACGGGCAGCGCATGCCGGCGATGCGCGATGCGCTCGCCTTCGCGGCGCCCGGCGTGCCCGTGCTGGAACTGCCGGCGTGGGACTGCCTGCCCTACGACCGCGTCTCGCCCGGCGCCGATGCGGCGGCGCGTCGGCTCGACGCAATGGCGGCCATGGCGGCGCTGCGCAAGGCGCCGCACCCCGCCTTCGTGCTGACGACGACCAATGCGCTGCTGCAGCGCATGTCGCCTGTCGCGGCGATCGAGGCGCAGGTGTTTTCGGCGAAGCCCGGCAACCAGGTGGACATGAACGCGCTCGTCGCGCGGCTGGAGAACAGCGGCTTCGAGCGCGTCGCCACCGTGCGCGAGGTGGGCGAATATGCGGTGCGCGGCGGCATTCTCGACCTCTTCGCGCCGGGCAGCGAGGAAGCGGTGCGGCTCGATTTCTTCGGCGACACGCTGGAATCCATCCGCGCCTTCGACGTGGCGAGCCAGCGCACCACCGGCCAGCGCAACGCGCTGACGCTCAATGCCATGAGCGAGATCGCGCTGACGCCCGACGCGATCAGTCGCTTCCGCCGCGCCTATATCGAGATGTTCGGCGCGCCGTCGCGCGACGACGCGCTCTATGCGGCGATCAGCGAGGGTCGGCGCTTCGCCGGCATGGAGCACTGGCTGCCGCTGTTCCACGAGCGGCTGGAGACGATCTTCGACTACCTGCCCGACGTGCCGGTGGTCTATGACAATCTTGCACGCGAGGCGCTGGCCGAGCGCCACACGCTGATCCGCGACTATTACGAGGCGCGGCGCGACCAGTCGTCGTCGGGCAAGGGCCTTGGCGATTCGGTGCCCTACAAGCCGGTGCCGCCCGAACTGATGTATGTCGCGCCGGACGAGCTGGATCGCCTCGCGGCCGATCGCCTGTCGGTGGATTTCACCGCCTTCGACACGCCCGGCAGTAGCGCGCGCGCCGTCTTCCACGCCAATTCCCATGCCGGCCGCTCCTTCGCCGAGGAGCGCGCCGACCCGAAGGTGAACGTGTTCGGCGTGACGGTGGACCATATCGCGGCGCTGCGTTCGTCCGGCCGGCGCGTGATGGTGGCCGCGTGGAGCGAGGGCTCGCTCGACCGGCTGGGCCAGATCCTCGGCGAGCACGGACTTGGCGGGACGGCGACGGTGGACAGCCTCGCCGCGCTCGAAAAGCTGCCGGCGCAGCAGGTCGGTTTCGCCGTGCTGCCGCTGGAGAGGGGCTTCGAGGCCGGCGACCTCTCCGTCATCGCCGAGCAGGACGTGCTGGGCGACCGTCTGGTGCGCCGGCGCCGCAAGCGGGCGGCCAACTTCATCTCCGAGGTGACCGGGCTCGCGGCGGGCGACATCGTCGTCCATGCCGACCACGGCATCGGCCGCTTCGTCGGCCTGCGCACAATCCAGGCGGCCGGCGCGCCGCATGACTGCCTGGAGCTCCACTATGCCGGCGAGGACCGGCTGTTCCTGCCGGTCGAGAACATCGAGCTTCTGTCGCGCTACGGCTCCGACGCGGCGGAAGCGACGCTGGACAAGCTTGGCGGCGGCGCATGGCAGGCGCGCAAGGCCAAGCTGAAGCGCCGCCTGCTGGAGATCGCGGGCCAGCTCATCCGGTTGGCGGCCGAGCGCCAGATGCAGACCGCGCCGGTGATCCTGCCGCCGGAAGGGCTCTATGGCGAGTTCGCCGCACGCTTCCCCTATGACGAGACCGACGACCAGCAAAGCGCGATCGACGCGGTGATGGAGGACCTCGCTGCCGGCCGGCCGATGGACCGGCTGGTATGCGGCGATGTCGGCTTCGGCAAGACGGAGGTCGCCCTGCGCGCTGCCTTCCTCGCCGCCATGGACGGCATGCAAGTGGCGGTGGTGGTGCCGACTACGCTCCTTGCGCGCCAGCACTTCAAAACCTTCGCTCAGCGCTTCGCCGGCCTTCCCGTCACCGTGCGGCAGGCCTCGCGCATGGTACCGGCGAAGGAACTGGCAGAGACGAAGAAGGGTTTGACGGACGGTACGGTCGACATCGTCGTCGGCACGCATGCGCTTCTTGGCAGCGGCGTGACCTTCAAGAACCTCGGCATGCTCATCATCGACGAGGAACAGCATTTCGGCGTCAAGCACAAGGAGCGGCTGAAGGAGCTCAAGAGCGACGTGCATGTGCTGACCCTATCGGCCACGCCGATCCCGCGCACCCTGCAAATGGCGCTGACGGGCGTGCGCGAACTGTCGCTGATCGCCACGCCGCCGGTGGACCGGCTCGCCGTGCGCACCTTCATCTCGCCCTTCGACCCGCTGGTGATCCGCGAGACGCTGCTGCGCGAAAGATACCGCGGGGGGCAGAGTTTCTATGTCGTGCCGCGCATCGCCGACCTTTCGGAGGTGAGGGATTTCCTCGCCGCGCAGGTGCCGGAGCTCAAGGTGGCCACCGCCAACGGCCAGATGCCGGCCGGCGAGCTGGACGACATCATGAACGCCTTCTACGACGGCCAGTATGATGTGCTTCTGTCCACGACCATCGTGGAGTCGGGCCTCGACATCCCGACCGCCAACACCATGATCATCCACCGCGCGGACATGTTCGGGCTGGCGCAGCTCTACCAGCTGCGCGGCCGCGTCGGCCGTTCCAAGCAGCGCGCCTATGCGCTGTTCACGCTGCCGGCCAACCGCTCGCTGACGCAGACTGCCGAGCGGCGGCTGAAGGTGATGCAGTCGCTCGACACGTTGGGCGCGGGCTTCCAGCTCGCCAGCCACGACCTCGACATACGCGGCGCCGGCAACCTGCTCGGCGAGGAACAGTCGGGCCATATCAAGGAAGTCGGCTTCGAGCTCTACCAGCAGATGCTGGAAGAGGCGGTGGCCGAGATCCGCAGCGAGGGCAGCGTCTCCGACAGCGGCTGGTCGCCGCAGATCACGGTCGGCACGGCGGTGATGATCCCGGAGGAGTACGTGCCCGACCTCCAACTCCGGCTCGGCCTCTACCGCCGCCTCGGCGAGCTGGAGACGCCGGAAGAGATCGACGCCTTCGGCGCCGAGCTCATCGACCGCTTCGGCCCGCTGCCGCAGGAGGTCGATCACCTGCTCAAGATCGTCTACATCAAGGCGCTGTGCTTCCGCGCCAATATCGAGAAGCTGGACGCTGGGCCGAAGGGCGTTGTCATCCACTTCCGCAAGCGCGAATTCCCCGAGCCCGCCGGCCTCGTGCGCTTCATCGCGGAGCAGGGCTCGCTGGCGAAGATCCGGCCGGACCAGAGCGTCGTCTTCATGCGCGAGTGGCCGACACCGGAGAAGCGCCTCGCGGGTGCCGCCGTAGTGGTCACGCAACTGGTGCGGCTGCTGGAGAAGAAGGCGGCGTAAAGCGCGTCGCGTTTGTTGGTGTCGAAGATCTCGAATTTCGGCCGTTGGTGCAGCCTCATCCGCTGCCGCCACCTTCTCCCGAAAACGGTGAGAAGAGAGCCTTCATCATGCTCCAGCCGGCTCCGCTATCCCGCTTCCGGCAGCTCGCCGCGCGATTTCATGCCGGCGACCTGCCGGATGGCGTCGGCGAGGGTGGCGGATTCCTGGGCGCCGACGACCGCGTAGCGGCCCTCGATGAGGAAGCAGGGAACGCCGGTGACGCCCATTCGCTGTGCCAGCGCGATCTCGTCGCGGACGGCGTCCCGGTCGGTGTCGGTAGCGAGCATCGCCTCCACAACGGCAGCGTCCATGCCGGCGTCGCGCGCGACCGAGACGAGCACCCGCGGATCGCCGACGTCCTGGCCTTCCTCGAAGAAGGCGCGGAAGAGGCGGCGGGCGACGCGGCCCTGCATCTCGCTGCCGTTGCTGCCGGCCCAGCGGATCAGGCGATGTGCGTCGAGCGTGTTGGGCGACACCTTGATGTCGTCGAAGCGGAAGTCGATGCCGTCGCCGCTGGCGGCCTGCATGACGTTGGCATGCGCCTGCTTCACCCGGTCTTCGGCGCCGAACTTGCCGATCATGTATTCGCGCCGGTCGACGCCGCCCTGCGGAACGTCGGGATCGAGCTGATAGGGACGCCATCGCACCTCGACGGCGACGTCGTCGGCGATCTCGACCGCGCGCGCCAGCCGTTTCTGGCCGATATAGCACCAGGGGCATACGACATCGGATATGATGTCGACGGTGATCGGCGTCAGCTCGGACATTGTTCCGTTCCTTCTATCTCTCGGCGCGCCGGTCCCACCATGTCGGCAGCTGCATGCCGTAGACGGGCGTCGTCTGCGGCCGTTCGATATGCTTCCAATGCGCCACCCACTGGGCCGGCTGGTGATAGAGCGGCACCACATAGGCGCCGGAAAGCAGCAGGCGGTCGAAGGCGCGGACGGTCGCCTCGAAGGTCTCGCGGTCGCGCGATGAGACCATGCGCGAAATCATCGCGTCAATGGCCGGGTCGGCCACGCCGGCGAAATTATAGGTGCCGTCCTGCGTCGCCGACGTAGAGCCCCAGCGGAACTGCTGCTCGACGCCGGGCGAAAGCGTGCCGAGATAGGTCATCAGCATCGTGTCGAACTGGTAGGTGCGCTGGCGCTGCAGGAACTGCGCGCTGTCGACGGAGCGCAGGACCAGCGTGATGCCGAGCCGCTCCAGCGTCCGCTGCCAGGCGATGGCGAGGTTCTGTCCGGCGCTGCCGTTCAGCATCACCTCGAAGGCGAGGGGAGCGCCGTCCGGCCCGACCATCCTGCCGCCCTCCAGCCTGTAGCCGGCCGCGGCGAGCGCATCGAAGCCCTGCTTGAGGAAGGCGCGATCGCGTCCCGATCCGTCCGACGCGGCTGGCCGCCATGTGCCCTCCATGATCGAAGGCGTGACCTTGTCGGCATAGGGCGCCAGCAGCTCGCGTTCGGCCGCATCGGCGGGAACGCCTGCCGACGACAGCACGGAGCCGTCGAAATAGCTGGCGGTGCGCTTGTAGGCGCCGGCGAAGAGGTTCTTGTTCGTCCATTCGAAGTCGAACAGGTCGGCGAGCGCGGCGCGCACGGCGCGGTCCCTGAAGACGGGACGGCGCGTGTTCAGCACGAAACCGTACATGCCCGGCGGGTTGCCGCGCTCGATCTCGGCCTGGATCACATCGCCGGCGCGCGCGGCGGGAAAGTCGTAGCCGGTCTTCCAGCGCAGCGGGTCGGTCTCCAGATAGACGTCGAGCAGGCCCTTCTTGAAGGCCTCGAACATGGTGTTGCCATCGCGGAAATAGTTGACGCGGATTTCGTCGTAATTGTCGAAGCCGCGCCTGGAGGGCAGGTCTTTCGCCCAGTAGTCTGGGTTGCGCCTGAGGATGAGAAGCTCGCCGGGGCGCACCGAATCCACGACATAGGCGCCGGAGCCGATCAGCGGCTTGAGCGAGGACTTGTCGAAATTTTCGGCGTCGGTCGCCTTGCGCGGCAGGATCGGCAGCATGGCGAGCAGCAGCGGCGATTCGCGGTCGGCCTTCTCGTTGAAGGTGAGGCGCACGCCGTGCTCGCCGACGATCTCCATCTTGTCGATCACGCCGATCCACGACTTGTAGATCGGCCGTCCCTTGTCGCGCAGCAGCTCCAGCGAGAAGATCACGTCGTCGGGCGTGACCGGATCGCCGTTGGAGAAGCGCGCGCGCTCGTCCAGCATGAATTCGACGAAGGTGCGCTCGGCATCCGTCTCGATCGATTTCGCCAGCAACGGATAGAGCGCGAAGGGCTCGGCGCGGGAGCGCGCCATCAGCGTGTCGAAGACGGTGTTGCCGATCTCGGTGTCGAACTGGCCGCGCGCGCCGTCGCCCATGACGATGAAGGGGTTGAGGCTGTCGAAGGTGCCCTGGACGCCGTAATTGATGCGGCCGCCCTTGGGGGCGTCGGGATTCACATAGGGGAAGGCGGAGAAGTCGGCGGGCAGCGCCGGCTCGCCATGCATCGCGATGCCATGGCTCGGCTGGGCCGAGGCCACCGCGACGGCGAATATGAAGATCGCGGCTGCGGCGCCGATCCTACGCAGCATGATGTTTCTGCTCCACCTGACGAATCGGCCCTGTGTAACACAGTGAGCCCTAAGGCACGATTTGCAGCCGTCCGCCGGCGTGAAAGTTGATGCTGGATTCGGGAGGGCGCGGCGTGTTACAGGCCGCGCAGAGTCATCCTGTTGCCGTATTTCGCCGACAGGTAGCGGATATTGCGGCCTGCGTGCCGCCCCGACATCGAGAGGATTCGACCTGACATGATCAGCCGGAAAAACATCGCGACCCGGACCGCGATTCTCGCGGCGGGCGCCATCTCGCTTCTGGCGGGCGGCGTGGCTGGCGCGTTTGCACAGGGTGCTGCCGCCCCGCAACAGCCTCAGATCCCGCAGGGTTGGTTCAAGGCCTGCTCGAAACAGGAAGATGTCGACATCTGCAACGTGCAGAACATCATGGTCGCCGATTCAGGCCAGCTCCTGACGGGCGTCAGCCTGATCGAGCTCAAGGGCAAGGTGAACCGTCGCGTGTTCCAGATCACGGTTCCGACGGGCCGCATGGTGCCTCCCGGGGTCGGCATGCAGATCGATGGCGGACAGACGCAGAAGATCGACTACATGATCTGCCTGCCGGACCGCTGCATCGCCGAGATCGCGCTCAACGACGATCTGGTGAACCGCTTCAAGCGCGGCTCGCAGCTCACGCTGACCTCGGTCAACTTCCAGAACCAGCAGAACCCGATCCAGGTCACGCTTTCCGGCTTCACCGGCGCCTTCGACGGACCGCCGCTGCAGCAGTCGGACATCCAGGAGCGCCAGCGGCAGCTCGAGGAGTTCGTCAACAAGAACACCGAGGACTTTGCGCGCAAGCTGCGCGAGGAGCAGGAAAAGGCCAAGCAGGGCGGCAACTGATCCCGACCTGAACTGCGGCGAGATCGAAGGGGCGGAACGGCGACGTTTCCGCCCCTTTTGCTTGGCGGACTGGATTCTGTCTCGGCTGACGTTGCGGGCCAGACTGCCGTTTGACGCCTGCGCCGCCCCTCATCGCCCCGCCGGGCACGTCTCCCGCCCACGGGAAAAAGGTAGCGGCAGCCGGATCAGGTGCGGCCGAAGGCCAATAAAAAAGGCGCTCACGGGAGCGCCTTTTTTGCTTTTATCAAAATGACTTGTCAGAAGAAGCTCTTGCGCTGCCACCAGCCGGTCTTGCGCGGGCGATCCTCATTGTCGGCCGGGGGCGCGCTGGATGTCACGACCGGGCTCTGGTCAGGTTCGTCGGTTGCGACGGGCGCTGCTTCTGCTTCCGTTTCAGCGGGAACGGTCTCGGCAACGGGTGCCGGAGCGGCAGGTTCCGCCTCTGCAACTGCGACTGGCTCAGCCTCGGCGGTCTCGGCCACCTTCTTGCGGCTGCGGCGTGCCGGCTTGGCCGGGGCTGCGGTTTCCGCTTCGCCCTCGGCCGGCGTAGCTTCCTTCTTCCTGCTGCGCCGGGCCGGCTTGCGGGCCGGGGCTTCCTCTGCCGCTGTTTCCGCACCTTCCGCTGCTGCGACCGGCTCCGAGGGAGCCTCCGCTGCGACGTCCTCGGCGGCAGGCGCGTCTTCCGCCGCCTCTCCGGCGACGATCAGGTCGGGGGCGGCCTCAGAAAGGGCGTGCTCGGGCTCGTGGCCCTCGATCGCCTCCTGCGCACTGGCTTCGGCGTCCTCGCGGCGGTTGCGGCGGCCGCCGCGCTTGCCGCGCCGGCGCCGCTTGCCGGTGTCCTCGCCAGCCTCCGCCGCGACGGATGCGTCGTCGTCGGATGCCGTCTCGGCGTCGTCCGCGACTGCGTCGTCAAGGTCGCCAGTGGCCTCGGAGACGGCGCTCCGGTCGCTCGATGAAGCGATGGCATCCCCGTTCTCGCGATCGCCGCCACGGCGACGGCGGCGCCGGCGCTTGCGGCGCGGCTGGTCGCCATTGTCCTGCGAGCGCTGCTGCGACCTCGTCTCCGAGGTCTCACCTTCCTCGACATCGATCTCGTCGACGATCTCGATCTCGTCCTCATCGTCGGCCTCGGGCGGCAGGATCGTGACCGTCTCGGGCGCCACGGCCTTCTCGGCGATCGCACCCTTGGTGATGGCGTAGTGCTGCGCGCCGACATGGTCGTCGGGTTCGATCGCGATATTGAGGCCGAAGCGTGCTTCCAGTTCGGACAGGTTCTTGCGCTTGTGGTTCAGCACATAGAGCGCGGTCGAGGCGGGCGTGCGGACGGTGATGTGGTAGCGGTGCTCCTTGACGAGGAATTCCTCGATCGCGCGCACGACCAGCAGCGCCACCGACGATTCCGAGCGCACATGACCGGTGCCGCCGCAATGCGGGCAGGGGGTCATGGTGGATTCCAGAACCGATGCGCGGATGCGCTGGCGCGACATTTCGAGCAGGCCGAAATGCGAGATGCGGCCGACCTGGATGCGCGCGCGATCGTTCTTGAGGCAATCCTTCATGCGCTTTTCGACGGCGCGGTTGTTGCGGTTCTCCTCCATGTCGATGAAGTCGATGACGATCAGTCCGGCGAGATCGCGCAGGCGCAACTGGCGGGCGACTTCCTCCGCAGCCTCCAGATTGGTCTGGAGCGCGGTGTCCTCGATGGAGTGCTCGCGGGTGGAGCGGCCCGAATTGACGTCGATGGAGACGAGCGCCTCGGTCTGGTTGATGATGATGTAGCCGCCCGATTTCAGCGTCACCTGCGGCTGGACCATCTTGTCGAGCTGCGCCTCGACGCCCTGGCGCAAGAAGATCGGCACATTGTCGCGATAAGGCTGGACCACCTTCGCATGGCTCGGCATGAGCATGCGCATGAAGTCCTTCGCCTCGCGATAGCCTTCGTCGCCGGCGACGAGGATTTCGTCGATGTCCTTGTTGTAGAGGTCGCGCACCGAGCGCTTGATGAGCGAGCCTTCCTCATAGACCAGCGCGGGCGCGACAGACTGGAGCGTGAGGCTGCGCACATTCTCCCACAGGCGCATCAGATATTCGTAGTCGCGCTTGATCTCGGCCTTGGTGCGGCTCTCGCCGGCGGTGCGCAGGATGACGCCCATGCCCTGCGGCACGTCGAGATCCTTCACCACGTCCTTGAGGCGCTTGCGGTCCTGCGCATTGGTGATCTTGCGCGAGATGCCGCCGCCGCGCGCGGTGTTGGGCATCAGCACCGAATAGCGGCCGGCCAGCGACAGGTAGGTGGTGAGAGCAGCGCCCTTGTTGCCGCGCTCTTCCTTGACCACCTGCACCAGCAGGATCTGGCGGCGCTTGATGACTTCCTGGATCTTGTACTGGCGGCGCACCGGGCGGCGGCGGTCGCGCGCCTCCTCGATGGCGTCCTCCGCGCCGACCGTGTCGACCTCGGATTCGCCATTGTGATCGCCGTGTCCGTTGGCGTCGTCGTCATGGTCGTCCGCGACCTCGACCGCCTCGGACACGACATCGGCCGCGGCCTCGTGCGCGATCGTCTCGGATGCGTTCTCGTCGGCGGCGGATTCGTCGCTCTCGGCCGCGGCTACGGCGTCGGTGCTTTCCTCGTCGCCGGCCTGCGCCTCGCCGTCATGCGCGGCGGCCTGTCCCTCGTCCTTGGCGCGACCCTTGGCGCCACGGCGGCGGCGGCGGTTGCGCCCGCGTCCGCTGCGCTCCTCATCCTCCTCCTGCTCGTCGGCTTCGGCGGCCTCGGCATCGGCGCGCAGCAGCGCCTGCCGGTCGGCGACGGGGATCTGGTAATAGTCGGGATGGATTTCGCTGAAGGCGAGGAAGCCGTGGCGATTGCCGCCATATTCGACAAAGGCGGCCTGAAGCGAGGGCTCGACCCGCGTCACGCGGGCCAGGTAGATGTTTCCCTTGAGCTGCTTCTTGTCCTGGGACTCGAAGTCGAATTCCTCGATACGGCTACCGCGGACGACGACGACGCGTGTTTCCTCCGGGTGGGAGGCATCGATAAGCATTTTGTTGGGCATGCGAAAAAATCTCCCCGGCAGGCAGAGGCCAGGGCGCTCGCGTCGACGCGATTCGCACCGGGTTAACCATCAGCATCTTGCCGGACAATTGCGGTCTGCCGGTCGGGGGGTGTCGCACGCTGACAGATCCGGCCGCGGCCGTGATGGCGCGGGAATGTCCGGTGTCTGCTGGGGTTGCGCGCAAATCCTTCGTCACCTAGCAAAGCCATTTCAACAAAGCCCGGACAATTCCGGACCAGCTATGTGCTCATACGAGCCAGCCGGACGAACCGGCCGTTTTACGCCGAGATCATTCCGCGCCACCGGAATGGACCTCGAAGAAATCTTTCGGAAGCACCGGAAGCAGTGCGCTGGACGGATCGGGATACGCGCCAGCAACAACGCTGACGGGAGCCCTGACTCGGGCACTGCAGTGTTCCAGCGTCACTTTTATGATTTGCGGTGTCTGATGGCAACCCTGTTTCCCGCGCGCGGCCAGCATGCCCGCCTGGCTCGCCTCGGCCATGCGCCGGAAAGTTTTGATTAACCATAGTCAGCTACCAACGGCTAGCATGCCCCTTGCCGGGGCGACTTGACCGATATCAATCGCGCGGGACGGGACATTGCGGCAACCAGCAGCGCAACAGGCGGTCATCCTGAAGCTGGCTTGCCAGCTTCTCCTCCTGTGCGCGATGCTTCTGGCTCTCGTGCCCGCCCATGCGTCGGAGCGGCTGTCGGCCCACAATCTCAAGATCGCCGGCGACGCGTCCCGGGCGCGCATGGTGCTGCATTTCGACAAGGAACCGGCGATCGCCTGGTTCCTTCTCAATCGGCCGCATCGCCTCGTCCTTGACCTTCCGTCCACCGGCTTCGCGGTGAAGGCGGAGGACGCGGCGGGCAGGGGGCTCGTCAAGGAAGTCCATTTCGGCGATTTCGGGCCCGGAGTCTCGCGCCTCATCGTGACGGCGGACGGCCCTTTCGCGGTCGATTCGCTGGAAACCATCAAGAACGAAAATTCGCCCGGCTGGCGGCTCGTCCTCGACATATCGGCCACCTCGCAGAAGGCGTTCGACAGCGCGCGCGCCGACCAGGCGCTGACGACGGCCTCGACGCGCAGCACGCCCAAGACCGACAGGGTGGGCGCCGACAAGGCATCGCCGCTGGCCAAGCCCTTCACGGTGGTGATCGATCCCGGCCATGGCGGCATCGACAGCGGGGCGGAGGGCGTCAGCGGCACGCTCGAGAAGCGCATCACGCTCGATTTCGCGCGCGAACTGAAGGCGCGGCTGGAGAAGTCCAGCAAATATGCCGTCATCCTGACGCGCGACGGCGACACGTTCCTGCGGCTGGACGAGCGCGTGCGGATCGCGAGGCAGCATTCCGCCGACCTGTTCATCTCCATCCATGCCGACACGATCAAATATCGCGGCGTCACCGGCGCGACCGTCTATACCGTCTCGGACCAGGCGTCGGACGCCGAGGCTGCCGCGCTCGCGGCACGCGAAAACCTCTCGGATGAGCTCGCCGGCCTGTCGATCGAGGACAAGGACCATGAGGTGTCCGACATCCTCATGGACCTGATCCGCCGCGAGACGCATTCCTTCTCCATCCGCTTCGCGCGCACGCTCGTCGGCGAACTGACGAACAAGGTGGAGCTGATCAAGAATCCGCACCGCTTCGCTGGCTTCCGGGTGCTCAGGGCGCCCGACGTGCCGTCTGTTCTGCTGGAGCTCGGCTACCTGTCCAACCCCGACGAGGAAAAGCGGCTGCTGAATGCGGAGTGGCGGGCGAGAGCGATCGAATCGATCGCCGGCGCGATCAATCTCTTTTCCGGCGTGCAGGCCGGCGCGTCGCGATGAGCCGCGCCCGGCATGCCGGGCTGCTTTTGGCAAGGCTGTCGCGCGCTTGTGATGGCGCCGGACCGGCGAATCGTTGCAGCAGGGTCACAAGTGATGGTTTAATCGCGCCGACCGGACAGGATGCGCAAACGCGCCGCATTTTGCCCACAACCGCGCGACAGATATGACCCTCGGTCGGATGGGGCGCTGCCTGAGTGACCTTGGCAATCCCCCGACCGGAGCATTGGAGCGGGCATGATCAGACTACTTGGATATTTCTTCGGCATCGGCACGATACTGGCGCTGCTCGCGGCCGCGGGCGTCGCCATGTACGTGTCGAACCTGGCCAATGATCTGCCCGACTACGAAGTGCTCGCCAAGTATGAGCCGCCGGTGACGACGCGCGTCCATGCCTCGGACGGCGCGCTGATGGCCGAGTTCGCCCGCGAGCGGCGCCTCTATCTGCCGATCCAGGCAGTGCCCGACCGCGTCAAGGCGGCGTTCCTCTCGGCCGAGGACAAGAATTTCTACCATCATCCCGGTATCGACGTGACCGGCCTCGTGCGCGCCGTCGTCACCAATGCGCGCAATTTCGGCAATGGCCGCCGCCCGGTCGGCGCCTCCACCATCACGCAGCAGGTCGCGAAGAACTTCCTGCTCACCTCCGACCAGACCTATGAGCGCAAGGTGCGGGAGATGATCCTCTCCTTCCGCATCGAGCAGGCCTATTCGAAGGACCGCATCCTCGAACTCTATCTGAACGAGATCTTCTTCGGCCTCGGCGCCTATGGCATCGCGGGCGCGGCGCTGACCTATTTCGACAAGTCGGTGAACGAGCTGACGGTGGCGGAGGCGGCCTATCTCGCCGCATTGCCGCGTGGCCCGTCGAACTATCATCCCTTCCGCCACACCGAGCGCGCCATCGAACGCCGCAACTGGGTGATCGACCAGATGCGTGAGAACGGCTATGTCGACGCGGAAGAGGCCGAGCGCGCCAAGGCGCTGCCGCTTGGCGTCTCGCCGCGGCGCGGCGGCACCTATCTCTTCGCCGGCGAGTATTTCACAGAGGAAGTGCGCCGCCAGCTCATCGCCCGCTACGGCGAGGACGCCCTCTACGAGGGCGGGCTTTCGGTGCGCACCACGCTCGATCCGGAAATGCAGCTCCATGCCCGCAAGGCGCTGCAGAACGGCCTGATGAAATACGACACGCTGCGCGGCTATCGCGGCCCGATCACCAGCGTCGACATGGGCGCCGACTGGGGCGCGGCCGTGTTCGAGGTGAAGCCGCTGGACGACGTGCCGGAATGGCAGGTGGCGGTGGTGCTGGCATCCGGCGCGGAAGGCCTCGACATCGGCCTGCGCCCGAAGGCGGACCTCGCCGGCAAGCCGGACAAGGAGCGCGCCACCGGGCGCGTGGCGCAGGCCGACATGGAATGGGCCATGCGCCACACGGTGGACGGCAAGCGGGTGAAGGCCAAGAGCCCGGCCGAGGTGCTGAAGCCCGGCGACGTGGTCTATGTCGAGCCGAAGGCCGACAAGCCCGGCGCCTATGCGCTGCGGCAGGTTCCGCAGGTCTCGGGCGCGATGGTGGCAATGGACCCGCATACAGGCCGCGTGCTGGCGCTGGTCGGCGGCTTCTCCTATTCGCAGTCGGAGTTCAACCGCGCCACGCAGGCCTATCGCCAGCCCGGCTCGTCGTTCAAGCCGTTCGTCTACGCGGCGGCGCTCGACAACGGCTATACGCCTGCCTCGGTGGTGCTCGACGCGCCGATCCGCATCGTCAGCGGCAACCAGGTGTGGGAGCCGAAGAACTATGGCGGCCAGTCCGCCGGCCCGTCGACGCTGCGCGCCGGCATCGAGCGCTCGCGCAACCTGATGACGGTGCGCCTCGCCAACGACATGGGCATGAACCTCGTGGCCGAATATGCCGAGCGCTTCGGCGTCTACGACAAGATGCTGCCGGTTCTGGCGATGTCGCTGGGCTCCGGCGAGACCACGGTGATGCGCATGGTGTCGGCCTATTCGGTGATGGCGAATGGCGGCAAGTCGATCAAGCCGTCGCTCATCGACCGCATCCAGGACCGCTACGGCAAGACCGTGTTCAAGCATGACGAGCGCGGCTGCGAAGGCTGCGTGGCGACCAAGTGGGAGAACCAGTCCGAGCCGGAGCTGACCGACAATTCCGAACAGGTGCTCGACCCGATGACCGCCTATCAGATCACCTCGATGATGGAGGGCGTGGTCCAGCGCGGCACGGCGACGATCCTGAACGACCTCGGGCGCCCGATCGCCGGCAAGACCGGCACCACCAACGACGAGAAGGACGCCTGGTTCATGGGCTATACGCCCAACCTCGTGGTCGGCATCTATATGGGCTACGACCGGCCGAGCCCGATGGGCAAGGGCTCCACCGGCGGCGGGCTTGCCGCGCCGATCTTCAAGGAGTTCTTCAAGACGGCGATGGCCGACGCGCCGGTGGTGAAGTTCAAGGTGCCGGAAGGCATGAAGCTGATCGCTGTCGACCGCAAGAGCGGCATGCGCGCCGGACCCGGACAGGCCGGCTCGATCGTGGAAGCGTTCAAGCCGGGCACCGGCCCCGCCGACAGCTACTGGGTGATCGGCATGGACGGGCTTGAGGGTGAGGAGCGCGCCAATGCGATCTCGCCGCAGGCCAACCGCGCCATCACCTCAGGAGGCGGCGGCCTCTACTGACCGCGGTACGTTTCTTTTTTGACCGGGCCGGCCGATGCCGGCCCGGTTTTGCTTTACAGGCGGGCGGGGCCTACCTATGGTCCGGCCGCCTCGCCAGGGCAGCACACGAACAGAACAAGCTGGAATAGAATGCGCGCAGAGACCGAAAGCCTCATCGACGAAATCAGGCAGGCCATAAGCCTGCTGAGGAGGCATCTTTGACTGGGATCAGGCTCTAAAGCGTCTCGACTACCTCAACATGCGGGCCGAGGACGGCGACCTGTGGAACGATCCGCAGGAAGCGCAGAAGCTGATGCGCGAACGGCAGGGCCTCGAGGACAACACCACCGCCATCCGCCGTCTTTCGCAGGCGCTGGACGACAATATCTCCCTCATCGAGATGGGTGAGGAAGAGGGCGACGCCGACATCGTTTCCGAGGCCGAAGCCGCGATCAGGTCGCTCTCGGGCGAGATCCGCGCGCGCCAGGTCGAGACGCTGCTGTCGGGCGAGGCCGATTCAAACGACGCCTATCTCGAAGTGCATGCCGGCGCCGGCGGCACCGAGAGCCAGGACTGGGCCAACATGCTGCTGCGCATGTATGTCCGCTGGGCGGAGCGGCGCGGCATGAAGGTGGAAGTGCTGGAGATGCACGACGGCGAGGAAGCCGGCATCAAGTCCGCCACCATCCATGTGAAGGGCCACAATGCCTATGGCTGGCTCAAGACCGAGTCGGGCGTGCACCGGCTGGTGCGCATCTCGCCCTATGACAGCAATGCGCGCCGCCATACCTCCTTCGCCAGCATCTGGGTCTATCCGGTCATCGACGACACGATCGAGATCGTGATCCCGGAATCGGACGTGCGCATCGACACCTATCGCTCGTCGGGCGCCGGCGGGCAGCACGTGAACACGACGGACTCGGCGGTGCGCATCACGCATATCCCCACCGGCATCGCCGTCGCCTGCCAGCAAGAGCGTTCGCAGCACAAGAACCGCGCCAAGGCGTGGGACATGCTGCGCGCGCGCCTCTACGAGCTGGAACTCAAGCAGCGCGAAGAGGCGGCCAGCGCCACCGAGGCGTCGAAGACCGACATCGGCTGGGGCCACCAGATCCGCTCCTACGTGCTGCAGCCCTACCAGCTGGTGAAGGACCTGCGCACCGGCACGGAAAGCACCAACCCGCAATCCGTGCTCGACGGCGACCTCGACGAGTTCATGGAAGCCGCGCTGTCGCACCGCATCGACGGCGGCGCATCGGAACCCGTGGCGGATCTGGACTAGGATCGCGCGGCAGGCACTGCCGCGCGTCTAAAGAAGCTTGCTGATCTTGCGGCCGGCCTGGATGAAGCGCATCGGGTCGATGGCGGTATTGTTGCGGCGGACCTCGTAATGCAGGTGCGGTCCGGTCGAGCGGCCGCTCGTTCCCACCTTGCCGACCGCGTCGCCGCGTGACAGGCGGTCGCCGACCTTCACCGAAATCTGCGACATGTGGGCGTAGCGCGAGGTCAGGCCGTCGCCGTGGTCGACCTCGACCATGCGCCCGTAGCCGCCGTTCCAACCGGCCTTGACGACGGTACCCGCGCCGGCGGCACGGACCACGGCGCCGGAGGGAGCACGAAAATCCGTTCCTGAATGCATGGCCGGCCTTCCGAGCAGCGGGTCGCTGCGGACGCCGAAGGACGAGGATATGCTGAAGCCGCGGGCGGGATTGTGGATCGGCATCGTATTGGCCGCGAGCTTGGCGTTCTCCAGGCGCGCCAGCGCCTCGTCCAGCTCGCGCACGCGCGTCTCGAACATGCCCGCATCGTCGGCGGGGATGTAGGGGCCGCCGATGCCGGTCTTGCCTTCCTCGCCGTCGAGATCGAGGCGCAGGCCGACATCCTCCAGCGCCTGCGCGATCGTGTCGGTCTGGCGGTCGGCATCCTCGGCCAGCGTGGCGATGCGGTCGATCTGCTCGGACTCGATCTTCTGCAGCGACTGGTTGATGGTGAGGAACAGGTGGTCGGCCTTGTCGGCATTGGTCATCGCGTCGGCGGCGGTGTCGCGCGTGTGCCAGAAGGCCATCGCCGGGAAAGAGGGCGCGGCGGCCGCCTTCGCGGGCGCAGGCACGGCTGCTTCGGCGCGGCGGTCCGGCGCCGCCGTCTTCGGGGCAGGGGCGGTCATATCGCCCTCGGCGCGCTCGAGGATGGGGCGCAGCCGGCCGTGGCGCAGATAGAGCTGCGACTGGCGCTCAAGCAGTTCGGAAACCTTCGTCTCCATCAATTGCTGGTCGAGCAGCTGGCGGCTGGTGATGCGGTCCACCTGGGCGCGCAGCGCGGAGATGCGGTCCTCATAGGCCTGCTGCATGCGCGCCTGCCGGGCGATGGTGGCGCCGATGAGGTCGTCGCGCAGGACGAGATAGGTCGTCGCCAGAAGATAACCGATGGCGACCGCGGCGAAGACGGAGCCGGCCAATGCCAGCATCCATGGGCGGACCATGAAGTGACTGATATCGTCACCGCGCGCGATGATCACCATGTGGGGGACGGCGCGCTTTCCGAAGACTGCCGATTGTCGAACCTGGCTCAAGACTCGCGACCCGTTAATTCAAGCGATGCCGCGATTACACATTGTTAGGGTTAAGAAAGGTTTGCATTTGCGGGTTTCGGCCGCTTGGCGAGATGGCGAAGCCATGAAAAAAGGCCGCCCGAGGGCGGCCTTGTGATGATCCGTTCATATCCCGATCAGGTGAACAGATAGATCAGGATGATGATCGGGATGGGAATTCCGATCAGCCACAGAAGCAAGCCCTTCGCCATTCTTTTTCTCCTTCCAGGTGCGTCACGGAAAGAACGTGGCGAAGCGTCGATGGTTCCCGCGCCTCGGCCCTAAAGCCCGCTTGCCGCCTCGAGGACTTCGGCGGCATGGCCGGGGACCTTCACCTTCGGCCACACCCGCGCGATGCGGCCATCGGCGCCGATCAGGAGGGTGGTGCGCTCGACGCCCATATATTTGCGGCCGTACATGCTCTTCTCGGCCCAGACGCCGTAGGCCTGCAGTACGTCCTTCGTCTCGTCGGAGACGAGGTCGACCTTGAGGTCGTGCTTCTTCTTGAACTTGTCGTGGCTCTTGGCGCTGTCGGGCGACATGCCGATCACGACGACGCCAATCTTGTCGAACTCCGGCTTCAGGGCGGAGAAATCGATGGCTTCGGAGGTGCAGCCGCTGGTATCGTCCTTGGGGTAGAAATAGAGGACGACCGGTTTGCCCCTGAGCGAGGAGAGCCTGACCGTGCCGCCGCCGTCGCGCGGGAGATCGAAATCCGGAGCTTCGGTGCCTGGAGTGAGTTCAGCCATAGAGGTGCCCTTCTTTGACGCTAGCGGTCTTCAGGGCGGACATATAGCCGAGAACCACGATTCGTCCATTATCGCTCAGAGGTGACCGCAAGCGTGGACGAGCACGTTCCCAGGCACGAGAAGATCAAGTTCAGGCGGCGGGACCTGTGCGCTCTCGACAGCCTGCCTTCAGCGCGCGCCAATCCGCTGCCGCGCCGCCGCGTTCGTTCTTCCGTCCGGGTTGCCTCCTACGGAGCGCTCGGCCTTGTCATCCTGGCATCCGTGCTCGCCGTCGCGGTCTACCTGATCGGCAACAGCTTCATCGCGTCGGGGCGGTTGCAGACCGAGGCGCAGGCGCGCATCTCGCGGGCGCTGGGCTTCCCCGTGACAGCGAATATCGGCTCGACGGGCCTGTCGCTCGACCGCTCGCGCTTCGTGGCGGTGGACATACGCGACCTGTCGATCACCGGGCTGGAATCGCAGCGCACGCTGCTGACGGCCGGCCGGCTGAGCTTCGCGCTGCGCCCGCGTCCGCTGATCTCGGGCCGCACCGCCTTCGGCAGCGCCCTGCTGGCGGATGCGGTGGTCGACATGTCCGGGCTGGGGCTTGAAGGCGGCGCCACGCTTCCCCCTTCGCTGGTCGACGCCAATGGCGTGATCGTTCCCGACAAGGTGCTGGAGCGGTTCTTCGTCATCCTGCACGCGACGCTCGACGCGATGCAGGCAGGCGATACCCAGGTCCTGGAGATCAGGGACGTCAGGATCGCCTATGGCGACCCGGCGGCGCCCGAGGCCGTCACGATCTCGTCGGCGCGGCTGGAGGCGCTCGAAGGCGGCGCGTTCGCGCTGACGGGGGAGGTCGCGGCCGCCGGCAGGGCGTTCAGCATCGAGACGAGCTTCTCGCGGGCGACCGCCGATGCGGACGCCGAGGTCGACCTGACGATACGCGGGGAGATGCCGCAGGTCGCCGCGCCGCAGCCGCTCGAAAACGCCCTCGGCGCATTCACCCTCAACCTGTCCGGACGCGAGAACGCGACGGGCGGGCGCCAGCTGGTCGCCTCGCTCGACGTCGACGAGGCGGGCGTCAAGATCGGCGTCGCCGACGCGGTGCCGGTCTCGGGAACGTTGCTCGCGACGATGGCGCAGGGAACGAACAAGATCGAGTTCAACCGGGTGGAGCTGCGCGCCGGACGTTCGCGCTATCGCTTCACCGGCGCGATCGGGCCGCGGCCGCCCGACCAGCCGGCCGGCTACCGCTACGAGCTGCTCAGCCGCGGGTCGCTGATCGCGCCGGGCGATTCGACCGAACCCGACCTGCCTGCCATGATGTCGATCGCCGGCAGCATCGACCCCTCGGGCAGCCATATCCTGGCCGAGCAGCTCGGCATCGCGACTGGCCAGGGCGAGATCTTCGGCACGGCCGGGCTGTCGATCGAGCCCGGCAAGGCGCCCGGCGTGGACCTGTCGCTGGCCGTCAACCGCATGCCCGTGGGCCATGCAAAGACGATCTGGCCCTGGTTCGTGGCGCCGGGCGCGCGGCGCTGGGCCATGCAGCACGTCTTCGGCGGCGTGCTGGAGAACACGCAGGTCAGGCTGGATGCCGAGCCGGGCTTCTTCGGGCACGGCGTGCCGCTCGACGCGGAGCGGCTGGAGGCGACCTTCCACCTGGCCGGCACGCGCTTCGACGTGGCGGGTGCGATTCCGCCGGTACGCGACGCCATCGGAACGCTTACCCTGAAGGGCATGGACATCGACATCGCGCTCGCCGGCGGCACGGTCTACATGCCGAGCGGCCGCACGGTGGCGACCAAGGGCGGAACGCTGGCGATCCGCAACGCCAACGAGACGCCGCTGATCGGCGATCTCGACATGGCGCTGGAGGGAAGCGCGGACGCCATCGTGGAGATCGCCAGCTACGATCCCATCGACGTGTCGCGTTTCATCGAACTCGCGCCGGGTGACCTTACCGGCACGGTGAACGGAAAGGTGAAGGCACTCGTCCCGCTGCAGGCGGGCATCGACCGCGACGACCTTACATGGCAGGTCGACCTCGCCTACGAGAACCTCGCCATCGCCAAGCCCTTCGAGGGCCAGATGGTGACCGAGGCGAAAGGGACGATCAAGGCCGAGCCCGCCTCGACGCGGATCGAGGCCAAGGCCATGCTCAGCGGCATGCCGGCGACGATCTCCATGTTCGAGCCGCTGGGCAAGGACAAGAGCGCGCGCCGCCGTAATTTCCGCATCGACACCGACGACGCCACGCGGGCGAAGCTCCTCAGCGGGCTCTCCACCGTGCTTTCCGGCCCCGTGACCTTCGACGTGAACGTGACCGGGACGAGCAACACGCAGCGCATCGTCGCCGATCTCGGCCGCGCGACGCTGACGCTGCCCTGGGTCGGCTGGGCGAAGGGCGCGGGCGTGCCGGCGACGGCGAGCTTCGCACTCGACACCGGCGACGGCGCGTCGCGCGTCAGCAATTTCGTGCTGCGCGGCGAGACCTTCGGCGGCAGCGGCAGCATGAGCTTCGACAGGAACGGGCTCGTCTCCGTGCGCTTCCCCTCCTTCGCGCTCAACCGGGGCGACAGCGCCGCAGTCTCGGTTGACCGCAAGGGAAGCCGCTATGCGATCAATGTCAGCGGCAAGTCGCTCGACGCGCGGCCGGTCATCAAGGTGGTCGATGTCCAGTCTGGCCGCAGCAGCGGGGACGCGCCGCCGCCCGTCAGCGTGACGCTGGATGCCGACATCCAGACGCTCGGAGGCTTCCACGGCGAGACGCTCTCCGACGTGAAGATCGCCTATTCCGGCACCGGCAAGACGATCGACGGCCTGCGCGCCTCCGCCGCCACGCGGTCCGGCGCGCGCTTCACCGTCGTCGACGCCGAGGCCGGCGGCACGCGGCGGATCGAGGCGCAGACCGGCGATGTCGGCGCGGTTCTGCGGTTTCTCGATGTCTATCCCAACGTGCTCTCGGGCAGCGCGACGCTTTCGCTGGCCGGGCCCGACGACGGCGTGAAGCGCGGCCGCGTGGAGGTGCACAATTTCACCGTCGCCAACGACCAGCGCCTCAACACGATCGTGGCGAACGCGCCGGCCGGGCAGGCAAATACGGACGGATCGCGCACGCAGTTCGATCGCGGTTTCGCGATCCTCGAAAAAGGCGACGGCTATCTGAACGTCGCGGAGGGCGTGGTGCGCGGCCCGACGATCGGCTCGACCTTCCAGGGCACCGTGTTCGACAGGCGCGGCGAGATGAACATCACCGGCACCTTCATGCCTGCCTACGGACTCAACCGGATTTTCGGCGAGATTCCGCTGATCGGTCAGATCCTCGGCAACGGCCGCGACCGCGGCCTGATCGGCATCACCTACCGACTGACCGGCAAGGCGACGGAGCCGAAACTGCAGGTCAACCCGCTCTCCGCCGTGGCGCCGGGCATCTTCCGCTCGATCTTCGAGTATCGATGATGAATGCGGTTCCGATTAGCGTTGGCGCGAGGGTCGAGCTAGAGGATGGCATGATCGGCACCGTCGTCTGCAATATCGACAGCGGCGAGGTGGCCAGCGGATACCCGCTTTCCGAATGGAAATATCTGGGCACCGGCCTTGTAGTGATGACCGATGAGATCGGGCTTGTCCACTATGACAACGTGGGATGCGTCGTCAGGGTCGTGAACGTCAGGCCGGCCTGACGAGAATGTGCTTCTTCTTGCCGAGCGAGAGCTTTATCACGCCGCCGTCGCCGATCTCGCCGCTGCCGAGAGACATCTTCTCGTCGGACACCGGCATGTCGTTGATGCGGACGGCGCCGCCCTGCACGTGGCGGCGCGCCTCGCCGTTCGAGCCGGCGAGGCCGGCCTTCACCATCAGCGAGAGCAGGCCGATGCCCGCATCGAGCTCCGCCGCCGGCACTTCGATCGTGGGCAGGCTTTCGGCCAGCGCGCCTTCCTCGAAGGTCTTGCGCGCGGTTTCGGCCGCTTCCTCGGCGGCCGCGCGACCGTGCAGGATCGCCGTCACCTCCGTCGCCAGCACCTTCTTGGCGTCGTTGATCTCCGCGCCGCCGAGTGCGGCAAGCCGCGCGATCTCGGCAAGCGGCAGCGTGGTGAACAGCTTCAGGAAGCGCACCACGTCGGCATCTTCCGTGTTCCGCCAATACTGCCAGAAATCGTAGACCGGCATCAGCTCGGCATTCAGCCACACCGCGCCCGAGGCCGATTTGCCCATCTTGGCGCCGGAGGAGGTGGTCAGCAGCGGCGAGGTGAGCGCGTAGAGCTGCGGCGTGCCCATGCGGTGGCCGAGGTCGATGCCGTTGACGATGTTGCCCCACTGGTCCGAACCGCCCATCTGGAGCCGGCAGCCGGTGCGCCGGTTCAGCTCCACGAAGTCGTAGGCCTGGAGGATCATGTAGTTGAATTCGAGGAATGACAGCGACTGCTCGCGGTCGAGCCGCGACTTCACGCTGTCGAAGGACAGCATGCGGTTGACCGAGAAGTGGCGACCCACATCGCGCAGGAATTCGAGATAGTTGAGCGGCCGCAGCCAGTCGGCATTGTTGATCATCAGCGCCGGGTTTCCGGGCCGGTCATAGTCGAGATAGCGCGAGAAGACGCGCTTGAGCGAGGCGATGTTGTCCTCGATCATGTCGACCGTCATCAGCTTGCGCGCCTCCTCCTTGAAGGAGGGATCGCCGACCATGCCGGTGCCGCCGCCCATCAGCGAGATGGGCTGGTGGCCGGTGGCCTGCAGCCAGTGCAGCATCATGATCTGGGTGAGATGGCCGACATGCAGGCTGGAGGCCGTCGGATCGTAGCCGATATAGGCGGTGACCTTCTCCGTCGCGAACAGCTCGTCCAGACCCGTCTCGTCGGAGATCTGGTGAATGAAGCCACGCTCGGAAAGCGTGCGCAGGAAATCGGACTTGAAGGCGGTCATTTTCGGCTCTCTTGGAAATCTGGTCGTGTCGCATGCAACACGCTCGGCGCGCCTTTAGCAGGCGGAGCAGCGAGAATCACGTAAAAGAGTCGGTAAATGTCTACTTACTTCCGGTGCCATGGACGTCACGACAGCAATCGGCCTGATGAGCGGCACGTCGATGGACGGCATCGACCTTGCGGTGCTGCGCACCGACGGCGCGGATTCCGTCGCGCGGGGTCCCTCGCATTTCGTTCCCTACGAGGCCGCCTTCCGCAAGGCGATCGAGGCCGGACTGACGGATGCGAAGGCGATGGTGGAACGCGCCGAGCGGCCGGGGCGGCTCGCCGGGCTGGAGCGCGAGATCACGCTTCGGCACGCCGCGGCGGCCGAGGATTTTCGCAGCCAGCTGCCTGCCGAATGGCGGCCTGAGCTGATCGGGTTCCATGGCCAGACCGTGCTGCACCGGCCCGATCAGGCCCTGACCGTGCAACTCGGGGACGGCGCGCTTCTGGCGCGGGAAACCGGGTTGCCGGTGGTCTATGACCTGCGCGCCGCCGATAT